>TARA_R110000868_G_scaffold71398_1_pt1 | contig 10217 bp, 7 predicted proteins | sample TARA_R110000868 | Tara Oceans TARA_R110000868 (sample SAMEA4397489) | marine metagenome | biome: Polar Biome; feature: [SRF] surface water layer (ENVO:00010504); material: water (ENVO:00002006), including particulate matter (ENVO:01000060) such as... | depth 5 m | reverse complement strand
GCAGCGCATGCGCTCGGGCGCCAAGCCCCCCCGCATCGCGCCCGGTATCGCGGTCCAGTTCAGTCCGGACATGATCGCGGAACTTCCCAGTACGGCGCAAGCCGCGCTCCAGCGCTCTACAGGTCGGCGTAGCGCGCAATTCCGCACCAGTGCGCCAAGCGGCCGAAAAATGGATGAGCGAGAGGCCACCCACGAGATAATCGGACTCATCGAGCGCCAGGATTGGCGGGAATGCCGCTATGTCGTCGAAAGGGTCCTCCAGGCGGGCGAGATCGATCCGGATGGTGACCTGTCCACCGCCATCATGACATTTCACTGGCGGGTCGGCGAATGGCATAGCGCGCGGCAGCGCCTCCGTGTCCGCCGGCCGGCTGAGCCTTTCGATGTCGCCATGATGGCGCCCATGCTGGGCGTCACCCTCCTGGAAATATGGGCCGAGGCTGGAGGTCCTGAGATAGGGCGAGCGCTCCGGGATGTGCCGCTTCTTTCCATCCTAGGCGAGGCGCAGCAGCAGCCGCGATCCCTGGCCAGAATCGGTGCCCTCGGCTTTCGATCAATGGCTCTGGAAGCCGCATTTCATGGCGAGGCCTATGATCGCGAGCCCGATCCACGAACCTATTGTCTCGTCCACTATGTGCATGGCCATGAGGGCTCGGCTGGATATCAGGTCGAGACCATAGCGCGCGAGCGTATGCGGCAGCGGCTGGCTGATGGCCATTCAGGCGACGTGCCAGCCGGCCCGATGGCGGTCGCATCTCTCACACCTTACGCCTTCTTCGCTGCCACGCTGGCGCTCCAGCCCGGCAACCAATGGATCGAAGAGCAAGCACATGCCGACGAAGCACGGCTCAGTAGACTGCCCAGCCTGTTTGGCGACGCCCGGTTCAACACTCTGTCCGACAGCCCCATCGCCGGTATTGCGGGTCTTGGCCTTTTTGCCGAATGGGCCGAGGCGACAGTCTTCTTCCGACCCCATGCCGAACTGCGATCCCTTGCCACGTCAGCGGAACGATGGCGCCGCGTGATCGCGGGCGACTGGCGCTATGGACGCAAGCCTACCGGATGGCTTCGTGATCAATGGAGCCCTGTCGATTCCAGTGGATTTGGAAGCATCCAGGCTCCTCTCGTGCTGGACTGGTCGCTCCATGCCCGCGTGCTGAGACTGAGCGACAGCCATGATCCAGAAACAGCGGCTACTGAAGAACTCGCCGGCTGGGCGCCTGATGGTGATCCCGCTCGTCTGCTCCAGATGCTGGTCGCACGCTATGGTCGGGCGATCGGGACAGCCACCCTTATGGACAATAGTTTAAGCCGGGCGGCCCATCTAAGACGACACCGCGTGCCTGCCGCCTTTTTACCGGCGCTGGTTGTCCTGCTGGACATGGTGCATCTCAGCCTAGATTAATCGCGCACTGCGCTTGCGTCCGCCTCGCGCAGGCGACCTGAGCCGGATCACAAATTCGTTTCACGAGAAATCCGAATGCTACAATCTATCTGTCGGATGCTGGTGTCCAAAGTGAATACGATATTGAATCTAGCCCCTTGTCGGGCGCTAGAGGGAGGCTATGAAATGTCGGCCTCGGTTGCTTACGGAATATTGTAGACGGGCCCGACATGATCGACGGTTGTGACCTTGATAGTTGACAACAGGAGGCCTCAGTTAGGTCGTCGCCGTAAAGGAATACTTAGCCATGCTGACCAAGGTGAGGTAGCTTGAAATTCATCCATTCCGCTGACTGGCAACTCGGCAAACCGTATGGCCGCTTCGAGCCCGAAGTCCGGGCCGGACTTACCGAGGCGCGGTTCGAGGCCATCGACACACTTGGTCGTGCAGCGGCTGAACAGGGCGTGGAGCACGTCGTCGTCGCCGGCGATATCTTTGATACCGAAGGGCCCGAGGACCGGACGATCGTCCAAGCCATATCCAGGATGAGCCGTCATGGCTGTCGCTGGTGGCTGCTTCCCGGCAACCATGATTTCGCCCGCAATGGCGGCTTGTGGGATCGCGTACATCAGCGGGCGAGCGAGAACATCGTCGTCTTGTCGACACCCGAACCGGTCGAGATGAATCCTGGAATCTGGCTGCTGCCGGCGCCGCTTGAGCATCGACATAATCTCGAAGATCCTACCGCCCGTTTCGACGCCATGGAGACGCCCGGCGCGACCCTACGCATCGGCCTCGCACACGGTTCAATCCGCGACTTCGGCTCGCAAGGCGAAACGAAGAACAAGATCGCGCCCGATCGCGCCCGCCGATCGAACCTCGACTATCTAGCGCTTGGCGACTGGCATGGGGCCCTCCGCGTCGATGGTCGCACCTGGTATGCCGGCACGCCCGAAGTCGATCGCTTCCAGCGGGATGATCCCGGGCAGGCCCTTGTCGTGGAGCTGTCAACCGGTGCGGAGCCCTCCGTCACGCCGATCCGCACGGGCCGATTCCAATGGCTTCTACGGGACTGGATGGTCAGTGACCAGGCAGCGTTCGATGCCGAGTGCGCATTGCTTTTTGGCGCGATCGACCCGCCCACAACGCTTCTGCGCCTGACGCTGGCTGGTATCACCAGTCTCGGCGACCGGATTGGTATGCTGGGTCGGCTCGAAAACGATATCGGCCATCAGCTGCGGTATCTCGACGTGCGCGCGGATGATCTGGTTGGCCGGCCAAGGGAGGAAGACATTTCGAATCTAGCCGTCGAGGGCATGCTCGGGGCGGCGGCGACGATGCTTAATGCCAGGATCGAACGCGGCGGCGAGGATGCGGTGGTCGCGAAGCGGGCCCTTGAGCGGCTCTTCGTGGAATATAGCCGGGAGGAGCCGGCATGAGCCTCGTCATTCGTCGCATCGCGGTGGAAAATTTCCGGAAATTCCGCGCGCCCGTAGTGATCGAGGGCCTTACTGACGGCCTCAACGTCGTCATCGAGCCGAATGAGACGGGCAAGTCGACACTTCTCGAGGCCTTGCGCGCGGCCTTTTTCGTGCGCTTCAACACGCGCAATCAGCTGGCCCAATCCTTCGCCCCCCATGGCGATGCGGTTGGTCCTGAGGTCGAGGTCACTTTCGATGTCGATGGCGCGCCGTGGTCGGTGACCAAGCATTTCTTGCGCAGCGCATCGGTCGAGATTTCTGGGCCTCAGGGCCGTGCACAAGGGGAGGAGGCCGAGGCGCGCTTGAATGCGCTGCTCGGTTCAGTCCGCGACACGAGCCGGGGCGGCGATGTCGCGACTTATGGCGCTCTCGGTTTGCTGTGGGTCGCCCAGACCGAAGCCCTGTCCGTGACCGCGCCCGGCCAGATCGTGCGCGACAGCGTCACCTCCACACTCGAGGCGGAAGTCGGGTCGATCATGGGTGGCGCTGCCTATCGCCGCGTCAGGGATCGGGTCGAGGCTCAGTATGAGGTCTACTGGACACCGACGGGACAGAAGCGTGGCCGGCAAGCGGATGCGCGTGAGCGGCTCGACGCTGCCGAGACCGCAGCACGCGAAGCCGCGGATCGATTAGCCATGTTGGAGCGCAGCTTCTCAGATGTCGAGGCGGCTCGCGCTCGCCTAAAGATCATCCAGCGTGAGATGGCGGACAATACGGATGCGCAGACGCGTAGCGACCTGGTCGCTTCGCTCGACGTCGCGCGAGCGGCGGCCCAAATCCTCAGCACCCGTCGTGCCGAGCAAGAGGCGGTCAACGGTAAGGTGAAGGCGCTCGCTGACCTTCGGCAGCGCCACGACGACGCGACTCAGGTCCGAATGAAAGCAGATGCAGCGCTGACCGAGGCAAGTGAACGGCGCCTCGGTGTCGCCGACACATTGTCGGCCGCGAAGCAGAAAGTGGTAGATGCGCGCACCGCGCTTGATGTCGCGCGTACGGAACGCCAGGCCGCGCGAACGGCCTTGGCGGAAGGAGAAGAGAGGAACCGACAAAGCCGTCGCGGTCTAGCGGTCCAGTCCGCGCGCCAGCGGCATGCCGATCTCCTGAAGCTCGAGGAACAACACAGCACCGCGAAGGCGCTCTCCGACACGGCGATCGCCCCGAAAGTGCTGACGTCGCTTGAAGCGCATGATCGTGCCGTTGCCGAAGCGCAGGCAGCGGTGAGCGCCGGAGCGACCCGGATTGCGTTGTCCGGCTCAGCAAACGGCATCACGATTGATGGCGAGCCAATGGCACTCGGCGTGCGTACCCTCGATCATGAGGTCCATGTCCGCTTCGGCGCCGCCGAGCTGCAAATCACGCCGCCGGCGTCTGCCGCCAGCGCCGCAGAGGTCTTGGCGTCTGCGCTTCGTAAGCAGAAAGCCGCACTCGACGATCTTGGTGTTGTCGATCTTGCTGCCGCGAGAGCCCGCCACGAGATCGCTAGGGATGCCGCAGCCGATCTGCGAACCCTGGAGGCGCGCATCGAAGCGGCCACGCCCGCCGACGATCTCCTTCAGGTCACTGCTGGATCCGCCGCGCTCAAACTGTTCGTTGCTGAGCTCGGTACGGAGGAGGCCGTGGGGGAGGGGGAGCTTCCCGATATCGAGGCGCTCACGAAGGCGGTGGAGACGGCCGATAGCGCCTCAGCCCGTGCCGAAGGGGCCCAGGACAGCGCCATTGAGGCCCTGCGTCGGGCAGAGAAGGAGGAAGCGCCTCTTGCGACGGCAGAAGCTAGGGCCACGAGCGATGTTGCCAACGCTGTCAGCGCGCTTGAGGCGATCGAGCGGCGACCTGAATGGACGACGCTTACCGAAGATCTGGCTAAGGCGCGCGAGCAAGCCGCAGAGGCTTCGGTCAAGGTTGAAGACGCAGTCCGCGATGCCTCTGCGCACGATGTTGCGGCAATCACGCGCAAAATCGAATTGATCGATGCGAGGGTGCGCACGGCCGGGGAAACCCGAACGCGGTTGGAGACCGATATCGCGCGCCTTGAAGGGACGATCGAGAGCGAGGGCGGACTCGGCCTTGCGGATCGGACAGCTGCCGCCTCCGAGGAAGTCGAGGCGGCGCGTCTTGCTCTTCAGCGCATCACCGATGAAGCGGAAACGCTGAAGCTGCTGCGAAGCACCCTCGACGCAGCCCGTAACGAGACGTCGGCCAAATTTGTCGGTCCGGTGGCGGCGCGGGCGAAGCGTCATATCGAGCGTCTGCTGCCTGGATGCGAGCTCAACTTTTCGGAGGATCTCGGTCTCGAAAGCGTGATCCGTGCGGGCGTAGACGAAAGCTGCGCGAGCCTGTCGCGCGGCACGCAGGAGCAGCTTGCCGTTCTCACCCGGATTGCATTTGCCGATATGCTGCTGGAGCAGGGAAAGCCCGTGTCGCTGATCCTCGACGATCCGCTGGTCTATTCCGACGATGCCCGTCTCGACACGATGATCGAGATCCTGTCGGAGGCCGCGACCCGCATGCAGGTCGTCCTCCTCACCTGCCGCGATCGCGCCTTCAGACATGTCGCTGGAAATCGGATCGTGTTGTGATCATGCAGTCCTCAATCGCTGATATACCATCATCGACAACCGGGAACGGCCGAAAATGGGGATTTTGATGCCGAATGAATGCGGAGTGACGTTCGCGCGGAAGATCACCGTAGGGGGTAATCGTGGCTGATCGGAGTGCAGTTTCTACGATTGCTGGCTATTTCTATCAATTCGATCGCTCGATCCTCAGCATCCTGGGGCTAACCGGCGCGAATGACTCGGTGGCGATCGAATGCATTGAGGATATTGACATCCACACGGCTACGGAAACGACCGCGGTCCAGTGTAAATATTACGAGAAATCCGAGTATAATCATTCGATTATCAAGCCTGCGATCATGTTCATGCTCGCGCACTACAAAGCGGGCCTTACGGCCGATCGGCCAACGATCCAATATCAGCTCAGCGGCCATTTTGCGTCGGGGCAGGACAAGTTGGTGCTCCCATTCGATATTGGCTTCCTCAAGGCTAATTTTCTCACGACTACGTCGAAAGAAAAAACGGTCAAAAAGCATGAAGAGCTAGGTGTCAGTGATGCGGAGCTTGAGGATTTTTTGAAGCTCCTGTCCATCGATGTAAATGCGGCGAAATTCGACGATCAGTTTCAGACCATCATTGAGAGCCTTGCAAAGCAGTTTGGTTGTTCGCCGTTCGCAGCCGAGTTCTTTTATTATAACAGCGCCCTAAGGGTCATCAAAGAACTCGCCATCGAGCCGGGGGAGGCTCTGCGTGTTATAACGAGGGCAGACTTCATAAAGCGAATAGATACATCATCGTATCTCTTTGATGAGTGGTTCATCGCCAAGCTCGGTACGGCCAAATATTATCGCGGGTTGCGCAACGAGTTTTTCGCAACGGGCGTCAACGTCTCCCCGGCCGAACGGCTCTTCATCATCCATGCGGCTGACGACAGCTACAGTCGGAACACGGTCAAAACGCTATTGAAGACGATCTCCCGGAAATATTCCAAGCTATCCAAGCGCGACGCGAAGCCCTTCTCGCCGTACGTTCTGCTCGTCGGCATTGACGATAGCGAACTTGCCGGCCTCAAGCAGGAGCTGCACAATGAAGACGTTCGCTTCGTCGACGGCTACGATTTCAAGGGCGCCCAGTTCGACGCCGGGTCGATCTCCCGGCCGGCCTCCTACGCCGCCGCTGGTCCGGCTCTGAGACTATTCTGCGATCTGGCGGAGGCGCGGCAGACCTTTCTGTCGTTCCAGCGCTCGCGCGAGATCTACGAATTCTATCGCAGTGAGCCAGTTGAAGACTTTGGTGATGGTGCCATCAGACACACCCGATTCCAGATTCCCAAGTACGAAGATATTGACAAGATCATTTAGGGGGTGGGTATGAGTGATGTAAAAGCGGAAGTCGTCGCTGTCTTTCCTAATAAGGTAAAGATCGTCGTCGATGACCTGGAGAATTTCAGGATCGCCGAGGAGTCTCTCCGCGTCGGCTCTTATTTGAAGATCGCCGACAATGAGAATGCGGTACTAGTCGCCATCATTGAGAATTTTCAGATCCAGGCGCGCGAAGACGGCAGTCAGGACTATGTAATCGAGGCTTTCCCGCTCGGCGTTCTGCGCGATCAGAAGTTTGAGCGCGGCGGAGACGCGCTGGCGATCCCGCCCAAGACGGTCCAGCCGGCAACGATCGACGATATCCGCCTGATCTATGGTAGCTCGTTGCCCGTGAAGGATCGTTTCTGCTTCTCGAGCCTTGCAACTAACAAAGAGGTCGAAGTTCCCGTCGATGGGAACAAATTCTTCAACAAGCATATCGCGGTGGTCGGCTCCACAGGCTCCGGTAAGTCCCACACCGTTGCAAAGATCGTTCAGAAGGCGGTTGGGGCGAAGGGCGACTATACGCTGAACAACTCGCATGTGATCATTTTCGATATCCATTCAGAATATCGTGCGGCCTTCCCGGAGGCGAATTTCATCGACAGTGCCAGCCTGGTTCTCCCCTACTGGATGCTGAGCGGTGAGGAATTGGAGGAGTTCTTCCTCGACACCGAGGCGAATGATCATAATCAGCGCAACGTGTTCAAGGACGCTGTAATCAAGAGCAGGAAGGATAACTTCCAAGGCGGTGAAATCGAGAAGCAAAGGATCCACCTCGATACACCGCTGCCGTTTGATATCGGGGATATTTTGAAAGACGCGGTCGAAAAGAATACCCAAGTTAACGGGACCGGAGAGCTTTATGCAAGTGGTCCAAAAAAAGGTCAGGAGAAAACCACTCAGGGAAGTCTCTATGGGCGTTTGACAAATTTTGTTAATCGCCTTGAAAGCAAGATAAACGACCGGCGGCTTGATTTCTTTCTTGGAGAGAAGTCTAGGATCATCACGTTTGAAGAGACGCTTCGCTCTATATTGGGATACGGTGAAGGTGAATGCAAGAATGTGACAGTTATTGACTTGAGCGGTGTTCCGTTTGAGGTCCTGAGCATAACAGTTTCGCTCATCTCGCGCCTGATTTTCGAACATGGGTATTTCTATAAACGCTTGCGCTGCGCTGAGAATGCTAATGAGAAGATAAATAATGATGCGCCCATTCTTCTCGTTTACGAGGAGGCGCACAAATATGTGCCGAACAGCGAACTGTCAAAGTTCCGGGCGTCAAAGATGTCGATCGAGCGCATTGCCAAAGAGGGTCGAAAGTATGGGGTTACCTTACTGCTCGCGAGCCAGCGACCATCGGAGATCTCAGAGACGATCTTCTCCCAATGTAACAATTTTATCGCGATGCGCCTAACTAATCCCGTCGATCAAGGCTATGTCCGCAAGTTGCTGCCGGACTCATTGGGAACGCTCATCGACAAGATGCCGGCGTTCAAACAGGGGGAGGCGCTATTGGTTGGCGAGTCGATCGCGCTGCCTTCAGTTGTCCAAATTGAGGTCTGCACGACCGCTCCAGCATCGACTGATATTCCGTACTGGGATCTTTGGCAGCAGCAGTGGAAGGATCTCGCGATCGACAAAATCCGCGATGAGTGGATGCGCCGCTAGTCAGGCGATGACCCGCCTCATAGGGATACCGCAAATGGCCTTCTTAACGATCCTTGGCACCGCCGTCGCTACCGCCATCGCTGCCCAGGGTGCATTGTGGGTCAAAGAGAAATGGGTGGCTGGCGCAGAGGGTCGCTTCTCCGCCTTGTACGCTGCACTTTTCTTTGAAGAATATGCCAGCGCCTGCTCACATCGTCTCGGCGAATATAGTGAATACATATCGTCGAGCGGCCACGCTGGCGTTGCTCATGGAGCACTACCTGAACTTCCTGACTTTCCGACGGAGATCGACTGGCGGCGGGTCGGCATTCGTCGGACCGAAGACGCGTTTGCGTATCGGGTGAAACATGCGGCGGCGAGTGCAAAAATCGCGTACTTGTACGACTTCGATCCACCGGACGGCGGGGATCACGAACTTGTCATGCAGTTGATCGGGCGAGGCCTAGACGCGCTGGCTTTAGGCGCGAAAATTCGCAAATCAGGGAGGCTAAAAGCTAAACAAGATCCGGATTCCGAATATACGGTTGAGCGTCACCTTACTGATCAGCGCATGCACGGGGAAGATATCCGGCAGAAGTACCTAGCTTCGCAGGCAGCGTCGCATGCTGCGTTGGTCGCGGGTGCGGCACCAAGAGGTGTCGATGTCACAATCTGAAGGTAGGCGTTTCGTTGCTCACGGATTTAGGCCTCGTCAGTGGCCATCACCCATAGCGTCTCAGGCGACTACAGCAGTCGACCCTCTGACACGAGGTTAGCCACTATCGCTAAGAATGCCTAGAGAAAGCCGACCTTCTGCTGTTGGGAAGCCGAAATCGACCACGGAACGGCGACTAAGGGTCGATTGACCCTCGACCTTTTCATCAGGACCGGCGATATCGCCTTATGGCGTCCGATCGTAGAACCGTTGAATTCCTTGTTGAGCAAATGGCAGGCGGCGGCACCGTTTCAGCCAAGGCGATGTTTGGCGAATTCGGCATTTATTGCGATGGGAAAATGGTCGCATTGGTCTGCGACGACCACCTATTCGTAAAGCCCACGGTTGGAGGGTGGGCCTTCGCTGCCGGTTCGGAAGAAGCCCCTCCATATCCCGGTGCTAAGCCTTGTCTCCTGATCGACGCGGAAAAGTGGGATGACCGTGAGTGGCTTGCCGAGATCGTTCGTATCACATCTCAGGAATTGCCTGCTCCCAAGGTCAGGACCAAGCGCAAATCCGGTTGATGCACGCCTGGCAGCAGCCCGTTTTCGACAAACTAGTGTCTGCCTTCGGAATGTGGAGGTGGGATCCTTGAATGCCCGGGAAGGGTCGGCAGTTGCACTTTTCGATCACGATTCTAGGCTTAGCTATAATTTCGGCAACCTCGGTGCCAGCAACAATTTGCAAAACTGAGGCTGTTGCAGAACGCCGCATTCCAAGGCATGATCTGAAGCGTGGCGGGCAGGCCCTTTTGTGGGTGTGCCAAGTGAACCAAGTGCCTTTTCCCGTCGAACCCCGACGGCCCTTGTCTGTTTTAATTGCGAGTTCGGCAGACGTCGAGCCGCGAGGCAAAAACTCCTCGATCCGCGACGAACTGAGCCCAACCTATCTTGCAATCTGCTGTAATCGGATTCACGATGGCAACCGGTAGCCGTCAGCAGCGACAGAAGTTCCCTCGGCCTGATGAGTCGGTGCTCAACCTTGCCTCCTGCGACAGCGGCCCCGATCCGCGTCTGGTCAAGCTGGTTCGCCTGCTTGCCCGTCGTGCCGCGCGGAAGGCGTATCTGGAGA
>TARA_R110000868_G_scaffold32036_6_pt1 | contig 10223 bp, 10 predicted proteins | sample TARA_R110000868 | Tara Oceans TARA_R110000868 (sample SAMEA4397489) | marine metagenome | biome: Polar Biome; feature: [SRF] surface water layer (ENVO:00010504); material: water (ENVO:00002006), including particulate matter (ENVO:01000060) such as... | depth 5 m | reverse complement strand
CGGGCCGAAGCCGGTACGCGCGAGCGACGAGTATGTCCGCGAAACCTTCGACCACTTTGCCGAGGATTTCGACAAGCAGCTTCTCGAGGACCTTGAATACCGGGCGCCCAAGCTGATCCACACACTGTTCCGGGATGTCAGCGACGGTCCGCCGGGCGGACTGGATATCCTGGATGCCGGCTGCGGAACCGGTCTGTCGGGTCTCGATTTCAGGAAATATGCCCGGACGCTGACCGGTGTCGACCTGTCGCCAGAAATGTTGAAGCTGGCGAAAGCCCGGGAAATCTACGACGAACTGCTCGAACGCGAACTCGCGGACTGCATGCGCGGCCAGCCCGGAATGTTCGACCTGATCGTGGCCGCAGACGTGTTCTGCTATATCGGCGATCTCGCGGAAACGCTGGCCGCGGCCCATATCGCGCTGAAGCCCGGCGGAATCCTGATCTTTTCCGTCGAAGCGCAGTCGAAGCGGGGCTATGCGCTGACCGGGTCCGGGCGATATGCCCATAAGCCGGCCTATGTTCGAAAATCGGCGCGAACCGCAGGATTCAGCGAGATTACGGGCCGTACCGATACGCTTCGAATGGAATACGGCGAACCCGTACAGGGATATCTGACCGCCCTTAAGAAAACGTAGCCGTCCGACAAAGCCCGGCAATTTAACTAACGGTTAGAACAATTTGAGTAAGTTGCTGTTGTTTCCAAGGCGTATCGAATAGCGGTATGCCGGTCAGAATGTCGGACATAAAACATGAAAACATGCCTCGTTGTGGACGATTCCAAGGTGGTCAGAATGGTTGCCCGGAAGATTCTCGAAGAACTGGGATTCGAGGTTTCCGAAGCCGAGGACGGTCAGGTGGCGCTCGACATGAGTAAAAAAGCCATGCCCGACGTCGTTCTGCTCGACTGGAACATGCCGGTGATGAGTGGAATCGAGTATCTCCGTGCGCTTCGGGAAATGAGTGGCGACAAACAGCCCGTCGTCGTTTTCTGTACGACGGAGAACGATATGTCCCACATCCAGGAGGGCATTGCCGCCGGCGCGAACGAATACATCATGAAACCGTTCGACAGCGATATCATTCAATCCAAATTCGTTCAGACCGGTCTGCTTTGAACCGGTGACTGGCGAAATGGCATGCGCATTCAACGTCATCATCTGATCGAGGAGGCGAAAGCCGATCTCGACCGGACCTATGAGGCTGTCAAACAGGCGGAAAACAGCCTGATTACGCTCGACGTTGAGTTCGGCAAAAAAATTTCCGCGGTCAAAAAGGCGAACGGGGCCCAAATGCCCGAAAAAATCGCCGGATTGCTTGCCGAACGTGACGAAAAGAAGAACATCCTCGATATAAAAGAGCTTTATATGCTCGAAAAAGCGGCACTGGAGCGGTTTTCCGTCCTGTCGGCGGCCTTTTCGACCGTTTTCGCCCATCCGGACGAAGAATCGGTTGCCCTCGCCCTTGGGAATACCGTTTTCCGACCTGGCGAATATATCAAGGTCGGCCCCGACGTGGAAAATGCGGTTCGGGAATTCGCGCGCAGCCTGCGCGCCTACACGACCGAGGCGGCCTCGGTGGAAAACGACGTCGCCGTCCGGGACTCCTGGACGACGATCGAAAAAACACTGCGCAGTTTTGGCCGCGCGATCTAGAACGTTTCCTGTTTTGACGGCACCGGCCCGGTGCGATTCCGCATAAGCGGGATACGCTCTCGCTCAGTTTCCTTCCGGTGTCCCGGGCGCTGCATCGGGGTTCCATTGCCCGCGTCGCATGCGCGCGACGGTGTGCTCCTTAAACAGTCCCGCCCTGAAGAACGGCTCGCCGCCCGCAAACGCATCCGCGTCGGCGCGCGACGGCACGTTGATCACCAGCAGGCTTCCGAGGCGGGCGTCCGAATCGTCCGCGAGCGTTGCCCCTCCGAGAACCAGAATGTCCTTGTTTTCCGCCAGATAGGCGAAATGGGCTTCCCGCTGTTCGGCGCGGATCCGGTCGGCATCCGGTCCGTCTACGCCGTAAACCATGTAAAGCATGTCTCGTTGTCTCCTGTTATTGGAAAACCCCGCAGCGGCGACCGCTGCGGGGTTCCTGTTCGGCCAGTCGGTGGCCGATTATAGATCAGGCGCCGGCGGCCCGCATAATTTTCAGGATTTCCGTCGCCGGGACACCCTGTTTTTCCCATTCCCGAACGACCGTTTTTTCGAGATCGCTCAGCAGACCGATGGCCTTGCGGACCTCGGCGTCGGGAAGGCGGACGAGATTATGCGCCTTCGACCCGGCGAGAAACGCCATGCCTTTTTGATGTTCGCTGTCGTAGATCTTGCCGCCTGTAAGACCCATCTTTATGCCGCTGGTTTTGTTCACGATGTCCTTATGCGCCGGGGACAACTTGTTCCATGACTTTTTGTTCATGACGATGAACATGGGTGACGATCCGAACGGAATGCCCGAGGCGAAATAGCGGGTGACTTCCTTAATCTTGAAACTGTGAAGCACTGTCGGTGACACGAGAACGCCGTCGACCGTGCCACGGGCGAGAGCGTTATAGAGCTTGGTGATCGGCATTGGCACCGGTACCGCGCCGAGCGCGCTGATCGAGCGCGCGGACATCTGCGACGGCGTGCGCAGTTTCAGGCCCTTCAGATCGGCGATCGACTTTATCGGCTTGTCCTTGGTCATGAGGATCGGAACGTCGATCGTCCAGATGCCGAGCACATGCACCTTCTCGTATTCCTTGCGCACGGCCGCCGATTTCGCATAGGCCGTCTGGAGGCGTTTTGTACCGTCGACGGCATTGGTCATGACATTGGCGAGTTCGACCAGCGTCGTCGCACGGAACTGTTTGGACGTATAGCCCTGAAGGCCGAATGAAACATCTGCGACACCGTCAACGGCGCGCTTGAACTGCTTGGCCGGTCCCTTGCCCAGCTTGCCGGCCACGTACAGCTTGACGTCGAGACCCTTGTTCATGCCGTTGATCGTCGCCATCCAGGGTTCGAAAAGGTGTGCATTAATCGGGTGTTTCGGTCCCGGAAAGGATGCGATCTTGATATCTGCGGCCGAAGCGGCAAACGGCATCGCAAGGACAGCAGCGGCCGCCATCGCAATGGATGATTTAAGTCCTGTCATTTGAAGTTCCTCCCATCGGCCTTGGTGGCCGATTTTTGCGGTTGAGCGCCCGGCCCGTCTGAACCGGACATTGCAATCAGTGTGATTGCCGATTGGTGACCCGTCAACAAAATTGCCGTGAGGACGGGGGTCGTACGCGTCTCGTCGCGCCGGCCGGTATCCGATCAGCCGAGCGTCGCTAATCGAACGACTGGATCATCGTTTCCGGCAGGAACAGCGCGATTTCCGGAAACGCCAGCAGGATGCCAAGGCAGACCGCCATGGCGATCCAGAACGGAATAATCCCGGCGAAAATTTCTTTAAGCGGCACGTCTTCGGCGATCCCCTTGACGACGAACACGTTTACGCCGACAGGCGGGCTGATCAGCCCCATCTCGATGACAATGACGATCACGACGCCGAACCATATCGGGTCGTAGCCCAGCTCGACGATCAGTGGGTGGATGATCGGCAGCGTCAGGACCAGCATCGCGAAGCCTTCGAGAAACGTGCCGAGGACGATATAGGCAAGCATGATGATCAGCATGATCGCGGTACGTGGCAAATCCGCATCGATCAGCAGGTTGGCCAGGTCCGACGGGATATCGGTCAGCGCCATGAACGGATTGAATATATGCGCGCCGATCAGGATGAAAAACGCGAGGCAGGTCGTGCGGATCGTCTGCAGCAGCACCCGGGACGTGGAATCCCTGTTGATCCGGCGGCGATAAAGAGCCAGCAGAAACGCCAGCATCGCGCCCACGGCAGCGGCTTCCGTCGGGGTGAAGGTGCCTGAATAGATCCCGCCAATCGTGATTAAGACGATGAAGAGCATCGGGCCGGCCTGGGCCAGCGACTGACCGCGTTCCTTCATCGTCGATTTCGACCCGGCCGGACCGAGTGCGGGATTGATACGTGTCATGATCGCAATCGAAATCATGAACAGGACCGTCAGCAGCAATCCGGGCAGGACGCCGGCGAGAAACAGCCGGCCGATGGATTCCTCGACCAGGATGGCATAGATGATGAACCCGGTGCTCGGCGGGATCAGGATGCCGAGCGTGCCGCCGGCAGCGATCGCGCCGGTCGCCAGCCGGTCCGAATATTTGTAGCGCTTCATTTCCGGCAGGGCGACGCGGCCCATGGTCACCGCGGAGGCGACGGAAGATCCCGAAAGCGCGGCGAAACCGGCACAGGCGGCAATGGTGGCGGATGCGAGCCCGCCCCGCCAATGGCCGAACCAGGAATAGGCCGCGCCGTAAAGGTCGCGGCTCATCCCTGAGATCGACGCAAAGTTTCCCATCAGGATAAACAGCGGAATGACGATGAATTCGTAATTCGACGTGATGACCCAGGCCTCGTCCGCCAGGGTCGACATGGCGGCGTCCCAGCTGTTCAGATAGGCAATCCCGGCGAGGCCGATCAGCATCATGACGATTGCAACCGGCATGCGCATGCCGAGAAGAACGAATAGTGCAAGAAGCCCGACGATGCCGGCCCAGGTGGGACTCATGAATTCAACTCACACTCGGGTTATGGGGATGCGGCATCGGGCTGACCGCGCCAGGCGCGCCAGGCCATCACCAGAAAGGTAAGGGTGAAGACCGCCGTGCCGACAACCATCACAGCTACGAACGGGGCATGGGGGATTTCGATCAACTCGCTCGCTTCGGCGGTTTCCACCGCGTCGAAATAGAGAGCGATGCATCGCCATGTCATGATCCCGAGGAGCCCGGCGGACAGCAGGCGTACGATTACGTCGGTCCAGCGCGTCAGGTTTGGTTTGTTGAACCCGGAGATGATGTCGACGGCGATATGTCCGCCCGTCCAGCCGCAATAGGCGAACCCGAGGAACACCACGGGCACCAGGCTGACCGAGGCGAGGTCGCCGCTGCCCAACGGCGGCGCGTTGAAGACCCGGCGCATAAATACCGAATAGCAGACCAGCGCCATCAGCCACAACAGCGAGACCCCTGCCAGGAGCGCCATGCCTGTGACCGTGCGGTCGAGAATTTTCTCACCGCCGTTGAATTCTACGACGTCGCGTTCCGTTTCCACCCTGTTCTCCGCAATCCGCTCTATCGGCAGATTTGTTGATCGGTAAACAATTGCTAATTGGTACTATTGCCCGGGGCGCAGGTCCAGCCCTTCATTGCGGTTGACAATGGCGCCTGCATCGTGGACAGGCGGAAAGCGGGTGAAACGGCACGGGACCACGAGGCCGCGGTCAATGGCCTCCTGGTCTCCCGTGCTTGTGGTTTCGTGCGGAACGAAATGAACCCCGAATGCGGTCAGCCGGACATTACTTCGGAACGGTGACGCTCCTTGCATTTCGGGCCCGCCTTGCAGTTGGAGGCAACTTCCGTTTTCACCAGCCTGACGGCTTTCGGCGATTTGACGCTTTTGATCATCGCCCGCGCCGGGTGCGAGACAATGGTTGTCAGTTCGACAATCGCCGGCTTGTTCTGATCGACCGGTACGATCTGCGCCGTGATCGCGCTTGCCGTGATTTGCTTGGCAAAGGCGCCCGGTACCGGCCCGGCTACGAAGTGGCCGATGTCGATAACGCGGACGGAACAGGGTAAATGCGATCTGGCCGCTGGAAAACGAAACCGGAAAGGTGGACACTGCGCAAAATGGCCTGCCGCCGACAGCGACCCGCGGGGGCGGCAGAATGACGGAGGAATGCAACCGATGAAACATCTGGCCCAATTTGTCTATCACGACGGAACAACGGTATACGCCGATACCATGGCGCCCGATACCGATACGGGGAAACTGCCCGTCGTCATGGTGCATGGCGGCGGCCATACCGGATCCTGTTATCTGCTGACGGCGGACAATCGGCCGGGCTGGGCCTACCGTTTTGTCGATGCGGGCTATCCGGTGTGGATTCCCGACTGGCCGGGCTGCGGGCGCAGCGGCGACGTGCTGCCGTTTTCCGAACTGACGGGCGCGCGCGTCTGCGCGGCACTCGGCGCCGTCATCCGGGAGGCCGCGGCGGCCTCCCCGACCGGTAAAATCGTGCTGATGGGCCATTCCATGGGCGGCGCCCTGAGCTGGAAGCTGGTCGAGGGCAACCGCGACCTGATCGAAAAGGTCGTCGCCGTCGCCCCTGGACCGCCCGGCAATATCCAGCCCGAGGCCAATGTGGTCGAGGAGACCGAGGACGAGGTCGTCGTCGAATCCTTTGGCATGACCCGTCGGCTGGCCCGCGACCGGGTCTATAACGGCGGCATGGAATTCGTCGCCCACAAGCTGATCGGCAAATCGAAACGGTTTCCCGCCGGATCGCTCGACATGTATGCCGGCCAGGTCGCCGGGGTGCCGCCGCGGCTTTTGTACGAACGCCAGAACATCCGGGGCAGCCAGCTGCGTATCGACGACCTGTCCGTCTTCAAAGACCTGCCGGTGATGGTTTTCACCGGATCGGACGACACCGATCATCCGAAGGACGTCGATACCGCCGTCGTCGACTGGCTGGCGGCGAACGGCGCCGAGGTCGATTTCTGGTGGCTCCCCGACCGCGGGGTCGATGGCAACGGGCACATGCTGATGATGGAAGACAATTCCGACGATCTGGCCGACATGATCGTCGGCTGGGTGGGGTAGGATCCGTCGGTATACGGGCGTTTTTGATGTAATCGGCTCTCCCGTCGCGACTATTTATGTTGCACTGCAACATAATCGGCTGATATAACGGTGTTCCCCGGCTTGAACGTGTAGGCGCCGGGAGGCTCTTTCGTATGCAACCCGGCCCCGATTTCCGCCGGATGCGGCGAAACGAAACGGGATGGCGCCATCATTCCGTAGGGCCAGCACACCCAGCCGGAACCGGAATGATTTCACTCCATGCGTACCGCGACCAGTGGTTCGGCAACGTGCGCGGCGATATTCTCGCCGGGCTCGTCGTCGCCCTGGCGCTGATTCCCGAAGCGATCGCGTTCTCGATCATCGCCGGGGTCGATCCGAAAATCGGCCTCTATGCATCGTTCTCGATCGCGGTGGTGGTCGCCATCGCCGGCGGCCGGCCGGGCATGATCTCCGCCGCCACGGCGGCGACCGCCGTGCTGATGGTCACCCTGGTCAAGGAACACGGCCTGCAATACCTGCTGGCGGCGACCGTGCTTGCCGGGTTGCTGCAGATCGTCGCCGGGTTCCTGCGGCTCGGCTACGTGATGCGCTTCGTGTCGCGCTCGGTGATGACCGGTTTCGTCAACGCGCTCGCGATCCTGATCTTCATGGCGCAGTTGCCCGAACTGATCGGCGTGCCGTGGCTGACCTATGTGATGGTCGCTGCCGGTCTTGCCATCATCTATCTTTTCCCTCTGCTCACGAAATCGGTGCCGTCGCCGCTGGTCTGCATCCTGATCCTGACCGTGGTGGCGATTTACTTCGGCCTCGACGTCCGCACCGTCGGCGACATGGGCGAGCTGCCCTCGACGCTGCCCGTCTTCCTGATTCCCGAAATTCCGCTGAATCTGGAAACGCTGTCGATCATCCTGCCCTATTCGGCAGCGGTGGCGGCGGTCGGTCTGCTGGAATCGCTGATGACCGCGTCCATCGTCGACGAATTCACCGACACCACCAGCGACAAGAACCGCGAATGCATCGGCCAGGGCCTCGCCAACACCGCGACCGGGTTTATCGGCGGCATGGCCGGCTGTGCCATGATCGGCCAGTCGATCATCAACGTGAAATCCGGCGGCCGCGGCCGGCTGTCCTGCTTCTGCGCCGGGGTGTTCCTGCTGTTCATGATCGTGGTGCTCGGCGACCTGGTGAAACAGATTCCCATGGCGGCGCTGGTCGCGATCATGATCATGGTGTCCATCGGCACGTTCAGCTGGTCGTCGATCAAGAACATGAAGGACCATCCGCGGTCGTCGTCGGTCGTCATGCTGGCCACCGTCGTCTGCGTGGTGCTGACCCATAACCTGGCGATCGGCGTGCTGGTGGGGGTTCTGCTGTCGGGAATTTTCTTCTCGTGGAAGATTTCACAGATTTTCCGCGTCACCTCCACCCTGTCCGAGGACGGCGCGCACCGGACATACCTGGTCGAGGGGCAGATCTTTTTCGCCTCGGCGGATGCCTTTTCGGCGGCGTTCGATTTCCGCGAAGCGCTGAAAAAGGTTACCATCGATATCGGCCGTTCGCATATCTGGGATATTTCCAGCGTTGCGGCGCTCGATATGGTCGTCCTTAAATTCCGGCGCGAAGGCGCCGAGGTCGATATTGTCGGGTTGAACGAGGCCAGCGAGACGATCGTCGACAAACTGGCGATTCACGACAAACCCGGCGCACTGGAACGGTTGCTGGGACACTGAAACGCACGGGACGGAACAGGAATGAGCAGGATCATCGCCCTTGTCGACGGCTCCGTCTATTCGCGGAGCGTCTGCGACCATGCGGCCTGGATCGCATCGCGCACCGGCAGCGGGGTCGAACTTCTTCACGTCCTGCGCCGGAACCACGCGGCTGCCGGGCCGAATAACCTGAGCGGCAATATCGCGCTCGGCGCGCGCACCGCGCTGCTGACCGAGCTCAGCGAACGCGATGCCCAGGCGGCGCGGATCTCGCAGGAATTCGGCCGCGTGATCCTCGAACAGGGCCACGAACAGCTCACCGCCGCCGGCATTGCCGACGTGACCACGCGCCTCCGGATCGGCGATATCGTCGAGGAGGTCGCGGCCTTCGAAGCCGATGCCGACATCGTGGTGATCGGCAAGCGCGGCGATGCCGCGGATTTCGCGAAGCTCGAACTGGGATCGAACCTGGAGCGGATCGCCCGGACCTGCCGCAAGCCGGTTTTCGTCGCGGCCCGCGCCTTCACGCCGGTCGACCGGTTCCTGATCGCTTTCGACGGCGGCGCCAGCAGCCGCAAGGCGGTCGACCATGTCGCCGCCAGCCCCCTGTTCGCAGGCCTCGCCTGCAGCCTGCTGGCGGTCGGCCCCGACACCCCGGCGGTCCGCGGACCGCTCGACGCCGCCCGGGCAACGCTCGAAGCCGCCGGCTACGACGTCGATGCCGAGATCGTCCAGGGCCCGCCCGACCTGCTGATCGCCGCCGCGGTCGAAACGCAGAATATCGGGCTGCTCGTCATGGGCGCCTACGGCCATTCCCGCATCCGCAACCTGATCATCGGCTCCACCACCGCCGAAATGATCCGCCTGTGCAAGATTCCGGTCGTGCTGTTCAGATAAGCTTCGAGATCGCGACGCTCTTCCCGGTTCCGGGAGGGGGATGAATCGTGGGGGAGAATGGCGCACCCGAGAGGATTCGAACCTCTGACCTCTGCCTTCGGAGGGCAGCGCTCTATCCAGCTGAGCTACGGGTGCCCGGTGTCGTGACGACCAGCAACGCTGATCGGTCCGAAGCGGGCGGAACATAGCGCGCCGGGGCCGCCGCGGCAATCGGAATGGTGCGGGCGCGGGCGCTAATTTTTTACGGCTCTTTACCGCCGCGGGCGGCGAGTGCCGTCTTTGCGGCCCTGTCTGCCCCCGAGGGCAGCGGCGCCGCAGGATCGTTTATCCACGCGACGATATCGTCGAGCACGGTTTTCGCCTTCAGGTCGCGCAGCAGCATGTGCCAGCCCGAGCGGTAGACCGCGGGAAGGTGGCCGATTCCGGCGGGCAGGGCGCGGATCATGTCGAAGGTCGGTTGCCGGGGGATCAGTTCGTCCCGCGCGCCGTACAGGACCAGCGCCGGAATCCGGAGCATCGGCGGCACGGCGACCGCCGCATCCATGGTATCGACCAGCCCCTTGATCGCATCGACGCGGGTTTCCTTGAGGATCAGCGGATCGGCGCCGAGCCGCCGCAGCATCGGAATGTTGTCGGACGCCTGTATCCGCAGGCCCTGTCCGGTGAGGGGGTACCAGGGAATCGTGCGGGCGCCGAGCCACAGGGTCGCGCGCGGGAAGAATCCGATATAGCGGCGCCCGCGCAGCGCCGGGGCCACCAGGATCAGCCCGTCCGCCCGGAACAGGCCGCGCGCCGCACCGATCATCGCGACGGCGCCGCCCATGCTTTCCCCGACGACGAAAACCGGCGTGTCGGGGTGGCGTACGCGGACCAGGGCGACCGCCGCTGCCGCATCCGCGGTCATCGTGTCGTGTCC
>TARA_R110000868_G_scaffold83754_6_pt1 | contig 10225 bp, 7 predicted proteins | sample TARA_R110000868 | Tara Oceans TARA_R110000868 (sample SAMEA4397489) | marine metagenome | biome: Polar Biome; feature: [SRF] surface water layer (ENVO:00010504); material: water (ENVO:00002006), including particulate matter (ENVO:01000060) such as... | depth 5 m | reverse complement strand
CGAAGCCGAACGCATCGCCAACACGGTGGCGCAAGGCGCACATGGCCGCCGCCGCACAGGCTCTGGCGAAAGCTTCTGGCAGTTCCGCCGCTTCCGCGAAGGCGACACCGCATCGTCAGTTGACTGGCGACACTCCGCCCGCTCGCGTCATCTGTTCGTGCGCGAAACAGAAGTCGAAGCCGCTGAAAGCGTCTGGCTCTGGCGCGATGCTTCCGCTTCGATGGATTACGCCTCCGATGGCACACTCCCGACCAAGAAAGACCGTGCAACCGTACTCACGCTGGCGCTCGCCTCCCTGCTGGTGCAGGCGGGCGAAAGCGTGGCGGTGCTCGGCACAGGCACATTGCCAAGCGGTGGCCGCAGCGCCTACCGCCGCATCGCCCACACACTGATCGACGAGCCCGACGAAGCCACAATGGCGCAGCTGCGCGAAAGCCTGCCGCCGCCCGTGCCCCTGCCACGCTATGCACAAGTCGTCCTCATCAGCGATTTTCTGTCGCCGCCGGAAGACACCATCGCCCGCATCAAAGGCTACGCGGCCGACGGCATTCGCGGCCACCTCATTCAGGTGCTTGACCCCGCCGAAGAAGACCTGCCCTTCACGGGCCGCACCGAATTTGTCGGCATTGAGGATGATCTACGTCTGATGATCGGACGCGCCGAACGTCTGCGCAGTGCCTATCACGCGCGCCTCGCGCTGCATCAGGACCGGTTGCGCGAAGCCGCCTTGCGCATCAACTTCACCTTCGCCACGCATCGTACAGACCGCGCACCACACACCGCGCTGCTGGCGCTCTATGGTGCCTTATCCGGCAACATCGACGCGCGCCGCCCGCCGCGCCGGGGAAGCTGAGCCATGTTGTCTCTCGGCGCTCTTGCCTTCGCCACACCCTGGACGCTGCTCGGCCTTGCTGCCCTGCCCGCCATCTGGTGGCTGTTGCGCATCAGCCCCCCGCTGCCAAAGCGCGTGCGCTTTCCCGCAATCCGTCTTCTCGTCGGCCTCGACCGCGACGAAGAAACACCAGCCAATACGCCGCTGTGGCTTTTGCTCCTGCGTCTCGTGCTCGCCGCTGTCATCGTCGTCGCGCTGGCAGATCCCTTGTGGAACCCCGCGCCCACCATCGCCGGTAAAGGCCCGCTGCTCATCGTCGCCGACAATGGTTGGGCGGCAGCAACCCATTGGCACGACCGCAGCAATGCGATGGACGCACTCATCGCCAGCGCCAAACGCGATGACCGCCCCGTCCTCCTGATCGGTACGGCACCAGCCGCCACGCCGCCCGCACTCGACTTCGCAGCAGCAGATGACGCCGCCGCACTCGCCCGTGCGCTTGAGCCAGCACCGCTCGCACCAGACCGCCTCGCTCTTCTCGCGCGCCTCACCGCTGAACCGCAACTGCGCAAAGGCACTCAGATTATCTGGCTCAGCGATGGCATCGACTACGGCACTGCCAATGACTTCGCTGCGGGCCTTGCCAAAATCGCAGCCGACGCCGGTCTCGAAATCGTTGAACCGAAAGCTGGCGCCCGTGCGCTCGCCCTGATGCCGCCCGCCGTCGAAGGCGACGGCTTCGTCACCACCATCATCCGCGCGCCGGACGCAGCCATCACAGGCACACTTCAGGCGACCAACGCGCAAGGCGGTGTTCTCGGCAGCGCGCCCTTCGCCTTTTCAAGCGGCGAAGCACAAACAAGCACCCACATCGACCTGCCGCTCGACCTGCGCAACAAAGTCGCCCGCATCGACATTGCGGGAGAAACTTCGGCAGGTTCCGTAAGCCTCCTCGACGAACGCTGGCGGCGGCGGACGGTGGGCCTCGTCTCGGGTGCACCCATAGAGGAAGGCCAGCCGCTGCTATCGGACCTATATTATCTGCAACGCGCCATCGGTCCTTATGCAGCGATCGAATTGAGCAAGAGCGATCAGAGCGGCCGTTCCGAAATCGCCGATCTCATCTCTCGCCCCTTATCCGTGCTGATCTTGTCCGATATCGGCAATCTCACCGTCCCCGATCAGATCGCGCTGTTGGCTTGGGTTGAAAAGGGCGGCGTACTTATCCGCTTTGCCGGTCCCAAACTCGCAGCGCAGGGACAGGTGCTGGCGTCTGACCAGCTAATGCCCGTGCCTCTGCGCATGGGTGGCCGCGAACTCGGCGGAGCCTTGTCATGGACCAACCCGCAACACCTCGCTCCTTTTGATGCTGACAGTCCCTTCAGCGGGCTTGATGTGCCAAACGATGTCACCGTCACGCGTCAGGTCCTCGCCGAACCGACGCTCGGTCTCGGCAGCCACACATGGGCGCGCCTTCAGGATGGCACACCGCTCGTCACCGCCGTCGCCCGCGACAAAGGCACCATCGTCCTCTTTCATGTAACGGCCAACAGCGATTGGTCGAGCCTCCCGCTCTCGGGTCTCTATGTCGATATGCTTCGCCGCATCATCGCCATGTCGCAAGGCGTCGCCTTCACCAAAGCCGCAGGCGGCGAAGACATCACCCTGTCGCCCGCCCGTACATTAGACGGATACGGACGATTGCGCAGCCCGCCTGCATCTGCAACGCCTGTGTCCTCGACCAAGTTTGACGAAACCCGCGTCAGCCCGCGCCACCCCCCGGGCCTCTACGGTCCCGCCGACAGCCCGCGTGCGTTAAACCTCATCCGCCCCGGCCTCGAGCTTGCACCGCTTGGCGGTCTCGACAATGTGCGCACGCGTCACGTCTACGCCGAAACGACGGAAACAAAACTTCGTCCACCGCTCCTTGCGCTGGCGCTCGTTCTCATCATCGCCGATGGCATCGCCGCCCTCTATGTCACCGGCCTTTTCGACACGACACCCATCCGCCGCCGCCGTGGTTTCCGCACCCTGCCCGCTGTCGCGCTCATCATCGGCACAACCATACTCAGCCAAAGCCCTCAGGCCCGCGCTGCAAATGACATCGAGAAATTCGCCATCACCGCCGCCAATGACACACGCATCGCCTATGTCCTGACCGGCGACACCGCCACCGACAATGTGAGCCGCGCCGGACTGGAAGGCCTCACCGCCGTCTTGCGCGACCGCACCTCCTTTGATGCCGCCGACCCGATGGGTGTCGATGTGGCACGCGACGAACTCACCTTCTTCCCGCTGCTCTATTGGCCCATGACATCAGGTCAGGAAGACCTCACGCCCGAAACATTGGCCCGTATCAACGCCTATATGGAACACGGCGGCACGATCCTCTTTGATACCCGCGATCAGGACCGCAACATTTCGGGCATCACCGGCTCCGGCACCGAAACCCTGCGCCGCCTCATCGGTAAACTCGACCTGCCCGCGCTTACGCCTGTGCCATCAACCCATGTGCTCACCAAATCGTTCTATCTGCTGCAAAGCTTTCCCGGACGCTGGGGCGGCGGCGCGCTCTGGGTGGAAAACTCCGGCAACACCACGACAGAACCCGGCGGCCGTTCAAACGATGGCGTGTCACGCATCCTGATCGGCTCGAATGACTACGCCGCCGCATGGGCGCGTGACGCATCGGGCCGCCCCATGTTCCCTTGCGAACCCGGCGGCGAGGCCCAGCGCGAAATGGCGCTGCGCTTCGGTGTCAATCTCGTCATGTACACACTGACTGGCAATTACAAATCCGATCAGGTCCACATCCCCGCGCTTCTTGAACGATTGGGGAATTGACGATGGAAAATACAAGCGGCTGGGACATTGTTTTTGATCCCTCCTTGCCCCTGAACCTCATTGTTTTATTTGCGCTGCTTGGCGCCGCTGTCGTCACCTATTCAGCCTGGCGCGGGGCGCGCGGCGCCTTCTGGCGGGCCGCCGCCCTCGTCATCACGCTCACGGCCGTCCTCAACCCGACCATGCGTCAGGAAGATCGCGACCCCGTGAAGGATGTCGCTGTCATCCTCATCGACAAAAGTCAGAGCATGGACATCGGCACCCGTGCTGCCGACGCCGCCGCGACCCTCACCCGTCTCGAAACCGAACTCGAATCATTGAGCGGCATCGAAACCCGAATTGTCACCATCACCGGCGCGCCGGACGGTCAGCAGGATCAGGGCGAAGGCACAATGGCCTTCTCCGCACTCGAAACGGCGCTCGCTGATGTGCCGCGCGAGCGCGTCGCCGGTGTTATGCTCATCACCGATGGTCAGGTGCATGACGTGCCGCGCTCCCTGGCCACGCTCGGTTTCGACGCGCCCGTGCATGGCATTATTGTCGGCACAAAAAACGAAAGCGACCGCCGCCTCACAGTGCTGGAGGCCCCGCGCTTCGGCATTGTCGGCAAACCAGTCAAACTCGCCTTGCGTGTCGATGACACAAGCAGCGGCGGCAATGCAGCCTCAACCGCCGATGTCACCATCTCTATCGACGGCAAACAGGTGATGAAGACCTCGGTCCCCATCGGGGAGGTCACGCCCATCACCCTGTCGCTCGAACACGGCGGCATCAATATTGTCGAGATCGATGTCACGCCCGGACCAGATGAACTGACACTCGCAAACAACCGTGCCGTCATTATCGCCAACGGCATTCACGACCGCCTGCGCGTGTTGCTCATTTCGGGCGAGCCGCATCCGGGTGAGCGCACATGGCGCAATCTGCTGCGCGCCGATCCATCGGTCGATCTTGTGCACTTTACGATTTTGCGCCCGCCGGAAAAGGAAGACGGCACGCCCGTCGAAGAACTCTCCCTCATCGCCTTTCCGACGCGCGAACTCTTCGTCGACAAGCTCGACGAATTCGATCTCATTATTTTTGACCGCTACAAGCGGCAAAACGTGCTGCCGCTCGCCTATCTCGCCAATGTCGCGCAATTCGTTGAAGACGGTGGCGCAGTGCTGGACGCCGCCGGTCCCGCTTTCGCCTCGCCCTATTCGCTCTATCGCACACCTCTCGCCTCGATCCTGCCTGCCGAACCCACAGGCGATGTCACCATCGGCACGTATCGACCGCAGGTGACAGACACGGGCCACAAGCATCCCGTCACCGCCAATCTGCAAGGCGACGCCAAGCCTGTGCCGCAATGGGGTTCGTGGTTCCGTGTCATCGACACAAATGTCGCGCGCGGCGAGATTTTGATGGAAGCACCGAACCACAAGCCACTGCTTGTGCTTGATCACGCAGGCAAGGGTCGCGTTGCGCAGCTCATGTCGGACCAATTCTGGCTCTGGTCACGCGGCTATGAAGGCGGCGGTCCGCAATCAGAACTGCTGCGCCGCGTCGCGCATTGGCTGATGAAGGAACCCGACCTCGAAGAAGAAAACCTCAGCGCTACCATCACAGGCTCAACCCTCAGCGTGAAGCGCCGCAGCATGGCGGACACGGTGGACGACGCGGAAGTCACATCACCGTCGGGCAAAGTCTCGACGCTCAAACTCAGCGAAACCGCACCTGGTCGTTTTGAAGGTGATATGCCTGCCCCCGAACTCGGCCTCTACCGCGTAACACAAGGCGACCTCACCGCCGTCGCCGCCGCCGGTCCTTTGAACCCACGCGAATTCGCCGACGTGCGCGCAACCGAAGCGCATCTTGCGCCCGTAACATCCGGCACAGGTGGCGGCCTCTATTGGGTTGGCAGCAACGGACGCGACACACCGGCCCTGCGCTCCATCCGTCCGGGCAAGGATGCTGCAGGCAGCGACTGGCTCGGCCTTCAGCACAATGATCAATATTTCGTCCGCGCCGTTCGCCAGATGCCCCTCCTCGTCGGTCCGCTGGCGCTCCTTCTGATCCTCGGCGCACTGGCTCTCGCCTGGCGCCGTGAAGGGCGCTGAGGCTCCCCCCTAGAACCGTCCTGCCCTGGCTTGATCGGGCCAAGGCGAGTTTATAGAAAAAAACTCCACTCCCCCTTCACGCCGCTTGCCAGCCTCGGAATTCCGCCCTATGGTCCCCTCGAATTGTTATATTATTACATTACACCCAAAACGCCCGAACCTGTCATGCCCCGCACCCACGATATCCCGCCAACGCCCGCCTCGCGTCCCTCCTTCATGGGGGCAAACGCTGGCTTCAGACTGGTTGTCGCCGCCCTTTGCCTCGCTCTTCTCTGGCTCGCCGTCATCTGGGCTATGGCATGAGCGACACCGCCCCCGTCCTCACCCTCAGCGATCTCACCATCGCCTATGACCGGCAGCCCGCCGTCCATCACCTCGGCGGCAGCTTCGCGCGCGGCAGCCTCACGGCCATTGTCGGGCCCAACGGCGCGGGCAAATCCACACTTCTCAAATCCATCGTCGGCCTGCTCCGCCCCAGCGAAGGCCGCATCACGCTCTCCGGCGTCAAGCGCAGCGATATCGCCTATCTCCCCCAGCAAGCCGAAATAGACCGCAGCTTTCCAATTACTGTCGCCGACACCATCGCACTTGGCCACTGGCGGCATGTTGGCATCTGGCGCGCGGTCACCGGCCCGCGCTGGAAGGAAGTTGATGCCGCGCTCGAAAAAGTCGGCCTCACCGGTTTCAGCCAGCACCCGATCGCCAAACTCTCAACCGGCCAATTCCAGCGTGTGCTCTTTGCCCGCCTGCTCGTACAAAACGCCGCCGTCATTCTGCTGGACGAACCCTTCGCCGCCATCGACGAGCGCACAACAGCCGATCTCATGGAGATCATCGCCTTCTGGCACGCGCAGGGGCGCACCGTCATCGCCGTGCTGCACGACATGGACGAAGTAAAACGCCACTTCCCGACGACACTGCTCATGGCACGCGAACTTGTCGGCTGGGGTGCGACCGCCGAAGTTCTCACTGACGCCAATTTGCGCCGCGCTCGCGCGCTCGCCGACGCATGGGCCCACCTGTTGAAACCTCATAAGCACGAAAGCGCCGCGTGATGGATATCTACACCCATCTTTTCGCGCCCTTCGCAGATTATGGTTTCATGCGCCGCGCGCTCGTCGCCTGTTTCGCTCTGGCACTCGGCTCCGGTCCCATCGGCACGTTTCTCGTGCTGCGTCGCATGAGTCTCATGGGCGACGCCATGAGCCACGCCATTTTGCCGGGTGCCGCCATCGGCTTTCTCATTGCCGGTCTCTCGCTCTGGGCCATGTCGCTGGGCGGTCTCATTATCGGCCTCGCGGTCGCCCTTCTTGCCGGCCTCATCAGCCGCATCACAGACTTGCGCGAAGATGCAAGCCTCGCAGGTTTCTATCTCATCAGCCTTGCCGCCGGCGTCCTCATCGTCTCGCTGCGCGGCTCCAACGTCGATCTGCTGCATGTCCTCTTCGGCAGCATCCTGTCGGTCGATAATCAGGCATTGCTGCTGGTCGCCTCCATCGCCTCACTGACACTTATCACTCTCGCACTGATCTATCGTCCTCTGGTCGCCGAGTGTTTTGATCCGGGCTTCCTCCGTGCCGTTGCCGGACGCGGCTCGCTCTATCACGTCATTTTTCTAATCCTCGTCGTCCTCAATCTCGTCGCAGGCTTTCAGGCACTCGGCACATTGATGGCAGTCGGTCTGATGATGCTGCCAGCCGCCGCCGCTCGCTTCTGGGCCGCCGAAGTCTGGTCGCTCGCAGCACTTTCCATCGTCATGGCTTTTGTATCGGGCTGGGTGGGGCTTCTCATCTCCTATCATTTCGACCTGCCTTCCGGCCCCGCCATCATCCTCACGGCAGGCACCTTCTATCTGCTTTCCATTCTCCTCGGACGACACGGCAGTATCCGCGCACGGTTCTTCCCCGGCGCCCATTTCCACGAACACTGAAAGAGGCAATGATATGAAGTCATTTCTTGCAACGCTCGTACTTGGCCTTTCGCTGGCCGCCACGCCCGCTTTCGCCGCGCCGCTCAACGTCATTGCGAGTTTCAGTATCCTCGGCGATATAACCCGCGAAATCGGCGGCGACAAAATCACCCTCACCACTCTCGTCGGCCCTGACGGCGACGCCCATACATTCGAGCCCGCCCCAGTTGACGCCCGCGCGCTCCATAGCGCCGACATCATCGTGATGAACGGTCTGCACTTCGAAGGCTGGATGGAAAAACTTGTAAAAGCCTCGGGCACCAAGGCGACCCTTGTCGTGGCGAGCAAAGGCATCACGCCACTCGACATGGATGAAGACGGCGAAATCATCCCCGATCCCCACGCCTGGCAGGATCTCGCCAATGGGGCAATCTATGTACGCAATATCGAAGCCGCCCTCAGCGCTGCCGACCCCGAAGATGCCTCCACATACAAAGCCAATGCCGCAGCACTTCTCGCGCGCCTCGACCGTCTCGACCAATGGACACGTGCAGAAATCGCCGCCATCCCCGCCGCCAAACGCAAAGTCATCACCACCCATGATGCCTTCGGTTATTTCGGCGCGGCCTATGGCGTCACGTTTCTTGCTCCCGCCGGTCTCAGCACCGATGCCGAGCCCGGTGCTGGAAGCCTGAGCCACCTGATCGACCAGATCAAAGAGGAAAATATCAAGGCGCTTTTCATCGAGAACATGTCCGACCCGCGTCTTATGGACATGCTGTCACGCGAAACAAACGCACAGGTCGGCGGCGAACTTTATTCAGATGCGCTCTCGCCCGCAGACGGCCCTGCGCCGACTTATCCCGCCGTGTTTGAAAATAATGTCCCGAAGCTGGTCGCGGCAATGAAACTCAATTAGAACACCGCCGTCCGCTTCTTCAAGGCGCTTCCGATGACGACCAACTCTACACAATGGCGTACCATGACCGCCGCCGACATTCCGACCGTCGATGCCATCGGGGAAATCGTACATCCTGATTTCCCCGAAGACATCACCGTCATGGAAAACCGTTTTGCACTATTTCCGACCGGCTGCTTTGTCGCCGACGCCAGCGGCACCGCCATTGGCTATGCCATCTCGCACCCGTCACTCATCGGCCGTCCCGCACCGCTCAATCACGTCCTGCCCGCGCTCGACGCGGCCGCCGATTGCCTCTTTCTTCACGATATCGCCTTGACCGAAGCCTCACGCGGCCTCGGCTTTGGCCGCTCGCTTGTACCGGAGCTGATGGCGGTTGCGCGCCGCACAGGCTTTACCCGCCTCGGCCTCGTCTCGGTCAACAACTCACGCGCCTTCTGGACCGCGCAAGGCTTCACGGTCTTCACAGGCGACGACACCCTCGCTGCAAAACTCGCAAGCTACGAGGAAGAAGCACGCTATATGATTTTTGATGTCGCCTGATGCCTGAAGCTTAGCGCCAGGCTTCGACGTCGCGATACTTACGCTGGACAGGTTTGACGAAAGTCTCGCGCGCTTCAACCTTGCGTGCCAGATAATGCATGCAGGCTTCACCACCACTGACATTGAAACGCTGCACAGGAGGCAAGTCGAAGAAGGTTGAAATTTCTTTGATACCCGTGCCAACACCGGAGCATTGGATCGTCTCAAAGCCATTGTCTTCATAGAAATCGCAAAGCAACGTCGGGTTCAGATTGTAAAATCCGTGATTGAGCATGTTCATCGGCACGGCATGATAAACAAAGCCACCGACCTTGGCCATCTCGGCGCAGTTGAACAAGGCGCGTGCAATGTCGAAACAATGCTCCGTCGCACCGCCGTCAATCACCAGATCATAGCTGTTCGCCAGAGACGCGGGGATCGGTTCATTCATATCCTGAATGATCTCGCTGCCTTCATATTGGGTGAAGTCGAGAACATCCACGCTCACATTGCCATAGAGATCAAAAAACGACGGCAGTGTTGGCACGATGGAAATAAGCGTCGGATCGCCGCCGTGAATCTGAAGCAGGCGCTCACGATTATCGCGACCTTTGAGGATCGATTTCCAGTTCACACCGCGAAATCGTTTAAAATAGGCGGTGTCGGAAATCACCACGTCGGCATAGCCAAGCGACAGGACTCTTATATCCTGCCTGTCCTTGAAAGACGGATGCTTGAAGACCTTATCAAAAAAATCCAGATCGCTGACACCAAAACCCATGTCCATGCCCCCAAAAAACCGGCGCCCCGAGGCAGCCAGATTGATCATTTGGAAAGCATAAGGATCAATTCGTAACAAATTCCTAACCATAGCACCCGGGCAACGACACACCGGATCAAGGCTTCGTAATGGCTCCATACGCGTGGCCGAACGCGCCCATGTCGAGTTCACGGAACAACAACCGCGCCGGATCAACCGGCCCGGGCATGATGAGGCGTCCGGGCGGCACGGGACCAAAGCCAACCTTCACGTAATAGTTCTGATCGCCCACCAGAATGACGAGCTTAAAACCCATGGCCTTGGCGTCATCAAGCCCACG
>TARA_R110000868_G_scaffold236078_1_pt1 | contig 10226 bp, 11 predicted proteins | sample TARA_R110000868 | Tara Oceans TARA_R110000868 (sample SAMEA4397489) | marine metagenome | biome: Polar Biome; feature: [SRF] surface water layer (ENVO:00010504); material: water (ENVO:00002006), including particulate matter (ENVO:01000060) such as... | depth 5 m | reverse complement strand
CAAACCTCCAGCGGCGAGCCGCGTGGAGATTTTGGTGCGCGGCGCCACGAAACCCGCTTATACTCAGACCGAAACTTGGGGAGCTCGACATGTCATTCAAATCCATCGCTCTTGGCGCCAGTGCGCTGATGCTGGCCGGCAGCGCGGCCCAGGCCGCGGATCGTCCGGTCCGGCCGGTCAATACCTATTCCATCGTCGCGCGCGATGCCGCGACCGGCGAGCTGGGCGTGGCGGTGCAATCGCACTGGTTCTCCGTCGGCTCGATCGTGATCTGGGCCGAGCCGGGAATTGGCGCCGTGGCGACGCAATCCTTTGTCCTGCCAGATTACGGCCCCAACGGCCTGGCGCTGATGCGCGGCGGTGCCACAGCGGCCGAAGCGATGGCGCAGACGCTGGCGGCGGACGAGCATATCGATGTGCGCCAGGTGGCGATGGTCGATGCCAGCGGCGGTGTGGCGGTACACACGGGCGCAAACGCGATCGCCGAGCATTGCCACATCACCGGCGAGGGCTATTCGGTACAGGCCAATATGATGCGCGATGGCACGGTGTGCACCGCAATGTCGGCGGCGTTTGAGGGCTCGAGCGGACCGCTGTCGGAACGTTTGATGCTGGCGCTGGAGGCGGCCCAGGGCGAGGGCGGTGATATTCGCGGCAAGCAATCAGCGGCAATGCTGGTTGTGACCGGTGATGCCGAATTGCCGGCCTGGAGCGGGCGTGTGGTTGATTTGCGCGTCGAGGATAATCCCGATCCGCTGGTCGAGCTGCGCCGCCTGCTCGGGCTCGCCCGCGTCTATGGCCTGATGCAGGCCGGCGATGATGCGATGGCCGAGGGCGATCTGCCCGGTGCCAGCGCCGCCTATGCCGCCGCCAGCGCCCTGGCGCCGGACAATCATGAAGTCGTGTTCTGGCACGCCATCACGCTCGCCACGGGGGGCGATATGGCGGCGGCAGCGCCGCTCTTCTCGCGCGCCTATGCCGCCTGGCCACAATGGCGCGACATCATCCCGCGTCTGCGTGCCGCCGGCGTTTTGCCGGATGATGATGCGCTGGAGGCGCAGATCCTGGCGGTGGAATAGGAGGGCTGGCTTGCGGCCGGATCGCGATCATCACGCCGAGCGTCTCAGGAACCGGTTTCGCGCGGTCTCGAACCGGGCCATGCGGGGACCGAATGCGCGACGTTTCATCCGCATTTGGGGGCTCCGCCTGGTGGTCGTTTCGACCGTGCTGGCTCTGGCCTGGTTCGCGATTTCCAGCCTCAGTCCCTGGCCTGTGCCCATGACATTGCGCCATCTCGCAGCCAGCTATGATTGCGACATGGCCCGCACAGTGAAGCTGGCGCCCGCACGGCGGGGCGAGCCGGGCTATTGGCCCGGCAATGATGCCGATGATGATGGCATTGCCTGCGAGGTCTGGCCCCCTGCGGGCCGCCGGGCGCGGGGCTAGCCGCCGCAGATCAGGATGTGATCGTCAAACACGGCGCCGACCAACAGTACGCCACCGCGCATCGCCGCCACGCTGGAGGCGTTCAGCGTGCCGTCCATCACCAGCAGGGCCGTCTCGGTCTCACCGGTTTGCGGATTGAGGCGTACGGCGTGGGAAGGTGCCATGGCGCTGGCATCGGCGGCGTGGGCGACGAAATCGAACACGCGCGGATGACCGCCAATCCACAAATCGCCGCGTTCGTCGATCTCGATATTGTCAGGCGCGGTCGGCACGGGCAGGGCGCGATTGGCGCTCAGCGCCCCGGAGGATGCGTCGCGGTCATAGACGCGCACCCGGCGGGCGAGCAATTCGGAGACATAGACCTCGCTGCCATCGGCGGAGATATTGATGCCATTGGCATAGGCAATACCGTGGGCGACCATGTCGCCGCTTTCACCGTCGTAATAGGACACGCTTGAGAGCGGCAGGCCGAAATAGGCCTCCAGATTGGCCATGATGCCGGAGTGATAGGCGCGATCATTGGTGGCGTAGAAGCTGCGCGGGCCGACGCCGAGGACATCATTGGGCGAGAGCAGCGCTTCATGGCTGACGCTCTCGACATGGCTCAGCATGCCATCTGTTTCGACATCGAAGATCTCGATCGCGTGCGTGCCGCCATCCGCGTCGAACCCGGCCCGGTGATTGACGACAAACAGGCGCTGGCTGCCATCGGGTGCGGTCCACAGGCTGATGCCATGGGGGTGGAAATCGGCCGGGGCATCGCCGGACACTTCGTGCAGGCTGTCAGGCTGGCCGAGATTGAATGCGTAAATCCCGCCGCGCTCGCCGGTGCGGCGATCATCGGTCGAGACGAAGACCAGATCCGAGGTCGGATCGATCGTCAGGTCTTCCGTGCCCGGCGCAATGGTCAACGGCTGGCATTGGCCCGGCGTCACCGGCGACAGCTCGGCCATCATGCCGGCAGCGGGAATGATGACGAAGGCCATCCGCACGATGGCGGCGACGATGATCAGGCCCAGAATAATCAGAATATTGCGCATGAGATGCCCCCCGGAAATCAAGCTCCAGCCGGCACACTAGCGCATTTCCTTGACGGGCGCTGCTGACTTCTTGCTAGTTCTGGCGGCCGCGCTTGCCCTGGACGCTCGCCTTGACCTTCTTCGTGAAGCCGCGCTTGCGGGCCCTGGCCTCGGCAGGGGTTTCCGAATTGAACAGGTCCTCGGCGAGGAGCTTTTCCCAGCGCCGGAAGCGCTTCGGATCGATCTCGCCCGATTTGATCCCGGCCTGGATGGCACAGCCCGGTTCGGATTGATGCGCGCAGTCGGAGAATTTGCAGGTCGTGGCCAGCTCGGTCAGATCGGAGAAGACCCGGTCAATCCCGTCGCCGCTATCGCTCATGCCGAGCGAGCGCATGCCCGGCGTATCGATCAGCCAGGCGCCGGAATGGGTCGGGCGCAGGCTGCGCGACGTGGTGGTGTGACGGCCCTTATTATCGCCCTTGCGATTGCCTTGCGTCTCGCTGCTCTCATCGGTCAGCCCGTTGAGAATGGTCGATTTGCCGACCCCGGAGGAACCGACCAGGGCGGCGGTGGCACCGGGCTGAAGCCAGGGCAGGAGGCGGCCGAGGGCGGCTGTGTTGCGGGCATCGAGGGTGATGGCGGTGACATGCGGCGACAGGGCTTCGGCCTGGCGCAGATAGTCGGCGGCATTATCGACCAGATCCGCCTTGGTCAGCACGATCAGCGGCTTGGTATCGCTGCTGGCGGCGAGGGTGAGATAGCGTTCGAGCCGGGCCGGGTTGAAATCGGCATTGCAGGAGGTGACGATCATCAGGGTGTCGACATTGGCGGCGATCAGCTGATGCATCAGCACGGTACCGGCGGCGCGGCGGCGCAGGATCGAGCGGCGCTCGAGCGCCCGCACAACCCGGTTCTCGACTGGATCGATCAGCACCCAGTCACCGACCGCCAGGTCGCCGGCCTGGATATCGCCGGGCAGGGTCAGGGATATTTCGCCATGCGGCGTCATCGCCTGCACCCGGTCGCGGTGGACATCGCAAAGCCGCGCCGGCGGTGTCGCCTCGATCTCGCCCGCTTCAAGCTGGGCCGCAAAATGGTCTGACCAGCCGAGTCCGGCGAGCGCTGCGTCTGTCATGGACGGCCCTTGTCTGAATGCGAATCATTCACCGCATGAATTTGGATGCGTGGGGTCTAGCTAGCACATTGCCTCGAGCATTTCAGCTGCCATGCTGAGCCGCGGCGGTACATTGCTCAAAGGCCCGCGGCGTATGTGCCGCAAAGCACCGCAATGGGGAGAAAGAAGACCCAGGAGAGGTGCCGACCGCGTGACACGATCAGGGCCGCAGCGCCGGACAGCGCGAAGGCGGCGGTGACGCTCCATAGAAACCAGACCGCCAGATCACCCGTGCCCATCTGCAGTCGGACCAGCAGCGCGGCTAGGCACAACCAGAACAGGGAGGTGAGATGCCAGGCAATTCTGATCGTGGCCCGGGTATTCCGGCGGCTGCCGAGAATGACGGGCAGGTTCTCGAGCCGCAAAATCGGCCCGATCAGGCGCAATTCGCCAAGGATTGAGTGCATCGTGGTAACGGCGATCAACAGGGCGGCGGCGAGGAAGAGCATGGGCGAAATCCTTGATCAGGTCTGCCACAGGGCGGCCCAGCCCAGCAGCGAGGTGAGGGCGAAGAGCGAGGTCGAGGGAAACCGCAATGGCGCAATCGAGGCCTTCAGCGCGACCGCAAAGCTGAGCCCCGACAAGGCTGCGGTCAGCGAGGACAACCCGATCAGCAGAGCGGGATCGCCCGGGTGCAGTGCGAGCCAGACGAAGCCCGCAGCGATGAAGGCGATCACGACCGTGGTGATGTGCCAGCAATAATAATTCAGCCATTTCGATGCGGGCGGCAGGTCGGTGTTCGCGAGGAGGGGCCTGGCGACGATGACACCGCCGACAAAGGTGTGGACGATAAATGTCAGGGCCGACATCGCAGCGGCAGCGATCAGGATCATGGTGGCGGCTCCAGCGACCCGAAATCGCCGCTTTACTAGAATATATATTCTATTATATAATCCTGACATGGGACGACTGTCAATTATTCGCGACGAGACCGTGTTTGCTGCTGTGGGTGCTCAACTCGCAGGCAAGGGCGCTGTCACGCTGCAAAGCATTGTCGCTGAAACCGGAATCTCGATCGGCTCGCTCTATCATCGTTACGGATCACGCGAGGAATTGCTGGCCCGGGCCTGGCTGGACGCGGTCGCGGCCTTTCAGGCCCGTTTCCTCGCGGCCCTCGGCTCCGGTGAGGAGCAGGCCGGCTTGAACGCCGCTCTGGCAACGCCGCAGTTTTGCCGTGAGGAGCGCGCCCGAGCCGTCATCCTGTGTTGTTGCCGCCAGGCCGATTTCGTCACCAGCGCGACCTCGGCCGATCTGTTGGAGGACTTGCGCACGGTCAATGCGGCGGCTGGTGATGCGCTCAAGGTGTTCTCCGGGCAGACCGGTCATTCTCTCATGGCGTGCCGCATGGGCATGATCGCCTTCCCGCTCGGCGCTGTTCGGCTGTTTTTGCCGGAGCAGGCCGTGCCGGCCGAAGTGGACCGCTATATCGAGGCCGGTTTTCGGGCTGCGATGGGGGTGGGGCGCAGCGGCGACCCGTCCTGGCGCGCCATGCCGGAAACCGGGTAGCCGGCCCGGATCACATCAACGGTCACGCGCGGCGTCAGCACGGTGACGTCGCCGGCGGGATGAATGTCGCGCGGGCTGTAGCCATCAAAGCTCCAGGCGCGGATCTGGCCGCCGCGACGGAGCAGCGCCCCGGCCTGGCCGGGCAGGGTGAAGAAGACCTCGTCCGGCAGGTTCTCGAGCATATCCCGATGCGTGATCTGGGTCCGGCTGCGTGAATGCACCCGGTCAGCATGCAGTATGCGGTTCATGGCGCCGGGCGAGGGGCGTTCACCCAGCTCGGGCCGGGCACGGCCGAAAGCCTGCTGGAAGGCCATGTAGTCACCATGGCGGCACATGCCGCAGGGGCGGTGACCGGCGGCGAGGGCAACGGCCTCATCGGTGAAGAAGAGCTCGGTCCACACTCCGGGCGACATGATCGGGCGATGCCAGTGCTTGAATTTGAGGCGGCAGGCGACCCAGGCCTGATGCGCCCAGCGCTTGTCGCCGAGCTGGCGGTCGGCGTCATGCAAACAACCGCGATTGCCCATCAGCGTGCCCCGCGCCGGATGCGCGATGATTTCGCCGAAGGGCGTGACGCGGTTCTGGAAGGGCATGGGCAGGCGCGCTCCGCTTGTTGAGGCACGCAGACTAGGATTGTTGCGCGCGCGACACAAAGCGCGACTTGCGCCAATCGAGCGAACAGTGTTCACTTTTGCCTTGGCCTCCCAGTCTGGCCGCCCATCAATGCCGCAGGAGCGCCTTCATGTCCGACAACCATTTCGATGTCCTGATTGTCGGAGCCGGCATATCCGGTATTGCGGCGGCCTATCACCTCCAGACCCGCTCGCCGGACCGCAGCTATGCCATCCTGGAAGCGCGCGAGGCGATTGGCGGTACGTGGGATTTATTCCGCTATCCGGGCATTCGATCCGATAGCGACATGTACACATTTGGCTTCGCCTTCCGGCCCTGGACCGATGGCAAGGTGTTTGCCGATGGTCCGGCGATCCGCGAATACGTCTCCGACACGGCCCAGCGCAACGGGATTGAGGCGAAGATCCATTTCGGCACCCGGGTGGCGCATGCCAATTGGGATAGCGAGACGGCACGCTGGACGGTGCGCACCGAGGCCGGTGCCGACGGGGAGCGCACCAGTTACACCTGCAATTTCCTGATGATGTGCTCGGGCTATTATCGTTATGAGCATGGCTATATGCCCGACTTCCCGGGCATGGAGAACTTCTCCGGCCCCATCATCCATCCCCAGCTCTGGCAGGAAGATATCGATTATGCCGGCAAGAAGGTCGTCATCATCGGCTCCGGCGCGACCGCGGTGACTCTGGTGCCGGCGATGGCCGAGACGGCCGCGCATGTAACCATGGTGCAGCGCTCGCCGACCTATATCGCGGCGCGGCCATCACGCGATGGTTTCGCCGATTTCATGCGCAAAATCCTGCCCGAGAAGATCGCCTATTCGGTCACTCGGGCGAAGAATGTGTTGCTGAACATCTATATTTATCAATTGTCCCAGGCCTATCCCGACCTGGTCAAACGCGAGGTCCTCAAGGCGATCCGCATTCGGCTGGGCCGCGAGTTCGACGTCAGAAAGCATTTCTCGCCGAGCTATAATCCCTGGGACCAGCGCTTCTGCCTGGCACCGGACGGCGATTTCTTCGACGCACTCGCCGATGGCTCCGCCTCGATCGTCACCGACCAGATCGAGTGTTTCACCAAAACCGGCCTCAAGCTGAAATCCGGCGAGGAAATCGAGGCCGATCTGATCATCCCGGCGACCGGGCTGGAAATGCAATTGCTCGGTGGCATGACGCTGAGCGTCGATGGCGCCATGGTGCGTGCGTCCGATACGGTGACCTATCGCGGCATGATGCTGGGCAATGTGCCCAATCTCGCGATCGCCTTTGGCTATACCAATGCCTCCTGGACCCTGAAAATCGATCTGACCTGCGAGCGCGTCTGCCGCCTGCTCAATCGCATGAAGGCCAGGGGTTTTGATTATTGCGTGCCGGTTCCACCGGCTGATCTGGAGACCGTGCCGATGCTCGATTTCTCCTCCAGCTATGTCCAGCGCGCCATGTCGCAATTGCCGCAGCAGGGCGTCAAATCACCCTGGCGCACCTATCAGAATTATGTCCAGGACATGCTGACCATCCGCTTCGGCAAGCTCGAGGATGGGGCAATGACCTTTGGCCGCCTCGCAGAAGGTTCACGGCAGGGGGCCGCGCTCGAAGCCGCCGAGTAACCGCGCTACGCGGACACGATTTTTGCGCGCAATCGCCTGATTTCAGATATTGCGGCAATGCGCGCGGCGAATGCGGCTGAGTGCTGGACTTTTTCGCCATGCACCGTCAGTCTGCGATGACTTCGCTTTCGAGAACGATCATGGCACGCGCAACATCGCTTCCCTTCGCAGATGACATCCGGGTTCGCACCCGGCTGCTCGGCCTTGGCGTGCTCATTTTGATTATCATCGGCCAGAGACTGACCGGAGCGCTGCTTGTCCCTGCCTGACATCATGAAGATGTCGCCGCAGACCGAACCTCGCTCCCACCGGGCGAGGTTTTTTTGTGCCCTTGCGCCGGTATCACCCCAACGCCCTGTTTGAATGAGCCCTCCAATGACCCGTGAATTTGCCGCTGAATTCGACTTCGTCGCCGACCTCCATGCCCGGGGCATGGGCGGTGTTCTGCACACGCCCTGCCAGCGCGCCGAGGCGCTGAGCGAACTGGCGGGCTGCGACATCCGGGTCAAGCTCGAGAATTTGCAGGTCACCGGTTCCTTCAAGGAGCGCGGGGCCTACGCCAAATTGATGAGCCTGACGGAGGACGAGCGCGGCCGCGGCGTCGTCGCGGCCTCGGCCGGTAATCATGCCCAGGGCGTGGCGAGGCATGGCCGGCTGCTGGGTATCGATACGATGATCTCCATGCCCATCGGCACGCCGGCGATCAAGATCAATGCGACACGGGCCCAGGGCGCGACGGTGGAATTGGCGGGCGCGGATTTCGACGAGGCCAGCGAGTTGGCGCGGGAGTATTGCCATGCTGAGTGCCGGGTGCTTGTGCATCCGTTTGACGATGCGCTGGTGGTGGCCGGGCAGGGCACCGTTGCGATCGAGATGCTCGCCGACCAGCCCGATCTCGATGTCATCATCGTGCCGATCGGTGGCGGCGGGCTTGCCTCCGGCGTCGCGCTGACAGCGAAGCGGATCAAGCCGGGAATAGAGATCATCGGCGTGCAAGCCGACTTGTTTCCTGCCTTCCACAATCTGTTTCACGGTGGCGACCGCCCCGTTGGCGGAATGACACTTGCCGAAGGCATCGCCGTGCGCGAACCGGGCTCGCTAACTCGGCGGATGATGATGGATCACCTTGATGATGTGCTGCTCGTCGATGAGCGCGCCATCGAGCAGGCATTGAACCTGTTTTTGACGCGGCTGCGGGTTTTGCCCGAGGGCGCGGGTGCAGCCGGGCTGGCGGCCGTGCTGGCGCATCCGCAGCGCTTTGCCGGCAAGGCGGTCGGCTTGGTCCTGACCGGCGGCAATATCGATACCCGGCTCCTGTCCTCGTTGCTGCTGCGCGATCTGGCCCGGTCGCGGCGGCTGGCGCGGTTCCGCATCGAACTGATCGATCTGCCCGGCCAGTTGTCGTCGGTCTCGCACATCATCGCCGCGGCTGGCGGCAATGTGACCGATGTCGCCTATCACAAGACCTTCTCGGACCTGCCGGCCAAGGTGACCTATATCGATATCTCGCTGGAAGCTCAGGACGCCGCCCATATGGATCGAATCCATGCCGCGCTGAGGCAGGCGGGGTTTCGCGTTGAATTTGCCGATTATTGAAGGCGTTGCCGAGAACCGGTGCCGGGTGCATGATTTATTCGCAGCGCCTGATCGTTGGCGGGGCGGGGGAAATGGTGCGTTTTCAACACTTCACGGCGAGACGCGACAAATTGCCATACAGATTTTGTGGAATCACGCGATAAACCAAGCCACGCACTGGCCAAATTATCGGGGGCATCGATGCAATCGTCGCAGACACTAAGCCGCAGCGGGCTGGATTTCAGCACCGCTCTCGTGCTCTTGATCACCATTCTTGGAGCCCTCTGGGCGCTGTTTGCGGCGGCCTATGCGCCGGACGCGGCCATGAAGGGCCAGTCCTGGCTGATCCTGGCCGGCTTCCTTACCGGGATCATGATCCTGGTTGGCAGTATTTCGAGCGGCGGCGTCGAGACCGACGAGCGCGAATACAATGAGAACCTGGTCAAGGCCGGGGTCATTGCCTCGCTGTTCTGGGCCGCTGCCGGCTTGCTCGTCGGGGTGATCATCGCCTTCCAGCTCGCCTTTCCGATCCTCAATATCGAGGATTGGGGCTTTACGAGTTTTGGCCGTTTGCGCCCGCTGCACACTTCGGCCGTGATCTTCGCTTTCGGCGGCAATGTGTTGATTGCGACGTCTTTTTATGTCGTGCAGCGGACCTGCCGCACGCGTATTGCCGGCGGCATCTGGCCCTGGTTCGTGTTCTGGGGTTATCAGTTCTTCATCGTGATGGCGGCATCGGGCTATGTCGTTGGCATCACCCAGTCGAAAGAATATGCCGAGCCGGAATGGTATGCGGATGTCTGGCTGACCCTGATCTGGGTCGCCTATCTGCTGGTCTTCCTCGGCACGCTGTGGAAGCGCAAAGAGCCGCATATCTACGTCGCCAACTGGTTCTACCTGGCCTTCATCGTCACGATCGCGATGCTGCACATCATCAATAATCTGGCCGTGCCGGTCAGCTTCTTCGGCTCGCGCAGCTATTCCGCCTTTGCCGGCGTGCAGGATGCGCTGACCCAGTGGTGGTATGGCCATAATGCTGTTGGCTTCTTCCTGACCGCCGGCTTCCTCGGGATCATGTATTACTTCATCCCGAAACGGGTGAACCGGCCGGTCTATTCCTACCGGCTGTCGATCATCCATTTCTGGTCGCTGATCTTCATCTACATCTGGGCTGGCCCGCACCATCTGCACTATACGGCGCTGCCGGAATGGGCGCAGACGCTGGGCATGGCCTTCTCGATCATGCTGTGGATGCCGTCCTGGGGCG
>TARA_R110000868_G_scaffold396846_2_pt1 | contig 10231 bp, 9 predicted proteins | sample TARA_R110000868 | Tara Oceans TARA_R110000868 (sample SAMEA4397489) | marine metagenome | biome: Polar Biome; feature: [SRF] surface water layer (ENVO:00010504); material: water (ENVO:00002006), including particulate matter (ENVO:01000060) such as... | depth 5 m | reverse complement strand
CTTAAGCATTTGCTAACCGGTATTCATTTTGAGTGGTTCAGTGATCATATTTCACTGACACATGAAAATGATTTTGAGGTTGGGCACCTGATGCCGGTTCAGTTTTCAGAGGAAAAGGCATTTAGTATCGCTGCAAAAGCAAAAGAAATTGCTGCGCTGACTGAGCGGCCATTTTTACTTGAAAACATTACATACTATTACCCAATTCCAGGGCAAACCATGCGGGAAGAAAACTTTATTACCAACATTTTAGAGTCTGCGGATTGCGGTATGCTACTTGATGTCAATAATCTTTATATTAACTCAAAAAATCACCATTATGATCCTATCGTATTCCTTAGCAATATACCTGCCGAAAGGGTGGTAGAAATCCATATAGCAGGCGGCTCATTTAAGCATGGGATGTTGGTTGATACGCATGCCAATCCGGTTTCTGTTGAGGTCTGGAAGCTGTTTGATGAAGTCTGCAGGCGGATTCCTTTTAATGGTGTAATTATTGAAAGAGATTCTAATTTAAGCAAGCTTGAAGACCTTATTGATGAAGTAAACATTGCCAAGAGTATTATGAAAAATAATGGCATATATAAGTAAAATACAAAAATAACGAGAACCTATTGAAAGTTTTAATCGTAGCTCACCCTGATGATGAAATAATATGGTTTGATCCATTATATTTTAATCTCATTATAATCGCTTTCTGTGAAAGGCCCGACAGGGTAGATGCTGGGCGAAACAGGTTGAAAGCTATTAAGCATCATCCTTTGAGAGATAGAATTCGTATGTTGAATATACCTGAATCCGGATACTGGAAAGACAAAAGCAGACTTGCTGAATTGGCTGTGGCAGGTGATCTACTTACTAAAATGATTTACGGCATTCAAAATGGTATTCAGATTTCGGAAGTTTATACACACAACTCACTTGGTGAGTATGGTCATGATGATCATATTATGGTTCATAAATGTGTGGTGAATGTATTCAGGGAGCACAGTCACTGCAAAATATACAGCCCAACTAGATACATGAATGCTGATCTTCTCAATGGACATCGTGTCATTAAAAGTAAAATTAATATTGATTTTTATAAGCGAGTTAAAAACATCTATCTTGAAAACAATTGCTGGACATGGGATTCCAGCTATGTACCTAACTTATATGAAGAATATTATCAGGTTGGTGGAATATGATAGCAGAAAAAATTACTGCATCTATGGCGTCTATCCCTACACGGGCGGAAAGCCTGCAGAGTGCAGTTGATTCTTTGGTTAATCAAGTCGACGAGTTGGTAATATATCTGAACGACTGGCTGGAAATTCCTGGCTTTCTGAAAAATAGAAAAATTAGAATACTTAAAGGCGATAATCTAGGTGACACAGGAAAATTCTATGGCGTTCAGTCAGTAGATGGTTTTGTTTTTACAGTAGACGATGATTTAATTTATCCTGTTAACTCTGTTGAAGAAATGATTGAAAAAATCGATCAATATGATCGTCTGGCATTCGTGTGTGTGCATGGAAATCTTATACCAAAAGAACCGATTAAATCCTATTATGGAGAAAAGAAAGGTGTGCATTTTTCCAAGGAGCTTAAGGCAGATACAAGAGTAGATGTTCCAGGGACTGGAACACTTGCCTATCATTCATCGCTTTATAGAGCGGATATAAGTGATTTTGAAAGGAAAAACATGACGGATATATGGCTTTATAAAATTGCCAAGTGTCAGAATATTCCAGTTATAAGCATTGCACGACAAGATCAGTGGATCAAGTTATATTCTCCGGCATGTCTCTCGGAGAGTATATACCAAGCCAGCCACAAAGATGATTGGTATCAAACATCAGTCATTAACCAGATTATTAATCAGCCTGGAATAGACATATGAGCAGTACACAGCAAATTCGGGATCAGTTTAGAACGTGTGGGTATGTTCTCTTGAAAAACTATCTGGATACTGAGTCTTTAGCCACACTTCGTGATTGTGCGAATAAACTAGAATCTATGCCGGATAAGCCAGGTAAGATTATGAAATATTATGAGCTCTCAGGATGTGATGGGAGCCAGATATTGAATAGGGTGGAACAGTTTTCAGACTCTTTTACTGCTGTTGATGCTCTCTTAACGGGTGGTGTGATTTCGGAGCTTGTAAAGCTTGTAGCGGGAATTACCCCGTCGCTCTTTAAGGAAAAAATAAACTTTAAGATGCCAGGCGGTGGTGGTTTTAATGTACATCAGGATGCCCCCGCATTTACACGGTTTATCCATGATGAGCTTATTGTTGTGATGATTCCGGTGGATGAAACTAATCATGAAAATGGTTGCCTTCAGGTGGCAGACAATTTTTTCGAAAACAAGATCATCCCCCATGTTGGTGGAACTGTGGAGGCTGCGCACCTCTCTGCGGTGACATGGAGAAGTATTAACATGAATCCATCTGATGTTTTGGTATTCAGCTCCTGGCTTCTTCACAAGTCGGATAAAAACACTTCATCTGCACCAAGAAGGAATTATTTTGTGACTTACAATGACCTTCAGCATGGAGAAATGAGAGAAGAATATTTTGAGTTTAAGCGAATTAATTTCCCCCCGTTGGTAGAAAGAGAGCCTGGAGTGGATTATCAGAAATGGACTTCAAAGCTGTCGAAAATAATTTTATAGGAGGATTTGTGTTTTATATCTTTGGGGTTGACTACCACCTTGCAAATATCAAAAAAATCTCTGGTATGGGTGATGATTGCTTATGTGCGGAATCAATTATCTCTGGCTATAACAGATTTCTTTCTATGGATTCGATATTCAACGATATTGTTGACTGGAGTTCTCCTGAATTTGTGAGTTTTCCCGAATCAAAACAGTACTCAGCAAAATACTACAGTGAGAAGCATCTATATTTTGACATCAATATACCAGAAATTGACAATATGATAACGAGCAAATATTTTAGCAATGCCTTTAGTGAATTGAAATTTGAAAATCGCGCCGTATTTGACATGGCAAATCTCGTCATCAAAGTTGTTATCATCAATAGGCTAAAAGCATATACAAATGGTACGACAGAGGATGCCCTAGGCCTTGCTGTGATTGACTATAAGCTGCAGTTTAATAAAATCGACTTTCAGGAATTGATATTCCATCAAGTTATACATATGCTGACTTATCTTGATGACAAAATAAACTCGCATCTTCCTACGCATCTGAAAACAGATTTAGTTTCCTCTGATCTCGTCCATAAAGCTGGCGGGAATCAATTTCCACTTTATATCATCTTTCACTCTTATCTTGTCGGTGTAGAGGTTCTTCTTTATAGAAAAAAGATGAATAATCTAGATTTTGAAGGCAATTATCATGGTCCGTCAAGAAGGCTGATTGAAAGATGTATAAAAGGTCGACTTATGCTTGATGATCATTTCGATAAGTTCACAGAACATGGAAAAATGATATTAGGTAAGGCGCATGATCGCCTGATATCGGTGATGAATCAATACTATGTTGAGAAAATATGATGTCCACTGTCACAGTTGGAGATAGTTACTTCCAAGATTTGTATCTTTCAATTCAGGATGATATTTATAGCGCTGCTAAGTCTGCTAAAGATATCCAGTCAGATTTTACATGGTCGCCAAGCATGGGGGATGTACTAAATACAGAAATATTTGATTTGTTGGATTGCAGAGGATTTGTGCTGGTGTCGGTTGAAACAAATCCTAACATTCAGGAGGTTATTAGTTGGCAAAATGTTTTTTTGGGTCCCTCGATGAAAGATCGTGGCGACGACAGAGGTGGGTATTCTACTGTCATGGCAGAAAAAGACGGTAAATTTTTTGTTAACTCAAGTTTATCGCAGCCCATTCATACAGATGAAGGGCATACCTCGCGATTTCCAAGATATATTTCCTTATATTGCGAGACGCCATCTTTGTCAGGCGGAGTTAGTACCCTTGTTTCTGCTGAAGCAATGATAGAGAAACTAAAAGTGAATTTTGCTGATAGGATTCATCAGCTTTTCAATCGCAATGCGATAAAAGTTAAGAATGTAGGGGGATTCGAGACAAAAAATATTTTAATGCGGTTGCCTGATGGTCGAACTGGCATCTCATACTCCCCTATCCTACGTGAGCTAACTTGTGATGAGTCTATATTTGAGATGTTCTCTAATATCACAAAATATGTGCATAACCCTGATAATCAAATTAGGTTTAGGTTGGCGAGGAATCATCTTTTGATCGTGGATAATTGCAGGGTGTTGCACGGAAGGACTAGATTTTTAGCTTCAGACCGCAGGATTTTATCGAGGATGTGGTTTTCTGAATGCCGACTTAACTCTACACTGGCGAGTTTTACTGTATGAAAGTCATCAACATATTTGAAAATACACGTAGATTTGTTCCTGTTAGCTTTATATTAGGATATGTAAAGAATCAAAAAATACAGTTTAGTATTCTACTGATGATGGCTATTGCATGGTCGTTGAATCAGATTTTATTCCCACTTACATTGAAATACATAGTCAATTCTGTCTCTATAGCATCCTCGTTTAGTTCAAAAAAAGTTGCATTACTTGTTGCAGTGCAAATTTCAATATGGATACTGGCTGAGGTGATGATCAGAATGCAGGGGCATATACTGATCAAGGCCCTGTCACAGCTCAGGAGTTCAATTCTGCTGGATATATACAGCAAGGTCTGCAGTTACAGCTATTCGTATTTCACTCAAAGGTCGGTTGGTGAGCTTACAGGGAAAATAGGTGATATTTCACCTAGCACAGAAAGGCTTGTGCAGATATTTATATTTAATTTTGTTCCTGTAGTGGTAACAATTTTAATTGCTCTGATTATGGCGCTTAGTGTCTCTGTGGTTTTGTTTGGTTCAATATTATGTTGGTTTTCTGTACATGTTCTGCTGACGGTGCATCATATAAAAACTGGCGCGCGGTTGTCACATCTACATGCCAATTCTCAGTTTATATTGTCGGGTAAGATTACTGACACAATCATTAATATCTTCAATGTTAAACTCTTTAATGGTGAGAGTTATGAGCAGACCTGCTTTCGTAAATTTAAGCAAGTAGAGTGCGACCTGTATAAAAATACAGGTTTTCATTATGAAAAAATGAAAATATTCCAGAGTGTAAATGCAGTATTTTTCATGATAGTAGTTATGTCTGTGTTGTTGTACGGCTTTCTTCACAATACAATTACACCTGGAGATTTTGCGTTGATCTCGATGCTTTCATTCAATATGGTCGGATTCGTATGGTACCTGTCATTTCAGATGACTATTTTTACGAAAGAATATTCAATTTTATCTGCATCATTATTAGTGCTTGATGAGAGTGAAGGTGAAAATTTAGATCGTGTAAATATTCATATTAAAAAAGGGATGATCAATTTTAAAGACGTAGATTTCATCTATAATAAAAATCCTATTTTGAAAAATATTAGTGTGAATATTCAGTCAGGCGAAAAAATAGGAATTATAGGTGAGTCAGGTTCCGGAAAATCGACCTTTGTAAGCTTAATTGCTGGGATTCATAACGCTTTCAGTGGCGCCATCGTGATTGACGGTCAGAATATAAATGATTTTTCTACAGATAGCCTCAGGAGGCAGATTGCCTATATTCCTCAGGATTGTGTCCTGTTCAATAGGACTTTAATGGACAATATACGATATGGTCGGCTCAATGCAAGCGATCAAGAGGTGGAGAATGCGGCAAGGCTTGCTGCATGTCATGACTTCATCGTGGCCTTTGAGCAGGGTTACAATACAGAAGTTGGGAGTGCTGGTGTGCAGCTTTCAGGAGGACAACGCCAGCGGATTCTGATAGCAAGGGCAATATTAAAAGATTCACCAATCTATATTCTTGATGAGGCTACATCCTCTCTGGATATTGTCACTGAGAAAGTTGTGCAGGATAACCTGAGAAAGTTATTAATTAACCGCACGTCGATTATAGTTTCACATAGAGTGTCTTCATTTGAAGGGACTGATAGAATATTTGTATTTGATAAGGGAAGAATCGTGGAAATGGGGGCGTTCAAAGACCTGATTAGAGGCGGGGGGCACTTTTTCTGCTTATGGCAACAGCAGTCCAGCCTTGAAGCTTTAAAGCATGCTGTGTAACAGCGCGGCACAGGTTTATTATCAATATATTAGGGTAGCAAATGAGAGATAATTGCAAACATTTACCGCTGATATACCGGCTTCGCTGGTACAAAAGCGAGATGCTCCATAAATTAATTCGCTATAAGCACGGCTTGATTATCTTGCTAGCCTTGCTGGCTCCTGGTTTTCAGGTTGTATCCTCGCTGGTGTTGTCGCCAATAAGGTCTGTGATGGTGCCTAATGCATCTTTGCAGTACACTTTTCTTTCTCTGGTGGGGCTCCAGGCGCTGTTTGTCTCGTGGGCAGCCATCCAGAAACCAGCGATTATGGGGGCGCCATTCCGTAGTTATCTTCAGACATTGCCGGTGGAACCTTTTCGATTCCTTAAGACAGATTTACTATTGCTTTTGGTCGCTAATCTGATTCTGTGGGTTCCTTTTGTCTTCGTATTTTTTGAAATAACAAACGAAGCTGAGTTAGCAAGATTTTGCATTGTCATATCTGGAATAATTATTTCTCAGATGTTGTTTTTGTACGGCTCTTATGAAAAGTTCATCGCATTGATTTTTTCAGACCTGTTTTTTGTCTTGAGTGCTGTGGTGCAGGATGGCCGGCCTTCATTTTTCTTCGCAGCGATGTCATGCATCATGCTTTTTGTCTCGATACTGCCGGGAAGTTATTTTAAATTCCTGTCTGTAAAATCATTCAGGGTGCCATTCATAAAGTCACTCTCGCTCCCCTTAAGTCTACCATTTGAGGTACTTGTTTTGACTAGGCACTATACTTTTCCAGTTATGGTAAGGTTTAGTCTTCTGATGCTAATTGCTGTGTTATCGAGTATTTTGCTAAAGTATTCAGCACTAAGATTTTATTACTGGGGTAGCATTCAGTTTTTTGTGACTGTAATGACTTGTTTCGGAAGCGCTTATTACGCGTTACTGCATGAAGGCGGTATCGTATTTCGAACGTACCTTAAAACACTGCCGTGTTCTGAGTTTTATTGGAATGTAAGAGAGTGCTTGGTGGGTGCCGCGCCCTCAATGGGTGTTGCTGTCGTCTTATTATGTGCGCAGGGTGTACTTTCTAGTCTCTCGTTTCTTCATGGGGTGGTCGCTGTCATGATGCAGATTCCCCTCCTGATATGCCTATATTCTGTGCGGACCCGTTTTTTAAATCAGGGTACTTTTCTTGCTTTTTTAATATCAGCTGTCTGGGCAGGTTTTCTTATGATGTGTGTTGATAGAGGTTTTTTATAAAATGACAGATCATTCAGCTTTACTTGTATTAGATAATATCTGCAAGTCTTTCGGCAGAAAGCAGGTTTTTAACGAATTTTCGCATTCATTTTTACCTGGATGTTATGCTTTGGCTGGACCAAACGGAGTGGGTAAATCTACCTTATTATCGTTAATTTCTGGTTCCGTTGCGATGGACTCAGGCCATGTATCGATTTGTGGCGCAGACTTGCAGTCAAAACCTGTTGCTGCAAAAAAAGTGATGGCATTTGTCCCTGATATATCTGTGATGTTTCCGTTTATGACAGGGCATGAATTCATTTCACTGGTTTCTAAAATTCGAAAAATTAAAGATTCTTCAGAAACAGAAAAATTATTGTCAGTTTTTCGACTTGATCCGCATATCTCCAAGCCTTTCTCAGATATTTCTTTGGGTACCCAAAAGAAAATAATGATTGTTGCCGCATTAATGGGTGATGCGGCTGTGCTATTGATGGATGAACCTACAAATGCGATTGATGATGATGCAAAATCGGTGTTAATTGACTATCTACATTCCGCAAGGGCTCGGAAAGTTATCCTATGCTCTACGCATGATGAGGATTTTATGTCGCGACTTAATATGGAGAAATTGAAGTTATCGGGTGATGTTAGTGTTGGTTTTTCTTAGTATGTGAAGTCCGAGGAGTATACATGCTTGGCATTATGCAGTGGGGGTGTGTGGTGCGCGTGTCAAGGTGATGTTGGGTGATTGGTTTTTCACCGAGCTTGCGAAGGAATTGAGCCGGGGACCGTGAGGTTATGCTCTAAAAGTTTTCCCCTAAAATATTGAAGTAATATATGTCAAAGAATAACCCAGCCACAAATACTAAAGAAGAAAGGATGGGAAGGTGTTTGTTTAGCCATGAAGTAACTTGCATTTCACGTGTTGGTGTAGAAAGTGCAGTTAATATTGATATATAGCCTTCAGGGGTTGTAACACTTAATAAGTCCTTTGATAAGTACTATCTTCCATATCTTGCTACTGCCATTCTGAAATATAAGAAATTACACAGAATGCTGATGAGTCCAGTTGCTATTCCCGTACCAAAGCAGATTACACACCAATAAAAGGGTATATATCCTAGTTCTAGTTTTAAGCTGAGGTTGTCCCAATAAATGCTAACGATGCAACAAGGTCGCTGCTGTTAAGAGTTGTGAGCAGCGAAAAAAATAATTTAGAGTTTGTTTCCTGGCCCTGACCAGCTGAGGCTCCCATCTTGCTTATTCGGGTACGAATTTCATCTATTTCCGTTAGTCTATGTACCTAGTTTTCACTATGAAATTGAGTCTTTCTACTGGTCTCTAGCTATTTGATTGAATTGTAACCTTATGTCACTCAGATTATCTTCGATCCCCCAGTCATACCTTCTGCTGTAATATAGTATTATTTGGTAAAAACAAGTATGAGCGTGTTCAAGTGCCGCTCCATCACGAAGCTCATGCATTTCTTCATATGTCTCGTGGTACTCTCTTACATTGGTTTTCACCAGGTATTCTGCAATATCAAGCGCATGCGCATTTCTTGAAAAATTCTTATACATAACATTATACCACTCAAGCTTGTTGTCATTTATTGCGCGCTGTCTTATTGAGCACTGTGGGAATCCGAACCTTTCTATTTCTTTTATTTCTTGTTCTGAATACAGGGTTTTTAATACTCCAACGTCGTCGAAAAAATCATCATTACCAGTATTTTGTTGAGTTGCTTTCTTGCCTCCCATGATCATCGTGCCGTTCATAACTTGATGGGCAGCATTATCTAAGTCGTCGGAGGCTAACTTAATTACGCAGTATGTGTTTAGATTGGTTTCAAATAACGATCTGATTAGTATCTGCGCGTCTTCCATTAAGTTGCTTTCCTGGAGTAGGATTATTCCCTCAAATAGGTCAATGGCTTTAAGGCAATATGCTAGCAAAATATTGTCAGCAGTGTGAATATTCGGGTTTGATTGTTTCAGGTGTGCAATATATGACTTGAGGCTTGATTTTGATATTTTCAGCAGAGCTTGATTTAAATTTAGCAGTAAGTGAGAATCTGGTCTCATTTCAATGGGCTTATTTGAGTGAGTGGTATGATAAGTTTTGCACGTAAAGTGCTTTATAACAAGATCTGGGGGTGACCAATGTCAAAACGGGTTACTACGGCAGATTTCATTAAACGTGCTTGTGAAGTGCACGACAACAAGTACGATTACACAAAGGTAGTGTATGTAGCAGCTAGAATTAAGGTCATAATAGTTTGTCCTGAGCATGGCGAATTTAAGCAAATACCCGCTGGCCATTGTTCGGGGCGTGGTTGTCACGAATGTGGTGGAAATAAGCCGCTGACCTTGGATGGGTTTATTGAGCGGGCGAATAAGGCTCATAATGGCTACTACGACTATTCCCGAGTTAAGTTTAAAAACGTTGAATGTAAGATTGAAATTATATGTCCGGGTCACGGCTCGTTTCTCCAGCAATTAATGTCACACCTAAAGGGCTTTAATTGTCCAAAGTGCGGCCGAATTAACGCGGCTAAAAAACTGAGCCACTCCATTCAACGTTTTCTTGAGGATGCTAAAAAAGCTCATGGTAGTAAGTATGACTATTCACATGTGCAGTACATTAATGCATTAACCAAAGTAACTATCATCTGTCCAGACCATGGTCCTTTTAATCAAGAACCTGCTAACCATATAAGGGATGTAGGTTGCCCAAAATGTGGCGACGAAAGTACCGCACTGAAAAGGACTAGCACAACTGAAGAGTTTATTGAGAGAGCAAGGGTTGCGCATGGAGATCGGTATGACTATACAAAGGTTCAATACAAGTCGTCTCATGAGAAAGTAGAAATAGGCTGCCCAGAGCATGGTTCA
>TARA_R110000868_G_scaffold9602_12_pt1 | contig 10233 bp, 12 predicted proteins | sample TARA_R110000868 | Tara Oceans TARA_R110000868 (sample SAMEA4397489) | marine metagenome | biome: Polar Biome; feature: [SRF] surface water layer (ENVO:00010504); material: water (ENVO:00002006), including particulate matter (ENVO:01000060) such as... | depth 5 m | reverse complement strand
CAATAACGTTTCAAACTGGGCCTGGTAATTTGTTTGTTAATCCCATAATGGTGTGCCACAATTTGTCCAATCCAAAAGAGAAAGAACGATACATCAACACATATAAGATTTTGCAAAATGCCGGTATGCCAAAAAGAGCAGAAAACTTACGATCTGTGTTTTTGAAAAACGTAGAAGTTGATCTTGCTTATGAACCTTTATCAGCATCCCTAAAATCATGAATGCAGACCAACAATTTGACATAAAAGACATTACTAGTAAGTTACAAGAACTTGAGTCATTAAAAGCCAAGGTTGAAGAATTATATTCACTCAATAAAATTGGTGATGACGTAAGAAAAGAATTAGACCAATACAAAGTTCTACGAGACCGAGGTGTTGAAATACCACATCTAGATAAAGAGTTCAGTGAACAATTGTATCCAAGACGAGGTGCCAATGGACCCAAGACCAGACCTCTAATGGAAAGTGAAGTTCGTGAAGCACTCGAAAAATCTCCATCGGCACGAAAGGCAGCAAAAAGATTGGGTGTGAGTTATCCAACATTCAAGAAGTATGCCAGAATATACGGAATCCACAAAACACCAGGCTGGCCCATCAAAAAGAAAGATCCAACCGATACTATCAGAAAACATCGTGGTCCAATTGATCCATACAAAGGAAAATACCCAGTAACAGAAATTGTAAAAGGTTTGTATCCAGAATTCCCAGTTCATCGTCTGAAGGACAAACTCATACGTGCTGGACTAAAAAAACCAGAGTGTGAACAATGTGGATTTGGTGAACGAAGACTAACAGATGGTAAACTACCGCTACTGTTAAACTTCGATGATGGTAACAATAAAAACCATAAGTTGGAAAACATGAGATTATTGTGTTATAACTGCACTTTTACATCTGGTAAAGGATACATCAACCGTGGACCAAAAGCATTTGACCCAGATATTCTACAAGATAGTAAGAAAATACTTAAACAAAGATTTTAACATGAACGAGATTGGACACATTTTATCTAAACATGGAGTTTTGGTAGCATTCAATATTGCTAAAAAAGTCAAACAGTCTGAGATCAATAAAATCAGAAAGAAGTTGAAAGAGACTTGTGAGACTGAAGACGAACTCAATGAACAGCTTGAAAAGTTGATTGTGATCCAAATCAAAAATTCGTTGCATAACAAAGAAATACCAGGCATTATCAACAAACACACCGGTAAAAATATAAAATCGAGTGCTGACCCATTCACACATTTACCCGCAATATTAAAACAAAAAATACTAAGAATGGTGTTGCACTTCAGTGAAATAATCAACCGTGAAAAGTTTAACAAAGAACTATTATTGATAGTTTCTCAACTGTTATTGGCCCAAAATAAAATTACACAAAAAGACATAATTGAGTTCAACAAAAAATATAAATTAAAATCATTCGTTGACGAAGACTATTTAGATAATGAAGAGGACGACGACGAAGAAGACGATCAACCTTAAAATTAGTTTTATGGAAATATATAACATATCAGACGCTAAAAAATTTATGAACGATAAGAAAACTGTTTTTGTGACCGGCGTTACTGGTCAAGACGGCAGCCATATGGTGGACTATCTATTGAAAAATACAGACCATACTATCTTTGGCGGTGCAAGACGATTGAGTATCAAGAACCATGATAACCTCAAACATCTCGAAAATAATCCAAGGTTTCAATTGATTAACTTTGATCTAAGTGATGCTCACAGTATCTCCAAGACTATTGAACAAATCAAACCTGACTATTTTATCAACTTGGCAGCACAAACATTTGTAGGATCAAGTTGGGATTTTCCAGCCCAAACTTGGGAATGTAATACAACTGGTATCATTCACATTCTAGAAGCTATTCGTCAACACAAGCCATCATGTCGGTTCTATAACGCTGGTTCGTCTGAAGAATATGGTAATGTTGCTTATACCCCACAAGATGAAGACCATCCGGCTCGTCCACGTAGCCCATATGGTGCAAGCAAGAGTGCTGCTCGTCAATTGGTAAAGGTATACAGAGAGAGTTACAACTTGTATGCTGTTCAAGGATTATTGTTTAACCACGAAGGAACTCGCCGTGGTGAAGAGTTTGTGACTCGTAAAATTACCAAGGGTGTAGCACGAATCAAGCAATCATTGGTCAATGGTAAGACGTTTGAAGCAATCGAACTTGGTAACGTATATGCTAAACGTGACTGGAGCGATGCAGAGGACTTTGTTGATGGTATTTGGCGTATGTTAAACCAAGAGAAGTATCGTGTTGACTTTGATAGCAATATGAATCTTCAAGAATATGTGTTGAGTAGTAATGAAACTCACACAATCAAGGAATTTGTTGAATTGGCATTCAAGTATGCTGGTATTGACGGTGGTTGGCATGGCAATGGAACAGGCGAAGAGTTCAGTATCACACCTACAGCTGTTGATAAGTATGAAGCTGCTTCAAGTGTATTGGTGAGAATCAATCCGAAGTTCTATCGTCCAGCCGAAGTTGACTTGTTGCTTGGTAATAGTAATTTGGCTAGAAAAGAACTACAATGGTCGCCAAAGACTTCATTTAACAAGTTGGTTGAGAAAATGGTTACAAATGACTTGAGTTTATTGGGTCTCTCGGTATAATTATAGGTATATGAGCGAATCTTATACACTATACAACGAAACAGTAATGGATCATTTTGTCAACCCACGTAATATGGGTGATCTGAAAGATGCAGATGCTGTTGGCGAAGTAGGCGCAGCAGCTTGTGGTGATATCATGAAGATCAGTTTAAAGATCGATGATGTCACTGGAACAGTTATGGACGCACGATTCAAGACGTTTGGTTGTGGAAGTGCCATTGCAGCATCTAGTATGGCCACCACATTAATCAAAGGTAAGTCAATAGATGAATTGGAAAAACATTTCAATAATGACCAAATCGTCGAAGCTCTTGGAGGTCTACCACCAGTTAAAATCCATTGTAGTGTATTAGCCAATGAAGCGTTACAAGCCGCTTTAGAAGATTACAAAAAAAGAAAGGGAATAAAATAATTTATGTTTAACAACAAAATTGAAGGAATGAATATGCCGGCGCCAAAGCAAAACTTTGGCATTAAAGATACCACCGCAGTTGATTGTCCAGAGTGTCACAATACTGTGTTTCAAAACGGAGTTATCTTTCGTAAAGTAAGCAAGATTCTTGCGGGAACTGACAAGGATGGATTAATCCCCATCAATGTGCCATACTGTGTAAACTGTTTGGAACCTCTACAAGAATTGCTTCCTATCGAATTAAGAAAATCAAAGATTGAGATTATCGATACTATTTAATACTTTTTGATAAAAACAATACTTTTGTAGAAATGGATAAATTCAATGAGTTTATCCATTTTTTCCATTTTGTGGTGTTGACACCACTGATAATTTTCATCTTGTGAACATTTAACTACATTTCCACTCATGCAATATCCGTGTGAATTTACATAATCAATTAGTTCTTTTATATAATTTATAAAATGTGGAGTATTTGGAATTCCGTGAACTCCATTGTGATAAGATGTATGTAAATCCTCAACCACATAAATACCGCCCGACTTTAATAATGGAAATAATGTATCAAAAGTTATTTTGGTATAAGAATCTATATGAGAACCATCGTCTATAATAATATCAAATGGACCGTGTTGATTGTTCAATTCATTCAATAGTGTTGTATCACGTTGATCGCCTTTTGCTACAATAATGCGATCATTTTGAGGATATTCATAATGTTTTATATCGTGGTCTAAACATACAAACTTCCCGTTTGAAAAGTATTTAGCCCACATTTGAATAGAGTGACCAGCAGCTATTCCAATTTCTAACAAATTCAATGGATCATCTCTATATTCTTGAAAATATTTATGATACAACTTATTGAAATTGTGACCATATTTTGATTTATCTGTGACAAAATTATTGCCTTCAGCGAGCTTATCAAGTGGACTATCAGTTTTATCCATATAACATTGATTTATTCTGACTATAATTAGTATTTTCAGTCTCTCTTACGCCCATTTTTGTTTTTAGAAACATAAGAGCTGCCTTGGGACTCATGGTTCCACAGTTAAATCCAAGAATACCATATTGTTGACAAAACTCTTCCAATGCCTTTATATCGGTATCACTATGTGATGTAATCGCTGGTTCCTGGTCCGTAATGGGGTCTTCCTGGCGTTTTCTTCTGTTGACCATGGTTTGATATGGATCAAAACCAGAAACGGGTTTAGAACCAATTTGGTTATACATAGAATTAAGGGATGCCATTGTTTTTAGCATCCCAGAATTCATTGCAGGCCATTCATCCATAAATTAACCAATTGCGTAATTAAATCCAAAATACTCACTTTGGTTTTTAGCAAATTGTGCAAATGCCAAAGCATTGGTTTTCATACGTCGTTGAATTTGGTCTGGACCACCACGTGCATTTTGATGATTTAGATATTCCTTGGCAGCAGCACCCCAGTTACCACTATTCATCAACTTAACTGTTTTTGGTCCCATGTCACCACGATAAAATGCGTTGATTACTGCATTTTTGACATATTGTGGAAGTGATGTAAAATTGCTGATTTTACTACTTGCCATTTTTTCTTTTACCTTTACATCGACATTGAACAATTTTTCAATTTGATCATCGGTCAATTTTTGTTTACCTTTCAAGACATCATCATAATTCACAACATTGCCAAACAATGCTTTAAATAAATCACGGTCTTGCTGTGTATTATTTAAATAATGACCAATACCAATAGTAGGTTTCTTTTCCGTATCCAAATACATCGCATTACGTTTACCCTCCCATTGACCAATATAGTCACTAGTCTTTTTGTTCAATAACGAAGCTTCTGAACCTTTGGTCACTGATTTTGTGATTGCAGGTTTTACAGCTTGTTTTGCGGCAAGAGCAGGACTGCCACTCAATGCTCCCAAACCAATTGCACCAGCAGCAACCCAGTCTTTCCAACCTTCTTCCAATTCACGGGCAATTCTTACTTCGTCCAACTTGGTCAAGTCACTCTTTGCCATCTCGGCATTTTCATTGATAACACCGTCCATTGATGGATCTCTCCAATTTGTAGAATCAATTTTTCCTTTATTGTGTAACTTAACCAACTCACTATAGTGATAAGAATACTTCAACAAACTTTGAAGTTTCTTGGTCAACTCTGGATAATTCTTACCAAGACCCATGAGGATACTTTCGACTGAACTTTGTGTCACAATATCACGGGCAGCAGTCTTGGCTTTACCGAGTGATTTGATCCTTTCCAACTTAGGAATCATTTTCAATGCGTAGTTTTTGTATGTCTCGTATGCCTGATAGTTTGACATAAATGTATCTGCTTCAGTCATATTTCTAAGTTTTTGTAATTGTTTAGCATAACCAGCTGGTAATTCTGATGCTCTCATATGTGCCGTTCTCACAAACTCTTTTTCTTTATTAGATAGTTTTGGTTTGTCGGAAACAATTTTAGGACTAAACCCACTCAATAATTGAAATTCACTTGATGGCCCAGTTCCAGCCATACCCATTTGAATGTATGTAGCACTTGCTGGAAACTTGGTCAAGTATTCTTTCAAAACATCATATTGATTCTGTGTAATAGATGTATTCCAAATACCCACAAAATAATAGTTTTTGCCTTTAAGTGGCACAAGCCATGCACGACCACTCAAACATGTCTTTCTCAAGAAATTCATGTCATCTTGATCCGCATATTTTTCTTTTCTTATGGATTGCAGTTCTTTACTGCTTGCCATAACAGTTTCTTTATGATCCGATCCTTGACCACCTTTTAATATCAACTTTTTATCACCATCCGCATAAATGATAAAAGCATAACCATTTTCTTCGGTTGCTTGATATACAGTTTCGTATTTCTTGAGGCCCAAAGAAAATGTTTTAAGATTGAAACCCCGAGCAGATGGTGGCGTCCCCAGTCTATCACCGAATCCGCTCACTATATACTCGGAACCTCCTATTTTGATCGGATATGATTTGTCCATATTACTTCTTCTTGAGTTTACTCAATGTCATTGCCAATCTAGCACGTTTGCCTAACTTTCCACCCTTCTTTGCAGCTGCTGCTAACTTTGTCTTTGGGATCTTTTCACCCATTGGAACATCCAATTGTTTGTGAAGAGCACCCTTCTTGGCTGGCTTGATAGCATTCTTGATCCATTGTTTTTTGGTCTCTTCGATTTCCTTGGACTGTTCAAATGTGATTTCACCAAGAGCATCTTCGTCAGCACCTTCATCACCAGTATCGGTAGACATCTGAGTTGAAGGAGTTTGCTCAGTTTCATCCCCACCAGTTTCTACTTCACTATCAGATGGTGGCAATTGATCAGCATCTTGCGTTGGAGCAGATGATTGTGGTTGGTCACTTGCTGGTAAATTGCCTGTTTGTTCAGGTGCTAGTTGTGTCATGAGAAGATCATGCAATTTTTGAGCAAGATCCTTGTCGAGTGTAATTGTTACTGACTCTTGATCAGCACCAACTTCTACTGGTTCATCACCACCTTCTTGTTCATGAAGATGTTTACGGATGATTTTCTTGATTGATTCCTTTAATTGTTTTTCTTTCATAGAGTAATTTTTGTTTTCTGCATATCCGACAAAATCATATCCACTTCCATAAGTTCCCAATCCTTCAGGCGAAACTTCAGCTGGTGACGGTCCATCAAACACCTGACCGACAACACTTTGTTCTTTCACCATCGAACTGGGTAATATTTGTATTCCTGTATACTTGTTGAGTAAATGTGCTACAATATATATAGCTTCGGAACTAAATGGTATCTTAAACGTTTTTTTAAATATCACTGCTAAACCGACTATTCTTAGAAGATCAAAAAATTGTTGTGTTGCTTTCTTTTTTTGTTCAGGAGTAACTTCTATTTTACTATGAATTTTACGTAATATAGACAACATTTCCTTAGTCTCGGAGGATTCCTCTGAAAATATTCTTTTTAATTCTTTTGCACCACCAATCAATTTATTCTTAAGTGCATTTGCTACATTTTTAACATCAATAGAAGTTTGATCTTTATCTGGTAAACCAAAACTTCCAAACATTGTTGGTGATCCAGGCATAAACTTACTTACTTCAAAGTCTTCTCTCATTCTCCAACCACCACCTTTGCTCTTATACCACTTAGCTGCCCAACCGTTTGCATAAGCACTTGGATAAACATCAAACTTTGATCTTGCAGCTGCCTTAGCTCTAGCCCACAATGCAGGATTTGTTGGCTTTGGTTTCTTCTTTTTCTTTGATTCTTGTAGTTGTATATCAATGGTTTTATTGTGTTTACCATCACCATCAAATGGATTGTTTGATTTATCAATGATTGGCATACTTGCTCTTCCTGCTACTTGTCCATCAGATGTCCCTCCGATACCACCCTTTATATTGCCTGGGGTAACACCATCTTCACCAACTCTAGCTGGATCGTTGAAACTTTGATCTGGATCTCCTAAACCTGACCCAGCAGACCCACCAAATTCATCTGCGAGACCAGCTTTAATTAACTTGGTATAATATTCTGGATCTTCAGATAGATGGTCCAAAGCAATTTCTTGCGCAATTTTTGGATCGTTGGTGTGTTCCATTTCAACTTGAACACCTATGCTGAGTTGAGTGGGATCAACTTTGTCAGTTGGTAAAAGATCACCTTTACCGCCACCTAAATAATTTATCTTCATTTCTTAAGTCCTTGCTGAAATTTTTGAAATCCTTTGCCACTGTCATACCCATAATCAATCATCCATCTACGACCATGCATTGCTGGATGACCTATGATAGGATCGTTCAGTTTTCCTCCTTGACCAATATAAGTCCAATCAGCTGGCAATTTAGATGGACTTCTATACTGTGGTTTCTGTGAGTTGACAAAGTTGTTACTCATGATATTTAATAAATATTAAATAACTTGGTAAATCCAGCAAGTATCCTTAATAGTTACTTTATCCATCGGAAACAGTTCATTGACTGCTTTAATTACTCCAGCGTGTTCTAAATGAGTAGGATTGTCTAAGTTGTAATCGTGACCCGCAATTATACCACCTTTTCTGACTTTTGGTAACCAAGAATCTATGTCAAGCATCACACATTCATACAAATGACAAGCATCAATAAACACAAAATCCAAAGAATTATCTTCAAAATGTTTAGAACCATCAGTTGACGATTCACGGATGTGTTTGTATAAATTGGGATTTTTCAAAAACTCAGCCATGTTGTTGAGATATATTTCGTATATATCTGTCTCAAACCAATTATCTACCGATGTGAGTTGAATATTCTTTTTAGAATTAATTATTTCGACAAGCATGTATGATGCTGATCGACCTTTCCACGAACCCACCTCAACAAATTTACTGTTGTCTTTGGCTTGACCAACCATCATTTTGTATACATCTGGATAATTAAAGAAGTTTTCCCCAAACTTGGGGTCATTATATACATGGTTCATAACAATATTTACAATCTATCAATAGTATTCACCACGTTTCAAAGCATACTTACGTGCTTTTAAAATGGTCATAATTTCCATAAGTGCTTCATCTTTTTCATCAGGATAAACACCCAACATGTGAAGCTTGCTGTAATACTTTGGATCTTTCTTCAAATTCTTTACTACATTGGCTTTTGCAACTTGACGATCTTTCAATACCAATTTCTTCATTTCATAGTCAATACCCATAATAACTTCATCAGGAGTTACTTTGTATTTGATTTGTTCTACGTCTTTAACATAATCCCATGGATCTTGACCGGTATATGGAGCAAATGGTGATACTTTTTGAATTGAATCTTTTGAACTAGCAGTCAACTTACTTTTGTCATCCAAGGTTCCAAACTTACTTGGATCTTGAGTAACGTCTGGGCTACTAAATGTGTCGAAATCCGATGCGCCTGTTATAGCACCACCTTGACCATAAGGAAGTCCTTGCATCATTCTATCGCCAGTATCTCCCACTTCGTTAATCTTTAACATATGTATATAAATATGAACAATTACACAAACTTATCATAAAAAGATCAGAAGAAGTTTGGAGATTGTCCCATACTGTGTTCGTATAACAAACTGTTTGTATTAAGTTCTTTTTTGATACCCAACTCTGTCAACACCGTGGTTTCCAACCAATCTCTGTAATAAACCAATTGTTCTCGGTTCAAAAAGTCTGTATAAACAAACGATGTATACTGTCCAGGCACACCCTTATAATATTCATACTCTTTGAAATTATCTACCTCGACAGAATATAGACTGTCGCCATTGATAGTATATTTCCAAATATTACCATTGGTCAATACAGCATCGTCATAGTATTTGCTACCTGGTATAACGGTAATTATCGTTACATCAAACTCATCGGGCTTGACTGACAATAACCAATCGTATGTTTCTTTTATAGTTTGTTCAGATTCGCCTGGATGTCCTATACTCATCAATGCTTTAATTCCAATACCATACTTTCTGGCAATTTCTATACATTTAGTATTTTCCGCTTTTGTTGCTTTTTTGTTGATGTTCTTCAATATGACATCACTACCAGACTCAAATCCTACCAATAGTTTTTTGAATCCAGCTTTAGCCATAAGTTCAGCTTGGACTTCGTTGAATAATTCAGCTTTAACGCATCCTCTGAACAGAAACTCCACATTATTCTGTTTTTGATAATCGATCAATTTTTTCAACAACTCATATACAGAAGTTCCCACATTCAATTCATCGTCGTAAAACATAAAAGCACGAACATCATACGTTTTATACAGTTGATCAATTTCGTTTATAATATTGTCAACGGTTCTATTTCGAATCTTTCTGAATGTGGGACTGTTTCTACCACTACAAAATCCACAATTGAACGGACATCCCAATTGACCTATGAGACTCAATCCTCTTTTACCATTGATTGTAAACTTGTAACTGTTAACGTCTATAAGATGTCGAGCGGGTAATGGCAATTCATCAAACTTAGAATCGGTCAAAAACAAATCTGATGTCACATTATCTGCATCTACATACGTTTCGCCATCGATTGCTTTGAAGACTGCTAATTCACCGTCACCACAAACGACACGATCAAATTCTTTCATAATGTTGTTCATGGCTTTTGTAGCACGACCAACAAAGTTTTTTGATTGTTCTTTTTTGTAGGCCGAATTGATCAACGTAACGTGTGG
>TARA_R110000868_G_scaffold186452_1_pt1 | contig 10235 bp, 10 predicted proteins | sample TARA_R110000868 | Tara Oceans TARA_R110000868 (sample SAMEA4397489) | marine metagenome | biome: Polar Biome; feature: [SRF] surface water layer (ENVO:00010504); material: water (ENVO:00002006), including particulate matter (ENVO:01000060) such as... | depth 5 m | reverse complement strand
GCAAGCCTGGGCAAAACGCCATATGAATCTTGAACTAATGCCGTGGCAGGTTCACGCCATTAATGGTGCTTTGACTTGTGACGATGCCGGCGATCCTTACTCTTTGGTGTTTCGCGAGTCGCTTACTACTACGGCCCGCCAGCAGGGTAAGTCTGTGGCTTTGGTTGCGCTTATTGGTTGGTGGATGACTGACTATGCAGAGATGCGTGGCGAACCACAGTCTGTGCTTTCTGTTGCTAACAAACTGGATCGTGCTGAAGCCATCTTTGCGCAGCTTGCCCACGTGCTTGTCGAACAGTTTGGTGGCAAACAAATGGCGGCTGTCGGCCGTAAATCTGTGGCTGTCGGAAAATCCGAATGGCTTATCAGGGCTGCAACAAAAAACCTGCACGGTGGCTCACACGACCTGATCGTGGTTGACGAACTTTGGGACATCGACCCCGCCGTGATTGATGAAGCACTTAGGCCGTCACAAATCGCCAGGCGATCACCGCTGTTATGGATGGCATCTACCGCCGGCGACGAATCAAGTTTGACAATGATTCAGTTGCGCGAGCAGGCTTTGGCAAACATTGATGCCGGCGAACGTGGCCAGTTGTATTTTGCTGAATGGTCTATGCCGCCTGGTGTCGATTATCGAGATGAGCAGTATTGGCGTTGGGCTAACCCTGCGTTGGGTACCACGATCACTTTGCAAGCATTACGGTCTGTGTCTAAAAAGGATTCGTTTCTTCGTGCTCACTTGAACTTGTGGGTGTCTGCACGTGGCGCTTGGATTACGCCGGCTGAGTGGGATTCTCATATCACCACTGAGGATTTCCCTACTGGCATGCCGTCTGTTTTGGCTGTGGATTCATCGGTTGATGATGCACGCTACGTCGGTATCCAGGCTGCTGTTGTCAATGGTCTGGTCATGGTCAAAGTTGCGTTTGTGGTACAAACCGAAAACGAAATGTGGGAACACATTGAACGCATCATGGCCGATCAAAAAGTGCAGCTCGCTATCACACCAACACTTGAAATACATCTGCCAATGAATCTTCAGCGCCGCTATCAGACTGTTGGCTACGCAGAATTGTTGCGATATTCCAGCCTGGTCAGGTCAATGATTCTCGAAGGCAAGGTGCGCCACAACGGTGAAAAAATGCTTGCAGAACATGTATGCCGTGCGGTCATCACCAAAACCTCTCAAGGCGTCGTGCTGTCATCGCAGAAATCACCTGGCCCAATTGAGCTGTGCCGGTGCATGGCGTGGGCTGTGGCTTTGGTCAGCAAACCTAAAGTGGCGACAAAACCCATGTTGGTCATCACTGGCTAAGTACACTCACGCTAGGTGTCTGTCTGTGTCGGGCAGGCAGGCACCACCTACCGAAAGCATCTCATGGCATTATTCAATCGAGTAAACAAAGCAGCAATCAGTCCAGCCGTTGAAAAACAAGCGGCAGTTGGTGGCACCTACGGTGGCAACAAGCCGACCAATGGCGGTGTCGGCATGATTGGTCAGTACTACGCATATCAGGAAGGCGAAGCCCGCAACCGTGCCATGCAAGTTGCAGCTGTCAGCCGTGCCAGAGATTTGCATTGTTCCGTTATCGCCGCAATGCGTTTGAAGATGTACCGCGAACAATGGAACGACACTGATCGTGAAATGGAAGAAATCGACCTTGCACCACGGTCTTGGCTACGCAGGCCAGACCCTGCAATCCCATACGAAACCCTCATGGCGTGGACACTTGACGATCTTTTGTTTTTTGGCCGTGCCTTTTGGTACATCACCAGCCGTACCCAAGATGGCTTTCCAGCATCGTTCACCCGCCTACCAGCAGGCTCAATTACCACCACCGATCAGGCTGGCCCTGTGTGGTTTGCACCGTCAAGCATGGTGTATTTTCAAGGCGGTGAAATTGACCCTGTGAACCTGGTGCAATTCATCAGCCCTGTACAAGGTGCGATCTATTCATCTTCCAGCACTATCGAGACAGCCTTAGAGATTCAGGCCAGTAGGTTGCGTAACGCAGCGTCAGCAATTCCATCTGGCATTTTGAAGCAGACTGGTGGCGAACCCTTGAGCGCATCCGAACTGGCAGACCTGGCATCAGCGTTCAATGCTGCACGTGCGTCAAATCAGACAGCTGCATTAAATGAGTTCCTAACCTATGAGCCAACCAGCGCAACCCCAGACAAAATGCTCCTGATTGAATCTGCAAACTATTCAGCCCTAGACATTGCACGGCTTATGAATATCCCGCCATACCTCTTGGGTGTTTCGACCGGATCGTATTCGTACCAGTCCTCAGAGCAGGCCCGCATGGACATGTGGATGTTTGGCACCAAAGTGTTTGCAGAATCAATTGCAAGCACCCTCTCGTCTGATGCCATACTTCCCCGCGGAACTTGCGTAGAGTTTGACGTAGATGACTATCTAGGCGAAACCGTCTTGATGGATTCAAACATAAACATTGATCCGAACGCACCAGCCGAAAACACACAAGAGGAACTTGCATGATCCGTTTTACAACTGACCGAATCACAGTCACCGCAGCCGAAGGCGACACAGTAGGCGAACGCCGCATCGACGCCATAGCCGTGCCGTATAACCAATACGCAACTGTCAGCGACGGCACCGAAGTCCAATTCATGCCAGGCTCCCTACCGATCGACGGCAAAGCCCCCCGCGTCTTCATGTACCACGACCCATCCAAACCAGTGGGCATCGTGACAGAACGCATCGACACGCCAGAAGGAATGCTTGCAAGCATGAAGATCAGTCGCACCCTGCTAGGCGACGAAGCATTAACCCTTTCAGCCGATGGCGTCATGGATGTATCCGTAGGCGTCAACATCATTTCAGCGACAAGAGACAAAGAGGGTCGTATGACCGTCACAGCAGCCGATTGGCTCGAATTGTCACTTGTCCCCATTCCTGCATTCAGTGGTGCTACCATCACCGATGTAGCCGCGTCAGCGGAAACAGAACCCGATACCATTCCAGAAACCACAGAACCAGTCGAGGAGACAACCGAAGTGGAAGCAACACCAGCACCAGCCGAAGCCATCGAGGCCGCAGCAATCCCTACACCAGCACTTCCTGCACAGCCAAAGCGCAAGTTTGCCTTGCCATCGGCTGGAGATTGGATGGCCGCATATCACATCGGTGGCGACACGTTTGCAAAAGTAAATGCAGCCGTAGCCGAATGGCAGACAGAGCATCAGACCGCATTGCAAGCAGCAGCTGGCGATGTGGCTACCACCAACACGCCTGGCCTTTTGCCAGTGCCAGTACTTGGGCCACTTGTTCAAAACATTAACTTTGTTCGTCCAGTTGTTAACCGTCTTGGTGCACGTGCGTATCCAGATGGCGGTCAGCAAAAGACGTTCATCCGTCCAACGATCACAACTCACACAACCGCAGCTGCACAGTCAGCAGAGTTTGACGCAGTGTCAGCAACCACCATGGTGATTGCAAGCAACTCAGTGACAAAGACAACCGTGGCCGGTCAGGTCACACTGTCTCGCCAAGATGTCGACTTCACATCACCTGGCGCAATGGAACTTATCTTGAATGACCTTGTTGGCGAACTCATGCTGAAGACCGACGACATCGCAGCAGACGCATTGCTTGCAGCAGCAACATCATCTGGCGTGTGGGATCTCACCACAACCGACTTGATGAAGTCCATCTACGACGCAGCAGTTGACGTATCAAACGGCACCAACTTCTTCCCTGACACAATCTTTGTGTCACCAGATGTTTGGGGCCAGATGGGCCAGCTTGTTGACGGTTCAAACCGTCCAGTGTTCCCATACTTGGGCGCACCTGGCCTTGCAGGACAAAACGCATTGGGTGGCGGAAACGCAACCACATGGACCGGCTCAAACCCACTCGGTTTGGAAATCGTCGTCGACAGCAACTTTGCTGCAAAGACCATGATTATCACAAATGCAAGCAAAGCCTTTGAGTACTACGAAGACATGCGCGGCATTATGTCAGTCGATCAGCCTGCAACGCTTTCGCGTTTGTTCTCCGTACATGCTTACTGTTCAACCTTTGCGGCTGTCGGAAGCATGATCCGCAAGATTACCCAGGCTTAACCCGAAGGGCGGACAGCCCATGGCGGTCTATAAAGTTACATTCAAGCAACTGCTTGACAACTACGCAGTGCTTACACTGCTGACCGATAGCGATATTGAGGTCGGGCAAAGCATCACGGTGGCATCTGTCGATGCAACATTTAACGGCACATACACCGTGTATGCCTTGCCCCAGTACCTCTACACCGGCACAGACACGCAAGGCAACTTGCTGTTTGACGGTCAGGTACCTATCGCCAATCAGGTGTTATTTGCAAAAACAGCATCTGATGTCAGCCGTGTCGCCACAGCAACTGGCACTGTCACATGGACTGTGGCTTGCACCTGGATTGATGACGACATGATCCAGGAATACGTTGGCCTTACCAGTGTCACAGCTGAAGACGCCTCACTGCTCGTTACTTGTGCAGCTGCTGCAAATGCGTTTGCATATCGTCGCAGATTAGAAGCCGGCTATCTTTCTGATTCGCAAACAACTGTGCCGTCAGGCGATGTCCTTTTGGGCACCATCATGATTGGCGCTGCCTACTTCCGTCAGCGCGGATCATTTAACACCATCGCCAGTTTCGACGGTATGGGCATAGCCCCATCAAATGGCGTCACCCCAATGATTATGCAATTGCTTGGCATCAACAGGCCACAGGTTGCCTAGTGGACTACACCGACCTATTCAACACTGGTATTGACAGCCTGGCTGAAGACTTGCTGACCATCACAGGTATTCGAGTAGTGACAGACCCCAGAGACATAAACCCCCCCTGTGTCTTTATCGATGCACCATCGTTCACTGCTTACAACTCAAACATTGCTGAACTCGATGTGCCGGTGCGTGTCATCACTGTCGGCCCTGCCAACCTCAATGCCTTGCGCAACGTGTTGGCTAACTGTGCAAAGTTACTTAACCAGGGTGTCGCAGTAACAGACGGCCGACCCATTAGCCTTTCCATCGGTGGTCAAGACCTGGCCGCCTACGATCTCACTATTAAAATGAAAGTGCAAACATCATGACCAAATACACAATCGTTAGCGAACTTGTCGGCATCCCTGGCGATGAGTTTGTACCTGGTGAAGGAATCAATGTCGAAGCATTGCTAGACGGTGGATTCATCAAGTCCGACAACAAAGCCCCAAAATCTGCTAAAACAGAACCAACAGAGGAGAACCCTAATGGCAACTAACGTCTATCTATCAAACCCAACTGTCACGGTGAACTCTGTGGCGCTCACTGGCTTTGCTACCGCAGCCACGCTGACCCGCACTAACACGGCTTCGGACACCACAGTTTTTGGAAATACAGCTCGCGTCTATTCGCCAACCATCGAAGACAACGAATGCACCGTGACGTTGTATCTCACGTATGCCGCATCAGAAACCTACGCAACGCTCGCCACACTTGTGGGCACGACCACCACAGTTGTTGTCAAGCCAACATCGGCAAGCGCCAGTGCAACCAACCCAGGCTTTACGCTCACTGGCACATATCTCGAATCGTTGCCCGTAATCAATGCAGCCTTGGGCGAGATTCAATCCATTGACATCACATTCAAGGGCGGAACCTACTCCGCAGTTGTCGTCTAGTCTCAACCAAAAAGGAAACCCGACATGAGAATCAAACTAAACGTCGAAACCGTAGATGGCTCATACACGGTCACCACGACCATGGCATCCATCGTTGCATTTGAACGCAAATACAAAATCGGTGCTGGCCAACTGGCCGGCGACATCCACATCGAATGGCTTGCGTACCTGGCATACGAATCGGCAAAGCGTGCCGGCATCGTTGTGCCAATCGTTTTTGATGACTACCTAGATCAGGTCATCAATATCGAGCCTGAAGATGTAGGCCCCGAAAACCCTACGCTCGCGGTACCTACCGCAGAGCCTTAGCAGAACTACTGGTCGCCGTACACTGGTGGCCACCCGATGTACCATTTGACACTGACGACCTGGTAACGGTCGCCAAGGTATTAAAGGAACAATCGAAATGAGCATCAGCGCAGGTGTAAGAGTGACAGGGACCAAAGAAGTCCTGCTTGCCCTACGCAAGATTGATCCTGAACTACGCAAACAATTTGACCGTGACGCAAAGCAAATCGCAGCACCAATCGTCAACGCTGCACAATCTGACTATCCCGAAAAGTACTTGTCAGGCATGGTCCGCAACTGGTCGCAACGTGGCCGTGACCTATTCCCCTATTCGCAAGCAGCTGCTCGTCGTGGCATCAGCGTCAAAGTTTCCACTGCCAAGAAAAACCAATCAGTCATCAAAGTGACACAACGCAATCCAGCCGCATCAATCATCGAAGTCGCAGGCTCAGCCAGGCGCAACGCTGCCGGCGACAGGTTTAATGCAAACCTTGCAGCCAAGGCAGGCCAGCCGTCGCGTGTCATGTGGCCATCAGCTGATCGTCATCTTCCGCAGGTGGTTGCAGCCATCGAAGACCTGGTGCGCACCGTAGCCGCCAAAATTAATAGATCGAGAGCGTTGCAGTAATGGCAATCAATATTCCAATCATTTCCGATTTTGACAATAAGGGAATCAAAAAAGCCGAACGTGCTTTTAGCGAAATCGGCAAGGCTGGCACCAAAATGGGTAGTGCGCTCAAGTCAGCGTTGTTACCTGTCGGTATTGCTTTGGGTGGTTTGGCTGTGGCCGGCGCAAAGTTCGCGATGGCTGCTGCTGAGGATCAGAAGTCTGCTGCGTTGCTTGCTCGCCAGTTGAAGGTTACGACTAGGGCTACTGATGCCCAGGTGAAAGCCACAGAGGATTTTGTTTTGCAAATGTCTTTGGCTAACGGTGTGGCTGATGATGAGTTGAGGCCGTCACTTTCTAAGTTGGTCAGGGGCACTAAGGATGTAACCAAGGCACAGAAATTGCTTGCGTTATCGCTTGACATTTCTAAGGGCAGTGGCAAGAGCCTGAGCCAGGTGACCGACAGTATTGCTAAGGCCCTGGGTAACAACATGACTGCCCTGTCTCGTCTGTCACCGGAAGTCAAACAGATGGTCAAAGACCAAAAGAGTCTTGATGAGATTTTGCAAGCATTGGGCAAAACCTATAAGGGTGCTGCTAGTACCTCAGCCAACACGTTCCAGGGCCGTATGGAGCGTCTCAAGGTGGCTATCAACGAAACAAAAGAGTCAATCGGCTACGCACTGATGCCCATTTTTGAAACAATGGTTGCTTTTATTGAAAGCCACGTACTTCCTGTCATCCAAAGGTTTGTTGACTCGATTGGTGAAAAAGGTTTGAGCAAAGCCTTGAAAGATTCAGCCAAAGACATGTTCGACTGGTATCGAGAGATTGATGGCGCTGCTGGTGCAATTACTGATTTGACGACGGCAATGAGTTTGCTGTATGTCGCATTCAAAGCGTTTAGTGGTCTGACTGCTGCGCTTTCAGTTTTGGAAGGTTTAAGCACAGCCCTTGGTGGTCTGTCAGCATTTGGTGCTGGTGTCGGCGCGGCAGGTCTCGGCACGCTTTCTGCGGTGCTTGGCTTGTTAGTAATAAACCTTGCTGCATTCATCGGCTTGCTACGCGACAAAGAAAGTTTCTCCTACGCGGTAGCAGCCGTCAAAGACTTCGCCTCACTCATTGCAAACATTTTCATTGGAATGGCTAACGCCATTGTCGCTGCTGCAAACCTCGCAGTCAAAGCAGCCAACCTTCTCGCACCAGGATCACCGTTTGCAGAGCTGCCACAAATTGGATATTTCGACGTCAACCGCACATTGAATATGCAAAACGGAGCACCGTCAGTTGCAAACCCATCGAACTACAAAGATGTGGGCGTCACATCCATCACGGTTAACACAGGCGTAGGCGACAAAGTAGCCATCGCAAAAGAAATTGCAGACCTACTCAGCCTCTACCAACGTCGCACCGGTAGCGCACTGGCCAGGCCGTAATGGCATACCCAGAACCCAAGGTATATGTCGCATTCGACGACGGCCCCTATGTGCTGTCACCAACCTGGACAGACATAACCAGCAGCGTCCGATCAATGACCATCGACCGCGGCAGAGGCGGCGACTGGGACACATTCAGCGGAACAGCAAACCTAGTCCTAAACAACCGCGCACGCCTATACGACCCTTTCTACACATCAGGCACCTACTACGGCAAACTACTCCCACGCCGACAAATCAAAATAGAAGCCACCTACGCCAGCACCACCTACCCAGTGTTTCGTGGCTTTATCGACGGATGGCCACCAACATGGACAGACGCCGGCGGTGACTCCACAGTCACATTGTCTTGCTATGACTGCATGGCTTTGCTTGCACAAGTGCAGTTGCCTGCCGACTGGTCACGCTCATACATCCTGAGTACATCGCCACGCCACTACTACCCATGTGACGACCCAATCATCCAGTTTCAAACAGGCACTCTCACTGACCTGGGCACGACACCAATTAACTTGACATACCAAACCATCGCAGCACCAGGATCACAACTAGCAGACGGCCTAGCCAATGCATCTCTGGCGGGGGCAACCAGTACAACCCTTGACAACATAGCCACCAATGACCCTGGATTTGGGGGGCCAGCCTCATTTACCTCAGACCAGTTTTTCACTGTTGCATTTTGGGTGATACCTGAAAGCGGACCGGCAGGCATCATCGGTGGTCAATGTGCAAACTTTGGTTGGACCGTCGACTTTGTATCAGGAAAGTTCACCGTCGCCGTCGAATCCTATGCCGACCAATATGTCTATTCATACACAACCACCACAAACGAACTAAACCAATCCGAGTCATACCACTTCGCTTTCACCTGGAACGCAACAGCTAAAACAGCCGAAATCTACGTCAACGGCATCGTCGTTACAGGCACCAAAACCTCAACATCGACATTGGTTTTATACAGCAACCAAGATTTCGTCACCGTCTTTCAAGGGCCAATCCAACAAATCCTCATCTACACAGCCGTCACAGCCACCCAAACCCAAATCCAAAACATCATCAAATATTCGCAAGCATCCTTCTACGAAACAACAGCTGCACGCGTCACACGCATCATCGCAGAAACACCATTCAGCACCAGCCTTGTCAGTGCTAACGGCACCCAATACATAGCCGAAATAACAGACAACGCACCATACGCCGGCCCTGAATTGCAAATCACTGCAAACACTGAAGGCGGCCCGCTGTACGTTTCAAAGACTGGTGTGCTCACACAGACTGCGACCTACACACAATTTACGCAAACAAAATCTTTCAACACTCAAGCCACCTACGGCAGCGGTGGCTTAGGGCTAGGCCAAGATGTTGCTTTGCAATATGACGGCGACTCAATGCGCAACGTCATCAATGTCAACATGACTGGTGGCGGCGTCACCAAAGTAACTGGATCAGTATCTACCAGCATCTATGGGCAAGCAACCCAATCTTGGGATGCGTACATGCCAAGCATCAGCCAATCATCTCTAATTGGCAATATTTTGGTTGGCCTTGGCCAATACGTGTTTGCACGATTTGAAGATTTCCAAGCTGTGATTTCACCTAGTGCAAACTGGGCAACCACTTTGGACTTGGAACTGCTGGAACGCATCGATGTGAACGTCGCACCACCTACCGGCAATGTCATCAGCCAAAGTTTGCAATTGAACCGCATCCGTCATGAGGTGCAGCCTGGGCTTTGGCAAACCTATCTAAACGGTTCAGACCGTTGGGGATCAGCTTTCCGTCTTGACGCGTCATTGCTAGATGGCCCAGATGTCTTGCTGTACGCTGTCTGAGTATGGCTATCTCCCCTAATACCACTTTTACAGCGTCAGTTTTGACAACAGCGCAGATGAACAACTTTCCTAGGGGCATAGTTGCGTTTGCTCAGGTAACAGCCAACGACAACACAATCACCGCCGAAGAGATACAAATAACATCCAGCACTTTTACAGCGGTAGCAAACCGTTACTATCGCATCACCTACTACGAACCACAAGTCACAAGACCAGCAACAGCAGGGGCTTATGTTTATAGCCGCATCAGGTTGACCAACCTTGCAGGTACTCAATACCAGTTAGGCATAGCGCAAAACGAGGGTGCAGTACAAACGCCATCTGCAATGACAACTGTTTGGGTAGGCACATTATCGGCAGGTAGCACAGTCATCGTCGCCACTCTCCAATGTTCGTCGGGCA
>TARA_R110000868_G_scaffold1132_6_pt1 | contig 10235 bp, 6 predicted proteins | sample TARA_R110000868 | Tara Oceans TARA_R110000868 (sample SAMEA4397489) | marine metagenome | biome: Polar Biome; feature: [SRF] surface water layer (ENVO:00010504); material: water (ENVO:00002006), including particulate matter (ENVO:01000060) such as... | depth 5 m | reverse complement strand
GTGGATTGGAGCGGGGTATAGGGGGAACGGCGGGAAAAAGCAAGGCCGACCGGCCCCCGGGCTTCCAAGTGACGCGGACAAGGCCGCATCCGGGTAAGAAATCAGCGAAATCGGCTCATAACAGGCGAATATTACAAATATTTGTCTTTTTTCAGACGTTATTTCTCCGGACCGGTCGCGAAGTATGTACCTACTTGATGGGTAAAGATTCGGCGGGGGGAAATGATGTTTCGGATTGGAATTACGATAGCTGCTGGCTTGTTGATGGCTACGCCGGTTTTGGCAGACGGGGTGGGCGCGACAGTGAAATCCGTCACCAACAATGCTGTTTCGGCTATTGGCGGAATGCCGGGTGGCGCAAGGGCTGGCGCATCTGCTTCGGTTGGTGCGGGCGGTGTAGGAGTGTCCGCAGGGGCCAACCTTTCAGGATTAAGTAATTTCACGCCGGGCGGACCACCAAACGGCGGCGGACCCGGCCAAGTGCCCTCGGATCGTGACTTTTACGTCAGCGCCAATTCTGACAGCTCTTTGGGCTACTCCGTCCACATCAGCCACAAGCTGTTTTCGTTCTAGCGTCTGCTAAATTTCTTGCACCTCGACGACCCCGGGCACGGACTTAATCGCGCCACGAATCTGCGGCGTGACTTTGTAGCTGCCCTTGAGCTGAATCTCGATTTCACGGCCGCCTGTGAGCAGGATGAGCGATACGGGGCCTTTGCCTTTTTCGGTCAGGCGTGATTTCAGGGCTGCCAAGGGTTTGGCGTCCTCAATGAATATCTTCATACCGTCGGATGTATCGGCCACAACATTGTCCACCGAGCGCACGGTCTGGGCGAGCAGCTTTGCCTCATCGCCATTCATCTCTACTTCGACGCCGAGGACAACGGCTTTGCCGGGTTCGAGCAACTCGCGCGAGGCGTTGAGCACATCAGAGAACACCACCACCTCGAACTGACCCGACGGATCGGACAGGCTGATGAAGGCAAAGGGATTTCCTTTCTTGGATTTGCGTTCCTGCTTGGCCGTGATCGTGCCCGCGATGAACTCGGCGCGATTGCCGCGCTTAATAAGCTCTGCATAGGTGACGACTTTGGCGCGGCGGAGTGCTGTCTGGAAATCATCAAGCGGATGGCCCGAGAGATAAAAGCCCAGCGCGTTGAACTCCTCGTTCAACCGCTCGATGGGTGTCCAAGGCTCAGCCGAAGGCAATGCGGGATTGGCGACGCTCGCGCCGCTGTCGCCGCCGAACAGACTGACCTGCTTGCTCTCGCGTTCGCTCGCCGACGCGTTCGCTGTGCCGAGAATAAGATCGACCGAGGCGAGCACCTGCGCGCGATGCGGATTTAAACAATCAAAGGCGCCCGCCTTGGCGAGGTTTTCAAAGGCGCGCTTGTTGATGATGCGCGGATTGATGCGGCGGGCGAAATCGAACAAGTCGCTGTATGGCCCGCCCTCCTTGCGCTCCTCGACCAGATGTTCCATCGCCTGCATGCCAACATTTTTGATGGCCGACAGCGCGTAAAGCACATCACCGTCTTTCACCGAAAAAGCGGCGGCGGATTCATTGATGCTCGGCGGGCGTACCTTGATGCCCATGCGCTGTGCATCTTGTTTGAAGACATTGAGCTTGTCGGTATTGCCAAGATCGAGGCTCATGGAGGCGGCAAAAAACTCGACCGGATGATTGGCCTTGAGCCATGCCGTTTGATAAGCGACGAGCGCATAGGCCGCGGCGTGGGATTTGTTGAAGCCGTAGCCCGCAAACTTGTCCACCAGTTCGAAAATCTGCGACGCCTGCGCCTTATCAACTTCCTTGGCGACAGCGCCGGTGACAAAACGCTCTTTCTGCGCCTCCATTTCGGCTTTGATCTTCTTACCCATCGCGCGGCGCAACAGATCGGCTTCGCCGAGCGAGTAGCTCGCCAGGATCTGCGCGATCTGCATCACCTGTTCCTGATAGATGATGACGCCGTAAGTTTCTTTCAGCACAGGCTCAAGTAAGGGATGCAGATAGTCCGGCTTTTCACGCTCGTGCTTACGCTCGATATAGGACGGGATGTTGTCCATCGGACCCGGGCGATAAAGCGCCACAAGGGCAATGATATCCTCGAAGCGGTCAGCTTCAAGCTTGCGCAGCACATCGCGCATGCCCGAACTTTCAAGCTGGAACACGCCGACGGTTTCGGCGCGCGCCAGCATGGCGAATGTTTTTTCGTCGCGGAACGGCAGTTGCAACAGATCGATGTCGATGCCGCGCGTGGCGATCATCTTCACGGCCTCATTGAGCACCGTGAGCGTCTTGAGACCCAAAAAGTCGAACTTTACGAGACCTGCAGGTTCGACCCATTTCATGTTGAACTGCGTCACCGGCATTTCGGAGCGCGGATCTCGGTAGAGCGGCACCAATTCGTCGAGCGGCCTGTCGCCGATCACAACACCGGCGGCATGCGTTGAGGCATGGCGATACAGGCCTTCGAGGCGCTGACCAATTTCGAGAAGTTTGGCGACGGCTTCTTCACTGTCACGCGCTTCCTGCAACCGGGGCTCGCCCTTGATCGCTTCGGCCAGCGTAACGGGTGCGGCGGGATTGTTGGGTACGAGTTTGCAAAGCCGGTCCACCTGCCCGTATGGCAATTGCAGCACACGCCCCACGTCGCGCAGTACGGCGCGGGCCTGAAGTTTTCCGAAGGTGATAATCTGCGCGACACGGTCAAAACCGTATCGGTCTTGCACGTAGGAAATCACTTCGTCGCGGCGGTCCTGACAAAAGTCGATATCAAAGTCAGGCATGGAAACGCGTTCGGGATTCAAGAAACGTTCGAACAGCAGGCCAAAGCGCAGCGGATCAAGGTCGGTGATGGTGAGGGCCCAGGCGACCACGGAACCGGCACCCGAACCACGACCCGGACCGACCGGAATGTCATGTGCCTTCGCCCATTTGATGAAGTCGGCAACGATGAGGAAGTAGCCGGGGAAATCCATCTTGATGATGACATCAAGCTCGAAGCGCAAGCGGGCGCGATATTCCTCCTCCGAGGCCACAGTCTCAATGCCGTGGAGGCGCGCGGTCAGCCCCTCCTCCGCCTGCTGGCGCAGCGCATCGGCTTCGCTCGTATCGGCGCTGAAGGTCGGCAGGATAGGTTTGCGTGTGTGCGGGCGATAAGCGCAACGGCGCGCGATCTCGATGGTGTTCTCAATCGCTTCGGGCAGATCGTCGAACAGGGCGACCATCTCGGCCTGCGTTTTGAAACGATGGTCGGGCGTCAGGCGCCGACGATCCGTCTGGGATACATACGCGCCTTCGGCAATGCAGATCATCGCATCATGGGCTTCGTATTCGACCTCTTGCGCAAAATAAGGCTCGTTGGTGGCGACAAGCGGCAGGTTCATCGCATAGGCCATGTCGATGAGCGCGGTTTCCGCCTGCCGCTCGGTGTCGAGCCCGTGACGCTGCAATTCGACATAGAAGCGATCGCCGAAAATCGCCGCGAGCCGGTCCATCAGGCTTTGCGCGGCGGGGCGCTGGCCGGTGACAAGCAGACGGTTGACGACGCCGGCCGGTCCGCCGGTGAGGCAGATGAGGCCGGCGGCATGTTCGGCGACGAGATCGAAAGGCACATGGGGGAAGTCGCCCGCTTCCGGCCCCAGAAAGGCGCGGCTCGTGAGCTTCATCAGGTTTTCGTAGCCCTGCTCATCCTTAGCGAGGAGCGCCAGGGTGCCCGACAATTCGCGCCGCGCAGCGCGTCCGGGTTCGGCGGTTTCGGCGAGCATGACAGGCAGCGTGACGCCTGTGATCGGCTGGATGCCTGCGCCAGAGAGGATTTCAGACGCCTCAAGCGCACCGAACAGGTTGCTCGTGTCCGTGATGGCAACGGCGGGCATGCCATCAGCCTTGCACAGCTTGGGTAAGTCCTTGATGCGGATCGCGCCTTCGAGCAGCGAATAGGCCGAATGAAGACGCAGATGAATGAAGCGGGGCAATGAGTCGGGCATACGCGACATTGTCCGGCCCCTCCTCGCCAAAGTCACCTGCTGCGGGGTCGCGGCAGGGCCCGACGGGCATCAAACCTGTGGAAAAGGTAAAAGCGTGCTCAAACGACCATGGATTGGTGGGCGATCTGAACCCATGTGGCTGCCACCCAGAGGAAAGCGCCGATGGAGCCGAGAGCTGCAATGTCCTTGAGCCAGTCGCCCGCTTCTGAATGGTTGGCAGCGTGAATGAGTTTCGTCATGGGTAGCCCCTCTGCATCAGGTTCACGTAATGTTCCCTTTGAGGATGTTCTATCTATGTTCTCATTCTGTCAAGCGTCAACTTTAGAAAAAATCACCAGCTGAAATTGAGGGCCGAGGCGGCGTAGGTCGTATCGGACATGGCCCAGGGGGTCAGACCCTCGGGCTTGGGCGGCACCTCAATTCCATCCGGCCAGCCGTCGGCGACCTCATAAACGCGCAAGGCGACCTCGCCTTTGGCGGGTGCAGCAAAGCTCAGGGTGAAACCACTGGCGGGAGGTGCCGCATAAAGAAACTGCGCCCACTCGTTCGCGGACACGGTGAAAGGCGCTGCTTCGCCATCGATGCGGAAGTCGCTGACCGGAATGCCGGATTTGAGGATGAAACGCATCTCGCGGGATTTAGACCCCGGCACAACTTTAAGCGTGATGCGGCCGTTGCGCAGTTCACCGCGGAGGACAGGACGGGCGACGGCTGCGGGCTTTGCCGAGGCCCGCCACACCGGTTGACCATAGCCGGGTGCCATCTCGCTTCGCAGCGGCATTCCGCCATCAGCGGTGAGGACAGCGCGGGACCAATCGTCGAGACGCGATAGCGAACTCAGATAGGCGTAGTCATCAGCACCCGGTCCGGCGAGGTAATAGGCTTGTGTCAGCCGCGGATGGTCGGCACTGGCCGGACCAAATGCCGCCCAACCGAGCGCCGCGAGAGACATGACCAGCAGAGCGAGCGAACCCGCAAAGGCGCGCGGCAAGCGGGAGAGAGCGTCTATGCCCGGATAAAGCGCGATGGCGACGAGGAGCGCGGGCGCTGCGATGACGGCGGGCAACAGGCCGCCGAGGCCGAGAAAGATCGCTGCGCCGCTTGTTGTGAGCATAGCTGCAGAAAGGAAAGCAGCGATGATGGCAACCGTCAGACCCTTGCCACTGTCCACGTCACCCTCGCCTATCCCGATGACCAGGGCCGCGCCGATGGCAAGCGGCAACAGGGGCCATGCAAAGAACATGGTTGTGCCCGGGGCGAGGATTTGCAGAGCGACCGATATGACGAACATCAACCCGAGGCCGCTCAGCCACGTGTTCCACATGGTCATGCGACGGCGCAGCAGCGTTGCCATGCCGATGGCAAGCGCGACGGACAGCAGGATACAGCCGCCAAGGAAAAAGCTGTAGCGCCCGATGAGTGCGTATTTGAACTGGTAATCGAGCAATCCGGCAAAGGCGCTCTTGCTGAAGTAGAGGATAAGGCCCGTCAGAAACACGAAGCCAAGGAAATAAGCGATGCCGGTGGCGAGTGCCGCAGGGCGGACAAGGCCGCGCGCCCGCGCTTTCACAATCACGTACCCGAGCAAAGCCGCGAGAACGACGATGAGCGCCCAACCAGCGGCTTGAGAATAAGCAACGAAGGCAAGGCCGAACAAATCGGCGTAGATGACATCCGGTGCATCGGCGTTGAGATCATCGGCGTCACCGAACGCGCGCGTCAGCGACAGAACCTGATCGCCCAAATGCTGCACGCTACCCGCATCGAGATTGGCAGGCGTAGCACTTGCGCTGTGATAGGCATATTCGTCGCCGATGAAAGCGAAATTCAAGCCGGGGATATCTGCGTTGAGCGCATTGGTGAAGTCGGTGCCGTTGGGCATGACACGGTAGATGAAGGCCGAGAGCGAATTGGCGGCGGGTGAGACAACCGCGTCACCATAAGTGGCCATGAGGCCCCCTGCCCGTTCACTTGTCTCGAACATCAGCGCACGGCCACTGCCGCCGCGCGATTCAAGATTGAGCACAAGGCCGACGTGCCCGACCAATGTGTCTTCGGTGAAGAAGGCCCGCGCCCCTTGCAGGCCTGCCTCCTCGCCCTCCGTAAAGAGTAAGATCACGTCGCGCTTTATCGGGCCTGACGCTTTGAGATTGGCGATGATTTCGAGCATGGCAGCGACACCCGCCGTGTCATCCGGCGCGCCTGCAGAATTGGCGACACTGTCGTAGTGGCTCATCAGCAGGATAGCAGGCAAATCCGGTGCTGTGCCTTTGAGCACGACCACAACATTGTGCACGCGGCCCGTGACCAGTGTGCGGGCAACGCGCGAGGGGATATAGACGGGTTGTTGCTCAACATCGGGCATAACTTCAAGACCCAGCGCGGTGAGGCGCTCCGTCAGATAGCGCCGGACACGGAGGATATCTTCAGACCCGATGGGGTGCGGTCGCTGGGCAATCGCTTCGACATCCACCATCGCCCGCATGGCTGAAAATTCAGTGGCGGCAATATCAGCAGGTTTCGCGGCAGGCGGTCGCCCCGCGAAGGACGCAGCAACAAGGGCCAGAACAAATGCAGCAACAAAGGCAAGAGAGCGGGCCACCGGCATTTCTCCGTTGATGCGCCTCTTTAATGTCAGAGGCTTTGATAATGCGCGGCCAGTTCCGCACCTTCGAGCAGACGACCTTCATGCAACAGAACGACGCGGTCCATCTGACCTGCCAGCTCAAGGTTGTGCGTAGCGATGAGCGCGGCGACGCCTTCGTTGCGGCAGACAGACAGAAGTTCGTTGAAGACAAGCCGCGAGGTCTTCGGGTCAAGGTTGCCGGTCGGTTCGTCGGCAAGCAAAAGACGCGGGCGGTTGGCAAGCGCGCGTGCAATGGCGACGCGCTGCTGCTCACCACCCGACAATTCTGCCGGACGATGCGTAGCGCGCGGGCCGAGGCCCATGCGCTCGAGCAAATATCTGGCGAAGGTTTCCGCCGATTTGCGCGGCACACCGGCGATCATTTGCGGCAGTACGACATTTTCGAGCGCGGTAAATTCCGGCAGGAGATTGTGCGACTGATAGACGAAGCCAAGCTCGGCGCGGCGTACGGCGGTTTTGAGGTTATCCCGCAAGGCAACGCAATCACGGCCAGAAATCACAACCTCGCCCGCGTTGGGTGCTTCAAGAAGTCCGGCGATGTGAAGGAGCGAGGATTTGCCCGAACCCGACGGGCCGACAAGGCCGACCATCTCGCCAGTCTGGATGTCGAGAGAGGCATCGTCGAAAATATGCAGCGCCTCTTCACCCTGACGATAAACGCGGGTGATGTTGCGAAGCGAGAGAACTGTGTTTGAGTTTTCCATGTGCTCTGCCCTCACTCGTACCGCAAGGCTTCAACCGGATCGAGCGAAGCGGCACGATATGCGGGATAAAGCGTGGCGGCGAATGAAAGGAACAGCGCCATGCCGACAACGGAAACGACCTCGCTGACGTTGATTTCGGCGGGCATGTGGCTGAGGAAATAGATTTCCGGATTAAAGAGTTCAGTGCCGGATAGCTCCGACAGGAACACACGCAGCGTCTCGATGTTGAGACAGAAGACCGTGCCGAGTGTGAAGCCCGCGAGCGTGCCGACGACGCCGATGGCGGCACCCGATATGAAAAACACGCGCATGACCGAGCCCTTGGTCGCGCCCATGGTGCGCAACACCGCAATGTCGCGGCCTTTGTCCTTCACCAGCATGATGAGGCCCGACACAATGTTGAGTGCTGCCACGATGAGGATAAGTGTCAGGATGAGGAACATCACATTGCGTTCCACCTGAAGCGCGCTGAAGAAGCTGCGGTTCGTATCCTGCCAGGTCAGCACATCGCAGCAGCGGCCCGCGATGGCACCGACAGGTGCGACGAGCTTGTTCACGGCATCAGGATTGGTGATCATGATTTCGAGCGCTGTCACGCCTTCGGCCGTTTTGAAATATCCCTGTGCTTCACGCAGGGGCATGAAGATGAAACTTGAATCATATTCCGACATGCCGATCTCGAAGATCGCAGCAATCTGATAGGCCTTGACGCGCGGCGCAGTGCCAAAAGGTGTGATGGCCCCTCGCGGACTGAGGAGCGTGATGTTATCCCCGAGCGTGAGGCCGAGATTTTTCGCAAGTCGCACGCCGATGGCAACGCCCTCGCCGTTGTCGAAATTATCCAACGTGCCAAGCAAAATTTTCTCAGAAACGACCTTGAGGCGCACCAGATCCTTGCCGTAAATGCCGCGCACCAACGCACCTTGCGCGTTGGCGGCGCTCGACGCCATGACCTGACCTTCGACGATGGGTGTGGCGCTGATGACACCGGGGATTTTTTCGATTTCCGACGACACCGTGTCGAAATCCGTGACGTAATTCGTGACGCCGCGCACAAACAGGTGACCGTTGAGGCCGAGGATACGGTCGAGCAATTCGGTGCGGAAACCATTCATCACCGACATGACGATGATGAGCGTTGCCACCCCCAGCATGATACCGAGAAACGAAAATCCGGCGATGACCGAGATGAAACCTTCGCGGCGGCGGGCGCGCAGATAGCGAATGGCGAGCATCCACTCGAATACACCGAAGGCGCGGGAGCGGCCTCGTCCCCGTGGCAGATCGTCGATATACGCCGCGTCAGTCATAGATGTTCCTCGGATCGCGGGGGGAGAGATCAGGCGGTGAGCTTTTGCAGAGCGGCATCGGGCGATAGCTCGACACGCTCGCCACTGGCGCGGTTTTTGAGTTCAACGACGCCGGTTTTAAGACCGCGCGGGCCGATGACGAGCTGCCACGGCAGACCGATCAAATCCATGTTGGCGAATTTGGCACCGGCGCGTTCGTCTGTATCATCATAGAGAACCGTGACGCCTGCATTTTTGAGTTTGGCGTAAAAATCCTCGCACGCCTTGTCGGTATCTGCATCGCCCGGCTTCATATTGATGAGGCCGACCTTGAAGGGCGCAACGGATTCCGGCCAGATGATACCGTTTTCGTCGTGGCTTGCTTCGATGATGCCGCCGACGAGGCGCGAGACGCCGACGCCGTAGGAACCGCCGTGGATGGCGCTGTCCACGCCATCGGGTCCCATCACGGAAGCCTTCATGGCGTCTGAATATTTGGTGCCGAAATAGAAGACCTGACCGACTTCGATGCCGCGTGTGTTGACGCGCTTATCCTCGGGGACTTCCGCCTCGAAGCGCGCGGCGTCATGCACATCTTCGGTGGCGGCGTAGAGGTCTGTCCATTTGGCAATAAGCGATGTGAGGTCGCTGTCGTAGTCCACATCGGAGGGTGGCGGCGGAAGATCCAGCACGTCTTTGTTGATGAAGACGCCGCTCTCGCCGGTTTCGGCCAGAATGATGAACTCGTGGCTCAGATCGCCGCCGATGGGGCCGGTTTCGGCGCGCATGGGGATGGCTTTGAGGCCCATGCGGGCGAACATGCGCAGGTAAGCGACGAACATACGGTTATATGAACGACGTGCTGCGGCTTCGTCGATGTCGAAGGAATAGGCATCCTTCATCAGGAACTCGCGGCCACGCATGACGCCGAAGCGGGGGCGCTGTTCGTCGCGGAACTTCCACTGTGTGTGATAAAGATTGAGCGGCAGCGTCTTGTAGGACTTCACATAGGAGCGAAAGATCTCGGTGATCATTTCCTCATTGGTCGGACCGTAGAGAAGTTCGCGGTCGTGGCGATCCTTGATACGCAGCATTTCGGGGCCGTAGGCGTCATAGCGGCCGCTTTCGCGCCAGAGATCAGCCAGTTGCAGTGTCGGCATCAGAAGCTCAAGCGCCCCTGCCCGATCCATTTCCTCACGCACGATCTGCTCAATGTTTTGCAGCACCTGAAAACCGAGCGGTAGCCAGGCATAAATGCCCGCGGCTTCCTGACGGATCATGCCGGCACGCAGCATGAGACGATGCGAGACAATCTGGGCCTCGGCGGGGTTTTCTTTGAGGGTGGGGAGAAAGTAGCGTGACAGGCGCATCATGGACCTTGGGCGACTCACGGCCCGATAAAGGGCCGGATCATTGCGGGGCCCAAGTTTTAGGGCGTCCCGCGCCTAATGGCAACGAGGCGCGGGGTTACTTCGCCGTCAGTTTTGCGCGGCGCGCTGCGACATCTGGGTTTTCAGCCATGACTTCACATCGACTTCGGGCGGAGTTTCGACACCGCGACCGGTTTGGAGGCCGAAGGGCCCGCGTTCCAACTCCGCGAGC
>TARA_R110000868_G_scaffold79286_1_pt1 | contig 10239 bp, 11 predicted proteins | sample TARA_R110000868 | Tara Oceans TARA_R110000868 (sample SAMEA4397489) | marine metagenome | biome: Polar Biome; feature: [SRF] surface water layer (ENVO:00010504); material: water (ENVO:00002006), including particulate matter (ENVO:01000060) such as... | depth 5 m | reverse complement strand
CCCGGTTTCATTATATGGGCGATGCGCGACGCGATGAGCGCGCCGCTGCAGCGGGTACAGGTCATCAAGGTGTGGACCGATGGAGGCGAAGCCAAGGAGAAAGTCTTTGATGTCGCCTGCAGCGATGGCGGCTCGCCCGATGCCAAATTCCGCTGCCCCGACAATGGTGCCAAAGTGGATCTGAGCAACTGTTCGATCTCCTCCGACAAGGGCGCACCGGAACTGAAGACCTTCTGGCGTGATCCCGAGCATAAGACCGGCCAGCGCGCTTCTTATTATGTGCGCGTGCTGGAAAATCCGGTTTGTCGCTGGTCGACCTGGGATGCACTGCGAGCGGGTGTATCGCCCAATCCGGCTTTGCAGAAAACAATCCAGGAACGGGCCTGGTCCTCGCCGATCTGGTATGTGCCAACGGCCTGATCTGACAGGAACGTAGCGTGAAAATATTCCGTGACCCGATCACGCAATTTGTCCTGATCGGGCTGTTGCTGGTTGGACTGAACCATTTCTGGAGCGGCTGGCAGGGCGAGCAAGGCCGAACGATCGTGGTCAGCGCCGCCGAGATCGGACGGCTGGAGCAAATCTGGGCGGGTACGGCGGGACGGCTGCCAACCGGTGAAGACCGGCAACAGATTATCGACCAATATGTAGAGGAAGAGGCACTGGTTCGGGAAGCCGAACGGCTCGGGCTCGGTGATGGTGATACGATCATCCGGCGGCGGCTGGCCCAGAAAATGGATTTTCTGGTCAGCGATGAAGCCAAGCCAGATGATCCCACCGATGCGGAACTGAAACGCTGGTTCGACGATCATCGCGAGCGCTTTGCAGCGCCGGAGATGCGCAGCTTCACCCATGTCTATTTCAGTCCGGAGAAACACGGGTCGCGGATCGAGGCCGATGCCCAAACAGCGCTCGCCAAACTCCGTTCGGGTGCGGACTGGAAATCGCTTGGCGATCCGTTCATCCAGAAGCGCAGCTATGCAGCCCTGCCGCAACGGGAAGTCACCCGGCTGTTCGGACCGGAATTTGCCGCAGACCTGTTCAAACTTGACGCGGGCAACTGGAGCGAACCGATCGGGTCTGCCTATGGCCTGCATCTGGTGCGCATCGAAGCAATCGACAGCGCTGCACAGGCAAAATTCGAGCCGATCCGCGCCGAGGTGCTGGCTGCATGGCAAGAGGAACAGCGGACCGAGGCGAAACGGGAAGCGGTGGAGGCACTGATCGGCAATTACAAAGTGGTCGTTGAAAAAAGCGAATGAGGGCCTTGTCGCCTTTTTCATCCGCGAGATGGCTGGCGATTTGGCTATGCGCGCTGTTTCTGGCGAACCCGGCCAGTGCCCATGAAATCCGGCCTGCGGCTCTGGAACTCACCGAGCAGGCCGATGGCAATGTCGCGGTCATCTGGAAGCAGCCGGTTTTGTCGGGACGCAAGCTCAGGATGCGACCGATCCTCCCTGCCCAATGCGCTCCGCCCGATCAGACGAGCCAAGAGTTTACCGGCACGGCGACCATCGAAAGCTGGCAGACGACCTGCCGTCTTGACCAGGGAGAAATCAGGATCGAAGGGCTCGAGCAAACCCTGACCGATGTCTTTGTCCGGCTGCATTTTGCCGATGGCCGTGAGCAGACCCGCCTCCTGCGCCCGGCCAGCACCGCTTTTTCGCTGGACGCCACAGGCGGTAGTTCACCAGCGAGCGCCTATCTGCGGATCGGTGCCGAGCATATGCTGTTTGGCTGGGACCATCTGCTGTTCGTTCTCGGCCTGCTGCTGCTTACCCCGTTGCGCAAAATTCTCTGGGTTATTTCCGCCTTCACGGCTGGCCACAGCCTGACGCTGGCGATCACCGCGCTGGGCCTGTTCCGGCTGCCGAGCGCGCCGGTGGAGCTGCTGATCGCGCTCAGCATATTCTTTCTCGCCGTCGAGGTCGTTCGCAAGCAGGCGGGCAAAACCAGCCTTTCGATCCGTCAGCCGTGGATAGTCGCAGCAGGCTTTGGCTTGCTGCACGGCCTGGGATTTGCCGGCGCGCTGGCCGACATTGGTCTTCCCAAGGGTCAGGAAATATGGGCCTTGCTATTGTTCAATCTGGGTGTTGAAATCGGCCAGATCCTGTTCGTAGCGGCTGTTCTGAGCGGTTACTGGTTAATCAGCCGGTTACCGCTCGACCAGCAGAAATGGCTTGCCCGACCCGCGCTTTATCTGGTTGGCTCGATGGGCGCCTATTTTACCATGACCCGCATTTTCATCTGAAATCACTCTTGGCGGCATATGTCATCGCCGCTAGGGGAGAGGGAACACAAGCTTAAGGACCATCTATGCCCCAACTCATCCTGCTTCGCCATGGCCAGTCGCAATGGAATCTCGAAAACCGCTTTACCGGCTGGTGGGATGTCGATGTCACCGAAAAGGGTATCGAGGAAGCCAGGGCGGCCGGGCAGTTGATGAAAGATCGCGGCATTCACCCGGATGCCTGTTTTACCAGCGTCCAGACCAGGGCGATCAAGACGCTCAATCTCGCGCTGGAGGAAATGGGTCGGCTGTGGCTGCCGGTGGAAAAAAACTACCGGCTCAACGAGCGCCATTATGGCGGGCTGACCGGGCTCAACAAACAGGAAACCCGCGAGAAACATGGCGACGAACAGGTCCATATCTGGCGGCGCAGCTTTGATACGCCGCCGCCACCGATGGCATCGGACAGCCCCTATCAAATGTCCAATGATCCGCGCTACAAGGGGATAGAAGTACCCTCGACCGAGAGCCTGAAAGATACGATCGCGCGGGTACTGCCTTACTGGAAAAGCCGGATCGCCCCGGAATTGCAGAATGGCAAGCGGATATTGATTTCAGCGCATGGCAATAGTTTGCGCGCGCTGGTCAAGCATCTGTCCAAGATTGCCGACGACGAGATCACGGGGCTGGAAATTCCGACCGGGCAGCCGATAGTCTATGAACTGGACGACGATCTCAACGAGATCGAGCGTTATTATCTGTCCGAGCGATAGTCAGGGCGCCCAGGCAGTTCTGCCGTTGGAGCCATAGGTCGTGAATTCGGCCCGGGCCATCAGTCCGTCGGTCGTGTCCTGCGGCCCCATGCAGCAATAATCTATGGAAGTACCGAAGGGAATCCTCTCGCAGGCATGGAAGATTTGTTCGCCGTTGAGATGGCCAAAGAGGAACGCGATCTTGTTCTCGACCTCATCGCCGTTCAACTGTTCAAACAGCAGGCCGAATTCGTCCCCTCCGATGCGCGCTGCCACATCTGTTTCCCGAATGTGCCGCGTCAGAATTTTTGCCACACGCATCAACAGCGCGTCCCCGACGGTGCGCCCGTACGTCGCGTTAACCGCTTTCAAATTGTCAACGTTGAGAAATAATATCGCACAGTTGTCGCCATATGTCACACATCGCTGACGCCGGTAGTCGAGGTTCTCGACAAAAAAACGGCGGTTTGATATGCCAGTAAGCGTATCCTGATAACTGTACGGCTCCATCTCCCATAGTCCTTCTGTTAGAACTTAACATTGATTATGAAAATATAAAATTCCGAGAACATGGCTTTTTAAAATAATTCAATAAATATATGATTTATTTTTATGATTAAATAATAAAGTATTTTTAGATGCGTTATTATTAAACCAATTGTATTGCAGATGAAATTCTGTGGATCTTGCGGAATGAAAATCGGGCACCGGCCATATTTTACAGTGTGACTGAACCGCCGTCCCGAAGCACCGAACCCTTATCTGGACTTGTCTTTCGCGCGGTACATGGCGGCATCGGCGCGGGACATGAGACCGTCCGCCGTATCCTGAGGACCGACAAAACAATAGCCTATCGAGGCTCCAAAGGACAATTTCTTGTCTTCATGGACATATTTCTCGGTTCCGAATTGTTGGAGCAGGAAGTCGATCTTGTCAGCCACCTGATCGCCATTCAGATTGTCGAGTAGCAAACCAAATTCATCGCCGCCAAGGCGCGCCACTACGTCCGTTGTCCGGATATTGGCTTTCAAGATCTCTGCCAAACGCACAAGCAAAGCATCCCCGGCGGCGTGGCCATGCTCATCATTGATTGCTTTCAGATTGTCGACGTCGAGAAACAGCACGGCACAATTGTCGCCATATCGCCGACATCGCTCAACCCGATTCTCAAGACTTTCAACAAAAAACCGACGGTTTGAAATTCCGGTAAGCACATCATGATAAGCGTGCTGCTTCATTTCAGCGAGTTCCTCTCTCAGTACAACTATTTCCTGCTCTAATATATGGCAGTTTTTGCAAAGTTGATCATTGCATGCGTGATGCGGTTTCATTTCATTTATGATTCCTAATCCTGAGAGGACATATATTTATATCTATTTGAAAGCACAACAAGATCATTGCATTCACGGCAATAATGCGGTGGCTAACACCTTCCGCATTCAAAACGATCCGCCCGACGAGCAATGGTCACCGCGAAAATGTGAAAGCCCAATATGTGGCATTGCGTCTGCTCTGATTCCCGACTAAACCGCATTGCTTCCGCAGCATTTGTCAGGGGCAAAAATGGTCGAAGCACCTCCTCCGGTTGGAATAATCATGGGCAGCCAGTCCGACTGGGCAACGATGAAGCTCGCGAGCGACATCCTGGATCAGCTGCAAGTTCGCCATGAAGAGAAGATCGTGTCGGCCCACCGCACGCCAGGCCGTCTCTATGACTATGCAACATCAGCAGCAGAACGCGGACTGAAAGTGATCATCGCCGGCGCTGGCGGGGCAGCCCATCTTCCCGGCATGGCGGCAGCGATGACCCGTATTCCGGTGCTCGGCGTGCCGATCCAGTCCAAGGCCTTGAGCGGCATCGACAGCCTGCTGTCGATCGCACAAATGCCCGCGGGCATCCCTGTCGGGACTTTGGCGATCGGAGAAGCGGGTGCCAAAAATGCCGCGTTGCTGGCCGCCGCGATCCTCGCCAATTCGGACCCGGCACTGGCCGAGCGCCTTGATGCGTGGCGAGCGGCGCAAACCGAAGCCGTCGCCGACAAGCCTGAATAACCGGCGATCATGAAAACACTCCCCCCTGGTTCAACCATTGGCATATTGGGCGGCGGTCAGCTCGGCCGGATGCTGAGCGTGGCAGCGGCACAACTGGGTTATCACTGTCATATATATGCGCCGGAAAAAGATAGTGTTGCGGCGAAAGTCGCGGCAGCGTTTACCTGTGCCGAATATTATGATTCTGATGCGCTGATCCCATTTGCCGAGGCCTGTGATGTGGTCAGCTATGAATTTGAGAATGTTCCGGTTGGGCCGCTAGGGCTCATCAAGGATATGGTACCCCTGTTTCCTCCGGCTTCGGCTCTCAACATTGCACAGGATCGTGTCGAAGAAAAAAATTATGCCTTGGCGCAGGGCGGTGTGACCGCACCCTTTGCGATCGTGAATGATCGCGGTGATCTGGAGGCCGCACTTGATAAAACCGGTTATCCAGCGATCATCAAAACCATCCGCATGGGCTATGACGGCAAGGGACAGGCGCGCGTCAAGCAGGGCGACAATCTGTCCCAGCATTGGCATGATACCGGTCGAAAACCGGCAATAGCAGAGGGATTCGTATCCTTCAGCCATGAATTTTCGGTTTTGCTGGTGCGCGGACAGGACGGCGAAATCCGCTTCTGGAACACGCCACATAATGTGCACGAGGATGGCATTTTGGCGGTGTCGACCGCGCCAGCGCCGCAAATCATATTGGACCAGGAAGACGCCGCCCGTGCGCTGGCCAGCAAGATGGCCGAAGCGATGGATTATGTTGGCGTCCTGACCTGCGAATTTTTTGCAAGTGATGATGGCCCGGTGTTCAACGAGATGGCGCCGCGCGTGCACAACAGCGGCCACTGGACGATTGAGGGCGCGGTCACCAGCCAGTTTGAAAATCATATCCGGGCAATTTGCGGCCTGCCCCTTGGCGACACGGGTCTCGCGGCGAAAAGAGTGGAGATGCACAATCTGATCGGAGCACAAGCGGACGACTGGCAGGAGCTGTTATCCGATGGTGCCAACCACCTCCATCTCTATGGCAAGGGCGAGAGTCGGCCAGGCCGCAAAATGGGTCATGTCACCAAATTATATTTCTAATTTGCAGTCCGCCGGAACTGCGCTAGGCGTCGCCCATGAACCATCCTGAAATCATCTTCTTTCTTGCCCGCGCCGACAATGGCGTGATCGGCGACGGCGACAGCATTCCGTGGCGCCTGCCCGAAGATCAGCGGCGTTTCAAGACCATGACCATGGGCAAGCCAATGATCATGGGCCGCAAGACGTTTGACAGCCTGCCCGGCCTGTTGCCCGGACGGCGCCATATCGTGCTCAGCCGGGACAAGGCCTGGGAAGGCGACGGCGCGGATGTCGCGAGCAGTGTCGAGCATGCCCTGAAAATGGCCAACGCACCCCATATCGCGGTGATCGGGGGAGCAGAAATCTACAAGGCCTTTCTCGACAAGGCGGACCGGATCGAACTGACCGAAGTGCATAGCAAGCCAAAAGGTGATACCAAGATGCCGGCCTTTGATGCCGCCATCTGGGAAGAGACGGCACGCGAGGATCATGACGCGAAAAATGACAAGCCGGCCTTCAGCTTCGTCACCTTGAAAAGGAAATAGCCATGAAGAAAATCGCGCTGGCACTTCTGGGTCTCATCGCGATTGCGATCGTCGCCTTTCTGATCTTCGGACCGGCATGGTTCGAAAAGCAGACCAATATGGTCGACGGCAAGCCGCTGCCGGCGATCACCGCCGAAGCGCAGAAGCTGCATGACAGCCTGATGATCGTCGATCTGCACGGCGATACCTTGCTGTGGCAACGCAAGATAACCGACAGTTCCGACTATGGTCACATCGATCTCAAGCGGATGCAGGCAGGCAATGTCGGGCTGCAGATATTCTCCAGCGTGACCAAAACGCCGAGGGGGCAAAATTACGACAGCAACAGCGCCGATACCGACAACATCACTCTGCTCGCAATCACCCAGTTGCAGCCGATGCGGACGTGGTTCTCGCTGCTCGAGCGGCAATTATATCATGCGGAGAAGCTCGACCGGGCGGTGAAGGATAGCGCGGGCGCGCTGGCCACGATCAGCAATGCGGCCGATGTCGATGGCCTGGTGGAATTCCGCAGCAAGGACAAAGGTCCGATCGGCGTATTGTTCTCGGCCGAGGGGCTGCAAACGCTGGAGGGCAAAAGAGAGAATCTGCAGAAACTCCATGACTCGGGCATGCGCATGGCCGGGCTGGTGCATTTTTTCGACAATGAGCTGGCCGGGTCGATGCATGGCGAGAAGAAGGGCGGGCTGACCAAATTCGGGAAAACCATCGTCCGCGACATGGAGCAGAAGGGGATGATCGTCGATATCGCCCATTCGAGCCACGCGACGGTTGCCGACATTCTCAAAATGGCCAAGCGTCCTGTGGTCTCCAGCCATGGCGGCGTGCAGGCAGTGTGCGGGGTCAATCGCAACCTGACCGATGCCGAAATCAAGGGCGTCGCGGCGACCGGCGGGGTCATTGGCCTCGGTTACTGGGATGGCGCGATGTGCGACACCGATCCCAAGACGGTGGCCAAGGCGGTCAAGCATGTCCGCGATCTGGTCGGCATCGAATATGTCGCGCTGGGCAGCGATTTTGACGGTGCGGTGACCACAAGATTCGACACCAGCGGGGTCGTCCAGATTACCCAGGCGCTGATGGATGCCGGATTCACCGAGGCGGAAATCCGGGCGGTGATGGGGCTGAATGCGCTGCGGGTGATCAAGGCGGGAATTGAGCCCGTGACGAAATCCGCCGCGCCACCGCAGGGAAAAGTGAGCCCCGCGACTCCGCTGGTGGTCAAACCCGGCAGCGATGCTCGCATTCTGGTTACGGAATAAATGCTGGCCATGTTGGCATGACGAACTTGTTGAATGAAATGCAAAATCCCGCAATAGCGATTCGATGATCAGACTGAACGGAACAGACCGGATCGAAGGCGAGCTGCGCGGTGCAATCATTGCGCTGGGCAATTTTGACGGATTCCATTTCGGCCATCAGGCGGTTGCCGGCAAGGCACTGAGCTGGGCGCGGGATGAAGACCGACCGGCGATCATCGCAACCTTTGATCCGCATCCGGTGCGCTTTTTCAAGCCCGATCTGCCCCCCTTTCGCCTCACCTCGCTGGACCAGCGCCAGCGGCTGTTTGCCGATGCTGGCGCGAGCGCGATGCTGGTCTTTGAATTTAATGCCGGGCTGGCTGGAACGACCGCCGAGGATTTTGTCACCAACCTGCTGGTCGACCGATTTGGCGCGGCAGGCGTGGTCACCGGCGCGGATTTCACCTTCGGCAAGGGCGCGCAGGGCAATATCGATCTGCTGCGCGAAGTCGGTGCGGTGCACGGACTGAAAAGCGCAGCGGTCAGCCCGATCAGTGACAGCGATGATGTGATCTCTTCCAGCCGGATCAGAGCGGCGCTGAAAGACGGCCATTGCGAGGAAGCCAATCGATTGCTCACCCGTCCGTTTGCGATTCGGGGCGAAGTCATCCACGGCGACAAGAATGGCCGGCTGCTTGGCTATCCGACCGCCAATATCGACATTGGCCAATATTTGCGCCCGAAATACGGGATTTATGCGGTCAAGGGCCGCCTGCCCGACGGCCGGGTACTGAACGGCGCCGCCAATCTGGGTATCCGCCCGAGCTTCGATCCGCCGAAGGAGTTGCTCGAGCCCTATTTCTTCGATTTCAGCGAACATCTCTATGGCCAGACGATCGAGGTCGAGCTGCACCATTTCCTGCGCGGCGAACAGAGGTTCGACGATCTGGAGGCGCTGAAGGTGCAGATGGCAAAGGATTGTGACCGGGCGCGAGAATTGCTCGGATGAAGAAAAAATTGCTGTGGGTGCTTGGCTGCCTGTGGATGGTCTTTGTCATGGTCATGTTGCTCAACAGCCCGCGCTGGGCACCGGAACCCGCAGGAGGCATGAAGATGATCGCCGATCGCGGTGTCCACCATCTTTCCGATTCCACCGATATGGGAGGCGATGACTGCAGCGCACAGCACATGTTGCCGGGGCAGGAAGAACAGGAAATTTTCGAGAATACCGTCCACTCTATCCGGGCCGCGGTGACGGCAAAAGCCGATATGGTGGAAGTCGATGTCGCACCGACCAAAGATGGCAAGATGGTGCTGTTCCATGACCGGACGCTGGATTGCCGGACAAATGGCAAGGGCGATATCCGGGACCGGACATTGGCCGAACTCAAGGCGCTCGACATCGGCCATGGCTATACGGCGGATAGCGGGGAGAGCTTTCCGCTGCGCGGCAAGGGCATTGGCAAGATAGCGACCGTCGAAGAGGCGATTGCGTCCGAAACCTACAAGCCGTTCCTGTTCAATTTCAGAGGCAATGATGCGGCCGAGGCGGACCAGCTGGCCGCAATATTGAAGGCGGCAGGCCGCGATCCGGTGACGGAAGGCGACGGGTTTTACGGTGGAGAAGCACCTACCAAGCGGATGGCAGAACTGTTTCCTGGCGTCTGGGCATGGACCAAGTCGGCGGCGAAGGCCTGTAGCAAGGATTATGCCTGGATGGGATGGCTCGGGATCACGCCGGATAGCTGCAAGAACAGCACGCTTGTTGTTCCTCTCGATGATCAGTGGATGATCGCGGGCTGGCCCAGCCGAACCATCGCGCGGATCAACGCGGTCGGCGGGCGGATCGTGATTGTCGGTCCAGCGACCGATGGCAAGGCCACTCGCGGGCTTACCCATGGCAATCAGCTGGCCGACATTCCCACCAGCTATAATGGCTATGTGATGGTGGATGATATTTCGCAGGTCGGGCCGGCGCTTATTCGCTGAGCGGGTCTGGACTTAAGTGGTGAGCCGGACTGCCGTCAGTCCTGAGCCTGTCGAAGGACGCTTTTCGACGAGAGGCGTGGTTCGACAAGCTCACCACTACCGATTTTAAAACGAACCCGAATTTTCATGTCCGTTGGAGGCTCCTTGAGCGCATGAAATCGCGCTTGCACACGCTCGCAACCTCCCCTAATCCCCGCGATCATGACCGATCCCAAAGCAGATTATAAAGACACGGTTTTCCTGCCGAAAACCGATTTCCCGATGAAAGCCGGCCTTGCCCAAAAGGAACCGGCGATTTTGGAGCGGTGGCAAAAGATTGGTCTCTATGAAAAGCTGCGCGAAGCGCGGGCTGGGCGCGAGAAATTCATTCT
>TARA_R110000868_G_scaffold118569_4_pt1 | contig 10244 bp, 10 predicted proteins | sample TARA_R110000868 | Tara Oceans TARA_R110000868 (sample SAMEA4397489) | marine metagenome | biome: Polar Biome; feature: [SRF] surface water layer (ENVO:00010504); material: water (ENVO:00002006), including particulate matter (ENVO:01000060) such as... | depth 5 m | reverse complement strand
TCATTGACGCTTGTCGACGCTGCCGCGTGCGCCAATCATCAAGGCTGACTCCGCTTCAAATTGCTATGCAATTTGCCGCAGGTCAGAGTTCTGGGCACCATGCTTATAAAGTGTTTGTGAGCTATTTTCAATTGCGATGTTCTCTGACCCAAGTCATTTTTAATATTGAGCCATCAGGGAAATTCATCTCTTTGATGAGATTATTGCCTTGTAGTTCAATCTTTACTTCCCGCTTTTCTCCAACTCGTGATCCAAAGGCGTGGACAATATTTTGTTCAAAATAAGAGTTCTGTGAAAGTGAAAATTTTCCTGCACTATAATAGTTTTTAATTAGGCATGGATGGTAAGGCTTTTCTGGGTTTTCGGCTTGATTAAGGCAAACACTGTAGTAACCATCATCACTAAAGATAGAAATACCTCTGGCATCTTGATGTGACTCAGTATTTCCGTCGATGGTAAATTCAAAACCTTGAAGCAACCATGTTCCTAATATTTGTTCTTTTAAAATGGACACCCTAATCCTCCAAAGTGTCAGATTGACACTATAAGCCTCACTTAACAGCTCTATTTCTTAAAAGACAATACATTCAATGCTTTATGGCCAAGCAGTGAAACATTTATAGTGTCATTGTCATATTGTTTAGGCATTTATAGATTGCTGCAACAATTCTTAATAGGGAAAGAACAATGAAATTTTCTGCACTCATCCTCGGTATTTCGGCCCTTGCTGGCTCTTCTGCTTATGCACAGACTTGTGCTGTTGATATGGTTCGCTACGGTCGCGTAGTAGAAACATTCGTCGGACAATTAGATCAAAATGGGCGTTGTCGTGACGCTTTGAGAGAGTGTAGCCGTGCTCGTCAACAACAAGGCGCTGGCACAGAAACTATTTGTGAGCCGTCGGCGAATATTCCTCAGCCGCCACGTCCACCACAACCACCAATGCCTCCTCAGCCACAACCACCAAGACGCGATGTATTCTCTCCACTTCCAGGCCATGCCATTAGAGTGGGTGAGTTCGTTATGGAATCATATAATACGAAGTCTGTTCAACGTGTGACTGCGATCTCGGCCAATACATATCTTCTTGAAGATGGTCAGTGGTACAACTCTTCTTACGTGAATAAGCTTAAGACTGATTACAATGGTATCGGTCTTGGTGAAGACGTAATGGAAGATTACAACACTAAGAGTATCCAATTCGTGAAGGCAATTGCTGACAACCTTTTCCTTCTTGAAGACGGTCAGTGGTACAACGCTAGCTATATCAACAGACTGCAACAGAGCTATAACAATATCTACGTTGGTGATCGTGTTGCTGAAGACTATAATACAAGATCAATTGGTGTTGTTCAGGCGATCGCTGATAACCTTTTCCTTCTAGATGACGGTCAATGGTATAACGCATCTTATATTAGTAAGCTTGTTTCTCATCACAACGGGATTTCTGTTGGTGAGGAAGTGATGGAAGATTACAACACTCGCTCGATTCAAAGAGTTGTTGAAATCAGTGACGGACTTTTCCTACTTGAAGATGGTCAGTGGTATAACTCGACTTATATCAACAAACTTCAAAACAGCTTGAACGGTTTATATGTTGGGCAAGAAGTTGTTGAGAGTTATAACACTCGCAGCTTTAGAAGAGTGGTTGCCATCGCTGGCGGTCTATTCCTTCTCGACGACGGACAGTGGTATAACCCTACCTATGTTAATCGAGTCATTAGATAATTATAAAAGACCAAAGGACCCGAAAGGGTCCTTTTTTTTTGCTACAGGGCACTGATTAGAATTCATAAGTTTTGTTAATTCAGATACTTATATGAGATTTTGAACTTAATAAATCTAAAATCATTGCGATAGTAACCACAATAAAATAAATTCACCTGATGTACTTGTTAATTACTTTCTTCGTCCTTTTCGCCTCTACTGCCGAAGCAAAAGATAGCACCCTAAGAGTTCTAGGTGTCGATATTGCCGGTGTCTTCGACGGGAAGCCAAAGGGGCGCGAGCGCCTTGTCCTGGAGCACATTGCTAAATGCATGGGGCGAAAAATTGAAGTTGAGCTAGCTCCCTATGGTCGGCACTTATCTTATTTTGGAAATACAGAAAAATTCGATTTGGTTGCGACGGTTCCACCGGGGGCAAAAGTTAGCGGTCATCAAAGCTTAAGTCATATTGATTATCAAAATGTTGTTACGACCCTTAAAGAGTTTTCGAAAAGGATTAATAAGGTCTCAGACTTGAAAGGACTGGATGTTGTTTCTTTCAAAGGAGCTCGTTCGATGCTTGAAGGTATGGAGGCAGCAATACCAACTTTCAAGTCTTATAAGGAGATTGCTCAACAAGATCTCCATACCAAGATGCTAATGTTTAGAAGAGTCGATGCAGTTATTAGTGATAAGTATATTTTCTATACTCATACTAAGCGATTGCAAAAGCTTGAGCCCGAACGCAAAGAGCTATTTAGACCTACGAAGACTTTTGAAATTTTCAAACCTTCAAAGTTTACTGTCAGTCTTAAGACCAAAAAATTAAGAGATGAATTTAATCGCTGCTTAGAGAAGTCGCGCCAAGCAATCATTGAAATTAATGATAATTTTATGGTTCCTCTTTAAATTTTAAATACTTAAGCTAGTTACTCCTTATCCTACTGATTGCAGCTTTTTAGCCATTTGCTATAAGAGAGCATGAAGTTTATTTACCTATTTCTTCTACTTCCGATTGCGCTTCATGCGTCCATATTTAATGGCGATTCCCGCTATGAGCCCCGCCTAGAGGGATCTTCGGATCTGGTTACTCGCTCGCGCTCAGTGCCGGCCATCTTCAGAAACTCGGCTTTAAAAAAACAACTTAATGGTGATTACCAGGCCATTAATTGGTCGTCGCAAAACCTTGGCTTTTGTCGTGATGCAAAGTTTGCTGGTCAACCACATTTAGCCAATTGTTCGGCCACTTTGATTGCACCTGATTTAGTCTTAACAGCAGCTCATTGTCTCGAGAAAGCGGATATTGATTGTAGTGGTTATAAAATTGTTTTTGACTTCGCTTTGGGAGCAAATATTGAGGTTTTCTCTAAAGAGCAAGTCTACGGATGCAAGGAAGTTATTTATTATCAATTTGATCAGAGCTTAGCATCGGATGATTTGGCCATTATTCGGCTGGATCGAAAGGTTCGCGATCGCGAGCCTATTATCGTTAGTAAAAAGAAGCCTAGTATTGATGAAACTCTAAGCATGATTGGTTACCCATTAGGGCTTCCTCAAAAAGCCGATGATGATGGAAAGATCACCTCGGTGGATCATAAAAATATTTCTTTTAAGCACGATCTAGATACATTCTCGTGCAATTCTGGCGGGCCAATCTTTAATGAAGCAGGCGAGTTACTAGGCGTACTGGTTAGAGGAACTGGTCCTAATCAAACCACTCGTACCAACGATACCTGCAATGATTGGAGTGTGGCAGGACGCTCTGATTACGCCGAAGCCAACTCCATTGCCCACCTTAAAAAACTTTTTAAGAAGCTTGGAGTGGTGTTGAACTAGATTTCTTTCCTAGTTTTGAAACCAAAATAACAAATCCACCGGTCACAAACATTTGCAACGAATAGATGGCGCCAGGAATTGTCATGGCTTTGTTTTGCAAGAACGTAGCGGCAATCATAATTGCTAATGTGCCATTTTGAATTCCGCACTCGAGAACAATCGTTTTCACCTGGGTTTTGGGGATTGAAAGAAAAAGCGAAAAGATTAATGCCGTGGCCATGGTTAATATATTAAGTAGCAAAGTCGCCGATCCGCTGATTTGCATATAAGGCAAGAAATTCTCGCGCTCTTTTACAATTGCAGCCACAACAATCAAGACAAATAAAAATACAGCTAGCTTTGATAATACGGCCTCGAGACTCTTAGCCAGATTTGGTCGCTTATGATTGAGCATGAGTCCTGTTAGAACCGGTACTGAAGTAATTAGAAAGATACCAGCGATACTTTTAAAGATAGGAAGCTCAGTTGTTGATTCAGCTCCCATATAATAGGAAAGCGACCAGTTGATGATCAACGGAATAGTGATGACACTTGCTAGGCTTGTCACTGCAGTTAAGGCGATCGATAGGGCGACATCTCCATTAGAGAGCTTGGCGTAGACATTTGAAGTAACTCCACCAGGGCAGACTGAAATGATCATAAGGCCCACGGCCAGCTCTCCTGTAATGCCAAAGAACTGGACAACTGCAAACGCAATAAGTGGCAGAGTGATGAACTGACAAAATAAACCTAGGGCAAATGCCTTAGGTTTTAATACAACTTGCTTAAAGTCATTTGTAGTTAAACCTAGCCCCATCGAAAACATAATAATGGCCAAGGCCAACGGTAAAAATACTTGCGTAAGAATATTCATAATTTCCTCTTAATTATCTTCAGAAGTTCTAGGTGGAGTAATAATTCGGGCACCACGCTTGAAAGTTATATAAGACCAAGCCCATTGTAAAAAAACCATAAAACGATTTCGAAAACCAATTAAGTAATAAAGGTGAACAAATAACCAAGCATACCAAGCGAGTGTTCCACCAAAACTGATACTGCCAATTTGTAGGACAGCTTTTTTTCGACCGATGGTTGCCATCTGACCTTTGTCCAAATATTTGAATGCAGGTCGCTCTTTTTGTAGAAGATCAGCACTTATGATTTTGCCCATGAAGCGACCCTGTTGAATGGCGACAGAAGCTACTCCAGGCAAAACGACACTTTCATGTTCAAAGGCAGCGAGGTCTCCTAGAACGAAAACACTTGAGTCTTCTTTGAGACTCATACTTTGATCTACCGGGACGCGTCCACGACGATCTAGTACTACGCCAAGGGTTTTAGCCAGCGGTGAGGGAGTCACACCGGCGCTCCAGGCAATCGTTTGCGTCTCAATTTTTCCATCGGCCAAGATGACGGCTTCAGAAGTAATATCGATAACTTTGGTGTTAGTTCGAACAGTAACTCCCATGGCCTCGAGGTCTTTTTGCGCTCGTAAACTCATCTTCTCATTAAAGCTTGGTAAAATTCTTGGCCCGGCCTCAATCAAAATAACTTGGGAGTCCTGAGGGTTAATATGTCTAAAGTCTTTGGTTAAGACTTGATGGGCGATCTCGGCGAAGGCTCCGGCCAATTCAACACCAGTAGGACCAGCGCCAATCAAAACGAATGTCATGAGTTTTTTCTTGAGTGCTTCATCTTCAGTTTTTTCAGCATTTTCAAAAGCTAAAAATAAGCGGCGTCTAATCTCTGTGGCGTCTTCAAGACCCTTGAGTCCCGGTGCTAGTGCTGGCCAGTTGGTTTGACCGAAGTAAAAGTTCTTGGCTCCGGTTGCGACGATGAGACGATCGTATTGTAGTGACTTCTCTTTTGTCAGAACTGTTTTTGCGTCGCGATTAATTGATATGACTTCATCTAAAACGACTTCGATATTCTTATAGCTACTCAGTTGAGCTCTAATTGGTGTAGCAATATCTGCTGGGTTAAGTCCGGCAGTGGCGACTTGATAGAGTAGTGGTTGAAATAGGTGATAGTTATGTCGATCGATGATTGTAATTTGCACATCACGAAGTTTTGCTAATGACTTAGCTGCATTTAACCCGGCAAACCCCGCTCCAATGATGACAATTTTCATTTCAGTAAGCCTTACTATCTAATGTTATGGGATAGCTTGCATCAACTTTTTTTACCTCAAAATAAGTCCGTCCAATTTCGAGTCCATCAGAAGTAGTGATTAAAACTTTCCATTCGCCTTCGTCATAATTGTTTTTGTAGGCAAAGCCGCGAAAACCGTCGCGACGCCCTCCTGTGATGGTCAATGGAATGCGATCACTGCGAAGCCACTTATTTGGAGTCTTCCACCACCATTCAATGAAGACCGTGTCTGCAAAACCAGCTGGGGCAAAGACGCGAGTGAAAACATGAAGTGCATCACCAGGTCTGGCCATATAAGGCGTGCTGGTTTCATTCCAAAAATTCCACCACGGGCTACTTGTGAAGGCTAAATATCTGGTCCCTTGATCAGTTTCGATCTTTTCAATCTTATGATAAATGCCAATTTTTTTAAGAGACAGTGGCACCGGAGGAAAGAGTCTAAAGACATACATCAGAATGAAAAATACAGACAGCGAGGTGGCGATAATAATTTGAGATTTTGCTACAAAACGTCCGCGACGAAGTTTAATCCAAGCAAAGATAATGAGCAGGTAAGTCGCCACACCCAAAAGAAAGGGGAGTGTTCCCATCTTGCCAAGTAGGGTCGGGGCCAAAATGACGGTGAAACTAATAAAGCAGGTATGTAATAGGATGGCGGGAATAAGATCATGTTTTAAAAAGGCAGGCCTAAACTCATTGAGCAGCAATAGCGAACTTAAGAAAAATAAAAAGATCATTGAGTTAAAAAATGTGCCGCTTTTAAAGAAGTAGAGCGTGAAGGCGTTTAAAAGGGCCCCAAGTGCGAAATGGAAAATATCCTCTTCCCACTCTGATACTTTGTGGGCCCAAGCTTTATTGGGCAGAAAACTTTTAAGAGTGGAGCCTTCGACGGTGATAAGAAACAAGCCAGTTGCAACAACAAGATAGATAAGTTGGGAGACCATGGTGAGTAGGTCATCAACTTCTTCAAGCGTGAAAATATCAAAGAGAAATCCGGCGGCAAAAAAGATCAAGGCATGATATGGCCCAGTTACTTGCCATAGATGTTTGAATTTGAGTTTTAAGCTATCCATTTATGGCTTCAGGGTCGCCGAGTATTTCGTGGTAACTTCTTGTGACAGCCAATTATTCTGAGCTGCTAGGCCAAAGAATTTATCACATTGAATGGTTGGATTTCCATTGGGATACTCGCCAATGCCGTTTCTATAGCGGACACAAGTATCGGCATAGAAGCTAAAGTATTCTGGAATGTGCTGAGCTAAAAACTTTGTGAGAGTATCGCGCTTTAGCATATTACCTGAATCAAATAAACTATCGGGAAGCGGGTCTAACTTTGCTAAACGCTTTAGAAGTGTTTGCCTGCGCTTAAAGTCCTGGCCAATTTCTTTAACCACCGCCCAAGCCAAATTAAATGTCTTGCCTACAGAGGGACCTTCCAATAGATAAGTTGTTAAGTAGAGGTCCTCATCACTTGAGTCAATGGAATCAAACGCTTTGAGAACTCTATAAGAGATATTTCTTAGATCTCTGCCACTGGCACTTAAGCCGCGAATAAAAAGTGGCTTCATAGCAACTAGACAACTCTCATGAATTGATTGGGTTAACTCCGATTTGATTTTGCCGTGATCTTCACTAGCGAGTACAGCAGGCGCGATCTTACTGAGCACCCAACTTTGAATATAATCTTTACGGCAATAAAACTGAGCGATATCAGATTGCAGCGCCGGCAGGATATAGCTGCTGATATCAGCGCGCGGATCATAGGTCGCGAGGATCTGAGCTAGAAGAGTTCCATTGTCGGCATTTTTTCTACCAACATGCCACGACTCCTGGGCTTGTTCACGACATCCATTTTGCTTTTTCTCATAACAACTTTTTAGATAGTCCAAGATATAGGCTTCACGTTTTGTGTGAAAAAAAGCATCACCACGAAGTTCGGGCCAATCGGATAGAGTTTGTACGTATTGAAAGGTCGCCAGATCAAAGTCTTTTTTAGCGCGCAAGTGGACCATATAATTGGTGGCCATATTCCCGAGCATTTCGCTCCAAACCTTGCTGCGCTCACTTGGTCTGATATCGCGAGCGTGTTGTAAAAACTCGCGGTACGACTTTTGGCTTTCAAGGGCTTGTAAGTCCTCGAAAGTATAGGCCGCTTGAACGCTGGTAACGCCAAAAACTAGGTGAATTAGCAGTCCAAATTTTAACAACATTTTCATAGCTAAATTATAGAAAATACGTGGAACCTCCGTCAATAAACTAAATATCTGACCTTGATCGTCCGATAAGTAGCGAAGTAGGAGGAAGTCGTGTCTAGCGAATCGGCGAAAAAATACGATACATCAAAACGTGAAGAGGCCATGCTCTACGAGATGGAAGTGCGCAAAGAAAAAGAGCGCATTATCCAAGAGCACGAAGAACGTCGCGAGAAATACTTAAAATACTTAGCTCAAAAAAGAGAAGAACGTCGCCTGCGCCCTTGGCAAAAGGCTTTCATCGGCATGATAGCCCTTAGCTTTTCATTTTGTATGGTCCTATTGCTAGCTTCCTTTAACTCGAGCGGTAAGGTTTGGGTTCACGAATTTCTCTACACGGTCCTTAGTTTAAAATTATAGTTGGAACAATCTGCCCGCGGCACTGGTCCTACATAAAATTTGGCACAATAAGAGGGTAGAACTATCAGGAGTATTTTCATGAAATGGCTTATCGCTCTTCTTCCTCTGCTTTGGAGTGCTAACGCTGCCAGTCTGGCTGCCGCCGAAGGCGACTGCGCTGATTGCAATGCCGCTCTTATGGCCGATACAGGAGTGGGATCGAGTAACCTTCAAGTTATTTCTGGTGTTTCACGTGCGCTGGCTTCAGCAACTCCAACTAAAATCCAGCAACATATTTTCTGTCAAGAGTTTCACGATAATAGTTTTTCAGGTCTTCAAGAGACAGTCTCAGAATATGGTTACGATCTACACGATGTGTATAATAAAGTAAGCTGTGACAGCCAAACCAAGGCTGACCTTATTCGCCACCGCGCTAGCGTCTCGACAGCAGGATCTGATTTAATGTCCATGGCCCGCTATTATATTCGCGAAAAAAATGATCCTGAGGGGCTTAAGGCAATCTTTAATAGGGTGATTGATAATCCAGGTAAGCCGCGCGGCACACTCTTAGACTTTATTGATTATTATTCATCAAATCCAAACCTTAGTGCCATCGATAAAGCAAATTTTGATCGCTATGAATCCACGATTAAGCGTTTTGGTGGAATGCGCGAGTCGGAGCTGCCATAATGCTTAGACATCTAGCCACTTTATTTCTACTTAGTTCAAGCAATCTATGGGCGGCTGCCGATTGTGTCGATTGTGGCAATATGATTACTGGCTTTCCCACTATGAGTTCTGTGCAAGAAGCAAGTTGCAGCGATTGCAATTGTTATACTCGAACTCACGATGAAGCTCTTAGTGAGCTTTTGCCCGAGCGAGCGGCGCTGGTTAAAGAAAAACTTAAAAATGAATTTATCCAAGTCAATCAACAAACGACCAAAAGTCTGGCCCGTCTCGACGCCATCTTAAAAATACAAGCGGGTAGCAGTCTTAAATCATGTTCATTAGTTGATATTAAGCAAAGAGTTTCAGCCTGTGATAGTGCGCCCACGGCGAAACACCTAACAGATGTTTTTGGCGTCGATTCTATTGATGGCTATCTCGCGAGCTTAGGACAAAGTTTTGGTGAAACCGAAGGCTCGATTTCTGGCAACTCTCAGTCATGTTTAAGTAGTAACGAAGTTGAACAGATCAATTCCAATCGAATTAAGCTTAAAATATCAAGCTTGATACTACAGTCTATGAGTGCGGACAAAGAAAAGCTTAAAATTTTTCTAAGTTCTGGGAAAAAACTTACAGACTCTGAAAATAAAGAGTTTCCAGAACTTGTTAAAGTAATTACTCAAGCTTCAGTTGACCCCGCCTTGGCTGCCATCTTTCGCGATCAAGCTGTTTTAAAGTATATTGTTAATAATATCGAAACTATCTCAAGTAATGATGGCTCGATTTTAGATTTTTTCACCTCGCAGGTTTATTCGCAGTTTCCAAGCGTGATTGAACACACTAAGGCTGAGATGGACGATCTGTGTAAATCACTTACAGATTCAGTGGTAAATTTGGCTTGTGCAGGCGATTCTCTCGCGTTTCAACAGAATTCCGAAGTTTCAAAGTACGCATTTGAGTATACACCTGCCGATCACTCTGCAGGCTTTGATTCCATGTTTGTTAACGATGAAGGTCGCGATGTCTTAAATACCAATTATGTTAATCATATCTATTGGTGTGCCGGGAAGAGCTGTCAAAACGAGAAGTCTCCAAGTGTTTGCGCAAAAGTTCCTGACACAAAAGAAATCGATCAGACCTTGCAATTTGTAACCGATGGCGCGAGCGTTAATCGTCTGCTCTCAAGAATTGCTCCAACTTTTGATGCAAACTCACTTTGTAAGCTTGCGAATTGTTCTGGCACTCAAGCACAAATGAACGCCTGCTATGAAGGGGTGAAAAGTGAGCTTGGTGATGATGCTGATTCCATCTTACT
>TARA_R110000868_G_scaffold92350_1_pt1 | contig 10248 bp, 9 predicted proteins | sample TARA_R110000868 | Tara Oceans TARA_R110000868 (sample SAMEA4397489) | marine metagenome | biome: Polar Biome; feature: [SRF] surface water layer (ENVO:00010504); material: water (ENVO:00002006), including particulate matter (ENVO:01000060) such as... | depth 5 m | reverse complement strand
CATCTAGCAAAACTACAACATCAAAGGATGACAAAATGAAAACGCGATTTGACGAAATGCCCGTATACGCTCCCACTGACTCCGGCGAAGCCATGGAGGCCATCGGTTTTCGTATTCAGGCCTTTGCCAGCGGACAAGGCGACAAGACCGCAATCATCGACGAAAAGGGAGCACTCAGCTGGGCCGGCCTGCTGCATGAGGTCAACCGCATTGCCAACAGGCTGCGACAAGCCGGCCTTAAAAAAGGCGACTGCGTTGCGGCCTTGTCGGAAAACAGCAGGGAAATGGTGGCCCTCTATCTGGGAACCCTGGTGGCGGGTGGCTGCATGGTACCGCTTTCCGGTATGGCCAGCGGCGAATCCCTGGCTCTGATGATTCGTGACTGCGGCTCCAGGTTCCTGTTCGTTTCCCGTAAAAACCTCGATATCTGGGCCGAAGCCAGCCCCCGGGCCGGCCTGAATGACGATGAGGTGATCGGGCTGGACAACGATGATGCCGGACAGCATTTAAAGGACTGGCTGGGCTCGATTCCCGCCGAGCCAGACCCGGCGTCGTTAACGCTGAACGATCCGTTCAACATCATTTACAGTTCAGGCACGACCGGAACGCCCAAGGGCATACTCCACGACTACCGGTTCCGCCAGCGGCAAATGGTCAGGATGAGCCGGTTCGGGCTCAACGGTGAAGCCATTAACCTTGTATCGACACCAATGTACTCCAACACCACCCTGGTATCGGTGCTACCGACCATTTTCTATGGCGGCACCCTCGTGCTGATGGCCAAGTTTGATGCCCGTCGCTTCCTTGAACTGGCAGAACAGCACAAAGTCACCCACGCCATGCTGGTGCCCGTGCAGTTTGAACGCATATTGGCGGTTCCGGACTTCGACCAGTTTGACCTTTCAAGCTTCAAGCTCAAGCTCTGTACCAGTGCACCGCTACGGGCCCATGTGATCGCCGAAACCATGAAACGCTGGCCAGGCAATATCCGGGAGGTCTATGGCCTCACAGAAGGCGGCATTTCCACCAGCCTCGACTGCGCTGCCTACCCGGACAAATGGGATACCGTCGGACTGCCCACCGAAGGGGCTGAAGTAAGGGTGGTCAGCGAAGATGGCAAGGAGCTGCCCCAGGGTGAGATCGGCGAGATTGTCGGGCGCGCGATTTCCATGATGCGGGGTTACGTAAACCGCCCGGAGCAGACCAGGGAGATGCTGTGGCAAAGCCCCGACGGACTTGCCTTTTATCGCAGCGGCGATATGGGCCGCATTGACGAAGACGGCTTTGTTCATATTCTCGACCGCAGGAAAGACATGATTATTTCCGGCGGTTTCAACATCTACGCTGTAGACTTGGAAAAAGTCGTCCTCAGCCATCCTGCGGTAACCGATGCTGCGGTTATCGGCATACCCAGCAGCCAATGGGGCGAAACTCCCCTCGCTCTGGTGGTAAAGAAATCCGGATGCCAGGAAACAGAAGAGGAAATCCGGGACTGGGCCAACCAGCATCTGGGCAAGACCCAGCGTCTGAGTGCCGTAGAGTTCCGACAGGAACTGCCTCGCTCTACCATTGGCAAGGTCTTGAAGCGGGAGCTAAGAACGCCTTACTGGGAAAACAGCGCCGGTTAACGGCGCTGCATACGATTCAGGGCATCACGGCAGTCATCGGAACGCAAGCGCTCACTGAACACACCGCGCTCCCGCTCCAATGCCTGCTGCACCTGGTCGCGCCATGGCGCCTTCATTAAACGCTTGCTGGCCCGCAATGCCTCTCGGGGCTTTTCTCCCAGCCTGCCCGCCAGGGCCAGGGCCGAATCCACAGCCTGCCCATCATCTACCACCCGGCTTACCAGGCCACACTCACCGGCCTGGGTGCCATCCAGGGTTTCACCAAGCAACAGCAATTCAGCAGCCATACGAGAGCCAAGGTGCAATGGCATGGTCACAGTTGAAGCAGCCTCCGGCACCAATCCCAAATCGACAAAGGCAGTTTTGAACCTGGCCGAGCGCCCCGCAAACACGCTGTCGCAATGGAGCAACATAGTGGTGCCAATACCAATCGCCAACCCTTCCACCGCCGCTATCACCGGAGTATCACAAGCCATCAATTCTTCAATGAAAGCAAGGCCGGCAGAGGGTTTCGGGTTTTCGTCCGTAGCCCGCGCCCGGAAATCATCAAGATCGTTACCGGCGGTAAACACACCTTCAGCACCCGAGATGACGACGGCATGCACGTTCTGGTCAGAACTTGCCTCCCGCACATAACCTGCCAGCTGCTCATACATGCTTCGGTTCAGGGCGTTCTTTTTATCCGGACGATCTATGACAAGATGGATCGCTTTTTCTTGGCTATATTTCTTAATCATGTACATCTCCTGGGTGTCGCCCTCCCCCTCTGAAACAGGAGAAAAACGTCCTATTGCAAATGGCAAATCTTGTGATAAAGTCGAACAACAACAGTTCACGGTGCAGTCTTATATTCTGCACTGCGAAACAAGAGCAATGCAACTATAACAAGTACTGGAGCAAACTTATGAGCTTCCTTGCCACATTCAGAAAAAACCTTACTACCTATGCATCCGCGTTAACACTGGGTGTATCCGCTGTTATCGCCAGCGCACCTGTATACGCTGAAAAAACCTACACCTGGAAGGTTCAGTCCCACTGGCCAGGCTCCAGCAGCTCCTACCAGGACAGCCTTGGTCGACTGAAGGATGTGATCGAAGAACGCTCTGAAGGCCGCATCAAGCTCCAGCTGTTTGAAGCAGGCGCTATGTTCAAGGCCACAGAAACCTTCAATGCCGTGAGTCGTGGCATTCTGGAAATGGGTACGATTTCTCCCGGTTATGCCCAGGACAAGATGACTCTGGCCGGCATTGCTTCTGGCCTGCCCTTCGCATTCCGAAACGTTTGGGAAGCCGCCTACTTCCACCAGAACATGGGCTTCGAACAAATGCTGCGGGATGAAGCCGCCAAGTCTGGCGTTTACTGGGCAACCGACAAGGTTTACCCGACCGAAATGGTTACCAGCAAACCCATCAACAGCTGGGAAGACTTCACGGGGCTGAAAATCCGTTCCTCCGGTGCGCTTCAGAAGTTCCTGACCGAAGCCGGTGCTTCCGCTTCCTATATCCCGGGCAGTGAACTGTACACCGCACTGGATTCCGGCATTGTAGACGGCGCCCACTGGGGTGCTGCCCAGGGTGCTGCGAGCATGGGCCTGTATGATGTTGCCAAATACCACGTTCAGCCTGCGCTGAACATCGCCGGCACTGATGTCATCATCGTCAGCCAGAAGGCCTTGGACAAACTTCCGGAAGACCTGCAGCAGGTGGTGAAACAGGCCCTGGATGAGCAATTCTGGATCCGCACCAACCAGTATCTGTACAAAGAGCGTATCGCCCTGGCCAAAGCCGTTGCTGATCAAGGTGTTGAAGTAAACGTGATGCCTGAAGATGTTCAGCAGAAGCTTGCCCAGACCGCCCAGGGCATGTGGGATGAAGAAGCCAAGCGCAGCGATGAGGCCAAGAAGGCTCTGAGCCTGCTCAAGCAGTTCCTTGGCGAACTTGGCTACCTCTGATCTTAAACGCAACACCACAGGCCCCGATTAACCCTCGGGGCCTGTTTTCTCAGTTCACACCCAAGTCCCCCGGAGAGTGCCATGAGCATAGTCAGCGCATTCATGAAAGGCGTCACCAGGCTCAACGAGTACGTTGGCCGATGTATAGCCCTGATCGTCTTTCCCATGTTTGTCTTTCTGATACTTGAAGTAGCTCTGCGCTATTTTTTCAATTCACCTTCGGTGTGGACAAATGAACTGACACAGCTGCTGTTCGGTGTATACGCAGTAATGTCTGGCGGATACATCATGGCCCACCGCGGGCACGTGAATGTCGATCTGCTGCACTCGACGCTGAAGCTGAGAGCCCAGGGCTTTGTCGACATTTTCACCTCCATTCTGTTTTTCATTTTCATGCTGGCGCTGGTCTGGTTCAGCTTTGACATGGCATCTGAGTCATTCGAAAGCCGGGAAACCTCCTTTTCTGCCTGGAACCCGCCTATCTGGCCAGCCAAGGGAGCCATCTTTGTTGCCTCTGTTTTGATGCTGCTGCAAGGCATTGTGAGGTTGCTGGAGGATATCGCCATCGCATTTAACCTGAGCTATTACGACCCCGCCGAGCGAAAAAGCCATTCTGAAGAAGGAGAAGCATAATGAGCATTGAAGTCATGACGCTTCTTTTCTTTGGTTCGCTGCTGTTTTTCCTGCTGCTTGGCCTGCCACTGGCATTCGTGCTGGGTGGTGTGTCTGTTGTTTTTCTTTATTTCACCTGGGGCTTTGACTCCTTCTACATGGTGGTTTCCCAGATCTGGGGCACCATGGAAAGCTTTACATTGGTGGCCATACCACTGTTTGTATTCATGGCGATGATTCTCGAACGCACAGGTGTTGCGCGAGACTTGTACCGCATGATGTATCTCTGGTTCGGCGGCCTCCGGGGCGGCCTGGCCATCGGTACTCTGGGTATTTGTGCGGTATTTGCAGCCATGGTGGGCATCAGCGGTGCGGCAGTGGTCGCTATGGGTGCGATCGCACTCCCCTCCATGCTCTCCCGGGGTTACGACAAGCAGATGGCACTCGGGGTTATCAATACCGGTGGCGGCTGGGGCGTTCTGATTCCGCCAAGTATCCTGATGATTCTGTATGCCCTGATTACGGGTGTATCCGTAGGCAAGATGTTTGCTGCAGGTGTTATGCCCGGCATTATGCTGATGGTACTCACCACCCTCTATATTGTTGTCCGCTGCGCCCTGCAACCGGACCTGGCACCGGCGCTTCCTAAAGAAGACCGGGCATCCTGGCCTGAAAAGTTCCGCGCCCTACGCTCTGTTCTCCTGCCGATCAGTGTTGTCGGGATGGTGCTGGGTTCCATCATGGGCGGACTCACCACACCCACAGAAGCCGCAGCCATGGGCGTCCTCGGTGCTCTGATTTCCGCAGCTGTCTATGGCGAGTTCAAATGGTCGGTACTGAATGAAGCCGCGATCCGTACACTCAAGCTGACCGGCCTGACGATGTGGATCCTGTTTTCGGCCCACGCATTCAGCTCTGCTTATCAAAGCATGGGAGCCCAGGCCCTGATTGAAAGCATTATGGCCATGATCCCGGGTGGAGCCTGGGGCACCATTATTGCGATGATGGTCATCATCTTCTTCCTGGGGATGGTTCTGGACCCTGTCGGCATTATGATGATCACTCTGCCGGTATTTATTCCGATTATCACGGCATTAGGCTTTGACCCAATCTGGTTCGGCATTCTGTTCGTGATCAACATGGAGATCGGTTACAAGACACCACCCTTTGGTTTCAACCTGTTCTACCTGAAAGGTGTAGTGCCTCCGTCGGTCACAATGAACGATATCTACAAGTCGATCATTCCGTTTGTACTGGTAGAAATCGTTGGGATCATACTGATTATGATCTTCCCGGAGATCGCAACCTGGTTGCCGGAATTACTCTTCTGAGATAGCAAAAAGGCCTGAACGACCTCAGGCCTTCTTGCTTTTATTAATTGCAAATCGACCTGTCAGAGTCGCTCACAAGCAAAGGAACTTATTTGCCCGCTCCAATCCAGGGGTCTTCAAGTTGCCCTGCTCGCTGCAGCCAGTTCATAGACCGATGAACCCGCAGGCTGAGATTGGCGGGGCAGCCGCCTCGCTCATCGCGGTGGCACTGCTTGAGAGTGTCATAATTCATGGTTCGGTCTATCCGTTCATACAGTCCTGGTTTTCGGTTTCAATCCTTCACATATTCCCAAATCAGCTTCAACGCTTCTTCCATATGCTCAACCCGGTGGCTGCCACCCTCAAAGCTATAAACCGGAAAATAATCCCCAAGCGCCCCGACGGTGTCATTCCACGGAAGCAGTTCATCCCCTGATCCAGCAGCAACAGCCCGCTGCCCCAGCGGGTGAAAGAATAGTAGCCAGAAACCACTTCGTCTGTCAGTTGATAGGCCTACCCTGATGATCGACATCCGGGCCTATCCAGGACGTGAAAGTGTGGGCAGAATCCGTCACAGGATTGATGGCGACAACCGGAATACCGGCTTCGGCTCACAGAATGCCCGCCAGCCATCTTCCCATCGACGTCCCAACCAGAAGATCCGGATTCACTTGCATCAGCTTAGCCAAGCTCTCTTCGATAACGTCTTCCGATCCTTGGGCTAATCAATGTCGTTATGAGGACACGACATACGCATTAGCTTGATGACGATATCTTGCTGTGTTCTTGAGCTCATAGTTTAGCCGGCCGTTGGTGCTGAAGAGTGCCCACCTTTTTGCTAGGTAGTACTGACACCATCGGGAATTACGGCTGGCTTCCGGGCTAAAAGAACGTGTCGAACTCAAGCAGCATAACTATGGAGTGGGCGCCCCAGCGATTGGCAGAGGTACAAACACAAGCTACGGTCGCAAAGCGAACATTCAGGATCGGCGATAGCGCCTGACATCGAGGGCGCTTGGGGCGACACTCGCTTTGGTGAAAGTAAGGGTGGATGGAGGGTCAAACATGACCTGCCATGATTTGTTGCTCGTTAACTCTCCAGTGCCCGTCACACTGCCTCAACCGGAAAACTTCGCCAATTTGTTTTTGTTTGGGACTTCAGGTGTAAATTTACGAGCATCCTCAAAGGCCTTGAGAAATGCTGGACGTTTTGAAATCCGAGAAAGGTACTCATGGAAGATGTCATCTTGGCACAGGTGGTAGCCTCGCGCCCAAGTCACGTTATGGCCAATCACGATATCCGCTCCTGAAAATGCGTCGCCGCATATAAAGGAAGTCTGGCACAACCTTTCTTTAAGTTGCGGCTCCACTTCCTCTACGAACTTCTGTCGATATCGATCGATCGTTCGTGGGTCAGACTGATCTGAAGGTAGGACGTGCTCGTGTATCCGCACTTGCCAAAGCATCATATCCATCCAGGTGCCACCAAAGTGCATCATTTGCAGATAATCGGCTCGCTCAGGTGATAGCCCAACAGGGGGCGAGAGCTTCTTCTCCGGGAATGACTCTACTAACCATTCCACCATCGCTACGCTTTCTAGCATTCGGTGGACAGAACCATCCTCCATGGTGATTTCAAGCAGCGGCACATTGTGGTTCGGATTCTTCCGCAGATACTCGTCGCGGTATTGGTCTCCGCTATACAGATCCAAAGCTTGGACCTCAAACTCATCTCCAATTGTTTCGTGCAACGCCCACCGCACACGGGCACTGCGAGTCGCGGGGAAATGATATAGCTTCAGTTTTTGGACTTTCATAGGTTTCCAACTCGGCAAGTGGGCTGCATTCGACAGCAAACAGGAATTAGACGGAACATTCGTTCGTTGGGTTAATTTGGCAGGCTCCCTATATCCTCAACAGCTGAAAACTTGGTGTTCAGCCGGAATTCTTGAGGCCGTCCAGGAATTCAATCAATAGCTCATTCACCGCTGTCGCGCGCTCGCGCTGGATCCAATGCCCCGCGTCGGGAAGAATGTGGCAACCACGCATGTCCAGTAATGCGTTCGGAAAATTATCGATATCAGCCTGAGCATTGGGGAACTTGAGTACGTCATCAGCCTCACCGGCAATAAACAGTGAGGGCTGATGAATGGCTTGCCCGCGCCATGGCGCCATCAATTCCGATGATCGCCTGATGTTGCGGTACCAGTTAAGCCCGCCACTAAAGCCCGTTCTTTGAAACTCTGACGCGTACTCCTCAACGTCCCGCTCGCTTAGCCAAGCCGGCAGTGTTTCAGGCTCCACCGTGTTATCCAGAATACCTTTACCCGTTTTCAGCATGCCAAAGGTGACAGTGTCCGGCCCATCGCCAGAGGCGCTGTAATGCATCCGGCGGATGGACGCAGCAACGTCCTGTTCCAACTCGGCCTCAGCCACACCGGGGGCTTGAAAATATTGAAGATAGAAATGGTCGACGCCTGCATCGCGCAAAGCAGACAAAATATCAACGGAAGCAACAGGCACGAAAGGTACGCTCATTCCTGCGACAGAGGTAAAAAGGTCGGGCCGTAGTAAGGCACAACTCCAGGCCACAAGTGCACCCCAATCATGTCCCACAATAGCGGCCTGTTTCTCGCCTAGGGCGCTGACCAACTCGACCATGTCTCCTACAATGTGCAGCATTGTATAATCGCTGACTTCGGATGGAGCCGTTGTTCCACCGTAGCCCCGCATGTCAGGTGCGACTGCACGGTACCCAGCGGCAGCCAGAGCAACAATCTGACTACGCCAGGAAATCGCCAATTCAGGAAAGCCATGGCATAACACCACCAGAGGCCCACTGCCCATGCTAGCAACCTTCATGGTTAGCCCATTGATCTCTAAAATTTGAATATCAGGCGCTGGCAAACCAGATTCTATCGATTGAATGTGCGTATCCATCAGTAAGCATCCGGTTGCTTAGGCAGTCGCTGCCAAATGAAAAAGGTTCTTCGCCGCGCCTTCGAAGTTCTGCTCGAAACGTTGAAGCTGGTTATGCTTTTCCTGGTCATCGGGGCTGATGTTGGCGATAAGACGAGCAAAACCATCGAGACGGCAATCCACTAGAAACTGTGCAACCTCTGGGTGCGCTTTCCAGTGGGCGATATTCATCATCATGTTTGCCTGTGATGTCAGGAAGTCTCTCACTGTATCCGTATAGGGGCTTGAGTGAGTCATTGCTTGCCGCAATGCCTCATCCTCAATGTTGGCTTCTATAAAGGCGATTAATGCACCGCTAAAACAGGCTTGCCATACGCTGATCGGCTGTAGGTTAATCCGATCATGTTGAAAAACAGGGGGGAGATCTTCCCAGTGTTTACCAACCCCGCTGGCGGTACAGTCTATGTATAAGGTGTCTGGCTCGCAGCTGACTTCACCCTGGGTTAACTGCATGCCATTTGCGTTGATGGCTTCAACGTGACCGAGTCGGACAACATTGGTAATGCGTTGAATTTGCTCAAGCTCTGTTTCGGTGATGATGGCTGCATGAAACATACTGGGCCATATACTCTTATCCAGGCGCAGCCAGTTACCTGCCGATTCCATGCCCAAGCAAACTTCGTCGACGGTTCTGGCTGTGGCAAAGGTTTCTGTTTGACTGGCAAAAAACTCCAGTGCCTGACCCAAAAAGGCCTCGTCAGGCTGGAAATTTCGACGGTTGTAAAACCATGAATCGCGGGGGATCACCCAGGTGATATTGTCAGCCGGATAATCATTAGCCAGTAACCAGGTGATGCTATCGATCCCAGTCTTGCCGCCGCCGAGTATGGTGATGTGTTTGTACTGCGGCGCCAGTCGACACAGATGGTTGGGGGGAACACACTTGACCCCTTCTGCAACCTCGAATCGCGGTGTGTGAGTCATCGGAACTTCCGTGGTCATGAGAGTGGCGTTCACCACTTTTTTGTTCACTGTGACCTCGTGTTCCTCACCTGACATCAGTGAGACGATAGTGCCGTTATCTGTGTATTCACATAAAGGCAGATACTGGACACGCTTCGATGGAATAAATACTTCGTCCATGAGTGAATGGAAGTAGTTTAGGACTTCAACACCCGTCGCTAATTCGAAAAAGCCAGTGTTAAATCCTGTTTCATCCAGTCTATGACGCCCTAATGGTCGCGAAGCAACGCCATAAAAGCCTGAGGGCTGGTGTAATCGCACAAAAGGGTACGCGTCGTTCCAGTGCCCGCCCACTTTTGGACGGCGGTCAACCATTAAAAAGGTGGCGTCGGTTTGTGTGAGCATCATGTCCACAAAAGCCATTGCTGTGGCACCACTGCCAATCACTAGATAGTCCGTTTCATAATCCATTAGTTTTCCCTCCATTGTTCTATTGATCGTGGTTCTGGGATTGTTGACAGAGATGCCGTGGATTTAAAAAGGTTGCGGCTTGCGATCTGCCGCTGAGATCGTCCTAATACAAATGCTTTTAAGAAGCTGTTCCATGCTCTCGGGATTGGGCTTCCGGGAGGCCACACTTAATATGCAGATAACAACTGTTGCTTATGATAATTAATATGGACGATTTTTAATCAGTCGCAAAATCACAAAATGGCATAAACACTAGTTTTAAAGAACTGGAATGGAGTACTCGATGTATAGGATGCCATTCGGAGGGGATAGATTTTTCGACTCTGTGGAAATGAAATTGGTGCTGATACAACGTCATCAACTTAAGCCCCGCAGAGTCCAAAATCCAGTTCCA
>TARA_R110000868_G_scaffold104308_2_pt1 | contig 10248 bp, 17 predicted proteins | sample TARA_R110000868 | Tara Oceans TARA_R110000868 (sample SAMEA4397489) | marine metagenome | biome: Polar Biome; feature: [SRF] surface water layer (ENVO:00010504); material: water (ENVO:00002006), including particulate matter (ENVO:01000060) such as... | depth 5 m | reverse complement strand
GATAAATAAAGCTCCGTCATTCCATCGGTGGCGTAGGTGTGGTGTCGGTGTGTCGTTCATGACGTTGTTCATTTAAAGAAATCTCCGAAGTCCACCTTCTCGGCTTTCTTCTTCGGCTTAGGTTCTTCCTCCAATGGTGACCATGCGTGAGGTTCGTACAGTCCGCCCATTATCATTCCACCGCGTTGTAACACTGGCAGTTGGCATACGTCATAGTATTCACACAGACCGTATTTTGCCGAACACCAATTAGTCCGCATCGGGAAGGACTGTTCTTGTGTATCATACCCTTCTTGATTAAAGATGTACTGAAAGAACTCCTGCACCGTAATCATAAACGAATTTTGCCACTCTTCTATCACAGTATCATCAAGATAAATAGTATCTCGATCAAACGTAAAGTTAATATCGCCGCTCTTCAATGGTGGACGACAAACGAGTCCGTTAATAATCACACCCTGTACCGGCTCGCCAATGATTTGTTCAAGTGCCCATTTGTAACCCTTGAACTGAAGTGAAGTATAGAACTCCTGAAAGAACGTCGGTCCACCCATAGAGGTAGTCTTATGATCGAGTAAAAACAAACCGCCATTCTTTCTCACAACGCGGTCAATCTTACCTGTAAAGACGATCTTAATATGGTCAAAATACTTCATAGTTGGCGCACCTTCGTTAATGTCTGGGTCAGAGATAAGTATCTCACGTTGCACTTCAATATTACCCACGTGCAATGCAAAGGGAAGTTCCACAGCGATCTGACCGCTAGGAAGTTGTATTGCTGTGAGCGCATCAAACTTATACGTTTTGTTATACTGTTTAACTGTCTTGATAGCATAGTCAAGCGTTCTATACTCTCCCATTTCCATTTCAGTATCTTCATACTCTTCCATCATCTTCTGTATCATTTTGTCTTCGACTTCCTGACTGATAAGTACCTCCTGTTCTAGGTCGCGTACCTCTAGTGCCTTGTGAATCACTCCACCAAAAAACAGTGCCGCGCGGTTTTTCACTTTGCGTCGCTTAAGTATCAGTTTATAAAACGCACTACGCGGACAAGTACTAATCGTACTCAAATTGGAGTTATCCATTGTATAACAATCTCCTTTAACTTCTAATGGGAATATTTTCATATTTGTGGGTATCTGGCTTTTATATCGTGAATGTTGTGAGTTGAAAAATTTCCATTGTCGTTCACGCAAACTGCATAGACAATATCTCCACACCCAAGCATGTTGATCATTGTGAGGAACTCTCCGGTTACTATTAAAATGACTGGTAATTTAAGCATCTTGATTAGTTGGAATTAGATTTTGATTTTGTATATTTCTTTGAGAGATGAAGGCGTTGACCGCGGCACGAAAGCCTCGGGCGTACTCTTCGGCTACGATAGCGGTGAGTGGGTAAGGGTTGTCGGGGATTAAACTCTCGGGGTCTGTCTCGTCTGTGAGTAGGTCACAAGCTGTGTTATAACCGATTTCATAGGCGGGGAGGTAGTCTGGAGGAGCATCGGTACGCGACTGTTCGTAAGCTGCTTCGACTTGTGCGTCCTTACGCTTGGCGCGGAGGTAGTCGCCGTGTATCATTTGGTCTTCTGTGAACATAGTATTACATGTATTTACTGAGGAGCGACTTGGTGCTGACACCCTTGGGAGCTTTCTCCTTGGCTGGTTTGCTTGCTCCGATTAGTTTCTTGATTGATTGTGGACTTGAAGATACCTCGCGGAGCTTCTCGACGTAGTCACGCTGTTGTTCCATGGACATATTTTCGAAGTCGACATTAAGAAGGTTGAGAATTGGGGAGTCTTCGAGAGACGAGGCGGTCTTTGATGATTGTGATGATGAGTTCGACATTTTCTGGTGTGTAGTGTGTTATGTTCAGTTCGCGAAGTTCCTCCGCGATAGAGTGGTAGAAGAGTTGGGACATTCTGGTGAATAGTCCCTTCTCAGGACAGATGTTTTTAATGAGTGTGATGTCTGCTAGACTAACTCGGGCAGAGTGCTGCATCGTTTCCTTGATAGGACATAAACCGGCGCACGGGTCAGGGAGTTGGTCTAGATGGTTCATAAGGGTTAAAAAAGTGTAGTCCGTCCATTCTTCTCCATAATGGTGAGAGGACAGTCGCTTGGTAAGTACTGTTTGATCTTATCTTCGGTGGCATTAAAGGTCACATCTGACAAGAATCCCGCTTCGAGCAACACCACGGCAGCGAGAATGATCTTCTCAGTCGGCGTTACTTCTTCCGCCAGAGTGCTAACGTTCACAACGCCGTCGAGCACCGTACCTATTCGATTCACCTTATCCCTGCGTCTAAGCACATGATTTGGACCAATGATAAGCGAGTCGTCTTGAAATTCTTCTATACGTACATCACCCCACACAATCTTAGCGTATGCGAGCAGTTCAGGACATACGTCATATTCCATGATCGCTTTGAGTGCGTCACGGAAGCGACAGCGATAAGTCTCCTTAGCCAGCGGCAGAGGGTTGACGATTATCGCTTGCGGGTAGTTCTTCGCGGCGGCTTTTATAACTTCGGCAAAGCGAAGAACAGAAGGTTCGCGAAAGCGGGGCGGTAGTGAGAGATTGGACATATTGCTTGTACCAAAAAAGGGTGAGAGCCTTTCGACCCTCACCCGATTTGTAGAACGCGAATTCTAACTAGCGATTATGCCATTGCAAGGTACTTGTCCTTGCTTGCAGCACGCTCACGAGCCTCGTTGTCCGAGATAGCACGTGCAAGAACTTCTTGCGCGGTGTCTGGATCAGAAACGTCAAGCGTACGACCGAGCAGCTTGCCAAGGTTAGCGGCAACGGCAACAAGTGCACCGTTAGCGATAATCTCGCCAGCAGTGGTAAGATAAATCTTAGCCACTTTCTTCTCAGATGCGGTACGCTCACGGACTGTGAGATCATACTTAACATTATTCGTTACTTCTTGAATCAGGTTCGTGTAAGCCTCAGCTTCCACACCGTCTTCAGCACAAATGCGCTTAAGGAAGTTATTCTCAGTTTCATAACTGATAACTGGGTCTTTAACAACTTTGCCTTTGGCGTCTTTATAGACAACAGTGGCATCATCGCCGGAACCTTCGTTTTCAGCAGTAACAACCGTGCTCTTCTTGTGAAAGATTGTGCGCTTGTGTCCTGTGGTTTCCTCGATCTTCTCAACCACCTTGCTACGGATTTCGCCCATAGCTGTGTGATACAAGAATTGCTTGTGAGCTAACTCGGCTACGACTGCTTCACCGGAAGCACCACCGCCAGCGGCAGTGATCATCTCGGCAAGGTTTTCTGGCATGTCAAATTTAATTTCGACTCCGAATGGCTTAATAATTACGTTTTTCATTTGTGTTTATTTTATACTAGAACGTCACTTGTTAACCGAAGTGACAGGCGGTTGACGGAACGAATTTCAGTCACCCAAAAAGCCCAGAGCGCACTAGGCACACTGGGCAGTTAGAATCAAGAATTGATTTAGTAACTTTAAAGCTCGATACGCTTAGGTTGTAAAATTTGTGATTGAACAACCGTATTGTTTAAGCAATCAAAGAAGTTAGCAACATGAATCATAGCGTCTTTGAGTTTCTTGAACGGCTGCCCAGTCCACTCGTTGCTTAAGCCACAAACCGTAGTCCATAAGCCCGTTTTATTACACCTACGAATCAATGCGGTCTTGCTTCCTACATGGAAGTCAAATCCCCAGACATTCTCCACAGGCTGTGTAAAAGTTGGTTGTTTATAAAATGTAGCACTTGCGCCCGACTGTATGTTTGGTTTGTTAGCCATAGTATTAAAGAGATTCTTCTCTCACTAGAAAAACCCCACTCCGTTACCAGAGTGAGGTTTGAGGACATGAACACAAGCGATTTCAGCCGTCCCAAGCTGATAACGCTATTATGCCTTAGGTGAGGAATTTAAGCAAGCAATTAAATTGGATGGTGAATTTTAGTCTCATGCGCTCATATCCATTAACTTTTGGAGCAATTCCATTGACTTTTTCTTGCCTTCCTCTTTACTGGTCTTTTCTTTCTTCTCTACGGTCTTTTCCTTCGTGCGTTTCAACTCCGGCATCGGTTTCTGCTCCGTCAAGTTATCAAACATGACCGTTAGCACCATACCATCCGTTTCCTCCACCACCGCGTGCATCCCGTCCGTAGCAAGTATCCTCACATTCCCATATAAAAAGTGCTCATACAACCCGCCATCGACTATCCTTCTCCACGGCTGACCAGGTTTTTCAACACCAAGTAAAACTTGCCGTTCCTCTCGATTGGACTTAATCAATAATTGAACCGCACTTCTGAATCGTGCGTGACCCAATGGTGAAGCTTGCGAGGCTTTGGGAGTATACGTCTTACTATGTTTTTTCCGCTCCATCACATACCATCCGTTATTCCAGTGCCATACACTACCATTCTTTGCGATTGCAAGACCTTGACGGCGGAGTGGTTTTGGTTGCCATGCACTCCCAAATTCGACTTTCTTTATTGAGTTCATATTACTTATTGATTAGGTGTTGTAATTGTTTGTCGATAATGAAGTCGAGCGCGAGGAGCAAGAGACCAAAACCAAGGAGCACGTAGAATACTACCAAAAGGTAATAAGGCACGCGGTCGGGCTTGGACTCACATTTGATAATTGAATACGGTAATTTAGTTTTCATCCTTGTAGTTGTGTTGGTTGTGAGAATACTTGATGTAAGCGACCATTTAGGAAGTGATGAAGATAGTAGTTATACTTATTGATCGTCACCTCTTTGAGGTCAAACGGAGTAAGGGTCATGTAAGAGTTGCTTCCTTCTGGTCGATATACGACTGAGGAAAGCGAGTCATTATACGCGATTGCGATTTCATCACCGAGGTGGGCTGTCTTGCATTGAAAGGTAATTTTCATATCCCTAATAGGTTAAATAACTGATCGAGCAATAAGTCGCTCTGTTGATCATTTAATGACTTCTCCATGTAGAGTACAGCTTCATACAAGCCATACAGCGCGATATCGCGTGATGCCTGTATGCGAGCGCGACCATCAAAGAACTGGTCAATGATCATCTCCATCTCACGCGATTCGGTTTTGATCTTGCGAAGTGCTGGGCGTTTAACCACCCACTTATCTTTTAGTATAATTCCTGGTTTCATATGCGAATTGCTCACCGCGCTTTGCTTTTCGCCTCTCAGTGTGAGGAAGCTATTTAAAAAGTGGGCGCGGCTGAGCATCTCGATACCATAGCATATCCTTAGCCCACTAGCAAGCCTATTCTAATTGAAGATAGAAATAGTGCGGGCTTCACTAAGCAGGCGCGAAGCGCAAGACCCACGAATCTCTTGCCATTACTAGTATCCTCATTGCCTTCGATACTCTTCGCGGCTGTGCCGTGGCAGACTGGGAGGGTGTGCCTCGTCGGTTGATCGGTCGGTCGGTCGGCTTGAATTTTGCAAGGCATGGCGGCGCGGTAGATGAGTGCCTCACCCTCCATACCTTTCGCACCATCTCCCCAAATACTCTGTATATTCTTTTCTCTCTCTATACTATTTATTTTTTTTTTTTTTAACTAATAGAAGAGCCTAGGAGCAAACAGGGGGGAAAACATATAACCACCCGTACTCCTCCCTTTCCAAAACACCATATCAATTTTTAATCCCGACGAGCGAGGCACAAAACTACTCCGACCAACCAACTGACCGACCGACCAGTCCAATCCTTTATTCCATAAGGGAGTGACGCCCACCTACGCTTAGTGTGAATCAATTCTTGATATTGTATAAGCACGCAGAGCGGCTTTATTCACGTGCGTAATGGTGAATAAGCCCAGAAGTCACCGGCGGCTCTAACAGAAAAGTCAAGCGCGTCTCTAACAGTTTTCTAACACTTTGAAATCTAACAGAAATCTAACACACCCGGACAGCCTCCAATTTTCATTTGTTTCTGAAAAACAAATATGAAAAAAGTCTTTCCATATTCCCCCTCTATGCTATCTTTCATTCATGCCTAGCATTTCACCGGTTCTTTTCCCATTCTCCGCACTAAGGCTGGAGAATGAAGAGCCAGAGTTTTCCCCTAGGTTTTTACAATATATGAGCACAATAAGCAAATCCGAAATCGAAGCCACCATCCAATCTGCCGCCACAAAAATGGAGATTGAAAAAGAAACAATGCCGACCCAAGCCTACAACGCTTTGCTTGGTTACACCATCGCCACCCATCTCTCAAACGATCCGAAGAAGACCGCTCAGGAGATAATCGCGATTTGGGAACACTTCCCTAAATCCGCCTCAGCTATGCGTACTTGGCTTTGGGCAGCTAAAAAGGAGCGTGCCGCCTCGCATAATTCCTTACTTGAGAAGCTAATGAAGCCAGCCAAGTAAGCTAAGCATTCCGCCTCACTAAGCCACCTTGCTCATAGCTTGGTGGCTTTTTTAGTCAGAAAATTTTCGACTGCATCGAGCATGGTCTAGCTCGCTACGCTCGTAAACTCACAGGCACTAGCGCGCTGTCGCTTGCCTATCTTCGTTCGCTTCGCTCACAATCTCGCTACGCTCGGCAGGAAAGGGGTTACCTTCCCCTTCGGCTCAGTACACCATATTTATGCCCACCCACACAAATTTTCGCAAAACTAGAAATGAGCTGTACACTACTAACAAAAATAGTAGAGGTAAAAGACATAAACATGACTTTTAATTGAAGAGGAATTTTCTTGAAGTGAGTATCACTATGTGATATGGTATCTGCATGAATCCGAAAAAGTACGTGACGTTGAAGCCACTAGTGGGCAAGAGCGAAGTTTTCCGGCAGGCGAGGAGTCTGGAAGATAGCACGTTGTCACCAAGCGCACAAAAAATATTTTCCAAATGTCCAAAAGTTGTCAAACTAGTAGCCCGTTAGCACAAGCACTCCGGGATGAAGACGGCTTGCCCGTCGATCTTGCGAGTAAATATGTACGTGCGGCTAATCGAAAACACTCAGTAGAAGAACAGGTAGTGCTGGCTGACATGAGTGGTGGTGCTCCGCACGGGTTAAAACCTCCGGCGTTCTCTATTCAAAATGAGAAACCGGAACATACGTTTATCGCTTATAAGTTTGCTCAAGGAATGAGTTCCAAACAGGTTTATGAGTCGTTTGGAGGACAATGGAACTCGGAAACAAATTTGCCTATTTCGGGTACAGGACAATGGTCTTACCAAGCACTGCTAAACATACGCCGTCAACCGTGGTTTGTTCATCGAGTGACAAATATTTTAAAAGACGCAGGACTTGACCAGATTACTGCTTCCCTAAAAGCTGAACTTCCAAATGCTATTGATGTTGTCCGAGAAGTGCTTAACAACGAGGAAGAAAAAGGGGCTACTAGACTACAAGCAGCAGCTTTCTTCTTTGACCGTGCGCTTGGTAAAGCTACTCAACATATTAAAACAGAAATCATTAAAGGTGTCGACGATTATGAAGACGATGCCGCCAAACTTCGTGAAGAACTTGCCACTATTGAGGCAGAAATCATATCAATTAACCCATCTCAAGCATAATGCAAAACGTAATTTTAGGAGCTAACACTATATTGTCAGGGACTGTCGTGCCAACTACTGAAGGTGTCAATGGAAACTTTTATATTCGCACGACTAATAGTCAACTTTATGGACCAAAAACTGCCGGTGCGTGGGGTGCTGGCGTAAGTCTCATCGGATCTCAAGGCGATGCGGCACAGCCTTTAACGCATTTAGGTGTTTGGAGTGCTGCTACTAATTATGTTCCGCTCGACAGTGTGTCTTATGCAGATGAAATTTGGTACTCAGTTACTAGCAATCTTAATTCTACTCCCGGTGCTGTTAGTGCTGATTGGAAATCGGTTGGTGCTACTGGTCCTGCAGGCGCTAATGGCACGAACGGAACTAACGGCACAAATGGTACTAACGGTGCCGCTGGCGCTAACGGAAGTGTTTTTCTTTCAGGTGCCGTCAATCCAACTACCGAAGGCGTTAATGGTGATTTTTACTTTAACACAGCTTCTAAGTATATTTTCGGTCCTAAAGCCGCTGGTGTGTGGCCTGCAGGTGTTAACCTAGCGGGCGCGGCGGGTACTAATGGTACTAATGGTACTAATGGAACCAATGGGACTAACGGTACTAATGGTACAAACGGGGCTGATGGAGCAGACGGAGCAGACGGCACGGATGCCGCTGTTAAAGAGTACAAAACGGCTAACTTCACAGCCGTACAGGGAGGACATTATGTTGTCGATACCAGTTCCGGCGTTGTAACTATTACTAACCCAACGCTTACAGCACCTGCAGATAACGGTCATGCTTTTACGGTACAGCATGTTTTCGGTGTAAATAATGTAATCATAAATGGTACTAATTATGTAGCAGACGGCAGTATATTTTATACCGTTAGCTATAAAAACTCAATCTTTTCAGTCTCACAGAGTTTTAACGACGATGTCGGCGTTAGTCTTGCACGGTTAAAAACAAATAGTAGCACCGAAGGACAAATTATTAGACGCGGTGCGGCTGAAATGGCAGGAAGTGATGCTCTTATATTGACTAATCCAATAACTACTACTAGTGGTACTTCTCATGATGTTACTAGTATACCTTTTTGGGTTAAAAAAATTACTTGTATGTTTAGTGGTCTTAGCACTAACGGATCTTCACCTATTCTATTAAAACTTGGTGACTTGGGAGGTTTTGAATCAACCGATTATCTTGGAGCTAATGCCGAAATTCGTAGTACTCCTGACATAGATAACTCGACTTTCGGAATTCTTCTTAGTAGCTCGCCTGTTGCGTCAGACATTTGGCACGGAGTTGTTACTTTGTATAAACTTAAAAGTAACACTTGGGTTGCTACAATTGTTGGAGGTAATAGTAACGAAAGACAAACCTACTCTGGTGGTTTTACAAAAACACTAAGTTCAACACTTGACCGAGTGCGTTTAACAACATTAAATAGCGTGGATATTTTTGATGCTGGCACTTTTGCAATCATTTATGAATAAACTAAAAAATATAAAATTATGAAATTACCAAATCCTCCTCTTATTACTGAAAACGGTGACTATGATATCACAGTCGAACCTGGTAGTGCTTATTTACTTTGCTTAAAAGGTAACTGGAGTGCTGCTACTACTGTTACTTTAAAAACCTCGTCTGAGGCAATACCGGGAAACTTTAATAACGTTATTGACGGTGTGTTCACTGCAGATACTGAACAAGATTACCGTCCGCCTTCCGATATAGTACGTCTTTCTGTTACCGGAGCTGACGAGTTTACTTCGCTTGAAGTTGACAACACTAAACATCTTGATAAATCAATTTAATTTTACAAAAATATGTCAATTTTAATACCTAAGTTAGGCGAAGGAGGCGCTGTTGGTGACTTCCTCCCACGCGCAGGAGGCACGATGGACGACAATGCAGCGATTCTCTGGGATAACGCTTCGGCAATCCGAGAAGCTGGCGCACAAGGACTTGAGATAGAATGCTCCGTAGGCTATCGCTGGCAGTGGGTTGCAGGTCGCATGATTTTGCGACAAGTCAACAGTGGTCAGATCAAGCGGATAATCGCAATCGACGAGATCAACCCATCTACAACAGATGATGAAACTCAAGGTTTTGTTATTGGCACTCGATGGGAAACAGTTGATGGCATAACCTACGTTTGCACAGACGCAACAACTGGTGCAGCAATATGGGAACTCGAAGAAGAAGCCGAGCTACTTGAACCCACCACTGCCTACGAACTCCCCGACCCGACCGCTGGAACTTTCCGTGGTCAGCGAATCAAGTATCACATTCAACCTAATGGTGCGGCTATTGACCTCACGATCAATGCAGCTATCGCCATCCCTAGTGATTCTGGCATTACGTTCCCTAAAACCCTCGCGGACGGCAATACCTACATTGTTGCACTGGAGTGGATCGGAAGCAAGTGGATGCTTACAACTGTAATCGGAGGTGGCATCTAATCTTATGGCTAACGACACACACACGATTGTTTATTACGACAGTGCTGACTCAGCGCACACTACCGCTCTTGCAGATTTAGTTACTGCTGGTGGGGTAGATGTTGGTACTGGTATTGTTGCTTCTGGTAATGGATATCACGGCTATGGCATTCTCGATGCAAGCAACACCTATGCTGCAACAGGCATTTGGGATGGAACAACTCGCTACGAATACGGTATCCTATGGGACAATGGCGGAACTCCAACTTATGCCCATCATGGTGTTGCTGCTGGGGGTTACTACACA
>TARA_R110000868_G_scaffold143529_2_pt1 | contig 10250 bp, 9 predicted proteins | sample TARA_R110000868 | Tara Oceans TARA_R110000868 (sample SAMEA4397489) | marine metagenome | biome: Polar Biome; feature: [SRF] surface water layer (ENVO:00010504); material: water (ENVO:00002006), including particulate matter (ENVO:01000060) such as... | depth 5 m | reverse complement strand
TATTGTCGAATCGCCATGCAAGTGCGGGATGACATGCTGAACGGATACAAAAGTACTCATGGCGGTATGCTCTTTTCCCTCGCCGACACGGCCTTCGCCTACGCCTGCAATTCACGCAATGTTACCACGGTTGCCCAAAGCGCATCGATTGTATTTCTTGATTCGAGCACGGCTGGAGAACGGCTAGTGGCTGAGGCAAAAGAAAAATCACTCAAAGGCCGCTCCGGCGTATATGCGGTGACGGTTTTCGGCGCCGACGGTCGCGTAGTGGCGGAATTTCAAGGCGCCTCCCGCGCAGTCGGCGGCAATGTGATTTGATGGATAAGGAACTAACAACAAATGACTGACGCATATATCTGCGATGCCATCCGCACACCGATTGGTCGTTATAACGGCGGCCTAGCGAACGTTCGGGCTGATGATCTGGCTGCCATCCCGCTGCGGGCTCTGATGGCACGTAATCCAGGCGTGGATTGGGCGACCGTAGACGACATTATTCTCGGATGCGCAAATCAAGCTGGCGAAGACAACCGCAATGTTGCCCGTATGGCCGGACTGCTGTCCGGCATGGGCGAATCCGTACCAGGCACAACGATCAACCGGTTGTGCGGCTCAGGCCTTGACGCGGTAGCCATGGCTGCGCGAGCCATTAAGACCGGAGATGCTGAAATGGTCGTGGCCGGAGGGACGGAAAGCATGACCCGCGCCCCCTTTGTGATAAGTAAGGCTGAAACGGCATTCAGCCGCACAGCTCAGGTGTTTGACACCACAATTGGCTGGCGCTTTGCAAACAAAATAACCAAAGCTAATTTCGGCCTCGATTCCATGCCTGAGACAGCGGAAAACGTCGCTGATGATTTTAATATTTCACGCGAAGATCAGGACGCGTTCGCGTTGCGCAGCCAACAACGCGCGCTCACTGCGCAAGAAAGCGGACGATTTGCTGCTGAAATTACGCCGGTCGAAATTCCCCAAAGAAAGGGTGATCCGATTCTCTTCGAAAAAGATGAGCATTTGCGTGCTACAGACATTGAATCCCTTGGAAAACTCAAACCCATCGTCCGTCCAGACGGTACAGTCACGGCAGGAAACGCAAGCGGGATAAATGATGGGGCCTGTGCCGTCTTGGTCGCCGGCGAAGCTGCTGTCAAAAAATACAACCTCACCCCAATCGTGAGGGTCGTCGGCGGCGCATCGGCTGGTGTTGCCCCTCGCATCATGGGTATTGGCCCCGCGCCGGCCACCTTGAAGCTTCTGGACCGACACAAAATGTCGGTCGCCGACCTCGATATCATTGAACTCAATGAAGCCTTCGCAGCCCAGGGCCTTGCCGTCCTGCGTAAACTAGGACTCGCTGACGATGCAGAACACGTCAACCCAAATGGAGGTGCTATTGCCCTCGGCCACCCCCTCGGCATGTCCGGAGCACGGTTGGTTCAGACGGCCGCCCTAGAATTGAAGGCTCGGAAAGGTAAATATGCCCTTTGTACGATGTGTATCGGCGTTGGTCAGGGAATAGCTTTACTACTAGAGCGTGTATAAGCAGCCCTTGTTATTAATTGACCGACTGTTCGATTTATTATTATACTGACACACAGTGTTAGTACGCACGGACCCGGAAAAGCCAAATGTATACAACGGAATTACAAAGCCACCAGGACAAGCCGACAGCGGTAGCCGATACCGAAGTTGAGGCGTTGACGGATGCCTTTGAGGCTCGGGTTGCCGCTGACGAATTCATAGAACCAAACGACTGGATGCCGGAAGCATACCGCAGGACACTTGTTCGACAAATATCTCAGCATGCGCATTCGGAAGTTGTGGGCATGTTGCCGGAAGGTAACTGGATATCGCGTGCGCCGTCTCTTCGTCGCAAGGCCGTGTTGCTTGCCAAAGTTCAAGATGAAGGCGGACATGGTTTATATCTTTATGCAGCTGCCGAGACATTGGGCACCTCCAGAGAAGAGATGATCCAAGCCCTCCACAGCGGGCGTGCCAAGTATTCAACGATCTTCAATTACCCGACACTGACGTGGGCAGACATAGGCGCGATCGGCTGGCTCGTGGACGGTGCGGCAATCATGAACCAGGTTCCGTTGCAGCGTACCTCTTACGGTCCTTATGCGCGTGCGATGGTACGTGTCTGTAAAGAAGAAAGCTTCCACCAACGCCAGGGCTACGAAATCATGATGGCGATGGCGAACGGAACCCCCGAGCAACATGACATGGCGCAAGACGCGCTGAACCGGTGGTGGTGGCCTTCGCTGATGATGTTCGGCCCTACGGACGATAATTCTCCGAACACGGAACAATCGATGCGCTGGCGTATCAAGCGTGAAACAAACGATGAGATTAGGCAGCGGTTTGTAGATGTGACCGTTCCACAGGCCGATGCTCTTGGACTCAAAATTCCGGACGCGGCACTAAAGTGGAATGCGGAACGCAAACAGTATGACTTTGGCGAGATCGATTGGTCCGAATTTTGGGCCGTTGTCAAAGGCGAGGGTCCTGTAGCGAAGGAGCGCATAAAAGCGAGGGTTGACGCCTGGAAGAACGGCGCGTGGGTACGCGAAGCCGCCGCCGCCCATGCCGCAAAGCAGAATCCTATTAAGAAGGTTGCTTAGGATGGATAAGGCATCGAGAAACGAATGGCCTTTGTGGGAAGTCTTCATCCGATCAAAAGGTGGTCTTGCTCACAAACATGTCGGGTCTGTACACGCATCCGACGAGAAATTGGCCATTCGCCATGCCCGCGACACTTATACGCGACGTAGTGAAGGCGTGAGCATCTGGGTGGTTCAGTCGTCACAAATTACGGCATCGGATCCCGCGCAGTCCGGCCCGATGTTTGAGCCTGCGGAGTCCAAAATTTATCGCCACCCGACTTTTTATAAAATCCCCGACAACGTAAAGAACATTTAGTCACATGGACCGCGAGGCAGCGCTTTTCGAATACTTGGTAAGACTCGGGGATGATTCTCTGATCCTATCGCAACAGCTTTCGGGCTGGTGTGGTCACGCTCCAACACTTGAAGTCGATTTATCGGTTGCCAACATTGCGCTTGATCTGCTCGGCCAGGCGACGCTTTTGCTCGACTACGCTGGTGAAGTAGAGGGCAAACAACGCGATGCCGACAAATTGGCCTTTGGCCGAGATGCTCTGAAGTTTCGCAACTGCCTTCTCGTCGAGCAGCCCAACGGTGATTTTGCACAGACGGTTGCGCGGCAGTTTATATTCTCGACGTGGCAGAAGCTGCTATATGAAAGCCTCATCCAATCATCAGACTCTAAACTGGCCGGCATTGCCGCGAAATCTTTAAAGGAAATTACCTATCACGCTGATTGGGCCGCTGAGTGGGTGGTGCGACTTGGCGACGGTACCGATGAGAGCCGCGAGCGCATGACCAACGGCCTCGATTGGATGTGGAGATTTGTCGGTGAATTGTTTGAAACCGACGAGATAGATAGCACGCTAGACAAACTCGGCATTGCGGGAACCAAGGAGTCTCTCCGCGCGGACTTTGATGCCGCCCTTAAAGCAACCCTTGATGCCGCCTCCCTGCCTCTTGAACCGCTGCCAACACCCATTTTTGGCGGCCGCATAGGCCACCATTCCGAACATCTCGGACACATTCTCTCTGAAATGCAATTCTTGCCCCGGGCCTATCCTGGCGCGACTTGGTGATAACAGTGTTGCGCGATCGTATTATGAAGATACTCGCCGACGTTCCGGATCCCGAAATTCCGGTGATCTCGATCGTCGATCTCGGTATCGTTCGCGAGGTCACCGAAGACCCGCCAACCGTATTTATTACGCCGACCTATACAGGATGCCCGGCAACCCAAGTCATAAAGTCTTCGGTCCGTGAAGCGTTAGACTCGGCTGCGCTTTCGCATGTAGAGATTAAGACAAGCTTATCTCCACCCTGGACCACCGATTGGATTAGCGAATCAGGTCGCAAAAAACTTCATGATTATGGCATCGCCCCACCGCCGACCAGAGATACCGCTGCGCAGGCAGCCGTAACATGCCCTCAGTGCGGCTCCACCGATACGCAAGAGATTAGCCGCTTTGGATCAACTCCGTGCAAAGCGTTGTGGCAATGCCGAAGCTGCAGCGAGCCCTTTGACCGCTTTAAGTGCCATTGATCAGATATGTCTTCTACATTTTACCCATTAAAAGTTGCGGAAGTTCGCCGCGAAACTGACGAGGCCGTCTCTGTCCTGTTCGACGTTCCGCAGGACCTCGCCTCAAAGTTCAAGTTCAAGCCAGGTCAGCATCTAACTATCCGGCAAAACATTAGCGACAAAGAGGTTCGCCGAAACTACTCGGTGTGCGTTTCTCCTCAGGAGAACGCTTTACGAATTGCGATCAAGCAAATACCGCAGGGTGCCTTTTCCACCTGGGCGAATACAGTGTTAACGGCGGGAGCCACGCTAGACGTGATGCCGCCGCATGGAAGTTTCACTTGGAATTTCGAGCCAAGCGCAAAACGCAGCTATGTTTTATTTGCAGGGGGTTCGGGGATTACCCCTATTCTCTCACTGCTCAAGACAGGGCTGACTGAAGAACCTCGGAGTCAGTTCATACTTCTCTACGGAAATCGCGGCGCCAACTCGATTATGTTTCTTGAAGAGATTGCGGGACTAAAGAATCGATATATCGGTAACCTGCAGGTCTATCATTTCCTGGAAGATGAAGAAGGAGAGGTCGACCTCTTCAATGGCCGATTAGATAAAGAAAAGACTTTCAGTGTCTTGAAAAGCATCGTGGATCCGAGCGAAGTCGATAAGTTTTTTATCTGCGGGCCAGGTCCGATGATGAATGCGGTGGAAGAGACGCTCACGGCTGGCAACGTCCCCAAGAATCATATTATGGTGGAGCGTTTTACAACGGATACACTGTCCCCGAAGCAACTAGACGCTGCTAGAGACTTGCAGAAGCAAGCCGCCGGAAAAACAGTCCAAGTATCTCTTGATGGGCGGAAGCGTTCGTTTGTGTTTGATGCCGAGAAGGGCAGCATACTTGAAAATGTGGGCGCACTTGGCTTACCCGCGCCCTATGCCTGCAAGGCAGGCGTCTGCGCTACCTGCCGCGCCAAGGTTATCAGCGGCAAAGTAGAAATGAAGGCCAATTACGGCTTGAGTGAGGAAGAAGTTGAGCAGGGATACGTACTGACGTGTCAGGCGGTTCCGATCAGCGACGATGTCGAACTCGATTACGATGCCTAACGTGAGCCCAAACACTAAGGCAGTGCGTTCCTAAGCGATCTGCTGTCCCGCACTTAAGTCTACCCGCACACGTAACGCGCTACTTCCAGCCCTCAATCGTTTCCACCCACGTTGTAAGAAACGCATTTGCTTGGTGGCCGTCTAGAACGCGGTGATCAAGGGTAAGTGAGACATAAGCCATCGGGCATATGACGAGGCTATCGTGTCCGTCCACTTCTCTCACGACCACCCGTTTTTCGAGTTTGCCGACGCCCAAAATCGCGGATTGTGGTTGATTAATGATAATTGGGGACGCGAGTAGGCTTCCCGAAACGCCATGGTTTGAAATCGTAAACGTCCCGCCTTGCATATCCTTAGGGCGAAGCTGATTGGCGCGTGCGCGCGTCGTTATATCCGTGAGCCGCTCGGCAATCCCTTGAAGGGATAGATCTTGCGCCCCATGCACCACCGGAACCACCAGGCCTTTGTCTCCCAGTGCCGTTCCAATACCGATATTTATATCTGGGAATATTTCAAGTTCGTCATCATGCCAACGGCTATTCACCGTGGGGACGGTCTGGATCGCCTTAACGCACGCGGCAATGAAATACGCGGTATAGGTTAGTTTCGCATTGTGCTGCTGGAAGCTTTCCTTTCGGCGTTCCCGATCTCGCATAATGGCTGTGAAATCTACTTCGAATACCGCCGTCACATGAGGCGCAGTCGAAACGCTGCGTTGCATATGTTCGGCAATCGCGCGGCGCATCGGATCATGTGGGATTTTTTGACCGAACTTTGCCGGCCGGCTCGGCGTCTGTGCTTTGGCGGATTGCGGCTTGGATGGCGGAGACGATGCGGCCGACGTTCCGTCGATGTGAGCAAGAACATCTGTCCGCGTTATGCGGCCTCCCCGACCGGTTCCCGTGATTTGGGTGGGGTCACAATCATGCTCCGACAACAATCGCCGGACAGATGGCGAGAGTCTCAATTCCGGGTCAAAATTCTGATCTTTTTTCAGATGTCCGGGTTTTGCTTGCACTTCATTGGAAACCTGCGGATCGGCGGCCGACTTTGAGGCAGAATCTCCCAAAGTTATACTGCCGATGACCATCCCGGGTTCCACTTCGGTCCCCACTTCAGTCAAGTTCTCTCCAAGTGTTCCCGCGCTTGGCGCAGGCACTTCCATTGTAACTTTATCGGTTTCAATCTCGGCAATTGGCTCGTCTACATTTACCGCACTGCCCGGAGATTTAAGCCAGGCGCGCAGAGTAAACCGTGTGCCTTCTGCTTCGCCCTCGGAAACTATGATGTCAATTTGCGTCATCTTTTTAGAAACTAATTAGAGTGTTGATTACTGTTTCAATGCGCTCCACGCTGGGTACTGCTGCATTCAGTAAAGTGGGATTATGCGGGCTCGGTATGTCTGGCATCGTAAGGCGTTCTGGCGGCGCATCAAGATCGAGAAAGCACTCCTGACTGACGACGGATGTTATCTCAGCCCCGAATCCAGCGGTCGCAATGTCCTCATGAACAACAAGGCAACGATGAGTTTTACGCACCGAGGCTAAAACCGTCTCGCGATCCCAAGGCACAAGTGTACGTAAGTCGATAACTTCAACGCTTTGTCCCGAAGATGCGGCGGCTTCTTCGCAGCGATCAACCATTGCTCCCCATGTGACAATTGTCAGATCCGAACCTGAGACAATCGTCTTCGCTTGCCCGAGGGGTACGACATAGTCGTCACCCGGATAGGGACGGCGCGACCATTTAAGGTCCAGAAGGCCACGGTGCTCAAAGAAGATCACCGGATCATTGCCGCGCAATCCTGTTCTCAACAACCCGACGGCATCCTCTGCATTGGACGGCACAACAACCTGCCAACCGGTGTTGTGAATCCACTGCACTTCATTGGTCTGACTATGCCACGGATCTCCGCATTTTGAGAAACCACCAGCCATGCGCACCACCATCGGCGCTGCGAATCTATTGCCAGTACGCCAGCGCATTGTGCCGCAATCATTTAGTTGCTCGGTTGCAGGTTCAGCATATTTACGGAACTGAATCTCAGGCACCGGAAGCAGACCAGCAAGAGATAGCCCCACGGCGCGGCCTATAATGCCTTCTTCCGACAAGCTGGTGTCGAATACGCGGTCGATTCCGTACTTTTTTTGCAATCCCATCGTAACTGCATGAACTCCGCCTTTCGGCCCAACGTCCTCACCAAAGAGAAGCATTTTCGGGTTGGTTGCGAGTTCATGATCTAGAGTCCGGCGAATGGCCGTGACCATATTGATCCGCGGTCCTTCCGGCGCAGGTGTTTCGCTGCTGGCTGGATAAACGTGGTCGGATGGCCATAACCCACCGACCGATTGGTGAATCGGCGCTCCATCCAAATCCGTTTCCGTAAAAACGAACCGAGTCAGATCGGAGGTGGAAAGCACTTCTCGCTCTTGAACTCTTGCCACAGCTGCATCGACCTCGGCTTTGGCTTGTTGCTCAAGCTTATCCCACTCTGCCTCCGACATAATCTTAGGCACGAGATAGTTTCGCAGGCGCGGCAACGGATCTTTCGCCTTTTCACCGGCAACAATCTCTGGAGATTTGTAATCTTGAGTATCCTGGGCCGAGTGCCCGGAGAGCCTGGGAACAGTCAGGCGCAGAAGAACAGGGCCTTGGCGATCTCTCACATGGCCAACACCGGTGGTGATCAACCGCAACGCCTCTTCGGGGTCCGTGCCATCACCATTGAGAATGGTAAGACCCTTAAAGCTTGCAAGATTCTGGGAAATATCACCGCCCGGTGTTTGATAATGCGACGGCACTGAAATACCGTAACCGTTGTCTTCAATGTAAAACAGTAGTGGTAGTTTTAGGGTCGTTGCCATCGTTAAGGCCGACCAGAACCCGTTTGTTGCGACAGAAGCATCTCCGCCGAGAACAACGGCAATGGCATTGTTCTCAGAAGCATCTTTGAGAACCTTACTGCGATACTCAATGGCCTGCGCCCAGCCCGCACTCGGAGTGTATTGTGACCCGACTCCGCCGCACATTGGAAGCGCTTGAGGGCCGTTCGAGTTAGCAAAGTTGAACACCGTCCCGATATCACGGCCGTCGCTATAACCTCCAACGCGCGCAAGCGAGGCTGCTAAAACCTCATCCACTGAAATACCAAGCCCGAGCAATAATGGACGTGAGCGGTAATAGCCGGTTGCTGCATCAAGAGTGTTGGTAAGACGCTGCGCTAAAAGAATCTGGGCGAGATCGTGGCCTCGTGCCGAAAATTGATAAAACATCTTGCGCTCGGGCAAGAGAACCGTTTCCTCAAGATGATCAAGGGTCCGGGAGAGCAATAAAGTATGAACGACACTGACCCAGTCGCATCCAGCATTGATATTGTCGTGAGGGCCACTGTGTCTTGCAGCTCTAGCCATTGGTGTCTCCGGAGTTCGGTAGATTAATCAGATCGCAGCCGCAGCTAGCCATTCCAATTAATAGAATGACTGGTCGGACAATAAGAGGCAAGTCTGAAAGCCTGATTATTTTGGCGCCGGGTACAGAGATGCCTATCTGACCAATACGTTTCTAAGGGTGACTTTGGGCTACGGGCCGACGTGCGGTGATAAGCGCTCCCAGGTTCAGTCAGCGTCGCTGGACGACGCTGACCCGTACCCCGAACAGATTTCCTAACGGGCTGAAGCGACCCGATTCTGCATATCGTCTTGATCCTGCTTTTCAGCGACCTCTTGTGCCGGATGCAGGATATAGACTTGTGTGAATGTGACCTGCATAGCCGCAGAGACGGCAGTGTTCTTGCCTGTTTCCGGATCAGGATACGCATCAGCCAGACGTGTTAGAGCACGATAGATAGAGGGCGCTGACACCTGGCCATAGCTGGAATGGTGAGTCGACCAGGATCTAATGAACCGCTGGTTCCAGTTGTCGACATCAACATAGCCGCCCATCAGCCCCTCGGCTCCTTCAGGCGTAATCTTCAAGTTAAAGCGTACGTCCTTAACCCACTGAATTGAATGGGTGCTAAAGGTCTCGGACCACGGAACACCCAAGTCTTTGGCTTCAGTGGTCAGAACGCCATCAACGATCTTGCCTTTGAATGTCTGGACAAACCGCTTGCCCCAGCGGGCATCCACACGTTGCGTTCCGCCGGCAGCAAAGTCCTTTCCGCTGGCATCGGTCATCAAATCCTCAAGGCCCCGGTAGGTGGTCACCGTGACATCGTCATCGTTAGTAAGGTTGTCCACTCCAGTGATCTCAAACATCAATCTGTTGACGCCATAGCTCTGCATATAGGCATTTTCAAAATGATAAATGGCGCCGTCGGGGCCTCGATAGCCTGCCACGCACCCAAGGGCGCGATACAATTGATTGTCGATCCCCTCATCGCCGTCTGGGCTGACAAAATCCTCAGCCCCCGTCTTGCCATCAAGATCCAAACCTATCGCCGTGTTGCCCTGTGCCTCATAGAACGGATACGGCTCTTTCGAAGTGCCCGGAAAATAGATTTCGGCCTCGCGGGCGAGCTGGGTTTCCATCAAAGTCCGCTTGGTGCCGTCATCGGGGAACAGAAGCGCGAACTGCTCGCGTGGTCCGTCATTAAACCCCTGAGGACATTCGGTCTTGCCTTCCGGAGTTTGATAGACAGCCCAATACTTGTTGGTCAGCACATAGCCGATCCTGCCGTCCTTCAGCACCGCCGAGGTCGCGTCTTCTTCGGCATAGGCACTGCCCGCACCAAACATCGCCACGCTCATCGCGGCGGCCAGCACGCGCGGTGCAACCAGGGACCGACTCAGTCTTTCAGGCACATATTGCGTCATAGGGGTCTCTCCTTGAGCTGTCGCTGCCGCCGTCATCCGGCATTATTGAGAAAGTCGTCTCTTAACCAAAATGCTTTAAAGCCGTTGCGGTATCCGTTGAACTCCCCCCAGTGATCACCTTCGGTATCACCGGGAATCTTGTCGCCCGCGAAATGAAAAACGGGTTTGCCACGGTACGCCCAAACATTCAAAGCGTCCGTTTGG
>TARA_R110000868_G_scaffold15136_6_pt1 | contig 10252 bp, 13 predicted proteins | sample TARA_R110000868 | Tara Oceans TARA_R110000868 (sample SAMEA4397489) | marine metagenome | biome: Polar Biome; feature: [SRF] surface water layer (ENVO:00010504); material: water (ENVO:00002006), including particulate matter (ENVO:01000060) such as... | depth 5 m | reverse complement strand
CGTGAGGGCAATAGTCTTGTGTTTACCACAAGCGACGGCGAAATTATCAAGAAGTTTCGCAAGGCTTGGGAAAAGAACGATGATTCATGCTTGGACAAGGTCATGGCAGATTTTGGAAATCAGAAAGCCGAGGTAAGTACTCCGGAGGAAACAGCAGATGAGTGAAGCAATAGCCAGTGAAATTTGGGGAGAACTCAAGCGTTTTGTAAACACAGTGGACCGTGCTGAAGCCGCCGAAACTGTGATACAGATCTTGATGGACAATGACTCGGATGTGGAAGATATTCGTGATGCCTTTAAAGGCGACACAGATATCAAACGTGCATTAACTGCATACCTTGACAACGACAAGGATTATGAAGCCGAAGACGAAGAAGATGATGAGTATGAAGAAGAGGAAGAAGACGAAGACTGGGAAAATTAATGCCTGATAAGTTTTTTCCTATCACGACTGCTACCAGTTGTAGAAGCAAATGGTCGTGGAGTTCTTTGTATCTAAATCAAGGTACTACTGCTTCCTGTCATCGATCAAGCGTATCAGACATACCTGACAATTTTGATGACTTTCATAATACTTCTACCAAAATTCAAGATAGAAGTATTATGTTACAAAATTTGTGGCCTGGCAACGGATGCGAATACTGTCGTGATATCGAAGATTCCGGGAGTAATAGCGATCGCCAATTTCAAAATCAAATCCCGGACGTGTATCCTCCTGAACTAGATTCTGATAGCACATTAACCAAAGTATCACCAGTGGTGCTAGAAGTATTTTTTTCTAATACTTGTAATCTGGCCTGCGTCTATTGTAGTCCAAAGTTTAGTTCTTCTATACAAACAGAAAATAAAAAGTTTGGTGGTGCGATACTGCCAGAACTAAACTTTGAATACAGCGACAATCTTTATAAAGATCTGGTTCCTAAATTTTGGAACTGGTTCAATCAACACAGCAAGTCACTGAAGAGATTGCAAATTCTTGGCGGTGAGCCGTTTGTGCAAAAGGATCTGCATAGATTGATTGAATATTTTGATGACAATCCTTGTCCGGATCTTGAGTTTAACTTGGTTACCAATCTTAGTTTACCAACTGCACTGATTGAACCCGTATTAAAGAAATTAAGTGCGCTAAAAAATCAAAATAAACTAAAACGCATTGACATCCAGGTCAGTATCGACTGTTGGGGAGAGTCTCAAGAATATATCAGACATGGATTTGATTCAGATACGTTTGATCGTAACATGGATCTTATGATTTCTTTGGATGCTTTTCGAATTGGACTGTTGTCAACAATTACATCTTTGTCTATTCCTACAATGCCAGAATTGGCAATAAAGTATAATCAATGGTGTAAGCAACAAAAGATATTTTGGTACATGCATCTAGTGTTACCAAACAATAAAAGTGTTTTTGATCCTGCTATATTTGAGTATTTTCAATTTGAGTCATACTTGAATACAGTGTACAATTTACTACCCAAAGACACATGGGATGACAAAACAACACTAGAAAGTTTCAATGGCATTGTGGCCAAACTTAAACAATTTTGTAAAAAAGATACAGATAGACAAAACATCTTGATCAACTATCTAAATACAAATGACACTAGAAGAACATCCAATTGGGGAGACGTTTTTCCTTGGTTAGAAAAAATAGCAGTAGATAAAAATTATGTGGTATAGTCGTGTAGTAGCCAGTCTCGGTGCTGTTCCTGATTTTATCAGTCATTATGAACGTGAACTCGATGATGCCAAGAAAGATTGTAAAATCTCGGGCATAGTAGAAAAGAATATCACAGCCTTACCAGGCATTACTGAGCATCGTTTCAATCAACTGCAAGAAATTGAAGCAGTACTAAACTATCTCAATATCCAACTGCGAAAGATACGTAGAAAGCATTTCCAAAAGTACATGGAAAACTACGCTCGTGCGTTGACTTCAAGAGATGCTGAAAAGTACACAGACGGTGAGGACGAAGTAATTGATTATGAAACACTGATCAACGAAGTAGCCTACTTACGCAATCGTTGGTTGGGCATACTCAAAGGGCTAGATACCAAACAGTGGCAAATGGGTCATGTGGTGCGTTTAAGAACAGCAGGCATGGAAGATATTCAGGTGTGACCTGTTATATGTGATACATAATAGTATGAAAAAGACTGCATTTGTTACAGGCATGACCGGCCAGGATGGCCCGTATCTTGCCAAATATCTATTAGAAAAAGGCTACCATGTTTATGGGCTAGTCAAACGCTATTCAAATCCCAATCTAGAGAATATCAAATGGTTGGGCATTGAAAACGACATTGAACTCATCACTGGTGACATCACTGATGAGAACAACATGAATCATCTCATGCAAAGCGTCAAGCCGCAGGAAGTATATAACCTTGCGGCTCAGAGTTTTGTTGGCATCAGTTGGGAATTGAACAAACTCACAACCGAAGTCAACTGCATGGGTCCATTGAACTTGCTGAACTCAATACGCCAACACAATCCCAATGCTCGATTCTATCAGGCCAGCACCAGCGAAATGTTTGGCAATGCTACGGAACCAGGACTGCAAGGTGAAACCACACCATTCCGCCCACGATCACCATACGGGGTGAGCAAGTTGTACTCACATTGGATGACCATAAACTTCCGTGAGAGTTACAGTTTGTATGCTTGCTCGGGTATCTTGTTCAATCATGAATCGCCACTACGCGGTCGTGAATTTGTCACACGCAAGGTTACAGATGCAGTGGCACGTATCAAACTAGGATTAGAAGATTCTGTCACCCTAGGCAACTTAGATAGTGCTCGAGATTGGGGTTTTGCCGGAGACTTTGTGGAAGCCATGTGGTCAATGTTGCAACAACAAAAAGCCAGTGACTATGTGATTGCTACCGGACAACAACACACCATTGGTGATTTGTGTCGGGTGGCATTTGAACATGTGGGAATCACAGACTGGCAACCACTGGTCAAGAGCGATCCAAGATTCAAGCGTCCTGCCGAACTTTACAGCCTTCGTGGAGACTCTTCACGTGCTAGACATGAACTAGGCTGGGAACCACGCACCAATTTTGAGACCATGATACGTGACATGGTAGATGCGGATCTAGCAAGACTGCAACCTAGGCAGTAGTCTCTGTATAGGCAAGCCTGAAGCAATCTCTTGTGTTGTCCATTCTGTATGGGCAATATCTTCTAACCAAGCCGTACGATCAGGCATCCACGGTTTTTCTATATCCAACAGACTCAGATTGGCCACTGGTGCAGCCAGACTATCTGTACCAACAAATGCGGGTACACCTGCGATAACACTTTGACACCCTGGACCGGAGTTTTCATTAATTACACACCATGCATTGTCTAGATCGGTATTAAAATCAAAACTATCATAGGTGTTGGCTACAGGACGAGGTTGCCGTACAGTAACACCTGATATGCTGGTGATACGTTGCCTAGGGTGTGGGCGAACAACAATGGGCCGGTCAGTAACGGATTTAATTTTTGCAACAGTTTGTTCAACCCAGGTGTTTGGGTCAGGAAGGCCAGACCATTGCTCACTATCACTGCGTTGCACGGCAATTACAATGTTTTCGCCCTGTCGCCAGGGCCGTAGATGTATGCCTAACTTGAGTGCTCTGTTGTCTTGATTGCCTGAGCCAAACCAAGCACAACGATTCACACCGTTTATGCCCATTTTCCATGTGCGACCTCGCTTTAACATACCTACTTCCAACACAATCACATCACGACCAGAGTTTCTGAATGTTTTCCAAACATCCTGATTGTGTCGCATGCGTCCAGACCACAGATGGCTCCATATCACTGCCACGTCTGCGTCCAGATCGTGACTGTTAGATTGAATGTCCAGGGCACGTAATCCCTGTTCAAAGGCCGCAAACACCGGTACAGAGTTTAATGCACCAAAGTTATTAAATAGACTGATTTTCATTTGATTAAATAGTTATATATGTATACATTTACCCTACCATACGAAAGACAAGGTTACAGCCAGTTTGGCGAAACCGGTATTATAGAACTCATGTTATCAGGACTCCGAGACCCTCATCGAACTTTTGTTGAGATTGGTTTTGGTACTGGCAATCAAAACATGACCATGGACCTGTTGGATCAAGGATACACAGGTGTTGGGGTCGACGGAAGAGAATGGGAACCAGACACTCCCAATCGTTGGGGAGATGCTATCGTTAAACTCAAGCAAATGATCACTACAGAGGACATTGTGGATGTTCTGCGTCCTGTGTCTGATTGGAACTGTGACTTTTTTAGTCTTGACATAGATAGTTTTGATTATGAAGTTGCTCGTGTGTTGTTGGAAACTGAATTTAGGCCTGCTGTGGTTTGTGTAGAAATAAATCCACATTTTGGATCCGCTGTACAAGCAAGTTTCCCTTATATTCCCAATGTCAAGAAAAAAACTTACGACCGTCGATATTTTCGCGGTGCCAGTTTAAGCAAGTACACCGAGTTGTTTAAAAAACATGGCCTGGAATTTTTTACTCTCAACAGTGTAAGTTATCATAATGCATTTTATTATGATCCTGCTAGAGTCCCCGTACCAGATGTGCCAACCATCACCAAGGTAAATCAAAATCATTTTGATTGGTTATTGCAACCAGAGACAGCCAGTCCAGATACTGTGCTGTATAATGACAGTGAACTTAAAAAAATGATATCTGAACATTGGTTTTGGAAAGACTATGTAGATGTCATTTATCAGGAGTTTGAATGACCAAATATGCTGTACTAACGACATTTCACGCTGCCGGCTATCAAAAATATGCCAGTCGCATGATTGATACATTCTTACAAAACTGGCCCCAAGAAATTGATCTATACGTTTACACCGAAGACTGTGCAATACGACAAAGCGCACCCAATCTGCATGTTAGAGATCTGCATGCAGTGAGTCCAGAAATTGTCACCTTCAAGCAACGCTGGGGCGGTGATCCTAGAGCACGTGGCTTGGTTGCAACAGGTCCTGTAGACCGTAAAGGCAAAGCACCCGGCATAGGTTTTCGTTGGGACGCTATACGTTTTAGTCACAAAGCATATTCAGTTGCTCACTGTGCTGCCAACTGTTCAGCAGATGTGCTGTTTTGGATGGATGCCGACATGGTGTGTCACACACCGATCTCCACAGAATTTATTGATAGTCAAATGCCTGCCAAAATTGGCTTGGCTTATCTGGGCCGTGAAAAGAAGTTTACTGAATGTGGCCTGTACGGTATGAATCTACGTGATAGTATCACACGCACCTGGTTAAAAGAATTTCAACTGGCATATGATTCTGGTAGATTAATGACCATGAGCGAATGGAATGATTGTTGGGTGTTTGACGAAACTAGAAAAGAAGTACAAGCCTCTAATCCTGCCTGGCGCCAACTAAACTGGTCAGCCGGACTAATCAAAGGCGAAGGGCACCCATTAATCAACACTGCCTGGGGTGCTTACTTAGATCATCTCAAAGGCAAGCGCAAAGACACAGGGCGTAGCAATGCTAAAGATCTAATACGCCCTAGAACAGAAAGTTACTGGTCTTCTTCTGCAATTTCCTGACCGTATTCTGCTTTGGAATGTTTGGCCTTGTAGTGTATCAAGTGTTCGCCCATTATTGTGTGCGGTAGTGGTGTTTTGTAAGGTTTAGCAAATCCATGACAAAGGTCATTCACCCGACACTGTTTGACCACTCCAAGCGCGGCACCAAAAACATCATTGTCATAAAATCTACGCAAGTCAGCGTGGTCTCTTTCGTGATACCTTCTAAGATATTCTGCTCTAAACGTTTTAAACTGCCAGTGGCGAGTATTCACAGCAAAGATGCCAGTTTCGGGTACCAACCAGTTGCCAGCATTTCCTGCTTTATCAGAAGTATAAGTCACTCCCATGTACATAGACAAGCAACCAGATTTCAATATGTTTTCTAACATTTCTATTGGCAAGTCTTTGACGGTAACAACGTCGGCATCCATCCAAAAAATCCAATCTGCTTGCGGCTGGGCAATGGCATGCATAAAACTGTAGGCTTTTTTGGCAAACTTCTTTTGACTTTGATTTAGATCAGATTCCAATTGGAATTTTTCATAATCAGGATCCAACTCGGAAAAATCTATCTGCTGGATCCTTTCATGTTCGGGCAATCTAAAACCCTCAACATAGCAGGTCAATTTTAATTCTTCAGGCCAGTATTTGATAAAACTAGACACGCTGTCCTTGCCAATTAGATCATAATATGTTTGATTAAAACTTGTTATAACTTGTATCATTTTTTTGCCCATTTCTTCATGTGCGCCCAACAGGCGCCGGATCGTAGTTCTTCGTGACTCCAGTGAAACTGTGCAATGCGTTGTATCCATGCCAGTCTATCAGGAGTGTGTGGTTTTTCGATTCTGTTGAGTCCAGATCCTGCTATGTCTCGTGCTTGGCTACGATCTGGATCGGTCACAAACACTGGTATGCCCTCTATGGCCGCTGCCACGGCAGGACTGGAATTGTGATTGACCACAGCCCAACAATTTTTAAAATCATGCATGAGAGTGCTGCCTGCTGTGCTAAGATGTACGTTTAATAACCTACGGCCAATACACAGTTTGAGCAACCGCTCGCAATATTTCACAGCCCGCTTGTCTCCAGGGTGTGGACGTATTCTAATAGGACGATCGGTATATTTTCTTATCTCTGCAATGGTTTTTATTGCCCAATCAATCACGTCCCATCCAGCCATACTCCACCCGCCATCACGCTGGAGGCACAACAATATGTGATCGCCTTGTGTGCGCCAAGGCTCCAACTGTACGCCTGTCTGTGCCTGTATAGTTTGCCAGCGTTCAGGATCAGGAGTCTGATCACAGTATTCTCCAGTGTTGGGAAACACGCCATCGTAACTGTAGCGTAACCAGTAACCGGGGTTGTCGGTGTTCCGGTACAAGAACAAATTGGAATCAGCAATCACAGTCCTGCCGCTATTGGCACGTTGTCCGTCCACAATGTTTTGTCTTAATTGCAAATGAGCAGCAGTCTTTCCGTGCTCATGTACCCAGCCCAATATTACAGCCACGTCGCTGGGCTCGTATTCTAAATTATCAGATATGATTCCTTCGTCATCTTGCGCATTTACACCTTGGATAAAATATCTCAAGGTGTTGCTTTTGTCTTGTGCCTTTTGCAAAGACTCCGCAGTATATTGATCCTTTTTGGGCAAGGTAGCCAGGTAACTTACAACTTTCATTCTTGCATCATCCTAAATGCTGTGCCATTTCTTAGTTCTTTCACATGATACTGTCCGTAGGCCATACTGTGACACCAGGCATCTATTAGATCTTGATCGGCCCAAACAGGATCTTCAATACTATCCAATGTAGTGTTGGCCACTGGTGCTGCCACATGTGTTGGTGCTAGTACAAATGCAGGCACCCCTGCAAATATACTTTCCACTGCGGCCACACTGTTGAATGTGACCAAGGCATGCACATCATTGGCCAGTTCTTGACTTAGTGGTGAAGTGGCGACTCTATCTATGCGTTTGGGCGCACGTTGGCGGACCTCCACTGGACGATCTGTAAGTTGTTTTATCTTTGCCACAGTATCTTCAACCCATTGTTGTTGATCAATTCCGTAAAATCTACAAGGTTTTTCGTCGGGCGCCGCTACTATAATTCTTCGCCCGCGACGTCTTGGTTGCAATGTGATTCCTAACTTGGCCCACCTATCTGCAGGCCGTTGTCGAATTTCTTTGTGCTGTAAATCATTCTTTACTATTCTATGATAGACTTTGATACCACGAGGATTAGTGGCAGTTGCATTGTTGCCTGCATAGCCCGAATCCATGTACCAAAAATCGTGATTACCTTCTCGGCACCGGTGCATGATTTTGTGTTTGAGAATACCACGTAACACTAGTTTTCTATGATCTACTTCAACATCATAATGAAAGTCAAAGTAGTCACTGTCAGTGGGTTCAGCGCCAGCACTTTGGGCCAACATGTTGATGTATTCATCTTGATTGTTTTTGCTCAGAAATAACCAATGTTGATTTATCATAATGTATTTGTCATTTTTTTGGCCATTATGATATATTTTTTAACTATCATAGGTGCCGCCATTGTTGGCTTGTTTTTAATAACATCAAAATATTCTTCTTTAAGAATAGTATAGCCATGGTCTATAAACTTTTGTTTCCACCACTCAGGGGTTTCTTGTATCAAATGTGCGTTTCTCCCATCGGCCAAAATCAACTTAGCAGGACTCAGTGCAATCAAATGATAGATGTATTTGCTTTTAGTTGATAGATATTCCAAAGTTTGATCAATAAATTCTGGCTCTATATGTTCCAATACATCCGTCGAATAAATCAAATCGTAAACTTTATCATCAATGGAGTAATCAAACTCAGAATTTGCAGGATCATATCCAGTTATAGTTTTGTCTGGAAACTGCACTTTTAATGTTTCTATTAGATTGCCTTTACCGCAACCAAAATCTAAAATGGTTTGTGGATTTTGATCTATAATAAAATCAAACAAGTACCGTGGTATCTTAGCACGTTTTCCAAACGATGCTCGACGGTGTTCCCGCTGTAACATTTTTTTATATCCGTTTGATATCATGTTCGTTGTAAACAGTAGTCGGCCAACATGTGCTCGCGATGCCATTCTTCGCCCTGTGGTGTTGTAGCAAACTCATGAAAGCAAGGAGTTCCTAAAGTATAATGCAATAACTTAGCGTTGGGGTTTGGTCCATACTCGTCGGGTAACCAGTTCCATTCTTTCGGCAACTCACCAATGCGGTCATCTTCTAACCATGTAAATCGATGTAGTTCTGCACCTGTTGCTTTTTGTACATACTGTGGCACTAGTTTGCGATTAGGAAAACTATTACAATTCCATAAAATAACACTGGACCAATTTTTTCGAGGATAATTTTCATTTGGTGATCCTAAATATTTTTCTGTCATTCGAGTTTGATAATCATGTTTAACAACCATTACATCTTTGTCTAACTCTCTTAATTCCCAAAGTTCTGCAACATCGTCACGCACAATCATGTCACCGTCTATAAAAATTGCCCATCCAGTATATTCCATCAAGTGTGGCACAAGAAAACGACTGTAGATAAATTGATTTGAGCCATCGGTGTGCGTTTCTTCGTAATCTTCAAACAAGTTCAGTGCTAGAGGAATAATGGCCACGGGCCGTGACGCATGTCTAATGATAGAGTTAGCACAGGTATGATATGCCACTGCTTCTCTTGGATCATACCCAACAAAGATCGGAATTGGTTTCATCGACGTTCTATGTCCTCTTCCACACAGTCTTCGCCGTATTGTATCTCAATCAGTCTGAGTGGATGATCAGTTTCGTTGCACAGTTGATGCCACTCGTTGAGTTTAATCCAGGTACTTTGATGTTGCGCTGGAGTGGCCAATAGGTCTCGATCGGTCGAATGTGGATCCACAGTATATACTGTGGCCTCACCTTCAGCAACAAACCAGAATTCAGCACGTTTTTCGTGACGTTGCATGCTTAGACATGTTTTAGGTGCAACTGTTAGTTCTTTGAGTTTGGTATGATTGCCTACTTCGTGTAGCACACGATAGTAGCCCCAGGCACGATCAGTCTTGGGTTTTTTCCAGTTTTCAAGAATCCATGAACTAGAGTTGGCTTTGTTGTTGCCACCTACTCCAAACACAAACTCCACATCATCAAACACCATTTCGGGAATGTTGTCCGGTGTGCGATCGCCGCCATTGGCAAACACAATCTCATCATCGGGGTACTTTTCTTGAACTTGACGAATAGCATCACAAGCAGTATCATCGCTGTCATCAAATGCAATTACTTTGCCGACCATGTGTAGGTTATCTAGTATGGTCATGCGCTCACGCCATGACATGAACGGTCGGCCTTTTTTGCGTGTGAGCCACTCGTCTGAGTTTAGACCTACAACCACGTGATCACCTAGATGGTCGGCATGATTTAGCAAAGAGATATGCCCGGAATGTAGTGGATCAAATCCACCGGTTACTATAACAATTTTCATATGAATATTTATAGGCGTATATAATGGTAAATATAAAAATGCAACATTTCTATCAAGACATCCCTGGCTTTATGAGCCACAAAAACACAGTAATGCTTGACATAGTATTAGATCAGTTTCCTGAATCAGGCACCTGGGTTGAACTAGGATCCTGGACCGGACGTAGTGCGGCCTATTGTGTGGTTGAATTGCTCAACAGAG
>TARA_R110000868_G_scaffold33407_1_pt1 | contig 10253 bp, 22 predicted proteins | sample TARA_R110000868 | Tara Oceans TARA_R110000868 (sample SAMEA4397489) | marine metagenome | biome: Polar Biome; feature: [SRF] surface water layer (ENVO:00010504); material: water (ENVO:00002006), including particulate matter (ENVO:01000060) such as... | depth 5 m | reverse complement strand
ACTTTTTTAATCTTCCGTATTGATGATTTCGGCATCCTGTATTGTGTCGCTACGTCGAACAATTTGTATTGTGACCGTTTGCGCTTCGTTGATTGTTTCGCCGTCCGTCGTGATGTCAACCGATTGTTTCGGTTTTCCGTACAAATAAGCAAAAAACACTTCGATTGCCTTCATATTTCCTTCCAACGCCAATTCGCCTAACTTGTCAACGACACGCGCCAAATTCGTTTTGTCCTTTACGCCTGTGCGTGAAAAACGCTGCAATTCTTCAAACAAATCCGGATTGTTTGGCGGCCGTCCGCCTTTGAATATTCGCGGATCACCTTTTTTAAACCGATACGGTTCTAAATTCTTTGGATTCGGCATCGCTGATTGTTCGCTGATTATTCCTTGCAACAAATATACTATTTTTTTATGTCTTTTTTATTCATTTGGCGCAATCGTTTGTATTTCAACCACGTCTTAATCACAAACAACAAATCCATTTTGTTTGATTGCGACATTGCCAGGATAACAAGGTTTTGGAAATCAATTCCCGTTGCCGTGTTTATTTCATACGTCACGCCCTTTGCACTACGAACGTATGTAATGGATCCGCGCAATACTTCGGTGTCCTGGTGAACCAATGCGACGGCGCGTCGTGTCATTTCGCGCGTTGAACCTATTTGTTTGACCTTGTTCATAAAATTTCCCATACGTTTTCAGTTTTGATTGTTTGTGTTTAAATAATCCGTTAAATATTTACTATACTTGTTGAATTGCTCAATCAATGCGTCCGGCTTACCGATCATATACGACACGCTTCCCGATTGAAATACTATTTGACTAATATATTTTCGGTTCGTTTTTCCGCGCCCAATAACGCATTTCGGATTGATTTGCGCAACAGGATCAATCAAAAGGTTGAAATATCCTGTATCAATCATAAAGACGTCGCCAATACGCAATCGGTCAATTTCGTCTAATTCGTCACTTTCGGAATGAATTTCGTTGGTGATTGTATATATTATTTCAGCTTTGAATAAATCCATTTTAATACACTTTGCCGTTGTCAATCATTTTGTTATGCAAATAATATTCGCCCGTTTTGAAATTGTGTTCCACGTACACGAATCCGTGATTGTGTTTGTTGTATCGCATATAGTACGGATTCAACGTGCAAAGGCATCCCATACTTTGAACGCTGATCACCTTCATCTTTGCCGTCCGTTCGACGTGTGATGATGTCCTGTGGAAATGGCCAACCAAAACGTTGTCAATCATTTTAAGAAACATTGATCGTGCCGGATTCACGCCACCGGATCCGCCGAATGTTTCGTGTCCGTGCAATACCGTCAATTTGCCGATGTTGACCGGACGACGATCGCCGACGTGCTGAATCTTTAATTCGCCCAAACGCAAACGGACGTCCAAACGGAATTCCGGATCGTTGAACAGCTCCGGCGCCTTGATAAACAACCATTTCATCCAACGTTCGCAATGATTCCCTTCTTTATACACGATATTTGCCTTTGGAAATGCCTTGCGTAATCCAAAAAGGAATTGCCGTGCCGCTTCAAATTCTTCGTGCGGCATCCGTTGGCGCCAATCTCGTTCGTGCCGACTTATTGCGGCGAAATCAATCAAATCACCGTTTATTAATATTGCGTTCACCTTCATTTCCAATCCGTATTTCAATGCTGCCGTGATTGCCTTGTTGTCTTGGTAAGGAAAATGAAGGTCGGAAATGATTAAGATACGCGTTTCGTTAATGTAGTGCGGTTCAAAGTTTTCATCAACAGGTTCCGGAAGGTTGAACGGATTGGTGCTGCCAGGTTTAGTAAAATTTGATTTGTCGGCCGTTGCTTTACGTCGCCAATCGCCGTGTTGTCCACGCCGGATGCGAATGATTGTTCGGATAGATTCAACCGATTTGAACGGTGCCGGATTGTCTTTGTATATTTTTTTAGCCAACGTCAATGACGGCGTTTTTGGAAATTGATCCATAACTTCGTGAATGTATTTCGCGCCTGGTGATATTTTTCTTCCCATTCAACAAAATTATTCGGAATTTATTTCAAATCGGTATAATATTATTCTTTTATTCGTTTTCGTTTCGCTGATTCCATTCGTTCCAAACGTTCAACCGGTGCTTTAAAAACGTTTGTATGTCCATTATTTGACCGTTGCGTTTGATGAATCGGCCTTTGTTCAATCCGAAATCTTCCATTCGTGAAATGTATATCGAATTGAAATGACGCATCCACTTTTGAATCATTTCGTCGTGCGTGTCTTTTTTTTGCGCCTGTGGAACGATTTGTTCGTCGTTGGTACGAATGTGTGCCTTTGCCGCCCAACGTTCCTTCAATCGCTGAATAATGGCGTCGGATTCCATTTGTGCTTCCTTGTTGATTGGTTCGATTTTCGGAATGTCTTTTCGCTGAATCATTGTTTTGGTGTCGGCGTATCGGTTTTTGTAGTCAGTAATCCATAAACAAACAACTTGCCCGTCCAAACGATCGTATATTTTGCCGTCGGTTAATTGTCCGGCCTTTGCTAACTTGAAACAATACGCCAGGTCGGATATTTTGATGTCCGGAAACGTGTCAACAATTATTTCGGCCGTTTCCTTCACTTGCACTTCGCCAACTGATTTGCCGACGGCGAAGAATTCAAACAAATCAATCAAAAACAACGTGACGTGTCCGGCAATCTTTTCTTCGCCAATGGCGGTTCGCATTTCGCGGATTGTCGGTGACTGATATTGGACGGCCTGTGACATTGTTTTGATTTCATATTTCGCCGCGTTGAATAATTGATTCGGCGAAATTGCGAAGGTTGGCAAATTTGTCGCCGCTTTTTGAATTTGTTTTTCCATTTGTTTGTGTGTTTAATGTGTTTGTTTTTCTTCTTTTTAGCCAGGAACGAATTGTCAAATTTACGCTTTTATATTTTTTTTGCAGCTCGTTGTTGTTTTCCATTGATTCCAAAACGTCATTCAACGAATGTGGATCGGACGTGTTCAATAGTGCGTCGGCTTCTTCTTCCGTCAATTGCACCTTCATACCGGCGACATTCGGCAACTTGTCGTTGATGTATCGAATTAATCGGTTCGACGATTGGTTTTTTTCCTTTGCAATCCTTTTTTCCTTTACTTCTTCTTTTACTTCTTCTTTTTCTATTTCTATTTCTATTTCCATATGATTATCATATGTTAACATATGTTCGTCATATGTTTTGATATGTTCATCACTTGTTATTGGTTTTGACGTTCTATTTTTGCGCCTTGATTCGCTGAATGCCGTCCGTTTGTTTATGGAATCAACAACCCAACGGATGCAATATCCGTTTTCGGTCATTTCCAAAACGGAAACAACTTGTTCAACTTCGTCCGGTGTGCAATTTTTAGTGAAAAAATTCAATCGCGCCTGTGAAATGCAAAGATTGCGAACGTGTTCACAAATCAAACGGTCATAAACAACTTGCGCATTGGACGACAAACATTGCGTATCGCGCAAATAGTCACCAGGATAAAAAAGGAAGGCGAATTCAGCCATAAAAAAAAATACCTTCGCCGATGAAACGTCGTGTCCGTCCGATCAACCGATCAAAGGGCATTTCAAAGACGAAGGATTTTTTAAATATTTTCATTTGACGGACACGAATTGCAAATATATAATATTTTATTGTTTATTCAAAATTGAATCCGCCTTTGCTTTTCGCATCCGGAAGAATCCCGAATATTGCGGATATTCAGCAACGAATTTTCGTGAATAAAACGCCGAATAATTGTTGTTCATTTTGAACCGTCCGTTGCTCGTTGTCATTGCTTCCCAACGCAACCGTTCAATGATTGCTGATGCGCCGAAACGGACACGCCTGGCGTTGATTAATTCCAATGTAAATTTGGAGAACATTTCATAAATTTGCGGATTCTCTCGGTCGTATTTCAACCATTGAGCTTCATTTGTTTGATTCATTTTTTGTGTGTTTTTAGATAGTTTAAAATATGAACAATAACATCCACAGTCCACCCGTTGCCGAGCATCTTGTAGCGTTGGCTATCTGAAACGTGATTGGTGTAATTGTCTGCAACTGTCTGCAATCTTTCGCATTCGATGGGGGTTAGTCTGCGAATTTTATTTAAGATAATATCATTACCACTTCCAACACTTCCTTTAATTGTAGGGCTTTTTTCTTCGTATCCATTAAAACCAGGAAACGAGTGCCTATAAGTTGCATTGTTAATTATCTCCACCGCATTGGTAGTGCCTGTGTCCAGACAATATGTTTTTCCATCGCTTCTGCACAATGGTCCTGTACCACCTTTGCCTGTGGTTGAACTTCTCGGCATCGTGTTGTGGACTATGAAATTGTCGCTAATGTCAATACTTGCTGATGATTTCAATATTGCCGTTGATTTTTCATTTTCTTCACGAATATTTATTTTACCACCATTAAAATTCGCTTTTCTGTTTTTAAAATAATCCAACATTTTCTCACTCAAAAAATACTTTTCATCAACTTCCGATTGCAAAATATGTTTCAATAAAATTCCTTTGTCCTTTGGTTGCTGAATGATTGATTCCAGGTCACCAAACAATCCGGCCGGTGCCAATCCAATGTTCGTCCAATATATTCGTTTTCGGTTTTGTGCTGATATTAACGCCGAATTGATATGAATTCCGTTGACGCCAATTGCACGGCTTAAAACGGTTTCCCATTTTTCGCCCATTTCGACGTTTTCTAATAAAAAACATACGTTTGGATTCTTTGTTCGGCATTCATTCAACAATCGCATATACTCCCAAAACAAATACGATTGTCCTTCAAATTCAAATCCTTCGCCCTTCAATCGTAAATAATGTTCCAATGTCAATATTTCCTGTTCGTCCTTTGTCGCCATTCCTTTTCGTTTTCCGGCGAAGGAAAATGATTGACACGGCGATCCGCCAATCAACAAATCAATTTTTGGTAGTGAATAGCCGTCAACTCCGACAACGGATCCCATTTGAACCGTGTTTGGAAAATTGGCCATTGTCACGCTGATTGCGTATTTGTCAATTTCACTTGCGAAATATTGCGTGACTTCAAATCCGGCACGTTGCAACGCTTGTTGGCCGCACGACATACCGTCAAATAGTGATAAAACATTCATTTTTTGTGTGTTTTTAAATAGTGTTTGATTAATTGCTGAAATTCTTCGATTGTTTCGGCCTTGCCGACTGCAAATCCTTCGTTCAATGCGTCCTGTTGAAATTCCAATTGGTTCGGCCTTAATTTGTTGCCTGGCGACTTCATTTCAATCCACAATGCCGAATGCGTCGTTGTGCGCTTCATCAACAACAAATCCGACACGCCAGGTCGAACGCCTTCGCGTTTCATTGTCATTGCGATTTTGATGTCCCTTTTGCCGCCGTTTGGAATGCTGAACAAAAGGTTCGCCATTGTCGTATATTTATACCGGAACCAATTGACACACGATTGTTGCAACCTGGATTCCGTCGGTATATTTCGCCTGTTTGCTTTTGTAAATTCGGCCGCCGTGATTGTTTGTGTTTGTTTATGCTCGTCGCAAAAAATGGATCCGTCGGAACGGTCATTGTCGCAAAAGTTTTTGATACACTTCATTGGACAAATTTTGTCCTTTTTGGCGACCTGGTATTAAGCCAGGCCGCCGGAAGGCAAACACAAAAAAAACACTTCTTCAAATCAACATTTTTCCGCATTCAACCACACGATCGGTCAATGCCTGTTTATCTTCATCACTAACGTCAAACGATATTACGTTCACGTTTTCGTAATATCCGCCGTCGTTTAAATACGGCAATTCGTCGTCCGTTGCATTGGCAATCCAAAAATATCGAAATTCTCGATCGCCGTTGTAATTCGTTGCAAGGTCGCGAATTATTTCCAATTCCGATTGATACGGGCAAAAAATTATTAATTCCGCCTTTGTTGATCCGGTCAATATCGCATTTGAAACGAGCTGCCAAAAGTATTTGTCGCCGTCTTTGTGCGTTTCGCGGATTGCGTTCATTGCCGCCATTCCTTCCAGGCCATTGTAAATTGGATCAACCAATTGACAAAATGATTTCAACGTCATTGGACATTTTATATCCATTACGACGTCGTCCTTCCAACCGTCCGGCGATCCCGTCCAATACTCAATCGCCTGGTGACGCAACGTCGTTTGTGACGCCAACGTGTATTCCATTCCTAATTGATCGAACGCGTATTGTTCCAATAGGTTTCCCCACGCTATTGGACGCGCCGATGATTCATCCGTCAATGAACGTTGCAAACGGCGTTCCATTCTTTTTTCGGCGATGTACGCCTGTGCCGGTTTTCCTAATCCTTGACCGTCGCGTGAATATGTCATTAACTCCGCAATGTTGGACGATGTGAAATTGCCGACGCGATTTGTGTTTGTTTTGATTGTCGTTTCCATTGTGCTTGAATTAAAGGTTGCGAAGGTAGTTATACATTTTGCGATACGACGTTTTTTCTTGTTTGTGCAATATGCGTTCCGCCTGTTCACGTTGGTTTTCAGTCAACAAATGTGATTTTTCGGAATATATCACAACCAAATCGTCGTGATTAATTTCGCCAATTTGCAACGGTTCGCTGAAATCCTTTGTTTCCGTTTCCGCTTCGTTTAAATCCGCGCCAAACAATCGGCCGAAATTCTTTGCGGCGTTTTTTATTGCCGTTGTCTTTGCTTTTGGAAACGCCATTGTCAAGGCGCCTGGATTGATGTTCGCCAGGTCGGCCGGTGATGCGCCTTTTTTCGTTTGTAATGCTTCCGAACCGATGCCGTCGTGAAATTCCATTACACCCGTGACCGGATGCGCGTACCACAACCGGACAACAACGTACACGCCGTTGAATGATGTTCCTTCTCGCAATATTTCAATCCTGTATTGCTTGAAATACTTCTTCAACAGGAATTGCACCGTGCTGATGTCCATATATTTGTAATCTTTGATATATGGATGCGTTTTGATCCATTCCGGATTCGGTGCGGAATTTAATTCGATGTTCATTGCATCCATTGTCGCAACGGATGCCGTCGGTTGAACCTGTATTTGTGTGTTTTTTTTCATTGTGTTTGTGTTTTTTTAATTGATTTGAAATGGATCGTAAACATTGCGACCGGCTTCCGGATTGCCGCGATCGTTTTCCCAAACAACCTTGCCGTTTCCTAAATACGTTTTCTTTGCCTTTGCGTCACGTTCTTCCTTCGTTTGGCCTTCCGTAATGGCGACCGTGTTTCCGAATTTGTCCGCTTCGTCATTCAGCACAATTGAAATGTCAATGTACTTTTGACCGTTTTTTCCTTCTTTGATTTTTGACTTGTCAATTTTTGTCAAATCAATTGATGCACCGATGATTTTTGCCATTTGTTTATAAATTTAGTTAGTGATTAAATACTTCCTTTAAAGGCCACGATTTGTGACATTAACGCGTCGCATTCAGCGCACGGACAATGACCTGGCGTGTGACCGAAAATTTCATTGTAGCCAACGCGTTTGATTGGTTCATACGTTGATGCAATCCGCAATTTTTGATTTTTGAATGTTCCTGGTTCAATCAAACCAGGTGCTTCGCCAATCACGATGTTTTTTGTTGCCTTCTTTTTGAATAGGTTTTTAAACATAATTTTGTGTTTTTAATTGTGTTATGCAAAAGTACAAATTGATTATTTAATATGCAAATATATACACGAATGTTTTCAACATAGTTTTGAACAATCAATCCGGCATATTGTCCGAAATCCATTGGCGGCAATCAATCAACACCATTTCGACGTTGGTATGTATTTGCGTATAATAGATTGGTATTTGCTTAAATTCAACGCATCCGTAAAATTCGCCAAATGCAAATTTGATGATTTGAATTTTCTTTTTGTTGTTTGCGATTTCGTCAACAATGCGGTCGGTATCGTTTAATGTCATAATCAAGGTATTTGAATTTTGATTTTCAGCGCCCGACACAACCGAATGGCCGTCGTCATTGTCATTCCTAACTTGCCGGATTCAATGATTGAAATTTGTGTTGGTTGCATCTTTGCAATTCGTGCCAATGCGTTCAACGACATTCCTTTTTTCAACCTGGCGTCGCGAATCATTTCCGCCAATTGTTTTTGTTTGGGATCCATTATTTTGTGATTGACGTTATTTTTTTGATGATGATTTCGTCGGCATTATAGAATCGCTTAATGGCCGCTATATGTTCTTCGATTGTTAATTCAGTTTTTTTGATTGGTTGTGTGATTGGTTGTTTGCAAAACGGCAATGACTTTTGATTCTTTGTCAACTCCGCCTGTTGTTTTTTTAATTTGTATATGCGGTTTTCCCTTTGTTTTTTATCCGACAAATCAATGATTTGCTGATTTGTCAATTTTGGAAACATTTCGTTGACACGAAACAATCCACGTTTTCCGCCGCGATCTAATATGTTGGCCTGTGTGAATTCATACAACGTCATTACAGGAATGTTTGAATTGATGTTTATTAATTCCGTTTCCACGTCTTTATTGGTGAACCAATTGTTCCCGTATTTCGTTTGAATTATTTGACGAATTGTGTTGACGTTTTGAATGCGTTTACTTGCTGATTTTTTCATTTGTTTTTGTGTTTGTAAATTGTTTTTAATCGTTTCCATTTGCCGTTCACCTTTTCAAAGGTTGCGTATTTGTCGTAATGCCTTGCGGATTGTTCAATGATTATTTCAATCCAACCAGGATTCGACGTCGTGATTATATCTTCAATTTCATTTTGAAGGTTCAAAAAGGCGATGCCGTACTTTGTCGTTTCATTTGTCATAACTCCACGCACCGTTTGTTGTACTGATCGGACAACATATCCGTTTCGGCCGATGTCGCCACGATTTCCATTCGGAGCTGAATGATTCGCCATTCCGCATCCGTTAATTTTTTACGCCCACCAATGAATTCGGAAATCACTTCCATTGCTGATTCAATTGCGTCCTGTGTCCTTGTTTTATTCGCCATAACTTAATACTAATGATGTTTTAGGAAATCCGTCCTTAATGCGGTTTTTGAATTCTTCAAATTTGATTAATGCTTCTTCGATGTTTGATGTCACCAGGACGACGGATGCGCCGTGCCAAATGAAATACGACACGTCGCCGTTGATCGCTTCTTGTTTTTCTAATTTTAGATTTTTTGCCATTATATTAAATTTTGATTTGTGAACGTTGTGATGCTTCTTTGTCCAATGCGTCGGCGATGATTGTGTCTATTCGATCCGCCTGTTGTTCGTATAAACATTCGTCTTTTAATTCAACCCAATGGCAATCGTCGTCCTGGCCAATGATACTTTTGACGATGTACGTGTACGAATCCATTGCGTCAATCACTTTGTCCAATTCTTGTTGTGATTCAATACCGACGAAATCAACTTCGATGTCAACGTCAATGGAAGAATAATAATGGCGTGATTGAAATACGCCGGTGAATGTTTTTGTGAATGTTCCCATTGTGTTATGCGTTGCGTGTGACTTTAATTGATGCCGTGTTGTCGTTGCTATTCCACAACAACAAATTTGCGTGTTTACGAGCTTCTTTAATGTTTCCAAATAAGTAAACTTTGCAATGTGTTTCGTTTTGATCGTTGTCAAAGAAACTGAATGTGTAGGCGTGTGTTTGTTTCATTGTGTTTTTTTTAGTGTTTATTAGTGTGTTTCGTTATTGATTTTGTAAAGGAACAACATTTATTTCCATTATGCAAATATATACACGAAATACTTTGTAATGTGCTGATATTCAATCGAATAAATTTGCACAAAAAAACCCGTCGGCGATCCGTTTAATCAAAAACGAAGGCGGACGGGAAAAGGCCGGTGAACCTTTTTTATTCCTTTTGGTATTATACCAACCGGTATAATTTACTTTTCGGTGCCGGACACTCCGGCATCCTTTGCGAACCAACCAATGAAGGCGATTCCAATGGACAAACCAATCGTGTGCGTGTTGGTTGTTCCTGTGCTAATCATTTGTAATGTCGGCAATGCGACGGCGGTCAATAGACCGGCAACGGTTGTTTTCCAATTTTTCATTTTGTTGTTTATTTATTGATGAAATTTTCCTTCGATATTAATTCGTTGAATTTGTCTTGTTGAACCTTCTTCCATTCATCACCGACAATTTGTTCCGATGCGTGTGCAATGCTGATCACTAAAAAATTAAGGTATCGGAATTCCTGGCGTGATGCGTGTTTTTCTTTTATGTACGCACGAATGACATAAAA
>TARA_R110000868_G_scaffold91999_3_pt1 | contig 10254 bp, 9 predicted proteins | sample TARA_R110000868 | Tara Oceans TARA_R110000868 (sample SAMEA4397489) | marine metagenome | biome: Polar Biome; feature: [SRF] surface water layer (ENVO:00010504); material: water (ENVO:00002006), including particulate matter (ENVO:01000060) such as... | depth 5 m | reverse complement strand
TTCGTTGCCGTCATAGACGTCGTAACGAACCTTGATGCCCGTTTCTGCTTCGAACTTCGCCACAGTGTCTTCGGCGATATAGTCAGACCAGTTGTAGATGTTGAGGACTTTGTCTTCTGCTTGTGCGTTGGCGGAGAACATTCCGACCAATGCCAAAGCGGCAAATCCAGTCCCGATTTTCCAGTTCATAAAGAAGCTCCGTTCTGATTTCGTTTGCTTCGTACAGGCAAATAAATGCCTCAAGCGGTTTGGTAGCGCAGAACAACCGGAACCTCACTGAGGATCACACCCGAAGGCCCCGCCCCCGCCGGCTCCAGTTTTCGTCACTAAGTTAACCCTATATCCGCGACGCTTAACACCTCAAATCGCCATATCACCAAATTCAATGACCGGAAAATGGAACGACAGACGCCATTCACGCCTCTAAAAAACAGCTATTTTTCGATTGTTCAGTAAACGCCCTTGTCACACGTCTCCCTCCGTCACTTTGCGCTGCACAAAATAAGGGCGACCTGCCTCTACCTCACGCCACTAATGCGTATTTACAAGGCGCAGCGACGAGGAGCGCAAGACGCGGACCGCCGGAAAAGTGAGGCTGACGATGGTGCCGTCACCAGGCAGACTGTCGATAATCAGTTCACCTTGCTGCAGTTCCATCATGGCCTTGACCAAAGACAGCCCCAGTCCCGTTCCCTGTTCCTGACTGATGTGAGGGTTTTGATTTCGCACCTGACCGAAGGGTGTGAGAGCCACCATAATGTCTTCTCTCGACATCCCGACACCGGTGTCGTGGATGTGCAGCGAGAAATCTCCGTTGGCGTGATTCTCTGCCGACAGCCGGACAATGCCGCCTTCCGCTGTGAATTTAATCGCGTTGGACAGGATATTGAGAATGATCTGACGCAGCATCCGTTCGCCGATCACCAGTTTGCAATCCGCCAGAGCCCCGGTTATTCCAAGGCTGACGCCGCGACGCTCAGCTATGGGCATCATCAGATGCATTGCGTCGGAAACGATCTCATCCACTTCGGCTTCGGCGTGATCGTCTGCAGTCGCCGTACCAGACTCGAGTTTGGCCAGCGCCAATATGTCATTGACGAGATCGAGCAGATGCTGACTGCCGAGATTAATGTCACCAATGTAGCCCAAGTAGCGCGCATCGCCGAGCGGACCGTGGGTTTGCTTTTCCAGCAATTGCGAAAAGCCGATGATCGCATTCAGCGGCGTGCGCAGCTCGTGGCTTAAATTTGCCAAGAACTGAGACTTAAACGAATTGGCGCGTAGTGCTTCGTCACGAGCGATGACCACTTCGTTGACGAGCGCCTTCAACATGATGCGCGAACTGCTAATCCGGTTGATCAGCCTTTGCGCCATTGCAATGATCGGGGCGGAGACAGCGAGGGTCACGAGCCCTGCGACAACAAATGTCTTTGCGTCCACCGGCGCGCCCATGGCGTTGGCAAAAAGCCAGTGTGTGCTGAGGGCAAGGAACAACACGCCGACCACAACATAGACGAGCGCGAGCACGGGGTTTTGGCGCTCGAGGAATTTGAAAGGGGCCTTTACACCTTTTCGCATGGTCGGTCACCGGCTACACACGCTGCCCGATTGCGTGACTTCCTCATGCCCTAAGACGAATGAAAGCCATAAGATCATCCCCTGCAAGCTGGGATTGATCCATTTCCCAAATAAGCACAAATCAATCGGGTCGAAATCGTATGAACCCTTGTTTTTGCGATTGATTCTCAATAATTTATGCGGCGGTATCACTTGGAGGGATTGGGATGAGCGACATATTGCAGGACGAGGCGGCTCTGCGCGGTGTTTATCGTGAGCCGTCCGACGGTGCTGTGAACAAGCAGCTTGCGCAAATTGACCCGCACAGCCGCCGCTTTATCGAGTTGTCACCCTTCCTCTGCATCGGCACCAGCAGACCCGACGGATTGGCCGATGTGTCACCGCGCGGGGGCGAGCCGGGCTTTGTCCATTTGCTCGACGAGAAACGTCTCGCCCTTCCCGACCGACCGGGCAACAACCGGCTGGATACACTGACCAATGTCACGCACTCACCCTCTGTCGGCCTGCTCTTTTTTGTGCCGGGGTTTGACGAGATGGTGCGGGTGAACGGCGTTGCAAATGTTTCGATGGCGCCTGAACTCATGGACCGCTTTATCGTGGACGGGAAGCCGCCCCGCAGCGTTTTGGTAATTGATGTCGAAGAGGTTTATTTCCATTGCACCAAGGCATTGAAACGGTCTGCGCTTTGGAACCCCCAAAGGCTTGTTCCACGCGATGCAATGCCAAGTTTCGGCCAAATCATGCGCGACCAGATGAACTTGCCGGTACCTGCAAATGCCATCGATACGGCACTTGAGAAAGACGCCAAAGACAATCTGTACTGATTGTTCGCGCCGGGCATCCGCCAACTCTTGAATAACCCTTTTAGATCAGGGGACTAAGGCCTCCTCGCGGCCGCATTTTTGTGGTATTTGTCTGTTTGCCTCCGCGCAGATAGAAATACCGGCATCGCTCTCTATATAAGCGATGCAGAATTCGCTTTCCGAAAGGATACTCAAAGTGCCTCCCTACCGTTCACGCACGACAACTCATGGCCGTAACATGGCTGGCGCCCGCGGTCTTTGGCGCGCGACTGGTATGAAAGATGGTGACTTCGGCAAACCCATCATTGCTGTGTCCAATTCTTTCACGCAGTTTGTGCCCGGGCACGTGCATCTGAAAGACATGGGTCAACTCGTTGCGCGTGAAATTGAGAAGGCGGGCGGCGTCGCCAAGGAATTCAACACAATTGCTGTCGATGACGGCATCGCGATGGGCCATGACGGCATGCTTTACAGCCTGCCCTCTCGTGACCTCATCGCCGACAGTGTCGAATACATGGTCAACGCCCATTGCGCAGATGCGCTCGTCTGCATTTCCAATTGCGACAAGATCACGCCTGGCATGCTGATGGCCGCAATGCGCCTTAACATTCCGGTGGTCTTTGTGTCTGGCGGTCCGATGGAAGCCGGCAAAGTGAAATGGGAAGACGAGACGCGCGCCGTCGATCTGATCGACGCGATGGTGGCCGCTGCCGATGATAATATTTCAGATGAAGAAGTTGCTGTCGTCGAGCGCTCGGCCTGCCCCACCTGCGGATCCTGCTCGGGCATGTTCACTGCCAATTCGATGAACTGCCTCACCGAAGCGCTGGGCCTTTCTCTGCCGGGCAATGGCTCGACGCTCGCCACTCATTCAGATCGCAAGGAACTGTTCCTTGAGGCCGGTCGTTTGATCGTCGAGATCACGCGCCGGTATTATGAAACTGATGACGAAAGCGTATTGCCGCGCAACGTCGCGAATTTTGACGCTTTCGAGAACGCCATGTCGCTCGACATTGCGATGGGCGGTTCGACCAACACGGTCCTGCATTTGCTTGCCGCCGCCTTTGAGGGCGAAGTGCAGTTCACGATGAAGGATATCGACCGCTTGTCGCATCGCGTGCCGAACCTTTCAAAGATCGCACCGGCCCGAAACGATGTTCACATGGAAGATGTGCATCGTGCCGGCGGCGTGTTCGCCATTCTCGGTGAACTTGATAAGGGTGGCCTTATCCACCGCGATGTAACGACCATTCACAGTCCGACAATGGGCGAAGCCATCGACCATTGGGATATCGGTCGCTCCAAAAGCAATCACGCACACGAGTTTTTCCGCGCGGCGCCCGGTGGCGTCCGCACAACGGAAGCCTTTTCGCAGTCGCGTCGCTATCCCGAACTTGATCTCGATCGCAGCAACGGTGTTATCCGCGACATCGAGCACGCCTATTCCAAAGATGGCGGCCTCGCCGTTCTCTATGGCAATATCGCGGAAGACGGCTGCATTGTGAAAACGGCGGGCGTCGATGCGTCCGTGCTCGTGTTTTCCGGCAAGGCCCGCGTCTATGAGAGTCAGGACAGTTCTGTCCTCGGCATTCTCAACGGCGAAGTGAAAGCCGGCGAAGTCGTCGTCATTCGCTACGAAGGCCCGCGCGGCGGACCCGGCATGCAGGAAATGCTCTACCCGACGAGCTACATCAAGTCGAAGGGTCTCGGCAAGGCATGTGCGTTGATCACCGACGGGCGCTTCTCTGGCGGTACATCGGGCCTGTCCATCGGCCATGTATCACCGGAAGCTGCCGAAGGCGGCCTCATCGGCCTTGTGGAGACCGGTGACCTCATCGAGATCGACATTCCCAAACGCACCATTCATCTCGCAGTTGCTGATGATGTTCTGGCTGCGCGCCGGGAACAGGCCGAAAAAGACGGTTGGATGCCCAAAGAAGTGCGCAAGCGCCGCGTGTCGCCTGCCCTTCAGGCCTATGCCGCCATGTCCACCAGCGCCGCGCGCGGTGCGGTGCGCGACGTGTCGCAGCTGGCCGGTCTGCACAAGCGCGGCCACAAATAATCCCCACAAGAAAACGGCGGTCCGAGAACCCCCTCGGACCGCCGCATCACGCTCTAATCATTTACACCGCATCAAGGAACGCGGCGGAGCGCGACTTTCCGTTCGCACCTGCCACGCGCTAGCTCACTGCGCGCCAGGCACCATCCGGCTGACGGCAAGCGGTGCCATAAGCCTGTTCTTCACGACCATCGATATAGATGTAGGTCTGGTATTCACGGCAATACTCTCCGCTGTTCGACTGATAGGTCCGCATCGGGGTCACTTGATACTGACCGCCGTCACTCTCCCAATAGACTGGCTGATTTGACGGGGCATATTCAAGCACCTGTCCGTAGCAAGCCTGGTCGCTGAGATCGACTGCGCGACCAAGCGTGCCGCCGAGTAGGGCACCGATGATGGCACCACCGAGCGTTGATCTGCCGCCGCCATTATGCGCACCAATCAGACCACCGGCAACGCCGCCAAGTACAGCACCGACCACATCACGGTTACATCCCGCATAGCCGTAGTAATTCGCACCATAGCCGCCATAGCCATACGTCGGCACAATATAGGTGGGACGATAGATCGAGAGATAGGTCACGCGGTTATAGTCGAACCACGGACGCGAACGGCGGTCGTAACCCCATGTATAGCGGGGTGCGCTCACATAATAGCGTGTCCGCCAATGATCCCAACCCGGACCACGCGCCATGTGACGCTGTGAACCGTAGTGCTGCGCCTGCCGGACATCACGACGGGCGTCCTGACGGGCGTCACGACGGTCGTATTGTCTTGCGTCTTGTCGTGCATCGCGACGAGCGTCCTGACGAGCGTCACGACGGTCGTACTGTCTTGCATCTTGACGCGTGTCACGCCGGGCATCCTGACGTGCGTCGCGGCGATCATACTGTCTGGCGTCTTGCCGCGCATCCTGCCGCTGGCCTTGTCTCTGACTCTGTTGCTGCTGACGCTGCTGTTGCTGCTGCCATTGTGCGCGTTGGGCCTGATCGCGTTGCGCGCGCAGCTGCTGTCCATCGTCGCGGCGATCCTGCCGCTGACCCTGACGTTGCTCCTGGCGCTGCTCTTGGCGTTGAATGCGCTGGTCCTGATTTTGCGCCTGACGCCGGTCTTGCCATTGTTCCTGACGCTGTTCCCTGCGTTGCGGTTGCTGGGAAACTTGGCCACGTTCTTCGCGTTGCACCTGCCGCTGCTGCTGGGCTTGAGGCTGCGCCTGACGGCGCTCTTGCCGTTGCTCTTGCCGTTGTTCGCGTCTCGCCTGAGGTGCGCTTTGACGCTGCGTCTGACCGGAATTGTCCTGTGCGTCCTGGTTCCAGCGGCCATGTCCGCGCTCTGCAGCCACGGCTGTCGATGACATTAGTCCCGCTGCCCCCAGCACCAGCGCCGCAGCCAGTCCGGTGCGCGTCAATGATATGACAGAAATTGAATTGAAGGTTTTCACGATAGGCCATCTCCTGTTTGACCCCGGACGTGATGCCCCAATCAAAATCCGGTAGATGGCCATAATCTTCCCGCGAAGCTGAACGCAGGATGAACCAATTCCCGCGCGGCGCTTCAGGTCGTTCGACCTTTGCCATAATTCTCTGTTTTCACGTGATAGGATGACGACTTCACGCACCGACAAAAGCGATTCTCATGACGTTCCTCATTCTGTTTCAGGCAATATTTCTCGGCATCGTTGAAGGTGTTACGGAATTTCTTCCAATCTCCTCAACCGGCCACTTGATCATCGCGGGCCAACTCATTGGTTTTGAGGGTTCAACAGCGGACGTCTTCGAAGTTGTCATTCAGCTCGGCGCTATCCTCGCCATCTGCGCCCTTTATGCGCGCAAGCTGCTGGGCGTCGCCTTCGGCCTGACCAGTGATCCGGCGGCTCGGCATTTCGCGATGGCGGTCATCATTGCCTTCATTCCATCGGTTGTCCTCGGCTTGGCGTTCCATGACCTCATCAAGTCGCTCTTTTCACCGATGATTGTCTGCGTCTCACTTGTTCTTGGCGGCATTGCCATCCTGTTGATCGAAAAATGGAAACCGGCAACCCGCATTGTTGAAGTCGAAAATCTGACGCCTCTGACTTCGTTTCAGATCGGACTGTTCCAATGCCTCGCCATGGTCCCCGGCGTATCGCGTTCAGGAGCGACTATTCTGGGCGCTGTGATGCTGGGTGTTGAACGCAAAACCGCCGCCGAATTCTCTTTCTTCCTCGCTATTCCCACCATGCTGGGGGCAACGGTACTTGATCTTTGGAAAGCCCGGGACGTGCTGAGTTTCGACGACAGCGCCATCATCGCCGTCGGATTTGTTGCCGCATTTATTTCAGCGATTTTTGTCGTGCGCTGGCTTGTTGAGTTTGTCAGCCATCACGGGTTTGCTGTTTTTGGCTGGTACCGCATCGTCTTCGGCACCTTGCTCGCTGGATATTTCTTCTGGCTAGCGTGATTTCGATAGCAGGCTATTTGCGGAGCCGACCGGCGGCTTCGTCCTGAACCATCTGGCGACGTGCATTTGACGCGCGCAGGCCACCGCGTCCGTCGCGACGCGTCGGGTTTGTGAACCCGCTCATATCAACTATTTCAACGCGCTCCGCAGACGGCCGCATGTCGATGGGATCTGCCGTTGGCCGACCTTCAAAATCGGTCCACTGCTTCTCCTCGTAGTCAAAGAGCTTGCACGCCTTATAGATTGCTCGGTAACTGCCAGGCGTGAACTTGTAGCGCACAATATCGTCGCCATAGGCTTCGATCAGCATCTTCTGGGCTTGGGTCAGATTGTAGATGGGGATAGACGGCAATGCGTGATGCGCATTGTGAACCATCACCCAACTAAAAAGACGCAGGAGCGAAAACGGCCACGGCAGGTCGACGTGAGCGGCACCTCGAATATTGCCGCCGTAGAAACTCCATTCACTCTTTTCGGCAAACCACGGAACTTTGGGGTGGTTGTGCTGGAGAAAGATGGAGAGAGCCATCAGGTAATTCCACACAGCATATGGCAACACCCAACCAACAAGCATGACGAGCCACAAAGGCCGCGTCGGCACGAGCCAATGGCCGACGACGCCAATCATCGCGACCATGCCAAACCCGACCACCAGCACAAAAATGGTATCAGGCAGATGCTTCTTCCATTCGCCCCGCATCTCCGGTGCAGTCGGCAGGATCAATTTCTTCAGCCAAAACTCGACGGCGTAATAGGCGAGCGGTCCCAATGGTCCGCGATAAAATCGTTCAAGCGCTCGCCGCCCCCATGATGAGGCATCGTATTCTGCCTTGGACATCGGAGCCCAGACATAATCATAGCCTTTGAGATTGGCGTAAGAGTGATGGATACGATTGTGCACCGTGTCCCAGAGGCTTCGCGAATGTATGCAAGGTATGAATGCGAGCCGCGTGAGCCAGCGGTTCCAATTTCGGCCGGGGACAAAGCTTGCGTGACCCGTGTCATGCCCGATCAGAAATATCAGGCCAATGAGCGCGCCGTTCGCGACGGCAGACAGCACATTGATCCAAATCGGTAACGGGGCCAAAGCGCCGAACAGAGTGGCGAAATAAAGAACATAATGCGCACCCAATATCATCAGCCCACGGCTCAAAGACTTGGATATGACCTGTCGGCGTTCGTCCGAAGTCATCCAATCGCCGGGCGTGCCAAGTTTGCGCGAAACTCCACTCCCCAGACTTTTTTCCGACTGCACAATATTCACGGTTATCGCCTCTCATCACCTATAGCTAACAATGTCTTAACATTCCTAAACTTGCAAATGCATCTTTCTCCCAAGTGCCTGAAAATGAGGGACAATTTCGTCTTGGCCTGCCGCGTTAACACTTCCTTACCTTAAGCCGTTCTTAGGAGTTGACGTGCGATAACGGGGCAATCGAGCGTTCCGACTATGCCGGAGCGAGCGAAAACGTCTCGTAACGGGTGGGGGACCACCTCTCTGATCGCCATGGGGGTCAGCATTTGAGTAGCGAAGAAAGCGTCGGCTTCTACGACCAACGACGTGATTACGGCATGAGCCTACCAACGCTACGATTCCGCGATCCGGTGATCGAGGACACGTTCAGTGCTGCCAATTTTGATCGTCAAATCAACATCACGCGACTTTCAATTGTCATGGGCGGCATTCTGTTCGGCATGTTCAGCCTGCTCGACTTCTACATTATCCCCGATATTGCCTATGAGGCATGGGCCATTCGCTTTGGTCTCACCTGCCCCGCGATGCTGATCGTCGCTGCACTGACATATTCATCGTCATTTACGCATCGCAATGCGGGATGGCTCTCGTTCTCTATGCTCCTGCCCGGCATGGCTGTCGTCTACATGACCGCTGAGGCCGCAGCGCCCGGGGCATATCTCTATTACGGCGGCATTGTCGTCGTTCTGGGCTATGCAAACTGCCTTTGGCGTTTGAGCTATGTCTATTCGTCGGCTGTTTCGCTTTTCATCTTTGCTGCCTACGAGTGGGTTGCGATTTTCATCAACCCGCTGCCGGCCGACATTTTGATCAGCAACTCGACTTTTCTGGTCGCCGCAGCCGCCATCAGCATTTTCCTGAACGTCATTCAGGAATATCAGCTGCGGTGCAGTTTTGTGGACAATGAACAACTGCGTATCGAGCGCACGCGCTCTGAACGTCTGCTCAGCCGTTCCGAAGCTGCCAACCGCGCCAAGAACGATTTCCTTGCGATCATGAGCCATGAGTTGCGCACGCCGCTCAACGCCATTATCGGGTTCTCGGAAATCATTGCGAACCAGATGTTCGGCCCCGTGGGTCAGGAAAAATACGCCGACTATGCCGGGGATATCCGCTCCAGCGGCACGCATCTGTTGAGCATCATCAACGATATTCTCGATATTTCGAAAGCCGAGGCGGGGAAGCTGTCGCTCGAAGAAGAGCCGATTGATCCTGTTGAAGCACTCAACCGCTCAATGCAGACGTTCCGCCTGCGCGCCTCCGAGATCGGCGTTGATCTCACCTTCCGCGTTCGCGGCGACATTCCATGGATCATTGCCGATCCGCGCCTGTTCAATCAGGTCGCGATTAACCTCACGTCAAATGCACTCAAATTCACACCGGCTGGCGGTCGCGTCTGGATCGAAATCGGCCTCGATACGCAGGGCAACTTCGCACTGACGGTCAAAGATTCCGGTATCGGTATCAAGCGGGACGATGTGGAGCGGATTTTCGAGCCTTTCGTGCAGGTCGAAAACGCCATGTCCCGCACGCATCAAGGCACGGGCCTCGGCCTGCCGCTCGTACGTAAAATCATGAACTTGCACGGCGGCACCATCGAACTTGAAAGTGAAGTTGGTCAGGGCACAAATGCCGTTGCCACATTCCCCAAGAGCCGCTTTGTGGCTCCCGATGTGGCAGGCGAACTGAAATGGAATGTTCAGGGCTAAACCCTGTCTTGCACGACCGTTCAGACCTGAGCGGGCGTCAGCGTCACGCTTTCACCGCAGCCACAAGCATCCGTCTGATTGGGATTATTGAACTTGAACCCGGCTGAGAATTTCTCGGTCTGGTAGTCCATCTCCGTGCCGATCAGAAACAGGATCGCCTTCGGGTCGATCAGGATGGTCACACCCTTATCCTCGACCATTTCGTCAAGCGGATTGCGGGCTTCGGCATATTCCATCGTATATTCCATGCCCGCGCAGCCGCCGTTTTTCACGCCGACGCGCAAGCCGATATATTTGCCATCCGACTGCGCCATGATATCGCGCACATGGTCTGCCGCCTTGTCGGTCAATCGGATCGCTTTGGGAAGCTGTCTTGCCATATTCCGTTCCTTAAGCCCTTAATCTGGC
>TARA_R110000868_G_scaffold259864_1_pt1 | contig 10262 bp, 17 predicted proteins | sample TARA_R110000868 | Tara Oceans TARA_R110000868 (sample SAMEA4397489) | marine metagenome | biome: Polar Biome; feature: [SRF] surface water layer (ENVO:00010504); material: water (ENVO:00002006), including particulate matter (ENVO:01000060) such as... | depth 5 m | reverse complement strand
TATAGCGGGGTGTGCATTTCGTTTCCATTTCGGCATCATCGTGTTAAAAAATTGACAAGAAAAAAGAGGGGGGGGTCAAAAAATAAAAAGAAAAAGGCGGGTGGAGCATTCGGGGGGTACTTGCGAACAATCCTTGTTCGTTCGCCTTGTTCGCTTTGTTCGTTCCCAATTGTTCGTTTGTTTTCGTTTCATGTTCGTTTGCTTTCGTTTGTGTTCGTTTGAGTTCTTTAAAAACTTCCTCGTAATCCCGCCAAACAATCACACCCACCAATGCCTCTAAAACGCACCAGATCGAGCTATACGGCGTTATTTCTGCTCGCCAGTACATCCACATAGGAAATCGTTTAAATCCATCTCAGGGCGGTATCCTGCGTTCCAAAGAACCTGATACGAATCGATAACATTTTTGAAACCATCTGAGATGTCGCCTTTACCCGCAGCCGCCAAAACCATCTTGTCTGGCATCGATAACTCACGGTAAAAAAACCGGCTGTTGATCGACGGCGGTCGTCCGTTTTTCCTTGCCATAATTTCAATTCCCAATCTAACAACAAATCCAAATCTATTTTCTAACCAACCCTGACCCTGCTGGCATTGACCCTTGACCCTAACCCTAAGGGTTAGGGGTCAGGGAGGGTCAACTTTTGCCGCTTTTTGCCCCTTTTTGACCCTAATCAGGGTCATGACCCTAGGGTCATCTAGGGTCAACTATTTCGATACTAAAATACTAACTATTCTTCCTCAAAATCATCGAATTGATACAAAACTAGATCAGTTATTCTTCCTCAAAATCATCGCATTTGTTTCCACTTCATCAACCATTTTCCACCCATGTTCGGTCGCTTGAATCATCTTGGCTTGGAGTAAATAACCGATCAGTTTGTCGGTGTAACTTGGATTAATCATGTTCCTGACTGTTCTCTCGGCATTTCCGTCCTTGGCGAGTTTCTCTTTCAACGCCGATCTAGACAGGTACGGCTGGCCATCAACGACCTCGGCTCCTGAATCAAACCACGCATTTTCAAACAATTTCCTAAATCCATCGGTCTTGGAGTCCTTCTTATCCTTTACTGGTGCGGTGCTTGCAATGATGACCGCGCTTGATACTGGCTGGTTATCCTCGTCCATCCAGCCGTGGATAGCCACGGATTGGAGTTCCAAAAAGACCGGCTCGGCCATTTCAGCGTCCTTAGATTTTCTTTGCACCAGCTTCATTGGCGTTGTGTCCGTGCTGGGCACCACCGATATCTCAATATCCAAGGCTCCGCGCCATGCACTTGAGCCTCGGGCACGGTGCTGCGCTTCTTCGGATACGCCGGTGTGATGCACCAAAATGACCGAGCAATCAAACTCGTTCATCAGGTTATTGCACGAATCCAGCATGGTCTTGGCGTCTTGGGCGCTGTTCTCGTCGCCCGATAGAAAGCGGTGCAGGGTGTCGACGACGATAATTTGGGGCGTGTTGGGCAGGGTGCGGATTTGCTGCACCACCTTTAAATAACCGGCGGCAGTGTTTAGATCGCAGCCGTCCTTCGATAACCACATATTCATGGCGCTGGTGACGTTGTGGTGCTGCTTCCATGCCGCCACGCGACCACGCAGGCCGTGGTGACCTTCACCGGCCAAGTAGACAACATTGCCGCCTTTGACCTTGTTTCCGCACCAATCAACCGTGTTGGAGGCCATGCGCAAGCACCAATCCAGAACGACAAAGGTTTTGCCGCCACCCGACGGGCCATGCACCATCACCAAGGCGTTTGATTGCACCCAGCGCTTAACTAGCCATGAGATAGGCGAGGGTTTGGAGCAGAAATCGTCAATTGGTACTAACCAGCCGTCGATGGGTGGATTTAGGAGCGCCAGTAGATCATGGCCGTCTTTGACGTAATCGTTGGCGTCGCCTTGGATCGGCGGCAGGATCATTTCCGCGCCGTACTTAGCGCAGGATTGCTCGGCGTAGCGCTGGCCAACGCCTGAAGCGTCGTTGTCAGCCACAATAATGATGCTTTGCTGAGCGCCGTATAACTCGCGCAGGATGCCGGTGACAGGCACAAGGTTAGAGGCTGAATAGGCCACGACGCAAGGGCGGTTCGTGGTTTCGTGGATGGTCGCAGCGGTGGCAAATCCTTCGGCCAAATACAGAATGCCAGGCTCGTCCATCGTGCCAATCATCAGGTATTTGCCGCCGGTCTGACCGCCTGGGTGATACAGCTTATTTCCGTCGGCATCAATGTACTGAATGCTCGATAACACGCCGTCGAGGCCGTACAAGGGCACCATTAGGCGACCGTCGCCGGTTATCCGTGCGCCATGCGTCTTGATGCCTTTGCGCTGCAAATACGGATGATCTGGCGAGGCCAAGCCACCACCAACCCATATTTTTTCAACGGTATCGGCGGCGACTTCGTGCTTGCGCTGTATTTCAGCGTCGCGCAGGGTTTTAGCCTCACCTAAGCGCCGTGCGTAAGTCATTTCCTCCAGATCGGACAATTTGCGGCCAACGTCAGCGCGAAAGGTCTGCTCGATGCCCATGCGCCAGCAACCAAACCGACCGGCTGGGATGCCATCGCCAAAGATCAAATACCAGCCTGGCTTATCGCCATGACCACCAGAGCCTTTGGTGCCTGACTTAAACCGGTGGATTTTGCCGTCCATTAGGATTTGCTCGGGCGGCGTAAGCCCAATGCTAAACATGGCGTCAATCAATTGCTGTTCGGGTGAGGCGACTATCTTTTCGGGGGGTGGCGACCACGGGCCGCCGAAGATGTTGGAAAGATCAGCCATTACTTAATGTCCCCGAGAAATAATCATTTAGCAATTTAACAACTTTATAGGTGGGATTAGCCTCAGAGTTGTCACGCACTTCGCGCAGGGTGTTGTAGTGAAGGCCGGTGGCCTTAACAATCAACCCAAGTCGGCGATCCTGTAATTTATTCCTAATTTGCTCTAAAGTTAGCATTTATATTACTCCGTCACTTTTTCACATCAAAGTGTTGACATCCTACTTTGTATTCGGTACTCTTGCAAGCAATCGCCAACCAGATACCCTGACCGGCGAGTAAATAGGAGAGTAAAAATGAATGATTCCCAAAAAATGTTCGGTGTGTCTGACATCAATCAGTTTGTTGAATCGGTAAAAGAAAGCATTACGTACAAACTTAGCGGTGGCTATATGGTCGTTGCTGGATTGATGAGTGACGCACAGGAAGAACTAACTTACGGCATGACTGAGCCAGCGCGCAAAACATTAAACCGCGCAAAACACCTTTTGTTTTTAATTGCTGATGGCGAATTGGTCGGCGCAGTTGAACGTGCGGAGGCATAAATCATGATTATTGCAAAAGACGCGAAAGCCATCTACGCGCAACACAACATTGAGTTGGATGACGTTGAGGCTGTATTGGTTGCGCACAACTGCAACGTGAAAGCCGAGGGCAGCGGCAAGACCGCCGAGGATTGGGCGCATGCTTGGGCAGCGGCAGAAAATACCGCAACCGACTTGACCTATGAGGAGGTGACCCGTGGCCATTAATCTTAAATCCACCGGCAACCTAGCTGGTAACGGCGTCAAATTGCTGGTGTACGGTGCAGCTGGTGCTGGCAAAACCAGCCTAATCCCAACCTTGCCCAACCCAATCGTTTTAAGCGCCGAGGGTGGCCTCTTATCAATTCAGGATGCTGAACTGCCTTATATCGAAATCACCACGATGGCCGAGCTGCAGGAGGCTTACAAATGGCTGGCTGAATCTGCCGAGGCTGCGCAGTTTGAATCGGTGGCCATTGACAGCATTTCGGAGATTGCCGAGGTCTGCTTGAACTACGAGAAAAAGGTCAACAAAGACCCACGCGCTGCCTACGGTGCCATGCAGGAGCAAATGGCCGACATTATTCGCGTCTTCCGTGACCTGCCAAACAAGCACGTTTATATGAGCGCCAAGTTAGAAAAGACGCAGGATGAAATGGGTCGTGTCTTGTATGCGCCAAGCATGCCAGGTAACAAGACCGGCCAATCTTTGCCGTATTTCTTTGACGAAGTGCTGGCCTTACGTGTTGAGCGTGATGCTGAAGGAAATAGCCAACGCGCTCTGATGTGCGATAGCGATGGCCTATGGTTAGCCAAAGATCGCTCTGGAAAACTCGATGCTTGGGAAGTGCCTGACTTGACCGTGATTATTAATAAGATCGGAGCGAAGAAATGAAAGCATTCCCAATAAATAATGGTGCGTTTGATGATGAGCCTGGCATGGATTTGCGGGATTACTTTGCGGCCAAAGCTATGCAATCACTACTTTGGAATCCTGATGCGCATTTAGATTCAAAAGAGGATGTTGCAATTGCTGCGTATGAGTATGCCGACATGATGATGGAAATTCGTAGTATGGAGATAAACACATGAACATCAACATTGCCATAGTAATGACGTTGGCCATCTTTGCTGAAACCATCGTGGAGTGGATTCTATGAATGAAATCGAAACGCTATCCAAAGAATGGACAATCGCCAAGATGGAAGAAGCGGCAGCAACGTCTTACCGTCGCGAGATTGAAGACAAGCTGGCCAAGCATTTCAAGGTAGCCGAGTCCTTTGAAGGCACCCAAAACCGCGAAGTTGGCCAGTACGTCGTCAAGATCGAAGGCCGTATGAACCGAAAGATCAACGCCGACAAGCTGCAAGAGCTGGCGACGGCCAACGGCCTTGAGGAGCATTTAAGTAGTTTGTTTCGTTGGAAACCTGAGATTGCATCTGCCGCTTGGAAAGCAGCGGATGAAAGCATTACCAAACCTTTGTTGGGTGCAATTACGACCACGCCAGGTCGCCCGACTTTTACCATCACCATGATTGGAGAATAAAAATGGCTTTTTTAGATCAAACCTTTTCGGCTGACGATATGCCGGTGTCCGAAAAATCGTATGAGCCGCTACCAAGCGGCTGGTACACGGCCAGCATCACGGCTGCGGAGTTGAAAAACACCAAGGCAGGAACTGGCCAATATATTGCTATTCGCTACGACATTATTGGCCCAAGTCATCAAGGGCGCATCGTCTTTGGTAACTTAAACATTCGCAACCCTAACCCCAAAGCCGAAGAAATCGGCCGTCAACAACTTGGCGAGGTTATGCGAGCGATTGGCATTGCTAAAGTGCAGGACACGGATGAGTTAATCGGTGGCCAACTGTCGATTAAGGTGATCATTCGCAGCTCTGAGCAGTACGGCGACCAGAACGAAGTCAAAGGCTTTAAAGCCATTGCTGGCTCAACGCCACCCGCACCGGCAGTTAAAGCGGCGGCTGGTGGTAAGGCTGCGCCACCTTGGCAGAAGAAGTAATGAGTTTATGGGGGAAAGCGGATGCTGCCGTGCGACTCATTGCCACTAACAATGGGTATTGCAGACAGACGCAGCGAGTACCCCACCAATAAAAAAGGGCAGGGTTTGACCCCTGCCCAACTAGTTCACACGAAGGAGAATCGGAATTATGAAAATTCCAGAGCCAGAATACAACATTGCCAACCTGATTGACAAGCACCACGAAAGCCTTCAGGAGCCGCCACGGCCACACCTTGGGGCATCTACCTTGGGTCATCCGTGCGATCGCTGGCTATGGCTGTCGTTTCGTTGGGCGGTGCAACAAAACTTTGACGGTCGTGTTTTGCGAATGTTCCGTCGTGGCAATCTGGAAGAAGCGCAAATCGTTAGCGACCTGCGCGCTATTGGTATCGACATCCAGCGCACGACCGGCAACCAAAGCCGAGTTAGCTTTGGCTCGCACGTATCCGGTAGCTTGGACGGTGTAATCAAATCAGGTGTGCCAGGCGCATTAAAGACCGAGCATGTTGCTGAATTTAAAACCCACAGCGCCAAATCGTTTAACGATGTGGAAAAAAAGGGCGTTGAAGAATCCAAGCCAGAACATTTCGTGCAGATGCAGGTCTACATGGCCGGAACAGAAATTGATCGTGCCTTGTACGTGGCCGTTTGCAAAGACGATGACCGCATCTATACCGAGCGCGTGAAGTTTGACAAAGAGGTGGCCGATAAAGCCGTAGCGCGAGGCAAGCGCATTGCTTTGGCTGATCGTATGCCCGAACCATTATCAGCCGACCCAACGTGGTATCAATGCCGCTGGTGTCCTGCGCATGACTTTTGTTTCGAGTCCAAGATAACCAAGCATGCCAATTGCAGAACCTGCGCGCACAGTACGGCGCTAGAGAATTCAACATGGCGGTGCGAGCGCCACGATGCTGACGACATACCGGTTGATTGGCAACGTGAAGGATGTGATTCGCACGTACTGCATCCCGATCTGGTGCCGTATCCGCGCAAGGAAAGCACGAATGAGTGGCAAGCTATTTACGTGATTAATGGCAAGGACGTTATTAACGGCGAGCCAAGCGAGAGTGTATTCGGCTCCAAAGAAATACTGGCCAATCCTAGTGTGTGTGCTGACCCTGATGAGTTTGCGCTGGAGTTTCGGCGTGAGTTTAATGCGAGGGTGGTGGGGTGAATCGCTTGTATTGTGTCAGTTATTCCTATAATATGGACTGACTGACACAACGGAGGTTTTATGAAATGCGCATTTATTGATTGTGATCGCAATGCAGTATCAAAAGGATATTGCGACAAGCACTATAGAAGATTATTAAAACGTGGCGATGTAAATAATTATGGAAGCCGAAAAGTTGCAGAAGGAAATGCAATTAATCGATTTCATAAAAAGTATGAAATTAACGAATCGGGTTGTTGGATATGGACAGCAAGCACAAGGCCAAATGGAAAAGGCATGCCATATCCAAGGCATTGGACAGACGATAAAAAGTCAATTAGTGCGCACAGATTTTCGTTTGAACTTGTGCATGGTGCAATACCAAAATCTATGTACGTTTGCCATAAATGTGACACGCCATTATGTGTCAATCCAGATCATTTATTTGTTGGAACTCATCAAGATAATATGCGAGACATGGTACAGAAAAAAAGATCATTTACTGGCAGAGGTGAAAACAAAAAAGGCCGAGCAAAACTAACAAATCAACAAGCAGATCAGATTAGAAAAATGGACATATCACATTCAAAAATTGCGGCAATTTTTGGCGTAAGCCAGACAACAATCAGCAGAATTAAACGCGGAGAAAGTTATTAATGCAGCTACGTGATTACCAATCAAGAAGCATAGAAATGCTTTACAACTGGATGTCAAACAACAAGGGAAACCCTTGCGTTGTTATGCCAACCGGATCAGGTAAAAGTCATGTTATTGCCGCTTTATGTAAAAACGCATTACAAACATGGCCAGAAACTAGAATTTTAATGTTGACTCATGTTAAGGAATTAATTGAGCAAAACTCTGAAAAAATGAGACAGCATTGGCCAAATGCGCCATTAGGAATTTATAGCGCAAGCGTTGGAAAGCGTCAGATTGGCGAACCAATTACTTTTGCAGGAATTCAATCAATAAGAAATAAGGCAAATGAAATAGGCCATGTTGATATGGTAATTATTGACGAATGTCACCTTGTAAATCATAACGATGATGGTGGTTATAGAAAACTTATTGGCGAATTAACTGCAATTAATTCAGCCATACGAATTGTTGGATATAGCGCTACTCCTTACAGATTAGGCCACGGCCTTATCACGGACAAACCAGCCATCTTTGATGATCTGATTGAGCCGGTCAGCATCGAGGAGTTGATTTATAAAAGGCACTTGGCCACGCTGCGATCAAAGACCACCACGGCCAAGCTAGACACCACTGGCGTGAAAAAACGTGGCGGTGAGTTTATTGAATCGGAGTTGCAAAAGGCCGTTGATACACGGCACAACAATGACAGCGTAGTAGCCGAAGTGATTCGATTGGCTGGCGATAGAAAGTCGTGGTTATTCTTTTGTGCAGGTATTAACCACGCAAAAAACGTATCGATTGCGCTGCGCGACCAAGGTATCAAGTCGGCCTGTATTACTGGCGAGACATCAAAGACAGACCGCGAGCGGATTATCAACGAATTTAAAACAGGAAAAATAAGGGCGCTAACCAATGCCAATGTTTTAACGACTGGTTTTGATGCTCCTAATATTGATGTAATTGCCATGCTACGCCCCACCATGAGCGCCGGTTTGTACGTCCAAATGGCTGGTCGCGGTATGCGTATCAAAGATCACATCGACCATTGCCTAGTGCTGGATTTTGCCGGTGTGGTCGAGACGCATGGCTCGATCACCAACGTGCAGCCACCTAGTAAAGCAGGAACTGGCACCGGTGAAATGCCGGTCAAGATTTGCATGAATTGCCATGAGCTGTGCGCCGTATCAGTAAAAGTATGCCCAGCTTGTGGCCACGATTTCCCGCCACCAAAACCAAAAGCATTGGTGTTGCACCATGACGACATCATGGGCATGGATGCCAAAGACATGATCGTAACCGGCTGGAATTGGCGCAAGCACATTAGCAACGCCAGTGGTAAAGAAATGCTGGCCGTTAGTTATTATTCAAAGAATTTATCCGACCCATCGATCACCGAGTACCTGCCACTTCGCCACACCGGCTATGCGGGTGACAGAGCGGTTAGGGAGTTAGCCAACATGGCCAATTCGTCGGGCGTGGGTAGCCGTGAGTTATTTGCAACAGGCATAACAAAACTTGACGCGATTGCCAGATACATGAATGATGGAAAACCGCCATCAACCATTGAATACAAAAAAGAAGGCAAGTTTTATCGTGTTCTAAAAAGGAAATGGAATGACTGAACGAATCCCAACGGAGCATGAAGAACAACGCGAAGTCGTTAAATGGTTTCGCCAGACGTACAAAGAAATACGCATCTTTGCAATACCAAACGGCGAGAAACGCACCCTTGGGGTGGCTGCTCGATTAAAGGTTGAAGGCGTTAGCGCAGGCGTTCCCGATCTATACGCACCGGCATGGCGGCTGTGGGTGGAAATGAAACGCATCAAGGGTGGAACGATTAGCCCACCACAAAAAGATTGGCACACCTACTTGCGAGGCATTGGCGACACGGTGCTGGTGTGCAAGGGAGCCGAAGAAGCAAAAGAGCAAATAATAAAATTTAGGGGGGAGAAATGAATCACAAACTTTTAAAAATGTTAAACGAAGCGGGGTTTGATTTCACGCCAGACATCATGAACAAGCTGCCAGCGTTTGAGAATTTGGTTTGGTTGGAGCGGGAGGAATGCGCGAAAGCCGCCGAAGCTGTAGTGCCACGACATACAGAATGCGGTAACAAGATTGCGGGAGCTATCCGAGCAAGGGGTAATCATGACTAGAGATGACATTATCCGAATGGCGCAGGAAGCAAGAATGAGGAAAACATTTGTCTGCGAAAAACCTGAAGATTGTCCTGATGATGATGATTGCTGTCATAAACAAGTACCTGAAGGTTTACATGGCACACCTGAAATCATTGAACGATTTGCAAACCTAATCGCAGCAGCAGAGCGCAACCGCACATGGACTCAAGACCACTGGACGCAGTACGAGCGCAGCATTGCAGCAACAGAGCGCGAGGCGTGTGCAAAGTTATGCGATAAGCAAGCAAATAATCTTTGGGAAAAAAATTGTGACTCAGAAGGTCATGGTGCAGATCAATGCGCAGCAGCCATTCGCGCAAGGGGGCAGCATGACAAGCTGGATTGATGAACTAAAGCCAGGCGACAGGGTTATGTTTGATGGCGACCCTGCAAAAGTTTTTAACGTCATAAGGCAACGTCCAACTGCGCCAGATTATTTCAAACTTGATTTTGATGATGGCTCTTATATTGATGTCAATGACAACGAATTGATTGCGAATGGCAAAAAACTATGACCACTAAATTCTGCACCAGTTGCCAAAGCACACGCGACTTAGCTGGCGGCGTTTATCGCAAAACCAAATCAAGTGGCCGATGGATTTGCCAGCCATGTTTTGAGCGCAAAACCGAAAGCATTTACATGAATCGTTCAGGTAAAGCCGTTGACGTTAAAACGCTAATGGCAAAGTTGTATAGGAAAGCGGCGTGATGGATAAGTTCCAACAAGCCACCACCGACCAGCTTTATTTCCGTGATCCGGCTATTGACCCACCACCGCGAGGTACAAGCATGCTGTTACTAAATCCGAGCGGAGTGTGCATCATAGGTGTTTGGGACGACAGTTGTTTAGGTTGGTGTCCAAAGCCAAAAATTCCTAAATCGTTGAAGGAGAAGAACACATGACTAAACATAAACACGCAGCATTAATTAAAGCATGGGCTGAAGGCGCAAAGATTCA
>TARA_R110000868_G_scaffold79256_21_pt1 | contig 10264 bp, 10 predicted proteins | sample TARA_R110000868 | Tara Oceans TARA_R110000868 (sample SAMEA4397489) | marine metagenome | biome: Polar Biome; feature: [SRF] surface water layer (ENVO:00010504); material: water (ENVO:00002006), including particulate matter (ENVO:01000060) such as... | depth 5 m | reverse complement strand
TTCGAAGCCAAGGTGGCATAATGAGATAGGTGACCGGCACAAAACCGTTACAAGTCCAAAAAGATCGCCGCTCGACGAAGATGCCGCCCGCTTCTTTGCCTTCGATGCTGAGCGAGCGGTGGCTTGCGCATCAAGCGCCTTTTGCTCGCTATCTCGGAAAACTTTCAGTCCTGCCGGATGTCGGGAGAGGAAAATAAGCTTGTAGAGGGGGCGATTGTGCAGAACCTTGTCCACGGTGATGACCGGCGAAAAGCTATAACCCGCTGTCGCTCTTAGAGCTTGGACTGCTAGCTCCTCATAAAGCTTCTCACGCTGTGCACCGGAGGCAGCCTTGACCTCTTCGCGCCAGTTGTCGCGCCCACCCGTCGAAAGCCAGTTCTCCAAGCGAGGGATCAGGTCAGTACCCGCAAACCGATTTGCGAAATCGAACATGAAGTTCACCAGCGCCTCAGAATTCTGCCGTTGCAGTAGAGGCAACATTGCTCCGATTTCTGGGAAACCTTTCGGATCGATCAGAGTAAAGGAAAATGCTGGGCCAGAAATAGCATCCGCGATCTTCGCCGCGTGATCCTCCATCAGGCCGTGCAGCGCTGTAATCTCGATTTTTGGAAAGCGTGAAATTGCCTGCTGGAGCTGCGCAAAGGACGCGGGATCCTTCTCAACCAGAAAGGCGCGCATTTTTACGTCCCGCCCACGATTGAGATAGAGTAGCCGTTGCGCGGTCATGTGGTTCAGGGCGATGCCGAAAGAGGTATCGTCGAAGCTTTCGCCTGCAGCCGATTTCCATGGTCCCGCAAACCCATCGACATAGACAAATTCGTCGTATCGTGAGCAAATTTTACCAATAAGCGCAGGAAGGTACTGATCCAAAAACGTGTGTTTTACAAACGCCTGTTCTCTACCTTGGTAGTGCGCAATATCGATAGCCATCAGCCGAAAGCGACCTTTGTTTCTGGAAAATCATTCCACTCGCGGCCGTCAAGTTCTCGACCCCCGCTCTTCGGCCTTATACCACCCCATTGCTTGAAGAAGAAGGCCACATTCTGTTGCGCGCACTGATCGCGAATGTCTCGCGCCCATTCAATGTTCAGGATACGCGCACCGGGACCGCTTTCGCCTCCTGCGATGACCCAATGGATTCCTGCGAGGTCGACATTTCCAACCGGCCCAATGAGCGGCTCGATCGAAAGGAACCGAACTCCCGCTGGCGCAGCGCGAAGATGGTTGACCCGGGCGGCACCTTTTGCATCCTCAACTGACACACCCAGCCAAATGTGGCTTGGCGGTTGCCGGATTTCATACCGGCCTATGAGATAGTCCCGCATTCTGGAGCTGCGCTTCGTCAACACCTGGAACACATGCCAATGCGCCTGCTCCATGGTGTCGAACACAGCATCCACGAAGGATGAGGGCACATCCTTGTGGAAAAGGTCACTCATGGAGTTGACGAAGATCATACGGCTGCGCTTCCAACGGAGCGGCTGCTCTATACGTTCTGGACGTAGCGTAAGATCGAAGCCGTTCTCGAACGGATGCCCGGGAATGCCCCTCCAGCGTTCGGCAAAGCGCTCAGCATAACAATTGTCACAGCCCGCAGTGATCTTCGTGCAACCTGTGACGGGGTTCCATGTGGCATCAGTCCACTCGATCGCGCTACCATCCGCCATGACATTTCCTAGAAACGAAATAAGAACAAACCGCACGCAGCTTGCGTGCCAACTTCGGGTCAAGCTTCACATCAAGGAATCACAGTCGCGTTTGCCAGGCAATCGAATGTTTCAGTGGCTGCGCCAGCGGCAGCTGGCTGACGTCGGTTGTTGAAAGGCAATTTTATGTATCACGATCCCAAATCGCCTCATAACCTCATGTCGGGCTGAATGAGCGCTAACGCTGCACGCGAGACTAGACAACCTAGCCGCCACCGCTGCGAAGCATTTTTGCGTTATAATGGATCGCTGCAGTCCAAACGCGCCGTCACGCGGAATACTTGTCACGATACACGTCGAGATAGTCGGCATCCTGGCAGATGCATCGCGCGGTGCCGTTCGTGCCTTTTCGCGCAGGATAGCTGATGTGCCCCGGCAGCCTGCGCATCAGGTCGATCGTGGTACGAACCCCAACAGGCGCGCTTCGCAGAACCGAGCCTGAGGCGACGACCTCCGCAGCGAGCATGACTCCGGCAAGCGCGGACTGGAACGACATTGGCACCTCGACGTCGGCACCGCCGCCGTCTTTGGCGCGCATGATCGCGTTTCCGCAGATCGCCTTCTGGCGAAAAGCGCGAAGCGGCAGGCCGACGAAGGGCAGAAGCGCGTCCATTGCGATACCGAGCTGCGAGGCGACGAGCCGCGCGAACTGCTCGGAGACGGGCGTGCCGAAGTGCAGCATCGCCCTGATCTCCATCTTCTGTTCCGGCGGAAAGCCCAGCTCTTCCAGCACGATCTCGTCCTCGTTGCGGCGCGCGCTATCGGGCAAATAGAGGCAGGCCAGACAGGCGTCCTCGCCGTCGAACTCATGGCGCGAGACGCCAAGGTCGCCAGCCTGTGTCCACGAATTTACGATCCGACGCGGCAGCGAACTCTGCACCTGCACTCGATCCTGGGCAGTATCGAGCGCCACCGCCACCAGTTCGCACGCGCGATGCGCGGGATCCTGCACGTATTCCGCCCAGGTGCTGCGGAATGCCGTCGCGGAAATCCCGCCGCCCTGCATGGCGGCCACCGCGAAATCGACCTTTACTGCGCCCTCGTCCGTCATCGTAGGCAGGACGTAGCGTTGGAGGTTGGTCAGCTCGACATGCTCGTGATCGATCAGGTGAAGATGGCCGGCGACGCATTGCAGCTTCGACATCGCCCATACGAACGCATTGCCGATCGCGCCGACGCCGACCAGTTGCGCGAGGCCGATGTCCATGCCGGTCGGCAGGTCGCCGTTCGTCGCATCGTCTCCCGTCGCGAAGTTCAGCAGGGAGATCGTCAGATCCTCGTCGAGGTCCGGTCGCGTCAGCCAACCGGCGAACACCGCACGGAAGACGTTCGCGACGGCGATGCAGGCGGCCGCCCCAGCACCGAACGGATTGGTGCTCGTGGCGAAGCCTAGCGGCCGCGCCGTGCCCACGCGCGCGATCCAGCGGTCCGACCCCATGTATACGACACGGCCGGCAGGCGCCTCGGTCACGCCAGCGACGACGACGATGTCCTCGCCGACAGGCAGATCGACGATCTCGATGTTCGGATTGATTGCGCGCAGCAGCACAATCAGTTCGTCGGCATGAGCGTGATCGCCGTCGAGCGGCAGGATGCGCACCCGCGGATACAATCGCGCGATTAGCCGCGTCGACAGGTCGAGAGCGGCCAACCCCTCGAGGCAGGTCGCGGCCTGCGTGTCAAAGGCGATGGTCACGGTGACCTCGTCCAGCCGCTTCTCGAAGGCGCCAGAATCGAAGTCGCGAAGAACCTGCGCGGCGCTCTGGCGCGCGCGGTCGAAAAAGGGGGCGAGGCCCATGATCTACTCCTCTAACACGATGATTTTCGCTGCCTGACGCGCCGGAACCTCCACCCAGCGAGGGCGTGGCCCGGGACTCCAGAATGGTCGCGGGGTCAGCCTGTAGGTTGCGCACCGTGCGATCGAGAACGGGTCGCGCGCGAAATCCGGCACTACAAGCGAGAAGGCGCCAAGCGCTGTCGCGATCGCATACTCGTCGTCCATCTCGCTGTGATACGCCTCAGTCGGATGGCTATGAATCTGCGCCAGCAGCCGCAGGCCGCTCTTGAAGAGGTGCAGGTTGATACGGTGCAGTTCCGCCCCCGGCACCGACACCATCAGCCCGTGGTCGCCACGGATGCCCTGCTGCTCGGGTACGATCGCCTCTCGGATGGCGAAGCGCGCGCCGTCCTGTACCCCCACCCAGAGCGCCATGCCCTCAAGGCCACGTAGCCCAACGGCTCGAAGATGCGCGTGCGTGCGCAACGCGACATCCGCGGGAAGTTCGACCGTTGTGACCTCGGTGAGCGAGGCCCTCATGCGGGAATCTCCGACTGAGCCAGGCCGAGATTGACCTGCACCTGGTTGATCGGTGCGGTTCCGTACCGCCACACGGTCTCCAGCAGATTAAACAGCTTTCCTTCGCCGACCGCGCGGTGGATCTCCCAGGGATCGCCGGTGTGCGCAGGATGCGCGTGATACGCGCGCGTACCGGGCAGACACAGGAAGCCGGGTATGTGGGGCATCTGCGGATAGTGCTGATAAAGCTCCACCAATTGCGGCATGGCCATCTGCATGGCAACAGGCTGACCGTTCACCTCGATCTGCTGCACGGCCTCGCCCGGCATGGCCCTCAGCAGCTTGGTCTGCATTTCCGCTGGCATCAGCTCGCGATCCGTGAAGGGCTCGACGAACGTGATCGCCAGCGGCTGCACGTCATAGTCGGTGAAATCGATCCGGACCGCGAAGGGTATCGTCCATGGCCGGCAGTTCACCGTGGCGAAGGCGACCTTCACCACGGGGAACTCGGCCTGCATGACCCACATCCCGCGGGCCACTAGGGTCGAACCGAGGTCGCGCAGCTGCGCGACCTCGCGATCGAACTTGCGCCGGCTGACGGCGGGGTCCGCGACTTGCATCAGCCGGCCGCCCCGGCCTTGAGGCTGGCGAGCAGCAGCGCGCCGTCCTTGATGCCCAGTTCGTGCAGCGTCTTCGAGACGTCGAGCGGATTGCCGGGCTCGTCGGTCACCTGCCAGTTCGCGACGTCCTGACCGGTGTTCTCGCTCTCGGCGAGCGCCTTCTCCAGCAGCGACACCAGCGTGCTCTCGGGCTTGCCCTTCACGGAGACGGGTTCGCCATTGATCACGAAGGTGACATGGAGGTTCTTCGGCGGGGGCGTCTTGTGGCGGCGGGCGAGGACACGTTCGAAACCGTCGCCGCCGACGTCGAGATTGCCGCCGCGCGGGACCAGCTTCTCGCCCTCGCCGGCTACCGAGACGAAGATATCACGATCGTCCGCGATCTTGCCGATGAGGCGCACGTCCTCCTCGGAGATCGTGGAGAAGCCCCACTCCCAGCCCAGCTCGTTCACCTCGAACGCGTAGTCACGGTCGCTGCAGAACGAGCGGAACTGCCGCTTCTCCCCTTCCTTCAGGACGATCGGCGTCTCCAGTCCGACCCCCTCGGTATAGCGGTCCTTGATCTCGACGAGACGATAGTCGCCCACCGGATGAAGGCCGGCGAGCGCGCGCAGATCGCGGCCCTTCAGCTTGTTGTCGCCGGTCGGGATGGCGATGCCATCCACCTCGAAGACCCACTTTTCCTTCACTTCGCTCATTACTCACAACCTTTCCGTTTCGATGACCGCCGAATCTGGCCCCAAACCGGATCCGCCCCATGATGATTCCCGATCGCAGCCGATTCGGCAAGCATCGATGTTACCAATCTGGTAATATTGTTATTGACGTCATCATGCTGCTATGGCACCGCGCAATGCACATCTCTGGCGCACTCGAACTGGGGGATCTGAATGGCCTTTCCGAACCCGGTCCATTGGGAGCGGCCAGGGCTTGGCATGCGGAGGTATCGGCAGCCTCGTGGTCCGATCGGACACAGCTTCTCGGCCGGTTTCCCAGCGCGCAGATGGACGGTGATCACGTGCTCTTCGATCTGGGTGAAGGCGATCATTGCGTCATCGCGCGCTTCAACTATGAAATGCAGTCCGTGCTTATGAAATATTTTGGATCGCGAGCGTCCGCCGTCTGGCCGCCTACGGCACGCGGCCGCAAGGCGAAGAGGAAGTCGTGAAGATCGCCCCCGTCAGAAACGCGGCCGACCATGTACGCGCCCTCCAGCGGATCGAAGACATCTTCGACGCGAAGCCGAACACGCCCGACGGCGACGAACTCGAAATTCTTTCGATGCTCGTCGCTCAGTACGAGCAGAAGTCGATACCCGTGCCTTCGCCTATCGAGGCGATCCGCTTCCGCCTTCATCAGCAAGGTCTCTCCCCGCGTGATCTCGAGCCCTTCCTGGGTGCGCGATCGCGCGTCTCCGAGATAATGTCCGGCGAGCGCAAGCTCACCGTCGACATGATGCGGGCCCTCCATCTCAACTTCGGCATACCGGCTGAATCCCTCCTCGGCGCGCCGCAGGGCGCCCCCTCAGCGCCGGCACCGAAGCGCGCGCCCGAACCCTCCGCACGCGCCCTCGCCGATCTCGCAGCCACCGGGCTCATGAAGGCGAAGGAAGCCTATTCCGACTTTCTGGCGCGTGCCGCCTCGCTGTGCGCCCCGGATCCGAAGCTGAAGGCCGCCCATCTTCGCAAGACCCGGACGGACCGCACCAACACCAAGACCGACGTGGCGGCCTTAGACGGCTGGTGTGCGGCCGCGCTGCTCAAGTCGATGGACGTGAAGGTGACCAAGAAGACACGCCAGACCAAGCACGACATGACGCTGGCGCGCGCGATCGCCCAATTCAGCACGCGAAAGGACGGCATCAAGAAGATCGGCAAATTCCTTGCCGATCACGGTATCGCCTTGGTCGTCCTACGACATTTCACTGGCACCTATCTCGACGGGGCCGCCATGCGCAGAGCAGACGGCGTCTTCGTCATCGCCCTGACCCTGCGGCACGACCGGATAGACAACTTCTGGTTCACGCTGCTGCACGAGTTCGCCCACGTCTCGTGCCACCTCAACGGCGAGACCAGCATGATCTTCGACGATCTCGAGCTGGGCTCGACCGACGAGATAGAAGCCGAAGCCGACCGCTTCGCCCAGCAGGCGCTCATACCCGACGACATATGGAAGGCCGCTCATGCGGACTTCGGGCTATCGGAGGTCACCGACCTCGCCGACGAGGCCGGCGTCGACCTAGCCATCGTCGCAGGACGCTGGCAGCGCGAGTTCAAGGACTATCGCCGGTTCTCGAAGGCGGTTGGCCATGGCGAGGTGCGCAAGGTACTGCTGCCGAAGGGCTGAAGCGAGGGCCGCACCGGCAGCGGCTGACGGCCCAGTTCAGATCGTGATCTCCCCCCGCGTGCCTTCGGGCGCCTGAATCACCGCCTCATAGAAGCCGTCGTCCGTGGCCCGCGGCTGCGGCGACGCGTATGCGTCGGGGAGTAAAGCGCGGACACACTTGACGGAGATTGATCCAGCCATGCTTAAGGGCGCTAAATTGTGGGGGGTTATCCCGCAGTCGAGCTCCTAACTGGACAGTCGCCTACCGTCCACACTTCCTACTCGAACGAGAGCAAAGCTGCTGGTCCGCTTCTGGGGAGACAAAATCAACGTCTGAACGACCGACAAGGGTCGAGATCGGAAAGCGAGGTCTGGGACAAAGCGGTGTAGTCAATGGTATTTAATTCACGGAAATCCGACATTCCCGTTTGCTCATTCGCCACGTATGACGACACAAGTCGGCGGGCGCCGACCTTCCGACTTTGGCTCACGGCGGTCGCAAACCTGCAAATCGGCTCACGAAGCTATTGCAGACGTTTGACCGACCGGCCAACTGAGGAGGAGGCATCTGCTAAATCCGCAGCAGATGGAGTTGGGATCCGACAATGAAAATCTTCGTTAGCAGCGTGATGAACGGGTTTAGCGAATTCCGGGAGGCGGCGTTCGCAGCCATCCGAAGTCTTGACCACGACGTCGTCCGGGCCGAGGATTTTCCCGCGTCGACCACATCCTCGCGCGTCGCCTGCCTACAAGGCGTGCGCGAAGCGGATCTCGTGGTACTCATTATGGGTGAGCGCTACGGTTGGTCCGACACACATTCCAGTCTCTCGCCCACTCATGAGGAATTTCGCGAAGCGGTGGTCGATGGCAAGGTCATCCCCTTCGTGCAGACAGGCGTCACATGCGAGCCGGCGCAGAAGGCGTTCGTCGAGGAGGTCGAGAACTACGACACCGGTATGCATCGTGGAAGAAACTTCGCCACGCCCGATGACCTGCGGACCGAGGTGACGCGCGCGCTCGCGCGCCACCAGCTTTTAGCGGCTACCGCTCCCGTTGACGTGACAACGATGGTCGATGTCGCACGGCGACTGATACCTAACGAGGAGCGCGGGTTTGTCCGGATGACCGGACCGCTTCTCCATCTCGCCATCGCGGGAGGGCCTACACAGATGCTCATCCGACCAAGCGAGATCGAGGATCAGGCGCTAGTGGACAGCATAGTCGGCGACTTGTCCGCCGCGTCCGGCTACTTTTCCTATCGGCGCCGCACCGAACCCCGCCTTGAGAGCGGAGCACTATTCATTGAGCAGGAAAACGGAGCTATTTTCCGTATCGACGAAGCGGGAGCGATGCTCCTATCGGTCCCGATCGAGCAGGCGTCTGGGCACCTCAAGCCGCTCATCGAAGAGAACGTGTCCGGAGCCATTGCAAAGGCTTTGACGGTCGCCGATAGGATGCTTGAGAAGTTCGACCGCACTCAGAAGCTCACCCGCATTGTCATCGCGGCCGATATCGGGACGAGTGGAGTGTTCGGGTGGCGGACAGCTCGCGAGCAGGCGGCGAGCCCAGATTCCATGCAAATAGCCGTAGGTAGGTCGGCCTCGGGACCGGTCATGCTCAATCCTCCTGACCGGACCCGCATGGCGCTGCGGGCCGAACATACGCGCCTCATCGAAGATTTGCTCGCCCTCCTCAGGCGACGATATCGAAGCTGATCTCTTCGTATAAGCAGGACAGCAAAGGACATGGCATCAACCGGCGAGTTGCGCCGACACTCGCGAACGGCGAATTTTTGGTGGGCGCCGACAAGATAGCCGACTGTCCGCAGTTGGAGAGTAAGCGCTGTTTCCCTGCCACCTTGCGTGTTTGGGTGATTCAGGCAGACGCTGGGTTGGATGGCAGACGACAACCCTACGAGCGCACTGGACACCCGCACTGGAGTGGCTCGGGAGCCTGTTGGCCGCCCTGAGGTTCTGCGCAGTATGGCTGGCCGACGGAGGATTTGGACGCTGGAGCAGAAGCTGGCGATCGTGGCCGAGATGGAGCGCTGCGACAACATCGCCGCGTATTCACGCCAGTACGATATTCCGACGTCATTGCTCTACACCTGGCGGCGGGAGTTCCGCTATGCCCTTGCAGCCCGGCAGGTGGCAGACCCTGATAGTGATCACGCGCCGATGTTCGTGCCGGTCGTGGCCGATAGTCCCAAGCCAAAGTCGCACGATGTAGCAATCGAGGTTGAGCTTGGCGGCGCGGTGGTTCGGATCGGTCGAACGGCGAGCCCCGGGTTGGCGACTGCGGTGATTGAGGCTCTTCAGGTGCGGCGTTGATCGGTCCTGGTTCAGGCGCGCGGGTGATGGTGGCAACGCGGCCGGTGGATTTCCGTAAAGGTCCTGATGCCCTGGCTGCACTGGTCAGCGCCGAGTATGGCGGCGACCCGTATTCCGGGGTGATCTATGTCTTTCGCGCGAAGCGGGCTGACCGGATCAAGCTGGTCTGGTGGGATGGCACTGGCCTGTGCCTGATGGCCAAGAGACTGGAGTCCGGCGGCTTCAAGTGGCCCGGCATCCAGGATGGTGTGATGCGCGTGACGGCAGCCCAACTCGGCGCCTTGCTGGAAGGTCTGGACTGGCGCCGGGTGCATGGCGGACGCCGTCCGATAGCGCCGCAGATTGCCGGTTGACGGGGCTTTCGTCAGCTGATTCACTGCCATTATGCTGATAGAAGCGGACCTGCCGGAAGACCTCGAAGCGCTACGCGCATTCGCGCTTGAGCAGTCCCGCTTGCTCGCCGAGGAACGTGCAGCAGCTGCCGATCTCGCGACCGCAAAGAGCGAAGCGGAAGCAGAGATAGAACGACTGCAGTCTATCCTCGATGCCTTCCTGCGCCACCGTTTCGGTCGCAGGTCCGAGCAGCTCGATCCCGACCAGCTCCAGCTTGGCCTTGAGGATGTTGAGGCGGCACTTGGCACAGCCCGTGCGGGGCGTGAAGCTGCATCGGCCCGTTCTAAGGGCGATCGTCCGCGCAAAGCCAACCGCGGTTCGCTACCAGCACATCTCGAACGGATCGAGCAGGTCGTCGATGTCGAAGGCATCGACGGCTTTCGGGCCTGCCCGTGCTGCGGCGGCGGGCTGCATCAGATCGGCGAGGATGTCTCCGAACGGCTTGATGTCGTGCCGACCACGTTCCGTGTTTTGGTCACCCGTCGGCCTCGTTATGGCTGCCGCTCGTGTGAGAGCGCGGTCGTCCAGGCCCCGGCACCGGCTCATATTGTCGAAGGCGGCATCCCCACCGAAGCCCTGATCGCACAGGTGCTG
>TARA_R110000868_G_scaffold283752_1_pt1 | contig 10265 bp, 20 predicted proteins | sample TARA_R110000868 | Tara Oceans TARA_R110000868 (sample SAMEA4397489) | marine metagenome | biome: Polar Biome; feature: [SRF] surface water layer (ENVO:00010504); material: water (ENVO:00002006), including particulate matter (ENVO:01000060) such as... | depth 5 m | reverse complement strand
GGAGACTATGTTAATTCATATGTCCCCTACAAGTCCTATTGTAAAACAGAAATTACAATTAAAAATTAAATACCTAACACTCTAGCAATCTCTTTACGTTCAGAAGGTAGAGAGTTTCCATCTCGAAGCCACTCCTCAATTTGCTCAAAATAAAACGCAGCTTCATTATTATCACTCTTAAGAATACTAGAACACTCACTAAAAAAGTTTTTTAGCTTCATAGCATGCATATTATCTGATGCACCGGCGCGATGAGTTTTTCCAGGTCTTTGCATTATTCTTCCTTAATATCTACAAGAATCATATTATCGACTTTTTTGCGGAATAAATCAACAGCTATTTCATAATTATCATAAGAACTAGCATCGATGCTGGTCTTCGCAGTATACCCTACAGGTTCCATCCAGTAATCTTTTTTAAAAAATCCATCATCTTCATAAAAATTACAATATAACTCATAGCCTTTATAAATTGCTATTGGTTTATCCATTTTTAATTTCCTTTAATAACAAAAACCGTGAGTAGATTCTGTATCATCTTCTTTGATAATATCTTCAATCATTCCAGCGATCATTTGGAGTTCTTTTAAAGCATTACCTTTTGCCATTTCTGTTAGTTCTGTAAAAAAGATAGAAGATTTAATTAATTCTAATTGATCTTCTGAAATTTGAATGTTGAAAGTTTTCATCTTAGATCTCCATTTTCTATACATTAAGTATAGCGTCTATTTGGACTAAGTGCAACTGTTATTTTACTTTTCCGCTAGAAGAAGTAATCTTTGTAAGATAGGTACCAGCGCTGCGTTGATACGCTTCCATTAGCTCAGCATACATTTTAGGAGACATTCCGATAATAGATGCTTTATCGGAATTTTTATTTTGGTACTGTCTGATATAGACTACATCATCAAACATAATAACCGCTACATCTTCTTCAAGGCCTTCGTCATCTACTACTGTAATAGTGACATCATCGAAATCTATCTCAACGCTAAACATATTTTCTATCGTGTTCTTTACCAATACCATAGTCCCCATCATAAGATCCAATATTTTCAGATTTAAAGTTAAGATATTGACCTACACGAGTGCCTGGTTTAATACGCATTAAGCCAGTAGTAACGTGCATTACACTTGCCATAACACCATTATATCCTGTATCATAAAGCCCGCTAGTAAGATACACGCCATTCCGATTAAGAGTAGATCTGGTAATAACATATCCAGCTTCGCCTTGACCTACTTCAATTTCATTTTCCATAATAATTTCGTATGCACCAGGATAGAGATACCAATAACCATCTTCCCAAGGCTCGAACTCTACAGAACCTCGATGAATCTTTTTGTCTTCATCAATAGTAAATACATTGTCATTAATCTTTAAGATCTTACTAACTCGTAGATCAACTGCGTTTGGCTGAATGTCTTTAGGTTGAATATTAGTAAGAGAAGACGTAGAAGTGGGACTTGCAATATGCTTCATGCTCATTATACAGCGCTCCAATAAAATTGTTCTTTAGTTTTAAATGATATATTAATTTTAGTCCATTTCGCAGATGTTTGCAACTGAAATATTTCTCCGTCAGGTAGTAGCTTAGCATCATCAAACCTGGTAGAGGATATAGTACTTCCGTGTACAAATAACGGACAGTTAGCATTACGAAAAATATTAAGGCCACTATAAGGGTGGTAATATGCACAGGCAAACGTACCGTCTACTTCCGATAAGAAGCTATAATCTCCTCGAACAAGGAAGTTAAGTAGCCATGCTGTGTCCCAAGGCTGATTGTCTTTCCATTCGTCTTGCCATTTCTTTATCTGATTAGCCTTAACAATACCATTATGCCAAAGATAAGACCCTTTATAGCTTGCTGGATGAATAGAATTCTCATCTTTAGCATCTGTTGTGGGCGCCTGTTGATGGCAGATAATATACCCCTGGGGGAGACCATCTAGCATCTCAGGTGCTAGAGCACCAAAACCTTTCGAAAGGTATTGAATCTTTCCATCGTCTATTACACATACAGAATGAGAATGCTGGCCGCGATAAGCATTTAACTCGGCCAGCTTCTTTACCGTATCAACATTATGTGATCCGATAATACTACACATATCAGCTAATCTTTGCTTGTTTACGCAACCAAGCTAGCAAGACTCCATAGACCGGCAAGAACAATACAAAAGATGTAATGATCTTAAATACTACGTCTACAGAAGCGATCTCTAACCAATGCGTACTCATAAACGGATCATCGCTATAAGCGAATGCCGCCCAGAAGAATGTATAGGTATCTAGAATATTAGAGAAGATAGTAGAGATAGCAGGAGCGACCCACCATAATTCAGTTAGCTTTTCACGAACGCGTTGGAAGATAGATACATCTAGCAATTGACTAGCCAGGTATGCTAGAGCACTAGCGAACCCAATCATAGGAGTTGCAATATAACTACTAATAATAATAGCAGGAATAAACGCAAGCGCTACAACTCCTCGAGCAGTATACTTGTCTGTTAGACGTACTGTCAAATCAGTCGCAACTACAATTAGTGGGAACGTAAACATACCCCAGGTAAATTGTAGATCTGTACCATATAGGGTACCACCAAATTGTACTGCCCAGTTAGATAGAGCAATAATAAAGAGATGTAGTATTACTAGTTTAGCTAGTAGAATCCTATTCACATTCTCAAAGTTAAAGTATTGTTTAAGCATATTATATGTTTCCTTATTAATGGGATTATCCCCAGGTTTTAGGTAGTAAATTTTCCCATGGAATATCGATAGAATATTCAATAGGATCTTTCATGCCCGCTTTGCCAAAGTTAGCAATTCGTTCTGCACAGGATGGACACTTACCACACGAACGCCCCTCTTCATCAGGGTCGTAGCAGGTAAGTGTATGAATAAGAAGATCTTCTTGACCCATCTCCTTACAAATATTAATCTCTTCTGCTTTAGATAGCAAGCTAAAAGGAGCAAGAATCTCCACTTTATGAGTACGGTTCTGAGCAGCAACAGCATTCAAAGAATCAACAAAGCGCTGTGACGTATCCCAGTAACCGTACTCATCGTGAACCTGGAGACCAGTAAAGACATACGAAGCATTAGATGCTTCAGCTTGGGCCATCGTAAGAGAGAGGAGAATCAAATTACGAAAAGGCACATATGTCTTAGGTTGAGGATCACCAAGTACATCCTGGATAGTAGGCATCAACACACTACTACCTCTAATATTTGCAGAGATAGGCTCTGCAATCTGACCTAGAATACCTAGGTCAAGAATCTTATGGCCAATACCTAGCTTTGCACAGAGTGTTGCGGCTTTATTAAGCTCTTCTTTTTGCTTCTGGCCATAATCATACGACAGAGCATATACACGATCTGCTCCATATTTCTTAACTAACATCATAGTCATAATACCAGAGTCAAGACCGCCTGACATTACTGCCAAGACGTTCTTATCTGTATCAGGTAGATTATTAAGTGCTTCTTGTAGGAACATTACTGCCTCATTGTCTTGGTCGTCATATACGTTGCAGAAGAAATCGGATGCGCGAATAACAGGTCTGCAGAGCTAGAACGAATAGGATTAATATCAATTCCACCGCGGCGAGTATACAAGCACGTTACTATAAGTTCTTCTGGCTCTAACAAGTCAAATAAACGTTTATAGATGCACTCACAGATCTCTTCATGGAAGTGATTCTCTTTACGCATTGATACAATATACTGCAACAACGATTCTGGAGTCACAAGCTTCTGCCCTTTAATATGAATATAAACATCACCCCAGTCAGGTTGATTAGTAACTCGGCAGTTAGAACGCAAAGACTTCGATGAATAACGAACTAGTTTAGCAGGTTCATGGGGAGAGTGAATAGTATCAAAGATACTTGGATCTTCGTTATACTGATTAAAAGCCATTTCACTTACTTCTAGAATCTCTTCTAGAGGTAAAAAGGTACCTCTCATCGGTGACACATATCCAATATCTTCGTCAATAAACAAACATACCTCGAGGTCACGAATATGACTAAGACCAAGTACCTCAGCCATATCTTCACGTACAGTTTTCTCTACTAGATCTGCTGCGATCCACATATCTGGGCCCATTTTAGCCATATTAAATGAATTCAAATACAACTTAGCAGATTTAGACTCTACAATATTTTTAGAATTGGCTGGGTATGACCAACGAAGCCAACCTGAGATAGGAAAGCCGTTATCCAACAAGCAGGAGAACTCATAAGAGTTCCAAGTATCTATGCCTGCAAAAGGTAGATCTTCATCTTTAATATTATACTGAGTACGATTCAATACTCGAGGAATACCCACAAGTAGACTCTTCTCAATATTATCTGGAGTAATATACGGTTTTACAACAGACCCATCACCAGCTTTACCTAGGTGAACTGAAGCAATATCTTCAATTTTCATTTCTTATTTCCTCTTGCTTTCTCAAGCGCATCTACAGCAAACTGCAGAAACGTAATAGCTTTCTTAAGTTCTAATAACACATCGTCTTTCTGACCAAGACGCCACAAATACTTAAACGCCTGAAAGCGATTATAATCAGTAAAAGTATCGTTCTGATGCTCTTCACATAACTGCTGAATAACATCAATACACTCTACTGATCCTTCTTTCTGACTGTAATGCCCAGGTCTAGTATTACCAGACTCTTCTACTTCCCCATCAACATTCATTTAACTTCTCCTCTAGAAATTTAACCCACATATTGATAGATATTATACGCAATCTATCAATTAAAATCAACTCATCTTCGTCACCTTCCATAATATATTCTTCACGAGAAACAATAGGACCTCTATCGAGATCTTGAGTTACTTTATGGATAACACACCCAGTAGAAGGGAGACTCATCTCAATAGCTTTCTTCTGAGGATCTTTTCCTACTAGTTCAGGGTAGGTAACAATATCACCAGGATGGCCATTATACATCTCATACGGTAGATCAGGCATAATGCGTAGATACCCATGAAGAGTAATTAAAGGATTACTAAACACATTGCTAAGCATCTCAATCTCTTTAATTAATCTATTATGAGTACTACGCTGAGTAGCAGACCGGTACACAAGGTCTTTATGCACGCTATATTTGTCCATATTAGTAGTAAGAATATGATCAGGCCAACGACCTAACTTCTTACTTATCTCAACAATCTCTTTCCCAGATTGAGAAAACATAGCGATCCACATATCTTATCCTTTACAGAACTGCCGGAATATATCGATATTATAAAGTATATCATCTAATTTATCAACTACATTAGCTTCAAGAAGAGTATAAAGTTTCACAGATTCTTTATTATCTAATCCCCAGTCTTTATAACGAATATTATGCATGCCGTGAATTACAGGATTAGAAGTATCTACAGAGTCAATCCACTTCCAGCCGAACTCGTTATACACTCTAAACTCTTGAGGCAATCCACAACCTAATAGATGATGGGGTTTAGAAGTATTAATAACACCTTCACCTAGCATCTTTGTAAGTACACTCTGTCTACCTGCGGCCATTTTATGATACTTAGTTTGACCACTATACTCTTGGAAGAACGGATGATTAAAAGACATTGCTATCTTATCAACTAGAGGTGAGTTAGCCAAAGCAATATAACAAGTAACAAGCTCATCATAACTACTACCCTGAGCGACAGCAATAGACTTACCAGGAAGATCAGGATATGCAGACACAAAGCTATTAAAACTATTAAGAGTAGCGGCACAATTATCCAAGACATCTGGGATAATATACCAGTCTGGTTCAAGTCTAACAACCCACTCAGCAAACTTTGCTCCATCGAAAGCTTCTCCTAATTCAAAGATAGAATTATCAAGAATAATCTCGCGTCCCATCTCTTTTGCTTTAATAAACTTATCCAGATACTCTACATTCTCCTCAAAGAGATGAACCAAAGCATAGTCATAGTCAGTTACTGCTTGTACCTCGTCAAAAATACTTAACGGGCATTCATGAGCAATCTTCATTGTAATTCCTTTATAAAACTCTGTGACTTATGCACCCAGAGTACCAGATCATTAAACTTAGTGCGTTTAGCTCTAGATTTATTTGCTTCTGCGTAGTCTTGCATATCCTCTACATTATAGCTGTAAATCTTTTTATTATCAAGGTCTACTGCATATATTTGTTCAGCTGTGGTAGTATACAACCAACCAGGCCCTTGCTTCTTTTTATTATCTAAGAAGATCTCTACTGCAAGATAGTCTTTAAAGATATTTGTCTTAACATCAACAGTTACTCCATCTACAAGACAATCAATCTTTTTAATCACCTGACTGGTGTAATCGTTTTTATCAACAAATACTAACCCATTTTCTTCACAATATTCTTCTACTAGTTTTTCACCAGCATCACCCTTTGCGCCGCTTGCACCAAACCGACCCTCTGAATTAGGATACCAAGTCATATTTTCATTCCTTCACCAGAGAGAAGATAGTTAGTAGCAAATTTATCAACAGCACTAGCGTGCATCAAACGCTCGACGCGAAGCTTAGATAGTTTTTTAGTTTCAGCTTTAGCATGAGAATTTTCAATAAGAGAAAGCATCGCTGACTTCTTATCAGCGATGCTACGAGCTGTAAATACAGCATTTACTTCTGTGGTCAAATCTTTCATAATATAATCTCCATTGTATATACTGTCAATATAATACCATTTTGGAGTAAATGCAACTATTATTTACCGTGGAGAGAAAGATTGTTGCAGACTAATGTTATCAAAGAACTCTTTCTTTACGTCTGCATCAGCAAAAAAGCCTTTAAGCACGGTTGTCTGAGTAAGAGAACTATGAGCCATAATACCACGATTAGTACAACAGCCATGTTCAGCTTGAATATACACAGCCACATCATAAGTACCTGTTGCTCTAATAATCTCACGAGCAATATTATTGCATAGTTCTTCTTGCAAAGTACCGCGACGAGCACACCACTGTGCAATACGAGTATACTTAGATAACCCGATTACTTTATCTCCAGGGATGACACCAATATAAGCCACACCAGATACTGGCTGGTGATGATGAGAGCACATCGACTTAATCTCTGAACGTATAACGAGCATACCTTCATAGCGTTCTATACCTTCGTTAGGAAATGCAGTAGCATCTGGAGCTGGGTCATATCGACCAGCCATAATCTCGTTAAAATACATCTTAGCGAGACGCTTAGCTGTACCTTTAGAGTTAGGGTCATTCACACGATCAATTAGCAATGCATCTAGCACATCAGTAAATGCTGATGCAGCTTCTTCAATAAGAGCTTCTTTCTCGCCAGCGTGAATAAATTCAGAGATATTATCTCCAGCCCAATAACGATGATTTGCATCTTCAATACGGTTTCGAATAGTATTAGTAATTGACATCTTATTTCCCTATAATATTTTCCCAGAGGTAAGCATGAACCCGAGCAGCAACACGATAGCCACGAGCAAGAGTCTCATCAGCAATAACATTAGCTGGTATATGCCCCTCTACTTCACCTTTTTGGCCTTCGATAGTTCCACCGAGTGGCATGATCCAGATAGGATACATTACACCAGCAGCTCTAAACATTTTAACTACTTCTTCAATTTCCTGCCAGGCCTTATCAGTACCATTGCAAACAAATTTAAGTTGGCCATGAGGAGATAGATCCCAATAAGTCTTTACGATATCTACTTTAATAGCTTTCTCTCGCAACTCACCAGCTACAGTCCAAAGCTTAGGAGATACCGAGAAGAACAACTCAGTAGTTTCTTGTTTATTATACCAATAGGTAGCAAATTCTGATGTTAACGCCTGTGTTCCATTCGTTTCATAGGTTACAGAGGGAACGACTTGATCAATACTACCGAGGTACTCCATCACCTCAGCAGACCCAAGCTGAGCGTGTCTCATCAATGGTTCTCCCCCAGTAAAGCACATATGGATGTTATTATCGAAGTTGCGATTAGGGATACGATCCAAGATCTTTTCTGCTATAACAGCAACAGTATCTTTATGCTGTAGACCTTTAAACTTCTTAGACCATGAATAAGAAGAGTCACAACCACGAGCGAAGACGGGAAGATCTTCAATACGTTTATATTGTGATGGATCGATGTTTTCGTAATCTAGAATATACGTAGATGGATCTGTTGGGTCTTTCTGCCCAAATCCATCACATTGTAGATTACATAGAAAGAATCGTAACCATGCTGTAGGTTCGCCTGTGTAGACTCCCTCGCCTTGCATGGAATAAAATATTTCGGAATAAGAGTATTCTTTTGCTTTGGACATTTATATGTCTCCTAGTTAAAGTGGAAGGGCACTTGATAGTGCATTATATAGCAGACTAATATTAGTCCTTACTCAGTGTTAAATGAAATTTTCTGTATACGAAATGGTGTATATACTGCGCTATTTGCACCGTGCTCAGCACACTCTACTGATTCACACCAGCAACGATCATTAGAAGCTTTACGAATTAATTCATCCGCAAACTTCCAAGCGTGATATGCAAAGCGTTCTGTACCAACCCCGTCCAGTATACGAATTTCTGCTAAACCCATATTCTCAAGTTCAGCAAATTTGTACAAGAAAGGGTCTTCACGATCTATAACTGTCTTATGATCAAAGTGATCTTCTAACCAGGCTTTAAGATCTTTAAGACCACCAAAGTCTACAGCCCAGTTTTTATTGTCTAGTTCATTACAACCAAATGTAAATTTAAACTGCAGACTGTAACCATGCAACAAATGACAATGCGAATGATCTGCAGTAGGTTGACGAAAGACTGCACTTAGGCCTATGTTATGTCCATAAGTCTTAGTTGAGTAGTATGGCATTATTTAAAATCCTCTAAAGCTTTTATACCAAGGGCCCAATTCTCTGCAGCATCTTCTACATACCGCAATGTCTTCCCCTCAAACTCCTCAGTGTAAAATCGTTTATTATTATTGTCGAAGTACTTAATATAGAACATTTCGTGTTTAAAATCAACGTGTACTTCCGCTTTTCCGCGATTATCATCAGAAAAATATGTAGAAAGTTTTTTACCCATTTTTATACCTCCGTTTGAATTTCTTCTATTAATAAATCTTTCATATCTAAAACTTGAGATTTCATGCTTGGTTTATCCCACCACCTGAATAACAAACAAACTGTGATCCGTGGAACATTAGTATATGCTGAATGCCAGCAATGGTCTTGCTCTTCTTTACCAAAGTGATAGTAGCGACAATTCCACCCAGCTTGATCTTGAAGACGGACTATTTGTTTTTGTTGTTTATCGTAATATTGAAAATATCCATCACCCTTCTCTGACCAAGAAAGAATAAATTGATATCCAGAGTTGTTTTGATTAGTATGCCAACCGACAAAACCTCCAGGGGGATAATAAAGAAACACAGCATCGGAATTTGCGCCAGCTTCAGTTACAAAATTACCCCGACTGTATTTAAAAATCTCTTGAAGACTTTCATGTTTGTCTTTCACACTTTCTATAGGAGTAGAATAATGCTGAATAGGAAATCCTCGGTGACTAGTATCGTTCATATGCTTATAGAGATATTCTTCGGTTAAATATTTTTCTCCACAAGTTAATGCATCTTTAGGATCAGCCATGTGATTATCTCGTGATAGAGTGGCTATATCAGCAGAAAGAACTTTATCTTTGATGTAGTCTAATTTCTTAAGAAATTCACTATTTCGAATCACTAACTCAGCCATAGCACACACCCAGACTAAGCTCAGCAACTACTTTCTTTAAGTCCTCTTCAACTAATAGCTCTAACTCTGTTATACGATTATTCAGAACACTAATAGTAGTGTGTAGATGCCCAGTATCATGTGGCTGTAATCGTGACTGAAATATTTTTACTTCATCATACAAGACTTGCAGCTTAACTTTATTGCTCATTAATAAATTCTCCTGCCAATGGGAAGATTTCTGCAATTGCTTGGCCAATTGCCCTAGCGAGTTCCATGTGTTCTTTTTGAGTTCCATTTGATGACCTCAATTCAATATAGTGGATCCAACTACGCAATGTACCATTTACATATAACTTAGAAACAGTATTACCTTCTGGTAGAACAACACGAGCTTGTTCTTTAGCAATGCCATTCTTTACAGCCCACTCATATGCAGACTTAGCGGATTCAATTACTCGCTGTTGATGAGCATGCCATTCACGACTAATGTCTTTATCAAATGGACGTGTCATATCAAAATCTACAGAATTTTGTCTATTCTTTTTATCT
>TARA_R110000868_G_scaffold2528_4_pt1 | contig 10268 bp, 20 predicted proteins | sample TARA_R110000868 | Tara Oceans TARA_R110000868 (sample SAMEA4397489) | marine metagenome | biome: Polar Biome; feature: [SRF] surface water layer (ENVO:00010504); material: water (ENVO:00002006), including particulate matter (ENVO:01000060) such as... | depth 5 m | reverse complement strand
GAAATATTTTTTACCCATTATAGATAAGGTCATACAATTACTTTTCTGTGCGTTATCGGAGTAATGTAAAACTCCATCGCCATCGGGAAAATGTGTTTTAAAATCCTCTCTTATATCATTGTCAAATCCTTGCTTAACTGCAAACATATCGTCAGACCAAGCACAAACAATTTTCCAATTTCTAAAATTTTTATTTGCCTCTGACATATTTCTATTGATAGCGTGAATCTTATTATCGCTATGACCAATTGAAGTTATATTTTTGAATGTATATTCCGCAACAATTTTTTTATACTCTTCTATTGTAGGGTCATTCTCATCAAAAGTAAATAAGTATCGTGCTAATTCGGGTTGCGCCAAGTTAGATGTTATTGATTCCATTGCCTTACGGAATTTTTCTGGTCGTGAACGAGATGCAAATTTAAATAGTATTACTGCTTCTTTCATTTCTTGTCTTTATTTTCTTTGATTAATTTTTTAACTTCTTTTGATATTTCTCTATTAGAAATTACTCCTTGAATTAATATTAAAATAATTAAAAGGTAAATAGAAATAATAAAACATCCAGTAAAATAATTATAAAAATTCCAAGTAATAAAAAATACTATGTTAGATAATATAATTAATAGAAATGAAATTACTGATACGGCAACAGTTACATTTTCAAGTATTTTGTTTTTCATATTGGGTAAAATAATTGGTTTGAATTTTCGTAAATTGTAAATGCTTTTTTAATATTTATCATTGCTTCTATTGGCTCAATACTACTTTTATGTTTTAATGTTCTGTGCAATTCTGTTTCCGCTTCCAAGTCCAATGCAAAGATAAATTTATTTGCTTCATTCGGGCAAGTATATTTTCCCAAAGGAGTTAATTCTGCCTTGTGTATTCTGTTAGAATAATCCGCGTGTTCAAATCCGTACAAACCAAAATCAATATTATATCCTCCTACTTTTTCAATACATTTTTTTGTCATAAACATCATACAACCATTTGTATTTTCATAAACATTTACCGCAGTAAAATTTTTTTTGTCCAAGTCAGATGCTATTGCAAGTAATCTATTTGAATTGGATTCTACTAACATCTGAAAATGTTGTTGCTCACATTCAATGCTTGAATTAATAAAATAATTTTCCCAACCTTTTTGTATTGGAAAACAATCGTCATTAAAAATAAATATGTTCTCACAATGACTTAAATTTCGTAAGCATTCATTTGTTCTTTCTGCTATTCCTTTGCGTTCTTTTGAATCGTCAGCAATATAAATTAAACAATCTTCTTGTGAGAATTTTTTTATTTGTTCTTGCCAATGTTTTAAATGCTCTGGTCTATTATATGTAATGCAACCTATTCCTATCATACTAATTTTTTTAATGCGTTAAACAATTTTAATGTTTCTCCTCTATGATTAAAATGAATTTTTACATAGGTAGTTAAATTGTCGGCAAGTTCTTTTCGCAAATCTTTATCATTTATTAATCTACGAATATGTGTGTACCAATTTTGCGATTGACCTACTGATAAACAATTCTCTTCGTGGATTAAATGTTGCGAGTATGGTTCTACATTGGAAATTATTATTGCTTTGTTTGTTGTTCCCGCTTCAACTAATTTTAATTCGCTCTTACAAGAGTTAAAAATATTTTTGTTCCCGTTTTGGGAAATGCTTGTCAGAGGAATAATTGCCACATCTAAATCTCTATACATCTGCCCGTACTCCGTAATTGGTTTATTCCAAATTCGTCTATACGATTTATTAAATCCAATATGTTCCAACTGTGGAACAAATAAAGATAGATAATTAAAATACGATTTATCGGCATTGATAAATGGTTTGTAATTGTCGGTCATTATTTTTTCGTACTGAAAATAAAATGGATTATTTTTGTCAGCATTAAATCCTCCAAGACAAATTTGGTATTTATTTTTTATTGAAATGTCGGAATGTAATTTAGCAAAACTATCTTTTATTAATTTAATATCCTCAATGTGATGTACTCCTCCAATCCATCCAAATCTTACTTTTGTATGCTTGAATTTATTTCCGCTGAAATGTGTTGGCGCATCTGGAATGGTATTTTTAATTACCACCGCATCAATATCTAACTCTGTTTTAATTCTTTCCGCTAAAATTTTTGTGGTGCAAGTAACGAGATGAGCCATTGATAAAGTTTTTGTAATTATTTTTACATACTCCTTATTCTCTTCTGTATTTCTTAAAGCGTGTTCCAAAGATACAAGCCAATAATCGTCAATGTCAATTACTAATTTTTTATTTGCAGTAATAATTTTTTCAGCAACTTCTAAACTTTGTAATCGGGAAAAAACATAAACATCGTCTGTTAAAACTTCGTGAGTATTTTCAAGGATGTAGCCATAGGTCATTCGTTTGATTGTAATTTCGCCAATGTAATTATCTGACAAACCATAAAAATATGGATAGTGCAAACGATATAATTCCATTCCGTTTACTGGTTCTTTGTCGTGAGTAACTACAACTACTTTCATTTGGTATTTAGTTTATTGCTAAATTTTATTACTTGATTTCTGACTTGCTGAAAACCTATTCCCGTTGCCTTTGATACTTTGCGAAAAGATTTAAATTCGTAATACAATTTCGTTATTTGCGCTGATTCCCAATCTTCGTAATTCTTTTTTTTATTGTTATCTGCCTTGTCAATCTCCCTCATAAATTGAACATTTAATTTAGTCACGCAACCAAAAAGTTTTTCAGTTTCTTTTATTTCTTTTTTTGTTATTGGTATGGTTTCTATTTCCTCATCTTCGTGATTGTTTTCAAACTCCTTGTAATTAGTATAGTCATTATTTAGGCCGTAATTACGAAACGATTTTGATGCCACACCTTTGTAAATTATATTTCTCATAGAGAAATAAATATATGCTTTGAGTTTATTTCTGGAATGCAATTCAAATAATTTTTTCTCATCCTTTGAAAATACTTGAATGATAGTATCTGATAATAAATCTTGCCATAAGTTTTCGTGTTGCGGAAATTCACGCAATAAGTATTGAGAACCTTTTTTAAGTTCAGAGGAAAAATACATTTCAATAAGCAAATCATTTTTTTTCACTCCTTATATTATTACCTATACCTATACCTATACCTATACCTATACCTATACCTTTACTATACCTTTACCTAACCCCCTCAAAACCCCCTAATATGCACCATAATGTCTTTTTTATTCTATTTAATGCCTTACCAGTATCTATTTGATAAATATAGCATTGAAATAACACAATGGCATATAAGTGATATTGTGATAACCCCCTAAAAACCCCCTAAAAACCACTACTTTAAACATATCATATGAAAATAATAGGGTTGATTATCAGCATTTTACATCTTATTTCTACCACCTTTGTAAAGTGAACGATATTATTTCTACATTTACATATGCCAATGAGGCAATCGTTCTTTGAAAATTCTTGAAAGCGTCACTCACAAACAGAACGCTCATTGTTAAACCGAAATTTAAGCAGAGCAATTATGCAAAGCAAATGAATTTCCAATGAGAACGGAGGCACAACTTTACAAGAACTGAATTTCCCACTTCGAACACCAGCGATGTATGAGTAAGAAAGCGAATTTAGGCATTGATATATCAATGAAAAATTGAAAAGATTTTGTAAATCATTAGAGAATGTAAAAATCAGAACTAAAGAAAACGGCTCATAGATTTCGTAAGTAGAGATAAGAATAATTGGAACTCGGAAAACCAAATTTCAAATATGAAATAAAATTCACACCAATGAACATTAAGTTGTTAAGTAACTCGCTCTTACCATTGGTGACTAACCAAATAAATAAAACTTAAAATTATGAAAGCATTAAAAATTTCAACTAAAAAAGCATCAGAATTAAAAAATGGAGAACTTGTTAAACTTAAAAATATGTACAGAGCGGTTCACAAAATCACCAAAAACAAATCTACTGTAACCATTGAGAATTGTGATATAATTTATACTTTGAAAAGTGAAGAGATAGTAAAGGTTGGTAAATACTAATCGCAAATATTGTTTCTAAATAAAATTAAAGGTGGAGCAGCATACCTACTAAACTGCATTTTTTTAATACCTATCACAATGAAAACTAAACTAAAACAACCGAAAGACATAATTGATATTCCAATGATTTCTAATTTTGACACATTTGAAGCAAACAAAGACAAAGCATCTGAAAATGGTTTTGACCATTGTCCTTGTTGTGGTAGAGCAATTAAAAATCCTAAATTTTTCTTTAATAGTATTTATGGTAGCAATGCATATAAAGCATCAGATAAAACAGAATACAACGATGCTTGGATAATGGGAGTTGGAAGTGAGTGTTATAAAAAATTTCCAGAAGGATATATTTTTACAATTGTAAAACAATAAATTTTTAATAATACAATATTAAAGGTGGCGCAGTCATCTTGAACAACTGCATTTCAATTTACAATTTAATACCTATCACGATGAACTACGAACCAATTAAAAAAGCAAACGGAAACGAAGAGTTAATTAATGCAATACTAAAACATTGCAAGAACAAAAAGAAAGAGGATAAATATTCTATTACTTATATGAATAGAATGATGGACTTTAATCTTGGAATTTTTTGTAAATACGGCACAAGGGAAGATGTATTAATTAAATTTGAAGAGTTAATAAGGTCGCCAAAAATTGATAAATTAAATAACGGATATTGCTTAACAGAAGTATTTTCAAAATTTCAATAATAAAAATTAAGGCAATAGCAGATGCCTTGAATCTCTGCTAACAATTACAATTTAATTCCTATCACAAATGAAAAATCAAATCACATCAGCAGAGGCAATTGCACTCGCTATTTTCTTTCTTGTTATAATATCATTAGGACTATGAAACAGAAACAATTTTTATACATAGATTTATCTGGTAGAGGATATAACGCTACCTATACCTATTCAGAAATGCTTAGATGGAAACTTTTTAATTATGTTGACATCAATACAGAATTTTTATTATCAGATTGGATAGATGATTGTTATGTAGGAGATAAGTTTAAAACAAATTCAATAGAAATAATTTGTATTCAATAAAAAAATTAAAGGTGGCGCAGCATACCTTGACCCAACTGCATTTACAATCTATCACAAATACGAAAACAAAATGAAAAATTTAACTGATTTGAACTTCATCACAAACATTGATGACTTAACTCAACAAGTACAAAATTCTTTTCCATCCATTTTTACAAAGGATGATGTTTTAAAATTACTTGATGCATTAAAATTAAATGATGCGTACTTTATCGAAGATGAAAGCAAAGAAATATGCGGGGAGCGTTTAGCAATATTAGAATTGATAGATAATATGAAATCAGATGTTGAAGATTGCATTGCCGCTTACGAACCAGACTTGGAGAATTATGCTTTACAAATGAATTATTCCAACGAGGTGACAATTGAATCTCACGAAGTAGATATGCAACCATTAAACAATGATGTTAAAGATTTAGTGGATTCTTTCAGAGAAGAGTTCGTTAAGTTAATTTTAGAATAAATTTATTAAGGTGGTGTAGCATACCTTGACCCAACTACATTTTACAATTACAATTTAATACCTATTACAAAATGATTTTAGCAAAGACAACAGAAGCAATCAAACTGCAAGGCAGTTTAGGTGAACAAACAATCCAATTACTTGAATCAGCGGGATTGTGGTGGGAGGTAAAGAAAGAACCATTGTTTACTGGTATGGGAATACCAACGGAATCATTCGGAATTATTAAGCAAGGAAATGCCAATGAGGAAAAATGGTTAGGTACAGTTGGTAAACAATATGAGCCATATCAAAATACTCAAATGGCAGAAACAATTATTCAAGCATCCGTTGGTATTGGTTCTACATTCAGAGGTGGAACTTTAAAGGAAGGTAAAAAAGTATTTATTCAAGTAGGTATTGAGGATGAGAAAATAGAAAATGATATTGTAAAGAGATACCTTACTTGCCTTAATAGTCACGATGGCTCAACGGCTATTGGATTTGGGTCAAGCAATACAGTAGTTGTTTGTCAGAATACTTTTTACAAGTCCTATGGGCAAGTAGAAAAGATAAGACATACTATTTCTGCTGAAGCAAGAATAAAGGTTGTAGCAGAAGAGTTACGCAAGACCTTGCTGAATGATTGCGAACTAATGACGAACTACAAGCGAATGACAGACCATAAATTAGACCGCCCATTGTTTAATGACATTGTAAAAATACTCTTCAAAGAGGATGCTACAAACCAAACTAAAGAGTTAAGCACCGCCAAAGTAAATCAAATGAAAAAGTTTGTTGAGGTTACAGAATCTGAACTTGCATCACACGGAGAAACGATGTGGGGATTGTTTAATGCAGTTACATTCTTTGAGAATCACGAACGCAAAGCAAAGGGAGAAAAAACAATGATGCTGGGTACATCCTATTCCAATATGAATAATAGTTACAATGCTATTATGAATTGGATTGATAGTCGTACGGCAAAAACAATTTTAGCATAAGAGTATAGGGGAGCAGCATCCTATAAACAACTGCTTTTTTTTAATACTTAAAATAAAAAAAAATGAAAAAGATAAACTTAACATCAGAAGAAATAGCAACTAAATGTTTAACACATTTAGAAAAGTTTAGTAAAGACGATTTACTAAATGAAATAGAACAACTTTTATTATGTTTGTCTGAAAAAGGTACAGACTTAACAAAACTTGAAACATACTATTCTCAAAACTATTCTCAAAGAAATCAACTATGAAATTTAACTATAACGATGGCGGTAGAGCCAAAGCAAATTACAAAGGACATACTGGAGATTGTGTATGCAGAGCAATTGCGATTGCTACTGACTTGCCTTACAAACAAATTTATGAAGCACTTGCTAACGGAAATGCAAACCAACGAAAGGGAAAGTATGAATCTAAAAGTAAACAAGGAAAATATACTGCCTCACTTGGAATAAATACAAAGCGAAAATGGTTTGCTGATTATATGGATTCTCTTGGACTTGTTTGGAAACCAACAATGGAAATAGGTAGTGGTTGCAAAGTACATCTGAAAGCAAACGAATTACCAAGTGGTAGAATTATTTGTAATGTATCTAAACATTTTGTTGCAGTTGTTGATGGAGTTATAAATGATACATACGATTGTTCCAGAAATGAAACGAGGTGCGTGTATGGTTATTATTATTTACCAATTAAACTAAAAACAAAATCAAATGAAAGTATCTGAAGTAGAATTAATCTACAAGAAAAAAGAAAGCACCGCAAACGCAAAGAAAATTGATACAAGCAAAGTTGCTTTTGATATTTTAATTTCCTTGTGGGATAAAAATAAAATTGATTATGTTGAACACTTCTATGCTTTGTATCTTAACAGAGCAAATAAAGTAATTGGTAGCATCTTATTATCCACTGGTGGTTGCGTTGGAACTGTTGTAGATGTAAAAGTATTAATACAAGGAGCAATACTTTCTAATGCACAAGCAATCGTTATTGCACACAACCATCCAAGCGGTTCTCTTACTCCAAGTAATAATGATTTAGATATTACAAGTAGAATTAAGACAGCGTGTAATTACTTTGAGATAAGTTTACTTGACCATTTAATTATTGCCGAAAACAAATACTATTCATTTAAAGATGAGGGAAGATTATAAATCTAAAACTAAAACAAAATGAAAACAGAACCAAAAGTAGTAGAGGATATTACTCCGAACATTATCTATCTATCACAAAAAAGATATAAGCACTTCGGCAAGTACATAACAAAAGTTTATTTTGCCACTTACTTATGGAGGACAATAAGAATTGATAATCTGGACTTGCTTAAAGAATTGATTTCGTACTCAAATAAAAAATAATTATTTTACATTAGTGTAAGTTATATTTTTTTTATACCTTGCACAAAAATTAATTATGAAATTAGAAAAACGATTACAGATTGCAATTGAGGAAAGAGGATTAGTTAAATCAAAAATAGCAAAGCGGTTAAACATTTCTCGGCCTACATTGTACACACGATTAAAGAACGGAGGATTCACATCCTACCAAGAGCAATTAATAAATCAATACTTTTTATAAGCAATAAATAAATCAATGAATAAATTTTTGTGCATTTATTTTTTACATTAATGTAAACTCACTGTGATAGGTCGGGGGAGGGAAATGTAGTACCTCCCTCGTTATCACAAACCTAAAAAAAATTATTATGACAATGATTAAAATTGAAATAACTATTGATAGCGGTTACTATGAGAATGAATCTCACATAACAAAAGAAATTGATATTGCAGTTTGCGATTTCTGTAAAGAGGAAGAGCAATGTAGGGGAGATTTTAATGAGATTGCTTGTGACCTACATAGATGCGATGTTTGTGAAAGGATAAACGAGGATTCATTGATATTTGAATAACACAAGGAAGTCCGTGGCGAGATGGAGATTCATATGATGTTTGTTAGTTAACATTGAATTTTCCCGATGGACTTCCTTTTATAAAACTTTAAAAAATAACTAACACTAAAACAAAAAAAAATGAAAATAATTTCTGCCAGTATTGATTTGACAAAGATTGACAAATCAAAAATTAACAATCACAAAAATGGAAGTCAGTATTACAACATTGACATTATCATTAAGGATGAGAAAGACCAGTATGGTAATGACTGCTCTATTACTGCTAATCAAAGTAAGGAGGAGCGTGATGCTAAATTAAAAAAAGTATTTATCGGAAATGGAAAAACTGTTTACGAAACCAACCAAACAATTGAAAATAAAAATTTACCATTCTAAAAAAAACAAATGAAAACAACTATCAAACAAACAACAGAGGTAGAGGTTGAAATACAACTTCCCTATTACTTTAAAAACATTTGCCACGCATACGCAATCTTTGATGAGCAAACATCAGTAATGATAAACTATGGCTCTACTGGTGGCGAATCAATTAATAATTATTCAAGTTATGTTGATTTATCAATTAGCAGAAGTACAGATTCAGATGCTATTGAAATCTCATCGGAGGAATGGCATAAGATTTACAACGAGGTGTATCGTGTAATCAGTTCAAAAACACTAACACTAAATTTAAATTCTATGTTATGAGTAAAGATTTATTTTTTGAAATGGCAGATGCCGAACAATTCGATTACGAACAATATCTAAACTATCACTTAACAACAAACCCAAATGAAAACATCAACAACAACAAAATCAATTATGACTCCGCTGGTAAAAGCGTTGAGCGAGATTAAAGGAATAAAAAAGGATGCACAAAATCCATTCCTAAAAAACAAATACATTTCATTAGATAACATAATTGATAATGCCAAACCGATACTATCGGAAAACGGAATATCAATTATGCAATCTGTAACATCGGAGGGGGTAGAAACATTTTTGCTTCATTCATCTGGTGAATGGATTAGTAGTGGAGTACTATTAATAACACCGCAAGAATCAAAAGGATTATCAATGGCGCAATCAATGGGAGTAGCAACTACTTATGCGAAGCGTTATCAGTTAGGAAGTATGATTTGTATTAATGCAGACGAAGATACCGACGGACAATACGGAGATAATTCTGGTCTTGTAAAGACAGAGGGCAAACAATGGTTATCCGATACACAATTTCAAGAAGTTATGGCGAGGATGCGTAAAGGAGAAACAGACTTCATACCAAAATTGTTTGAAACATTCCAAATTAAAAAAGAACAATCCGATATAATTAAAAGAATGGAGGAACTAAAATAATGAATAGCAACGAAAAGTACACGGAAGTAATAAATGAATTCGGTAGTTGGGAAAACTATTTAGAATTAACAAATAAAAAACCATACGTTATGACGCAAGATTTAATTATGCCGTTATCAGTAATTGAATTTATAGGTAAGGAGGAAATAAAACAACTTGCTACCAATAACGTAAATGAACTATTGAATAGGGGAGAACAATCTCCATTAAAGCAATATGTATTATTTAAAAAGATTGCAGAGTATGTAAGTGTTGCTATTGATAAACTAAAAGATTCAGCTCAAGTAGAGGGAGCGAGATTCAATAAACAATACTCATACGGAGCAAAAGTTGAATTACGTTATACTGGAGATAAGTTAGATTACTCCTCTGACTTAATCTACCAAGAATTAGAAATCAAATTAAAGCAACGTAAAGAATTATTAAATATGGCTTACAAATCTATTGGAGCAGTTATCTTTGATGCCGATGGATGCGAAGTACCAAGT
>TARA_R110000868_G_scaffold202649_4_pt1 | contig 10269 bp, 9 predicted proteins | sample TARA_R110000868 | Tara Oceans TARA_R110000868 (sample SAMEA4397489) | marine metagenome | biome: Polar Biome; feature: [SRF] surface water layer (ENVO:00010504); material: water (ENVO:00002006), including particulate matter (ENVO:01000060) such as... | depth 5 m | reverse complement strand
CAATAGCCCAAGGTGATAGAACATGAAGCGAATAAGCTTTCCTCGTGCCATCCCAATGGCGTGCAAGGTGGCAAAGTCCATGGCCTTATGTCTAAGATGGGCCTGAAAGAGATAGAGAATTCCAACTGAGGCCAAAAACAAGGCAACCAATGAAACTAGACCCAAGAAATCGCCGAGATAAGCCAGAGTTCGTCCGACTTGATCCTCTTCACTACTAGGAGTAGAAATTCTGACCGTCGAATCGAAAGACTTTTTCACTTGGTCGAGCAGTTCCTTATTGGCATCGACTTGAATATCAGCTGGTAGCTTAAAGCCGATTTTGTAGCCAACCGTGCTGCCAAACTTAATCAACTCACCTCGCTCAATTCCCGCCATTGATAAATAAACTCTAGGTGCAATCGCCCCCGTTTGCATTGACTGCTGAACATCGCGCTCAACAATATCGACCACCGTAAACTTTGCTTCGCCGATGGGAAGTTGATCACCGATCTTTATATTGAGCTGAGTGGCAAGTTCGGGATAAATCCATGCTTCTTGCTCACCTAGAACTTTAGCATCGCCTGGATACTGCTTACCTGAGCGCAGGAGTAATTGACCGTAAAAGGGATAACCAATTTGCTGGGCGCGAACTTGAATGAGCCTGCTAGCGCCATTAAATGAAGTCATCGAGAAGATATCGACCGACTTTAAATGCTCAGCCTTTGGGAAAAATGTTTTGATAATATCGACATGTCGCTGTTCTAAGGCAAAGCGTGAGCTTAACTCAAGGTCTGCACCTAGCAGCTCTTTGGAGCGACTTTGTAAATTGGTTTGAACTACACCCTTAAAGGACTCGATTGCAGTCAGACCCAACAGCCCAAGCAACACACTCAAGACAAAGAAAAATGAAAAACGCGGATGATTCTTAATTTCCCGCGCGGCAAGTCTAAGGATCAAACTAGCACTCCATTTTCCATGGTTAAAATTCGATCACAGCGTTTAGCAAGAGATTGCGAATGGGTCACAATCAAAAGTGATGTTTGATGATCGCTTACCATCTTAAATAATAAAGACATGATCTCTTCACCGGTGGACTCATCAAGGCTTCCACTGGGCTCATCGGCCAGGATTAATTTAGGCTTAATTGCCATGGCGCGGGCAATGGCGACACGCTGTTGTTCACCACCGGAGAGCTGAGCCGGGAAATGATCTGCACGAGCGGCAAGCCCGACTTCGGCCAATAATTCTAAAGCAATCTCTTTTGAGTTCTTCTCCCCTTTTAATTCGAGTGGGAGTGCGACGTTTTCAAAAGCTTTTAAGTGGGACAATAAATGAAATTGTTGAAAGATCATGCCAATTTTGGTCGCTCTTAGATCGGTCAATGCGTCTTCGGCAAGTTTTGAATAGTCCTGACCGTCGAAAAGCATGGTGCCTTGATCAGCGCGCTCTAATCCACAAAGAAGTCCAAGCAATGTCGATTTACCCGAGCCTGAACGACCAACGATGGCCACACTCTCACCGTGTTCAACTTTGAAGTTAATATTCTTTAAAACTGCAAGAGGTCCTTTGGGCGTGTCAAAACTTTTAGCGATGGAGTTTACGTCAAATAACATTATTACCTCTTCGCCTTATTTCTAGCTTTGTTCTCTTCAATCAAGATGGGCTTCAAAACTTTCATCACATTATTCGCCATAACTCTATGCCCTTTATCATTTGGGTGAATTCCATCGGCTTGATTGAGTTCTTTGTCCCCGGCCACTCCTTCAAGAAGAAAAGGAATAAAATCCAATTGATATTTATTCTTGAGGGTTGTGTACATTTTAGAAAATTTATCTCGATAATCAGCGCCATAGTTTGGTGGAATAAGCATGCCGGTCAATACGACTCGAATATTATTTTCCTTCGCCATAGCAATGGTCTTGGCCAAATTGTCCGAGGAAGACTTAACGTCAATTCCGCGAAGTCCATCATTGGCCCCAAGGGCTAGAACTAAAATATCTGGCTTACTTTTTAAGAACCATTTCAAGCGAGAGGGAGCATTGGCACTAGTGGAGCCACTGACACTCCCATTAGTCACTTTAACTTCAAAGGGAACTTCACCTTCTGAAAATCTTTTTTCAATAATACTTGGAAATGAATGTTCTCTTGTTACGCCATAGCCTTCAGATAATGAATCACCCATAAATAGCACATGGACTTGGGCCCAAGCCGTGCTGGTAAAAGCAAGTAAAAGAAAAGCCAATAACTTCATTTCATTCCCTTAATTTCTGTAAGCGCATCGGTTAATTGCAACTTTAACCTTTTGACATCCACCTTTCTAGGCGTGGCGTCGCTTCGAGCGTATTTTATATTTATATAAATCTGAATAAAATCGAGACAAGCTGCACCAAATCCTCTGGCCCGCAGTGTTTCGAGCAGTTGATATGGTGGCATGGAAGTAGGCACATTTAAGTCAAGAATGTGTAGTTTTTTGATAAAAGTCTGGTATCGCTTATTGACTGGCGCCCAAGGATCGCTCCCGTTATACCTTGAGTAGAGCCAATACAGAGCAATGGCGAGCAATGCAATAAACCCACTCGCCCATTTCAGCCAACTTCTCTTCCATTGATGTAAGCCTAGAGAGCTAAGGAACTCTTGTTGAGTTGTGGCGTCGTAATTAATGAAGGCAAGGTTGAGACTGTAAAAAGTCGAGTCCACAACTTTTAAAACATCATTAAGCAGACCGGAACGTAAAATCCGAAGCCATTCCTGTGACCCCTGCACCAGTTGCTCTTGATTAAAACCAAACTCAGTAGCGCCAAAAATTAGTCTATCTGGCACAACATAAGCAGTAGGATCATATCGTCTCCAATTACCATTGCCATCACTAGCCATGACCCAGGCATGGGCATCGCGCCCGCGAATAAGCCAGTAATCCCCTACTTGATTGTAGTCTCCGCCTTGAAAACCCACCATCACGTGAGCGGGAAAACCAAAACTTCGAAGAATTACCGCCATGGCGGAGGCGTAGTGCTCACAAACACCCCTCTTTCTATTGATTAAAAACTCGCGCAGTTGATCCAGAGGAGATCCATCATAGACACCTGGGTTGAGTGTGTAAGAGAAGTCTCTGGAAAATAACAAATAGAGCTCTTTTTGAAGTCGCTCTAAGCTTAGACCATTAAATTGAGGGTAAGTGGCCAAAATAAATTCTTTAATCTCTAGCGGTACATTTAATTCCTGCTTGAAGGATTGATTGAGGATGGTGGTTTTGGGGCTAGAGTCGGAACTTCCACTCCAGCGCAGTTTTTGTGTACTTAGTGGAGTAACGCTAGCATCACCCAATCCACGTCTATTGGTTTGGCCAAGGGTTAAAAGCTTAAAAGATGTGGCGGGAGCTAATAGAAAAATTGATCCACCACCAACTTCTGCCATATCAGCAACATATTGATAACGTCCAAGCTCTTCACTAGATGAAAAACCTGTATATCTAAGACGAGTGTCTTTACTCCAATTAAAGCCATCAGTATTTGATAATGTGCCACCCTGCCAATACATCTCTGGCATAGGCGCAGCTTCATTTTCAAAACGCGCTCTAAAAACGTTTTGATCACTTAAGATAATCTCACTGATACTGCCAGGCCGTAATTCATTAGAAAAACCGGTCCAAGGGTTAACTCCTTGGGAGGTTTGGTTTCTAAAAAGAGTAAAATTTGTTCGTGGAAAGACAAAAAATAAAGCAATACTCAAAATAAGTGAGTAGCCCATAACTTTAAAGAGTACTTGTCTCTTTGGTTTTGAGAGGAATGATTCAAGCGAGTGCTTATCTCTTTGCAGATCCATAAAAACACCGCACATAAGTGAGGTAGCAATAATCATGAAAGCTAGCAAGAAGAGAGACTCAAGCAATAGATACTGTGAGATCATCATCAATTGATAGATCAAGAAAAATAAAAAATAATCTCTCGTCGATTTAATCTCATACAGTTTAAGTGCAGCTAGAAGTGCAAAGAGTCCAGAGGCTGCCTCAACAGAGCGAAACCCATTGTACTCACTCCAAATAAAGATGGCCGAACTAAATAATAAAATACCCCGCAAGACTTTAGGTACCTCAACTTTCTTATAGTGAATGATAAGTGAGAGTGCCCAGATCAAACAAAAGACGAGAATCAATGAACTCAGATGGATTGCGTAAAAGGGCAATAGCCCTACGCCTAAGAAGACCCAGCAAAGCAAAAACAACGATCGCTTCATGACAACACTTCCAGCTCTTTGCGGTGAACCGATAGTCTATCTAGGGATTGTGTTTTAAAGTCTTGCCCGCGCCCCACAACGTATTGAGATTCGTCTGGATAAATAAAGCCAAACGAGGAGTCGCTATCTGTCGTAGCAAGAATCGAACACGCTGCGCTTAGATTCTTCTCTACTTCATTTCCTCTAAGGTCATAGATTCGTATCTCTTCTGAGTCTCTCGAGAAAACTCGGATTTGTGGAAAGTTAAAGCGTTGAGAGTGGCGACGATCAATCCGCGAGAGACTCTCCCCCGGGCGATGTCCTCTGGTTTCAAAATATTCGTCATTACCTATACGGTGGGATAAAGCTCCCCCTCCGGCCAAAGTACCGGCTGCTTCAAATGAACGAATTGCCATATCCAACGGAGCAGGTCTGACGATAAGTTTTAAATTAACTGGAATCCACTTCCAGGCGTAGAACAAACCAAATGGAAACCTGCTGGAGATACCAAGTCGTTTTAACTCGTAGTGGCCGCGTTCTAACTCCAATTGCGATAAGTCGATAAGGACATCTTTTTGGCTGGAGCCAGCAAGCTTGTCAATTAAGACCAAAGACTTACCCTGCGCCTCTATCGTTATATCGAATTGATCTTTTCGACTTTTATTAATTACTCGCAGGCGATAAGGCGATCGCTGCCCCGGTTGAACACGCGCAGCTTGATCGACAAGCTCTAGAGAAATTGAATGCACGCTTTCATTGGTGACCACGGCCGAGATTGAAACAAAGGAGAAAAAGAGAAAAGTCGCGAAGTACGCCAGATTATGTCCATACGAGATGGCAATTAAGAACAGTACAAATGCAACAAATGAAAAATAGAAACCGATTGCACTAGGTACAATATAAACGCGACTTTTATCTGTGTTCGAAATGAGCTTTTCAAAGATTTGTTTGGGAACAATTCCCTTAACACGTCTAAGGAATAGGAAGCTCGTCGACAAGTCTTGAGACTTCAAACTGCCCCACTTTCATGCCCCGTGAGCCACCAACTCTATGCCCTAGAACACCAGGAGCTAAGAATTGAATGTCATCGGGAGTGACATGATTTCGTTGATTAAAAATGGCCTGCATTTTGGCGAGGACAATTAAGTCTTGTCCGGCACGTGGAGAAATATGTGCGCCATTTTTCCTTAGGCCTTGAAGTAAGTCTAAAACGTAATCGAGTAATTGATCACTGACCACGACTTGCTTGGCCTGATTAAATAATTCAAGCGCAAACTCTTTGCTAATACATGCTCTTAATTCTTTAATTTTATCCCGTGGATCTTCTAAAACCAGAATCTTCTTTTCAAGATCGCGACTAGGAAGCTCGAGAGTAATACCTAAGCTAAAGCGATCAAGTTGTGATTCAGGCAATGGATGGGTGCCCACTTGCTCATAGGGGTTTTGAGTGGCGAGAACACAAAACTGATCGGGCAGTCCGTGATTTTTATTATCAATAGAGACCTGTCGCTCTTCCATGGCCTGCAAGAGTGCACTTTGTGTTTTGGGAGAAGCGCGATTGAGTTCATCGGCCAAGATCATTTCACCAAAAATTGGGCCCGGCTCAAAGAGAAAAGCCGACTCATCCTTAATCCAAACTGGCCCACCCAAAATATCGGCGGGCAAAAGATCATTGGTAAATTGAATACGATTGAGTGGACGATCGAGAAGTTGCGCCAATAAATTTGCCAAGATGGTTTTGCCCATGCCCGGCTGATCTTCAATAAGTATATGTCCGCGCGACAAAATCCCAACTAGGGACAGATGAATTTCAGTGCGCCGCCCTATTAGAAATTGACTGGAAGTATCAAGGAAATTTTCGATTTCATTTAGCATTTTCACTCTGGAATTATACCCATACTCAATCCACTCTGTGATACATTTTTTAAGAACAAATTAATAACGGAGTATATATGTCGGCAAAATTTTATAACCTAAAGGCCAAGAGCCTAGATGGATCAGAGACTTCTCTAGAGAAGTGGCAAGGACAAGTTCTTTTGGTGGTTAATGTTGCCAGTAAATGCGGCTTCACCAATCAATATGAAGGCCTAGAAGCCTTGCAAAAAAAATACGCCGCTAAGGGCTTTAGCGTTCTTGGTTTTCCGTGCAATCAATTTGGCGCACAAGAGCCAGGTGATGCTGAAGAGATTAAGTCTTTTTGCGAGACTACCTTCGGCGTAACATTTCCGATGTTTGCTAAAGTTGATGTCAATGGCACCAATACTCACCCGGTCTATGAATATCTAAAAGAAGAACTTCCCGGCGCGCTTGGAACAAAGGCCATCAAATGGAATTTTACTAAATTCTTAATCGATAAGGATGGACATCCCATCAAGCGCTACGCTCCACAAGATAAGCCAGAAGCGCTTGAAGATGATATCAAAAAATTACTATAAATCTTTTAAGTAATTATCGAATGCTTTCATATTAATGAAGGATCTAAATTTCTTTTGACCACTAAATCTTTCATAGTCGAAGTTAGCTGTTCCACCAAAGAGCAGCTTATCTTCGCTATTGATTCCCTTAAGAAGTCGCGCAATATAATCATTTAGGAACTCTTCATTTGAATCGGCCACGCCTTTAGTTGCGCCTAGAATAATTCTATTGGCCTCAACTGATTGGAAAGTATCAATCAGTGACTGCAATGGCATATTGGGACCAAGGTAGAAAAAGTTCAAATTATAGTGGGCACATAACAGCGCTGCCTGCATAATCCCAAACTCGTGATAATCGTCTTCTGGACAGGCTAAAATAAATGTAAGCGGCTTAGTTGATTTTTGCGAGTAATGCTTAAACAGAAGATGACCGATATGAAACTTTAAAATGGCGCTTAAGGCATGCTCTTGAGAAATAGACAACTCGCCTCTTACTACTTTATTCCCAACTTCGCTGAGAAGTGGTGAAATAATATCCAGAGCAAATTCTCGCGGGCTAAGTAGAAGTTTCAACTTTCCAATTTCATGGGAGATTATATCGAGCTTATAAGTCGCTAAGGCCATCAATAAACTTGAAAGCGACATATCAATATCGACCAACGGTTTTTTTAGATTTCTAAGTTCGTTACTTTCAACTTCGGCGGTTTGCTTACCAAGCTTTTTGAGCAGCTTTTTTAGTTCGCTGCTTTCAGTATTGGCGATTTGACCAATGCTGTGACCGAGAGTGCAAAGTTCAGATAGCAGACTAAGGCGCTCAATCTCTTTTTGTGAGTACTCTCTGCGTCCTTTATCGTTTCTGGCTGGAGTCACTGCTTGATAGCGCTTTTCCCAAGCTCTAATTGTGTGGACTCCTACACCAGAAATCTTCGATGCCAATTGAATATTATAGCGTTCGCTCATAAACTCTCCTATGCTGACACTGTATAGGATAAGACTATTTGGGTCTAGAGCCTGTCTAAGCTTTGCCTAAGACAAAACCTAGACAATATACGCTATACTTTAATCATTAAAGGAGCGATCTATGAAAATTGCAATCACTGGCGCCACAGGTTTTGTCGGCACTAAACTAGTTAAACTTTTACTCGAGCAAGGTCATGAAATTAGAGTCTTTTCTAGATCAAGCGCTAAGGCCAAGGCCAAGCTATCTGATAAAGTCGACGTGATTGAATGGGATGCTCCTCATGGTGATATTCCAAAAGACTCCTTTGTCGGAGTCGATGCCCTCATCAACCTCATGGGTGAAAATATTGGTGGCAAACGCTGGAGCTCACAGCAAAAAGAGAAGCTTAGAAACTCTAGGGTCATGGCCACGCAAAAACTGGCCAAAGCCATTGAGGCTGATCTCCCGCAGGGAATTGATACTGTCGTGTCGACTTCCGCTATTGGTTATTACCCTGTTAACCAAGATCAAGTGATCGATGAGAACTTCCCTAGCGCCAATTCATTTCTGTCTAAACTATGTCAGGACTGGGAGCAATCAGCCCATACTATTAAAAGCAATAGAACAGTCATCCTGCGAGTTGGAGTTGTTTTAGGAAAAGGCGGCGGGGCACTGGCCAAACTTCTTCCAATTTTCAAACTCGGACTTGGTGGCCCAGTTCTGCCTGGCTCACAAATAATGTCTTGGATTCAAATTGAAGACTTAGTCCAATTATATGCGAGCTCAGTAAGTGATAAATCCTATCAGGGCACTATCAATGCGGTGGCCCCCAATCCTGTGACAAACTCAGACTTTTCAAAAGCACTTGGTACGGCGCTGTCTCGTCCCGCCATCTTCCCTGTGCCTGGATTTGGGCTTAAATTGGCCATGGGCGAGATGTCCACTATCGTGCTTGATTCCCAGAAGATAGTGTCCACTAAATTAGGCGATTTGGGCTTCAAATTTAAGCATCCAAAAATCCTCGAAGCACTCAAAAGTATCTGAAATTGCACGTATTTCTCACATAGACGAAGCGCCACAGTGTGGCGTGATAGTCTGTATCTGCCCTCACTAGCTGTCCGTATGTTCATGTGAATTGGCGCGTCTTTATCCGCTTGGGAACTCCTGCAAGCGTCTAATTGGAAGTACAACGTGCATAACCGACAGCGAATAGAAGTCATTCTAGGCATTGTTGCGTGCCTCGTTGTTTGCACTTCTTGTGCAGGCCCGATGGACCCGTTTGGTGCTAAGCCACTTTTAGGTCCAACCCTGAGTGCGCTGGAACTTCAAGAGACCAATTTTGAACAACTCAATATCGACCCTAAAGAAGCGCTGATTAATACTCGCGCCCCTGCTTCGACCAATACCGCTTCCATACATTTTTATCCTCCAAGAAAACTTTGGCATCGCTCTTTTGATTTAACAGTAACAATTCGTGACGAGGCCGGACTGGATGAAAATTCTAAGATTCATTTTTTCTACGATGGTGAAGATGTCACGGCGCGAGTTATCTCTTATGCGAGATCGCAGTACTCAGGTGATGACAAAGAAGTTAAATTTGTCATTCCGGCCTTTCGCTTGTTGCCGGAACAAGATCGCGCTTTAGTCGTCACCTATGCCAAGCTCGATCCAATGGGCAATGATCAGATCTTTGGCAAGGTTTACGAAGAGCCCTACTGCCCAATGAAAGATCTGCAAACTATTGCCAGTAATACAAATTTAAAAGGCTTTAATGCTAGTGAAAAAGTATTGGAGCAAATCAAAACCCTTTCGGCCTTCAATCAAATGAATCCTGCCCTGATCGCTGGCCTGATTGCTCAGGAATCAAGTTTTGATCCCCGCGCCGTTAGTACAGCAAAAGCGCTGGGGCTAACTCAAATCACTGCTCCAGCAGAAACGCATGTGCTGGAAGACTTGGGTGAGCGCGCCGCACTTTGGCCACGCTATCCTGGAATTAGCAAAATGAATCCTCTGCGCATCAAGGCTCTGATCGCGCTTGGTAGGATAAATGAAAATAACGAATGGCGCTTGGCCCACGATCGATCAATTCAAGGTGGTATCGCTTATTTAAAATATATTGAACAGTACTGGAATTCATTCTCACCGATGGTTCAGCGCCAGCTCGCCAGCATGGACCCTGAGCGTAGACAAAGTGAAATCGTAGATCTGATTCTTGCCAGCTATAACTCGGGTCCTTATCGCGTCAGAAGAAATTTAGATCGCCTAGGAACTAATTGGCTTAGTGCAAACAATCTAGGTGAAGCGAGAAAGTATGTTCATAATGTGAAAAGCTATTGCTATGACTTTGCTAGGGGGTATTAGATGAGTAAGAAACCTCTAATTTTTAATCTTGTTGCCTTGTCCCTAGTGGCATTAGCGGTATCATTTCCTATTCAGATCTCGCTCATCTACGGCCACCAACTCAATGATATGGTACAACTTGGTGCTATTTGGAATAAGCTTCCAATCAATAATATTCTTACCATGGCGTTACTAATGATCACGGCTTGGAAAGTTTGGCGTGTTGAAACGTCAATCATGCCGTGGCTAACTGCTTCTTGTGTGGTGGTCGCCTTTAATAATTTCATTGTCTCAAGTTATGCGACGGACTGGTCTCAGTTGCAAACAACTTCATCGACTGTGGCCTTCGCCATTTTGCTCGGGAGCTTCGTTTTCACTAAGGCC
>TARA_R110000868_G_scaffold57168_6_pt1 | contig 10271 bp, 16 predicted proteins | sample TARA_R110000868 | Tara Oceans TARA_R110000868 (sample SAMEA4397489) | marine metagenome | biome: Polar Biome; feature: [SRF] surface water layer (ENVO:00010504); material: water (ENVO:00002006), including particulate matter (ENVO:01000060) such as... | depth 5 m | reverse complement strand
GCCAGTAGTGCTTATGCTGGACGAGTACACCAAGGGTGCAGACCCGGTTAAGAACATGCTGCATCCGCTGTTCGAGGCAAAAAGAAGAAGGCTGGGCGATGTCTACTTGGAGCCTGGGAGTATTGTGTTTCTCACAGGCAACCTTGCGTCCGACAACGTGGGCGATAACCTCAAGGCGCACTCTCTTGGGCGTGTCACGGATGTAACGGTGCGCAAACCTAACTCCGAAGAGTGGCTGGAGTGGGCTGCCAACAACGGCATCGACCCGCTCATCATGGCTTGGGTAGACCAGTTCCCTCATGCGTTAGCTTCGTACATAGACGAGGGGCAAGGCGACAACCCGTACATTTTCAATCCGAGGAAGGTCATAAAAAGCTACACATCCCCGCGTTCGCTGGAACGCGCGAGTAACATCGTTAAGGTCCGCCATAAGTTCGACAGCGATACGCTGATATGTGGATTGTCCGGTACTATAGGCGAGTCGGCAGCGCGGGATATGCAGGCGTACATCGACTACCAAGACCAGTTGCCTACGTGGGAAAGCATTATCAAAGACCCCAAGCACGTTACTGTGCCTGAGAGCGCAGGTGCATGTGCCGTTATGGTGTTTGGTGCAATCTCCCGCATCGACAAGACCACCATGCCTTCGTGGATGAAGTACCTGAACAGGTTCGAGAGTGAGTGGCAGGCGTGCTTCGCCATTAACGTAGCGCGTAACCCGAGCAAGCAGAACATAGCGTTCTCTTGCAAGGAGTTTGCAGACTGGGTTCAGGCCAACGAGGATATTTTGTAAAGACTTGCATTTAGAAACTAACAAAGGAGAAAAGTAAAATGAGTGAATTACTAGTCTTTCAGGTGTGGGCGGCTGTGAGTACCGGAGCAGCCATACATTACTTCTTCAGGGCACGTAGGTTGCGGTTATCCGGGGTTATGATGCTGGGTAAAATTTGCGCTTACTTGGATATAGGACCGACACAGCTACTATACGAAGCAGACCTGCTACCCAAGGAAGTAGCGAAGAATATTAAAGCGTTGTTAGAAGCTAACAACGAGGAAGAGAAGGAACAAGCCAATGATTAAAGACAAAGAAGAACGTCGCCTTAAGAAGGCGAAGATTACCCTCATGCGGCACAAGAAGTTTGCGTTGTATTCCGGGGTAATGATGGTCGGGAAGACTGTGCTGGACGATACCTTTCCGACAGCATGTACTGACGGACGTAACGAAATCTATGGGCGCGAGTTTCTTAAGCAGCTTACAGATAAGAACGTATGCTTTGTTGTGCTGCACGAGAACTTGCACAAACTCTTCAAGCATATGTTTATCTGGAGAAAGTTGTTCGACGAGAACCCACAGCTAGCTAACGCAGCGTGTGATTTTGTTATCAACCTGATGTTGGTCAACACTGACCCTACCGAAGAAGTCATAGCTATGCCGCAGAAAGACGGCAAGCCGTGGGGGTGCCTGGATAGGAAATACGCCGGGATGAACGCCAAGCAGGTGTTCGACGAACTTAAGAAAGAGCAGAAAAGCGGCAAGGGAGGCGACGGTAAGGGAGGCGACGGTAAGGGTACAGGTGTACCCGAAGGCTTCGATGAGCATGACTGGAAAGGCGCGAAGGAACTATCCGAGGCGGATCGGAAAGAGCTGGAGAAGGAGTTAGATCGCGCAATCCGCCAAGGCCAGATAGCCCACGCCAAAATGAACGGTAAGGGTGGGGCAGACATGCCGCTGGAGATAGGCGACTTGCTCACTCCTAAGATTGATTGGCGGGAAGTACTACGGGAGTTCATCAACTCCATATGCCAAGCCAAGGACACATCATCGTGGCGTAGGATTAACCGACGCTTGTTGGCTGCGGATATCTACATGCCGAGTCTGGTAGGAGAGCGCGTAGGGCATGTGGTTGTGGGCATCGACACATCTGGGAGTATTGGGAAGGCGGAACTCACAGCGTTTATCTCTGAGCTTAAGTTCATACTAGAGAACGTGCATCCGGAGAAGATGGACCTGCTCTATTGGGACACAGAGGTAGAGAACCACGAGGTCTACACCGAGGGCAATATGCAGGGTGTCGAAGCGGTAACGCAAGTGCGCGGAGGCGGAGGCACTAACCCTGTGTGCGTGGACAAGTACCTTAAGGATAAAGCCATACACCCGGAGTGCATCATTATGCTTACCGATGGCTACGTAGGGGATTGGGGTAATGCGTGGGAAGCGCCGACACTATGGGCGATAATAGATAACCCTACGTGCACAGCGCCCGTAGGCAAGACAATGCATCTTGAGACAGGAGATATGCACTTATGAAAGCGATACTTAGATTGGGGTACTTAGACTACATCCTGCCAGCGGAGGAGGCGGTCAAGATAATGGGACTGCTGGAGGGCGCGGAGCGGTGGGAGGCTAAGTACCATAAAACTACACCTACCCAAGCCGCACACCACACATACCATGTGTATAGCGAAGAAGCGAAAGTGGAAGTTAAAAACCTAGAGCTAGTCTCCGAGAGTATGTACCGCATGGCAAAACTGGCGGGTAAGTCAGAAGACGAGTGAGCACCGTTAGAAACTAACAAGCCAACAAAAAAGGAACAAGCAAATGAGTATCACTTCAAGCGCAGTAATGGTGGAAATGAATATCAGCGTATGGACAGCCAACAAGCTGGATCGAGCGGCTACTGATACTATAACTGATGGGGCGGGGGCGGTGCATAACGCAGCCCAAGTACGTAAGAACCTTATGGCAGGCACAGCAGCCAGAAAGAACATAGCTGACTACGCCGCTGGCTGTAGGCTATGGCACAACAAGCACACGCTGCCGTGGGCAGATAAAGGTGCGCGGCTTCTGCCGACCAGTTTGTTCATGGAGTACAAGTCCGAGGCCAACATGCGGAGGAGTACGTTTAACGGGATGGTTGAAGATTTTATTACCAACTACCCCGCCTTGCAAAAGACAGCGCACAATTACTTAGGCACGCTGTTCAACGCAGAGGACTACCCCACTGCCGAGGAGATAACCGATAAGTTTGGCTTTCGGTTAGTGTTTAGTCCGGTACCCGATGCGGGGGACTTCCGCTTGGATGTACCAGCGAAGGAGCTGGAAGAAGTAAAGTCTGAGTATGAGGACAGCTTCAAGGATAGACTAGCCGATGCGATGCGTGAGCCGTGGGACAGGCTGCACAAAGTACTAACCAGCATATCCGAGAAATTGACCGAGCCAGAGGGAGAGACAGAAGTAAAGAAGCGTTACCACGATACGCTTATTACTAACGCACAGACGTTGTGCGAGATGCTTACGCACTTAAACGTAACAAAGGACCCAGAGCTGGAGAAGGCACGCAGGCAGCTTGAGATAACCATGACTGGGGCCGATATCGAAACGCTTAAAGAGAATCCGGGGTCGCGTGAGACTATGAAGCGTAACGTAGACGCAATCCTCAAGCAGTTTGATTGGTAAGGAGGAAAAAAGATGAGAAATAATTTAGACTACGACTACCACAAAATGACGTACCCCAACCTGCTTAGGCAGGTGGATAAAGGTGTGGGGGAGGGTAGGTTAGACTTCGTTGTGGAGCCTATGTTGCTCACCCTACTGGAGCGGGTGGCTAGAAAAAACCCGCGTTGGCAAGTAATTATATCCACACCCAAGCACTCCCTCGTGTACGAGAATAAGGAGCTAATAGGGAAGGTACAGTTGGCTAGCCAGTGGAATGTAACTCTAGGTTCTCATACAGTATATGAAATTTCTGGGCCTAGAGTAGGTAGGGAGATGGAGCGCAAGGACGCTCGACATACCACGCAGGTAAACCGGGCGATGCAGCTAATAAAGAAGTTGTTCGGCGCGCAGACTCCTAAAGAGATAGTAGAAGCTACGGCACCCAAAGCACTAAGTGAGCTATCGGCGCTGGTGCATAGGAAGATTAACGAACAGAGCTACATACGGACCTACATACTAAACCACTTGAGCCCGTTGCTTAAGACGCACTGGCCGCTGGTGCGGGATACTGTAGTGCAGGGAGGCATGCCACCTAGAGACGTAGATAACTTTGAAGGTAGGGCAGAGGAAGCTGCTAAGTTAAAGGATATGAAACAACGGATAGAAACCGTAGGCAGGGCTGCCGTAGCTATAGCCCACAAAGAGGGCTACCTAATAAAGGATGTAGGAGTTGATACCCCCGCAGCCTACGTAGACGATACACACGACGCTTCGATACTTACACCCACCATGCGGAAGAACATAGGCATGCTTAAGCTGGTGAAAGAAAAGGAAGCAGTAACAGGTGTGGGGTTCCGCGCGGAGGCTGGGGTGTTTGTGGTGTTTAAGGAGGACGAAGAGAATGACGGCGAAACCTAAAACCCGTGGGCTGGGGAAAAAAGAAGCCTTAGTGCATGTAAACCTACGCCTACCGAAGGAGGTACTAGCGTTCTATAGGAAGTACGCAGGCGTACCTGAATACACCGCAAAGATGCGCGATGTGCTCACTAAGTTTGCGGTGAAGAATGGCGTTGTTGTTAGAAACTAACAAAGGAGAAGTTTATGGGTGCCATCAAAGATTGGTGGAAACGAGGACAGATGCAGCGCGCAGAGCGTGGCTGGTATCGCTACGATGGATTGTTTGGTTTTGAGCCAGAGGATTTTCCAAAGGGCTATGTCGAATATCCAGATGGCTTTCGGTCAAGAGATATGGCCCTTGGCAACGCCGTCGATTACGCGCGCATCTTCAACGGCCACGTAGTGCAGTTGTAACAAAGGAGGCAAGCTATGCGGATAAGCAAAGCTGAGTGGTACGCTCGGGGAGGGTTCAAGAACTCCAACCTATACAGAAAACAGCGCAGCGGGCGTTGGTACTACTACACTACATAATAACAATCGGGTACAGCTGTACCCTCTAGGGGCTGCCTTCGGGCGGCCCCTTTTTTTGTGTTTGACTTTGTAAAGTCGCGACGTATATTAGGCCAACAAGCAAGCACAAGAACTACCAAAGGAACGATCATAGGTGGCAAGCACACCCGAAAAATTAGTGAAGAACGCTATAGTTAGGCAGCTTAAGGCGGAAGGTGTTTACTACTTCTTCCCGGCTACTCACGGTATGGGCCGTAGTGGCGTACCAGATATTGTATGCTGCGTGGACGGTAGGTTTGTCGGTATCGAGTGCAAGGCAAGCAATGGCAGGGTAACGGAGCTGCAAAAGCTGGAGCTGGAGCGCATAAGAAAAGCAGGCGGCAGCGCACTTGTAGTTACAGGTACCGAGGAAGCTAAAGCGATAGGCGGGTTTATTAAACTCATACGAGGTAGCGCCATATGAACCAAGGTGTAGAAATTATATTAGCCCGCATGGACTCACACCCCGAGGAGTTTATAGGCGAGCTACGGGGCAATTGGCGTTGGGTTACTGACGCATTAGATAAACAAAATACGGATGGGATGCAGTTTCTAACAGGCGAAGAAAAAACCGCGTTACGAGAAAAATATATTGAGCTTGTACGGGGGCAGTTTACTAAAAACGTAATGCAGCAGCTACTTAGGGATAAGGATGGCGGTGTCTGCTCCTCCTCAGTGAAAGTTAGCGGGGCTAATTCTACCACTGAGGAGGAGAAGATAACGCCAGAGAGTTTCTGGAACGTCGAGTTGTTTAGCGTCCCCAAAGTGCTTGGGGCGGGGCGTAGCAAATGAATATCGTTACGCTCGATTTTGAAACTTTCTACTCCAAAGAATTCGGCTTCTCTAAGCTGACTACGGAGGAGTACGTCCGAGACGCTAGGTTTGAAACTATCGGGGTAAGCGTAAAGGTAGATGGCGGACCAACCAAGTGGTGCTCAGGTACTAAGAGCAAAATCAAGAAGTTCCTAGATCAGTTTGAGTGGATCAACGCTGTAGCGGTAGCGCATAACGCTAAGTTTGATATGGCGATACTCAACTGGCACTTTGGTATCCGGCCCAAGCGTATTGCGGATACGCTGTCTATGGCACGCGCAGCGCACGGTACCGAGGTAGGTGGCAGTCTGGCAGCGTTAGCCACTCATTATGAGCTAGGCGTCAAGGGCACTGAAGTTGTCAACGCGCTAGGTAAACGGCGTGTGGATTTCAGCAAGGAGGAGCTAGCTAGGTATGGCGAGTACTGCTGCAATGACACGGAGCTGACCTATAAATTATTTAGGGTTCTGGCGCAGGGGTTCCCGCTCAATGAGCTGAAATTAATCGACCTAACTATACGGATGTTCACCGAGCCAGTGCTAGAGCTGGATGTAAGCGCTTTACGGATACATCTTAGTGCGGTGCAGCATTATAAAAACTCTCTTCTTTCCAGCACAGGCATAACTAAAGAGGAGCTTATGAGTAACCCGAAGTTTGCTCTGCTCCTGCAACAGTATGGAATTACCCCCCCTAAGAAAATAAGCCCAACAACAGGGAAAGAAACGTACGCGTTTGCAAAGTCGGACCAAGAGTTTATGGCTCTGCAAGAACACCCCCACCTCCAAGTACAAGCGCTCATGGCGGCACGGTTAGGGCTACGCTCCACACTGGAAGAGACCCGTACCGAGAGGTTTATAAGTGTAGCCAGTCGAGGGGAATTACCAATACCGCTTAAGTATTACGCAGCGCACACCGGAAGGTGGGGCGGCGACGATAAACTAAACCTGCAAAACCTACCCCGCGCAGCGGAGCTAAAGAACTGCATCATGGCCCCCCAAGGGCATGTAATTATTGATAGCGACTCGTCGCAGATCGAAGCGCGTACGCTGGCATGGCTATCAGGACAAGAGGACTTAGTAGAGGCGTTTGAGCGGGGGAAGGATGTTTATAAGATTATGGCTTCTTCCATATATGGGAAGCCGCAGGAAGAGATAGTTAAACAGGAACGGTTCGTAGGTAAGACGACTATCTTAGGGTGTGGCTACGGCATGGGCGCGGAGCGGTTCAGGGACCAGCTAGCAAACTTCGGAGTAACTGGCCTAACTGCGGGGGAGTGCCAGCGCATTATAGATATATACAGGGCTACTTACTCGTATATCCCCACCTTGTGGAGGCAGGCGCAAGATTTTGTGCTGCCCGCTATACTTGGAAACCAGACCGCAGAGTTTGGTAGAGCGGGGGTGCTAGCTGTAGAGGGCGAGAAGGGGATACGTCTACCTAATGGGCTATACCTAAACTACCCCAACCTACGATGGGTTGAAATGGAACCCGGCGAACGCCCGCAGTATGTGTACGACCAGAAACGGGGGAGGGCTGTGATACCTACCAAGATATACGGCGGCAAAGTGGTTGAGAATGTATGCCAAGCGCTGGCGAGGATTGTTATAGGTGAGCAGATGCTGGTGATTGCTAAAAAATACAAAGTAGCGATGACCGTGCACGATGCCATTACGTGCGTAGTGCCAGAAGAAGAAGCAGAAAACGGGAAAGAGTTCATTGAGTTATGTATGCGGCTACACCCTACTTGGGCACTAGGACTTCCTTTGAATTGCGAAGCCGGGACAGGCCAATCTTACGGGGGATGTAAGTGAGCGACCAACAAACAATACAAACATTTAAGCGTACGCCCGAGGGTGTGCGGGACGCATTGTTGGCGGAAATGGAGGACATACGCGCGGGTATAGCCACCCCACAAGAAGCAGTTGCCTTCGCCGCCTGCGCCGATAGCTACGTTAGTGTGATGCGTGCGGAACTTCACGAACGCGAAAGACAGGACAAGAACAGGTTTCGGCATCAAGAACGCTTAGACAGACTACAAGACGTAAGATTAGAAGCAATAGAACAGAAAAAAATGCTTCTTTTAGAGCACAAGGAAAATAGTGATACCGGGGAAGGGGAAACGTCTTATGCTTACTCCGGTTGAAAACTTCATAGAGCTAAACATACCAAAAAAGTTCCACCTTGGAGAGAACTACAAGCAGTTTGATGGCCTGTGGGATGATTGGTTTGGCACGATAGTTGATGATTTTATTTTTTCGGGTGGTAATTTTACTTACTCACACCACCCTATAGCTATGATTTATGAGCTTATGGAAGACAGACGCTTTAGACATAACACGCATAAGGAGCTATGTAATCTAGTCTATGACTGCGGGCAGACACGGGTACAGTTACCGTTTGCTTACGTTCGCGGCTTTGAGTTCGCTCTTATGGGTATGCAAGTGAACCCCAAAGCAACTGCGGAAGTTGTAGCTAAATACGGGGGGGTGAGTTGCCTAACATGCGACGGAATGGCTTGGGGGGCTCCTAAAGTAGAACGAACTGTTCTGGAGGATGGCGCATACTGCCTGCATATGAAGTCGCTCAGCGACGTACGCTTATTCGATCATAAGGTAGAAGAACAGTGGGCGTGGCGGAAGTTCTTATGCAATGCCCCTGAAGCTAGATTTGGGTGTTTTGGGAACGCTAATTATGGCCCCGCAGAAACGCCCGTACTGTGCCCACCATGCTTTAAGCTAGCCGACAACTACGTTCCTAAACGCAGGTACAGCATCACGGATGCAGACCTACTGCACGGGCTGAACGCAATCCTAAAATCTAAAGTTACCAGCAAAAGGGGAATTACAAATGATAAAGAACACAAAGACCCTAGTAAAAGACGCGCTAGATAACTCCAACGACGACCCCAAGCACGCTGTGACATGGCTGGTTAAAAAAGCTAAGTCCGAGCCCAACCTTAGAGCTGCCTTGATAGATTTAGGCGCTAAGCAAGTTGTTAGAGATTTTTTCTCCATGCAACGTGAGAGCGCTATGACTATGGCAGCTGGGCGAGTTGCGGCTAACATGAATGACCCTCTTGTAGCTAAACGTATAGCTGCTCGTATAGCTAGAGTGGCCTTCTGGGATTCGTATACTTTGTTTGGTATGCAGCCACTAAAAACAGCTACGCGCCCTATGTTACTACGAAGTGCTACAAGCCGCGAAACCCAAGCTGCCGGAGAGATTAGGATGGCTAAATTTGAGCGAGCTATTGCTAAAAAACTACTAAACGACAGAAAAGTAGTCGGGGATACTCTTACCGCCCTAGAAGTTGAGATTATTGCAGCGAGACACGTACGATGACCGAAGAAAGTGAATGGCCCAACTACCACCACAAAACTTTTCTCCCAGAAAGAAATCTAGCTATATACAAAGCTCGTAGGGCAGGACGAACCCTTAACGATGTAGGCAAAGAATTTGGGGTAACTCAAGAGCGCGTACGTCAGATATGGTTCCAAGGAGAGCGGATACTAAAAGAGCAAGCAGCAGTTGATCTTTTAAACGTACTCAACGACGGAGCTTACATGAAAGATTTATGCATAGCCTATTGCCTATCCCAACGCATCAGAAGGACGGTGGAATATATGGAGTGGAATACTTTACCCATACGAGAGTTTGCACACACCGTTACGCCCGAGGAAGTTTCCCGTACCCCTAATATGGGTAAAAAAAGTGTGGCAGAACTTTGCTGTGCTATACGCAGTGTAATCCCTACAGATGCTGGCTATTGGGGCGAAACTGGAGAGGTATAATAAATGAGTGAAGAGTACGAGTTTACACAGGATTGGTTTCATTGGGCACCGCCTGTTTGGGAAAAACTCATACCGCTACTCCCCGCGCGTAAATCTTTCCTAGACTTAGGCTCTTTTGAGGGGCGGAGCGCAGTGTGGGTAGTAGAAAACATGATGGAGGATGACGGCGGGATTGTTTGTGTCGATACCTGGGATGGTGGCGAGGAGCACACAGAGGCAACCTTAGCAGGCGCGGAGAAGCGGTTTGATAGGAATGTAAATCTGGCGATGGAGAAGTTCCCAAACCGGATAGTTAAAAAACACAAAAGCCCTACGTATCATTTTCTCGCTACACACCCCGTTATATCCTCTGACCCCTTTGATTTCATCTATATTGACGCCTCACACACGGCGAAGGATGTGCTTACCGATGCTTGCATGGCATGGCCGCTTCTTAAAGCCGGGGGTGTTATGGTGTTTGATGATTACTTATGGGGGCAACCGCGCGATGTACTGCACCGACCCAAAATAGCAGTAGACGCGTTCCTTACTATGTTTGCAGAGGAATTAAAGATTGCGCATATGGGATACCAAGTAGCGGTAAAGAAAAATGGATAAGGTGCAAGAGTACAACAAACTCATGCAGACGAAAGAAATGCAGGGGTACACAAGTCACCCGAGGAACAGACTTAGAAGCGGGTTTAAGTCAGAAGAAGAAGGCGAAGCGCACTGCGAGAGGGCGCGGGGAACGATCATAGCAATAAAGGGGTTTCTGAAACGTGGCGGATGAACCAAAAAAACCAAGT
>TARA_R110000868_G_scaffold20539_2_pt1 | contig 10276 bp, 9 predicted proteins | sample TARA_R110000868 | Tara Oceans TARA_R110000868 (sample SAMEA4397489) | marine metagenome | biome: Polar Biome; feature: [SRF] surface water layer (ENVO:00010504); material: water (ENVO:00002006), including particulate matter (ENVO:01000060) such as... | depth 5 m | reverse complement strand
CTTTTAAGTAAAAGAAATATGCGCTTAATTTGGCTTACAGGATTTGCTTTTTTACTACTCTATCATATTCAAATGTTTTTTATTTTTGGTTCACAAGCCAATGAAGAAAGTGTTTTATTACCTCTGTTTTTTCAAGGTTTAGGAAATGGAATTTTGATGCTTTCTATCGTTATGTTTACAATTGCATCAGTGCCAGAATCTAAAAGCTTTTCGGCCTCATTGAGTGGTGTTTCTTTCCGATTTTTTGCTTTTACTGTAAGTTTAGCGCTAATTTCTTTTATGAATCTGCGACAAGTAAGTGTGCATTATCATGAGTTAGGGAACTCAGTAACTACTTTAAATTATGAATTAAGCAAGCGTTTGCAATTGTATGAAAATGTAGCTCTTGCTAACGGTGCTTCAACAATGAAAGCTAAAGTTGTGGCTAAAAATTTATTAGGTAAAGCAGTTGCTATTCATACTAATACCCTATTTGCAAGGGATTACTATTATTTTATGGGGATTGTAATACTTTTCATTATGCTAGGCATTGCATTAATTCCTCATTTTCATTTCAGAAAAATTAGAGCTAAAGTAATTCCTATTTAATAGTAAAATGAATTAGGAACTAGTTCCATATTTATGAATTATAGCCATTTATCCAGCATGATAAGTAGTATGCGAAACAATTCTTCCAAGGACTTCGGCTTTTGTCTTTGTACCAAATTCTGATTTAGTAATAGTGGTATCCCAGTCGGCATCAGTTTGTTTCTCAAGCATAGCTAATAAGTTTTGATAGGCATAATGGGAGTATTCTTTTAATTCGTATAGGTTAGTCCATTCTCCAGTATCATTTTTTGCAATTACTTTAACTTCGGTTGCACTAAATATGGTTTTTGTAAAAAGCAACTCAACATCAATAATATGGCGAATAAGAAAACCAAGACTATTGGGAGAAGGAGTTAGTTTCTTTTTCAAATCATTTTCTATAATTAAATTTAATTGCTTGTAAATCGAGTTCTAGCTTCTTGCCAAAGCGCAATAAATAACTGAGTTTTTGATTTCATTAAATAAGGATGATTTAGTGATTTCAAATTTGTTTTGTTTTGATAGGGTTTTAAGTTTCCTAAAACTAAAAGAGGATATTGAACTGTGAATTTAGTCTAAAGTTTTCATTATAAGAGTGTAAATGAAATAAGAATAGCCCAATAAAGGGCTTTTCTAATATTAATAGTTATTAATGTTGCTTTTTTACATAAGTAGTAATTCTGTTTTTATCATTCTTGCTTTTTGCTTTTCTTTTAATTCAATAAGATGAGATTTGTAACCTATAAATTCATAATCTTTTGGATTGATTTGCAAGACAAAATTTATTTTTCCCAAGAGATGTTCTAGAAAGTGAACCTGATCAATTTCTTTATATTCCCGATGTTCATCAATACCAAATTTCATTATATAATGCATGGCTTGTCTCAATTTATTGCGTTTATGGAAAACAACTTGTGGTTTTTCATTGACAACTATACCTGTGACAGTTTGTCTCATATTTGGAGTCATAAGATTTGTTTTTGCAGTATTGATTTGAAATCCAATTAGTTGAATATTTTTGGTTACTTTTTCGAGTAATTTTTTTTCGTCAAAATTTCCTGAAAAACTCAAATCATCAGCATAACGGGTATATCTTATTTTATTTTGTAGACAGTAATCAGCAATAACCATATCAGCTTTTTTAAAAATAAGGTTTGAAAGATAAGGACTTGTTGGTGCGCCTTGTGGTAAAAAACCATCTTTAGTACATAGTTGTGAAAGTAGATTTGAAATGCTTTTTGAATAACCCACTTCTAAAAATATTTGCTCTACACTTTCAATTTTAATTGAAGGGAAAAAATTTTCTAAGTCAAGGGTGAATACTTTAGGTTGGTTTTTGTGAAACCTTATATTTTCTAAGATACTTACATTAGGTCGGTATGCTTTTGCAAATGGGCTAATAGGAATTTTATATAAGATATTTTTTAAAATCCAATGTTGTATTTCTTTTAAGCTTGGTAGTGGTTCTGAAATGGCTCTTTTTTTTCCGTTCTTTTTTGTAATCTCAAAATCGCGGTAAAAATATTTGGTGTGTAATGCGGCTTTTTTTAGGTATTCTTTTTTATATCCTACAAGTAAGGTTAAATGGGAAGAGTTATAAATAATAGGAACATTGTTTGATAATAATGGCTCAGCATAATTCAAACAACGAATTATGTTCTGTTTAGAGTAGCCTAATTTTGTAGCTTCTTTTATGAAAGTTTCTTTGTATTGAGCAAAATCCATAGCTTTAAAATCGTTAATGGAGTGAGGACTTTTATGTCACTCACTCCAATTAGGAATACGGGTTTAAAAGGTTCGGAGCTCTGCGGAGAGCCTTTTAAACCCAGTGCTTGAAAAAACATTCAATTACAGAACAGTGACTCACTGCTCCAAAGTTAGCTTAGCCAACGTAATTTTAAAAATAAATCAAAATGTTAACTTATTCTGATTTGGAATATAAATTGTTTTCGAATCCAATTTTGGGATTTTACTTTTTAAATCCTTTGCAATCCATTCCTCTTTTTTTTGTTTTACTTTTATATTTGGTTCCATTTTAAGAAAGTGTTTAACAAGTTAATAAGGTTCTTTTTGCTTTTTAAGTATTTAATTTTCAACTAGTTAATTTAATTTTTGCTATATATAAATTTACAAAATTTTATTTATAATAAATTATCTTGATACTGTTTTTTTTTTAAATATTTTATTAAATTAGATGATTAGGATTAATAAGTAGATAGTTTTTTTAAGTGAGTATTGTTAATAATTAGAGTAATTTAATACTATTTTTTAAACTTTTTATTGGGGAAATAAGTAACAAAATTAAGAATAAATCTAGCGGTCCAATAGGACAAATAATTTTTTAAACTGGAAATAAAATTGTCTTTTATTAATGATTTTGACGTTATTCTATGGCTTTGTGAAATGATTTCATCTAGATGATCTTGAAAAGTATTTGAAAATGGGATAGATTTAATTGCTACATTCATTTCTAAACTTCCATAGCAACTTAAATTATTAAGGTTAAATGAGCCAATAGTGGTCCAATAATTATCGACAATGGCTGCTTTTCCATGAAGCATTGTTTTATTCCATTCATACAATTCGATGTTATGGGCAAGTAGCGTTGAATAAATATGGTAAGTTTCTCTTCTAGAAAGTGGTACGTCTGATTTCCCAGATAAGATTAATCGTATTTTTACTTTGTTTTTTGCTGCTTTTTTTATTACATTATTAAGTCTTCGACCTGGTAAAAAATAACTTCCAACAATAGTGATTTCTTTTTCGGCATGTGTAAAAGCATCTATATAGGCATTATATATTTCGTTTTTACTTTTCAACCAATCATTTTGTAGTATGCTTACAGCAGTTTCTTCTCCTGAATTAAAGACAGATTCTATTTTTCTTTTGAAGAAGTATTTTTTTTTAAAGAATAAGTCTCTACAAAGTAATTGCAGTTTTTTTGCAATTTTCATGTCATTTATCTGAACTGAATAATCGAGCCAGGCAGTATTTTCTATGGACCCCGCATATTTGTCAGCTATATTAATTCCTCCAATTAATACTATCTGATCATCTGCAACCACTACTTTATGATGTAATCTTCGGCCCATATATAAAGAGCTTGAGGATAAGAAAGGAGAAAAAAAACGAAAATTAATTCCAGTTTTTGTCAATTCCTCAATTACATCTTTGGGAAACGAAAAGGAACCAAAACCATCTAATAAAATATATATTCTTACCCTGCGTACTGCTGCTTTTTTTAACTCTTGTAAGATTTTATTTCCAATAATATCATTCTTAAATATATAGTATTGAAGATGAATTTCATATTTTGCTTCTTGGATTATATATTCTAAACGTGAAAAATAATCTGTTCCACTATGAACTAATTCTACCTTTTCTATGTCGTTTTTAATGTAATTATTAATTTGCATAAGCACTTTTTTGTTTTACTTCCTTAATTAATATAAACTCTAAAAGATTTTCAGTATCCAAAGTACCCACAAGTTGATTGTTCTCCATCACTAACATCAAATTAGATTTATTATGATAAACCAACTCAAAAATATCAGCAAGTAGAGTTTCTATATTTAGGAAAACTAAGTTTTTGTTCATAGCATTGACTATGGGAGTATTCTCGCCTTTTTCAGAAAGAGCAATTATTATTTGATCTCTATTGAGGGTTCCTACAGGTTGGCCATCCTCAGTTATTAAAAAAATCTTGGATTGACTGTCTAACAGTAATTCTACAGCTATTTTTATGGGTTGATGTGCATCAATAGTTAGGTATTGTTTCATGACTATGTCCCGCACTGTGTAGCCTTTAAGAAGGTATTTTGAGGTAGTATATTCGGTTTCCATTTGCGCACCCATAATGACAAAAAAGCCTATAAAAATTAAAAAAGGGTTGGAGAAAAAGCCAATAAATATAAAGCCTATTGCTAATAATTGACCTATTCGAGCTGCAATTTTAGTTGCGGTATGTCTTTGAAATTTAAATGCTAAAAGTGCTCTTAAAATGCGCCCACCATCCATTGGGAATGCTGGTATTAAATTAAAAATAGCTAACGCTAAATTAACGATTAAGAAATTCAAGAAGAAGTTGTGCGAGTTTATTCCTCCTGATAATTGAGCCATAAGAAGTTCTTCATTTTCGGGTACTGTAACAAAAAAACTGGTCAGTAATGCCAAAAAAAGATTGACCATCGGACCAGCAAATGCAACGATTAATTCTTCTATTGGTTTTTCGGGAAGTTTTTCTAACCTGGCTAATCCCCCAATAGGAAGCAACGTAATATCTTTGGTTTTAATGCCATAGTTTTTTGCTGCTAAAGCATGACCTAATTCATGTAAAACAACAGTGATAAATATAGAAAGAATAAAAGCAATAGACCAGGTTATCTGAAGGATATTATATCCTGAACGGTAATTGACAAATATGATAAATAGGAGTAGTAATGAAAAGGTCCAATGAATGAACAAACCAATTCCTGCGACTTTTCCAAGTTTAAATGATCCTTTCATTTCTCTTTTTTTAAATGCTTTCAAAAGCATAATTAGAAAAAAATGTATAAATAATAGAAATCAAAAAATGCAGGTTCATGCAAAAAATTTTGGGAATCAATCTGTTACTAATTTACGACTTTTTTTTGAAGAATAGTTAGTATCGTCTACTAAGAATTTTGGTATTATTCAAAACCGATGTTTTTGAATAATACTTTCTATTTAAGTGCCGATTGGATTTATTCTCTTAGTACGAATAGTTTTGTACTTCAATAAAGGAAAGTAGGTGCCAATTTATCAGAAGTTATTTTAAGGAATCATTTTTCAAGTTCATTTTCACAAATACTGTTGTACGCCCAAGCATTTAAATTGGCCAGGGTAGTATTTGCAATTCCCTGCAAGGCTTCTTTGGATAAAAACCCTTGATGACCCGTAATTAATACATTGGGAAGAGAACGAAGAATCGTATACATAGGATCATTAATTTTTTCACTAATGTGGTTTTTAAAAAAGATTGGTCTTTCTTTTTCATAAACATCAAGACCTACTGCGCCTATATTACCTTTGTTAATGGCTTCTATTAAATCCTCAGTATTAACAATCATTCCTCGCGCGGTATTAATAAAAACAACCCCCTTTTTCATTTGAGAAAAAATGGATTTATTAAACATATATTTAGAATCTACATTCAAGGGGCAATGTACAGAAATCACATCTGCGCTTTGACATAATTCTTCTAAGTTACAATACCTAATGTTGGTTTGTTGAATCAGTTCTTCATTTATAAAGGGATCATAGGCCAAAAGTGTACACCCAAATCCATGCATTATTTTAGCAAAAGCGCGGCCTATTTTTCCAGTTCCAATAATCCCCACAGTTTTTCCATGAAGATCAAAACCTACCAAATTATCCAAACGATAATCTCCCATTTCCATTAGTTTTTGACCTAGAACTATTTTCCTATTTAGTGCCATAAGTAAAGCAACTGCATGTTCAGCAATCGAAAAAGGGGAGTATTCAGGTACATTTGCAACTTTTATTCCTAATGATCTAGCTTTTTTTAAATCAATATGATCATGACCTACAGTACGTAAAGCAATGTATTTTATTCCCAAGTGGTATAATTTTTCTAGTATTTTAGTATTTGCAATATCTGATGTAAAAAGAGATATACCTTCAAAACCTTCGGCAAGATGCACTGTATCATGGTTTAGGTTTTTAGAAGTATACACTAATTCTAGTTTGCCATGTATAGCCTTTTCTATAAATGGTTTTTCAAAGTCAAAGATGCTGTACATTAATATTTTCATGATTTCTATATTTGATCCACCCTATGAGTTAGTTTTAGTAATATTGATTTTCATTTTTTATCTACATACTAAGGTGAGTATTTTAACTGGTAATTACCCCATAATCAATAGTTATTTAAAATGTAATTTGTTTTTTTATATTTCACAACTTAAAATCATTCTTTTCTTCATTTGAAATAAGCGTTAATTCAATACTTACTTCTGGTTCCAATCGAATGTTGGTTTTGATGATGTTTGAAATCAAGCAGGAGTTTTTACTCATTTCCAAAATGTATTTAACCTGTTCTGGATTTTGGAAATACGGAATAACTACTTTTGGTCTTAGCGTAATTTCAGTTATTATATTTTTTCCTTTTATGACTTCAATTGCGCAGCTAGAAGCACTTTCAAAACTTACAAATTGTATGTTAGCATTTTCGGCTTTGGATAAAAAAGTAGTCATCAAACAGCTGTTTAAAGAGGTTAGCAGTAAATGCTCAGGAGACCAGATGTCTTTCATTGTTTTTGGTAAATCAGGTGGTGTCTCTTTTTCTGAATTTTGAGGAAATACGGATGAAATTAAAAATCCGTTTCTATTCTCTTTACATTTTAAATTTACTTTGTAAGTATGCATGGTAAATAGGTTTAGTTATTAATAATTTATTGAAATACAACAACATAAATTAAATTTATTAGCGATCATTTACTAGTGTTAAAGGAGGTTAAATCTTAAATAATAATCTGACAGGTTTGTGATTTTTTTATTTTTTCTTAATATGGATTCAATGATTTTTGAATATTTTGTTTATAATTTTTTGTGTCAAGCGAAAGGAGTAATCCATTTAAAATGGCTTCAAGATTGTTTTCTTTTCTAAAAAAACAATAAGCATTAGTAGTAACAGCAAAACCATTAGGAATGGCTACTCCCAAAGGATTTAATTGATTATACATTTCACCTAATGAGGCGTTTTTACCTCCCACAATATCAATATCCGTTATACTAATTTGGTCGAAAAAAAGAATAAGTTTGGAATTTTCCATATCGTTTTAAATATTTAAAATGTAAGGTATTTGGTATTCTAACTTAAAAAATAAATGAAGAACTGATTGACTAAGCCATATATAGAAAAATTCTAAAAGGGATTCAAAGCAAATTAGGGTTCATTAGAAACGGATTAATACAAGTGGAGAAGGGGCATATCGTAAATTTAAGCAAATATTTTTTTTTCAATGTTAAATTATGATTTTTTTTTAGATATAATATAATTATAATAGCTTGCTTTGTAGGTATTTATGTTGTTTTTATAATAAATTATAAACTTTGGGTATTTTTTTAATATTTCGAATAATAAACAGTAAAAATAGAATATATTCATTTGATATTGAAATAGTTAGAATTAAATATTGAAATAATACCCACTATAGAATGTGTAGCTATGAATTTAAGAAGCATTAAAAATGCAATCATTAGGATATTATAATGGTAAATACATGTATAATTGGAAATTAATTTTATTTTTGTAAGGACCATTGTGTTTTAATAAAAACACATATTAATTAGGATAAATGCCCCATATTCTGATTTAATTTCAATTAAACTAATTCATTTTATATGAAAGAATTACCTACTCCATCAAATGAACAAGATAGGTTAAAGGCACTAGAAAGTTATTTAATAATGGATTCTTTGACTGAAAAAGAGTTTGATTCTATTACACAATTGGCTTCTTATATTTGTGACACGCCAATCTCCTTAATTAGCCTCCTAGATAAAGACAGACAATGGTTTAAATCAAGTGTTGGATTAAATGCAAAAGAAACCCCAAAGGCTATTTCTTTTTGTCAATATGCTATAATGGGGGATGAGGTTTATGAAATCCAAAATGCATTAGAGGATAAATTATTTGTTGATAATCCATTAGTCACAGGTAATCCAGATATTCGATTTTATGCAGGAGCTCCACTTAAAAATGGTGAAGGATTTAATCTGGGTACCCTTTGTGTAATTGACACAATTCCTAGGATTCTAACTGATGCACAAAAAAATGCGCTTAAATTATTAGCAAATCAAGTTATAAATTTATTACAGCTGCGTAGAAAAAATATGCAGCTAATTAATACCCAGAAAGAATTTGAAAATTTTATAGAATTATCAAAAGATTTAGTTTGTATCGCTAATGTTGATGGGAAATTCTATAAAGTGAATCCTGCTTTCACTACTGTTTTAGGCTATTCAAAAGAGGAATTAGAAGGAAAACCGTTTGTTGATTTAATACATCCTGATGATTTAGAAAAAACCTTTAAAGAAGTTGAAAAACTCGCCACTGGAGAGAAATCAATAAGTTTTGAAAACCGATACCGTTGTAAAAATGGAAAGTTTGTATTATTAAGTTGGAACAGCTCCCCTGATCCAGTTACTGGCAATTTATACTGTATTGCTCGCGATATGACATTAGAAAAGGAGCAACAAGAACAGCTACGAACTACAACAACTGATTTAAAGGCGATCTTAAATGCAACTGAATTTTCAATAATTTCTTCAGGTCTTGATGGAGTCATTAATCAATTTAATAGAGGAGCTGAAAAATTATTAGGTTATAAGGCAGAGGATGTTGTAGGTAAAATTACACCCGAAATTTTTCACGTTAAAGAAGAAGTAGTAAAAAGAGCTGAAGAATTATCAATAGAACTAGGTAGGAAGGTAGAACCAGGCTATGATACATTTGTATTGAAAGCTAGAGATTTTGGAATTGCTGATTCGCAAGAATGGTCCTATGTAAGAAAAGATGGCACCACTTTTCCAATGGTTTTATCTGTAACTGCAATTAAAAACAGTAACGGTGAACTTACAGGGTATTTAGGAATAGCAAAAGATATTACAACGGAAAAAGAAGCGGAATTAAATTTAATTAATAGTAATAAGTTACTAGATGAGTCAGAAAATATCGCTAAAATAGGAAGTTGGAAATTTGATCTTAATTCAAATTATCTTTTTTGGTCGAAAGGGCATTATAGTATTTTTGAGTTTGAAAAAATAGAAGCAGATAAACTTAATGATGCTTATAGAAGTAGAATTCATCCCGATGATTTACTACTTTTAGATGAATTGAGTGAAAATATATTGAAAACAGGAGAGAATTTTGAAATAAATTATAGAATACTTCTTCCTGATAACAGAGTAAAATATATTTTAGAAATAGGACAACCTTATACAAATGAATCAGGAGTAATAATTGGGCTTCAAGGTTCTATTCAAGATGTTACTGAAAAAACGATAGCAGAACAAAAAATTCAAGAAAAATCTAAAGAAGTAAATGATATTAGAGCGGCTTTAGATGAGTCAGCAATTGTGTCAATTACTAATCTAAATGGAGTGTTTACTTATGTTAATGATAATTTTTGTACCATTTCTAAATATGATAAAGAAGAGCTTATAGGTGTAGATCAACGACTTATATCTGATTATCTTCCAAGAGAATTTACGAGAGATATATTGAAAACTATTGTAAACGGAGGAATTTGGAAAGGAGAAATAAATAATAGGGCAAAAGACGGATCTCTTTATTGGGAAAAAACTACTATTGTCCCTTTCCTAGACACAATGGGGAAAATCTATCAGTACATCGCAATTAGCGCTGATATTTCGGAGCAAAAATTAGCTCAAGAAAATTTAAATTATGCTTTACTTGATTTAGAAAAAAATAATAAAGAGTTAGATCAATTTGCCTATGTCGTTTCACATGATCTTAAAGCACCTTTAAGGGCAATCAATAATCTCGCCGAATGGATTGTGGAAGATATGCCTGAAATGCCAGAGGATGTAAAAAATAATTTAAGTTTATTGCGTGGTCGAATATTACGTATGGAAAATTTAATTAATGGTGTTTTGGATTATTCTAGAATTGGAAGAACCCATATCGAAATGGAAACAATTG
>TARA_R110000868_G_scaffold399056_1_pt1 | contig 10280 bp, 7 predicted proteins | sample TARA_R110000868 | Tara Oceans TARA_R110000868 (sample SAMEA4397489) | marine metagenome | biome: Polar Biome; feature: [SRF] surface water layer (ENVO:00010504); material: water (ENVO:00002006), including particulate matter (ENVO:01000060) such as... | depth 5 m | reverse complement strand
CTAACTTACGCCACGAGTTGAGCCAAATGTTCTGACGACGGACAGTCTTCGAGCGCATTGCTCGTGGTGACCACGCTGATCGGCACACCAAACGAAAGTGTTGTCTCGACCTTGCCGCCGTGGCTCTCGAACAGCCGGACGATCCAGCCATTGCCGTCCTCGGCAGGTTTAATTGTATCGATAACAACCTGACCGGTAGATGATGTGATGAGCGGTGCGCGCAATATGTCGGCGGGTGCGCCTTGCGTCCAAAGCAGCGGACGGTTGAAGCAAGCGGCTTCGGCGATAGTATTCGCTTCGCGCCAGCCACCGGCATGGGGATAAAGCGCGTAGCGAAAGCGATGCTCGCCGAAATCGGCCTCGGGGTCCGGTGAGAGTGGACCGCGCACAAGGCTGAGGCTCATCTGATTACCGAAAGTTGAATAGCCATAGCGGGCATCGCTGAGAAGCGAGACGCCGAAGTGCGGCTCGGAAAGGTCTGCCCAATTGTGGCCGGGGACTTCGTAACGTGCGAGATCGGCATCCGTGTTCGCATGTGTTGGACGCTCGACGGAGCCAAACATGGTTTCGTATGTCGCATTGGCGGCGTGGCAATCGACGGGAAAAACGGCTTTGACGAGCGTGCGGCGCTCGTGCCATTCGATGAACGTATCGAACACCAGATGATTGGCACCGGCATCGAGACGCACGGTCTGGATGAGCGTGCTGCGTGCGCCCAGACGACGCTCGAATTGCACTTCGGCGCGCAAAGGTCCGCGCGAGAGAATGGTGCAACTATGCGCAGGTGCGGCATCGCGTGCAGTTTCGAGCGCGAAGGGGTCAATGTCCCAGGCTTCAAAATCAATCGGGCGATCATCATAAAGCATGATGCGATTGCCGGGCGACGCCATCGCCTCGCGACCTGTGGCAGCATGGATAAGCGAGGTGAGCAAGCCGTCGGTAGCGAGAGACGCGGTGAGTTGGCTGCTGGCGAGCGTGATGGTGCCGGAGGCGTCTTCACTGACGGATACTCTCTCGCTCGATGGTGTGACCTCGCCAACAGAGAAGGGCGCGGCGGTGACGTGATACAGTGTGCCGTCCGGTTTTTCGGCAAGGCCCGAGCGAGCAAAGCCCAAAGGGTTGAGCGGTGTGTCCTCAGCTTTTGATCCGTCTGTCAGACCGCCGAGTACATTCTGCATCAGCACGGCAAGATCATCGGCAAGCGTGCGCAGCTCACGCAAGGCGCGCACATAGACTTCGCCGATGCTGCTGCCCGGCAGAATGTCGTGGAATTGATTGACAAGCAGCACGCGCCATAGCGCCTCGATGGCACCGCGGTCGGGATGCGCTGTGCCTGCAAGCATTGCTGCGGTGGTGAGATATTCGAGCGATTGCAAACGGCCTTCGCAGAGGCGGTTCAACTGTTTGACTTCTGCCTGACTGGTATAGGTGCCGCGATGATATTCGAAGTAAATCTCACCTTCGATGGCTGCAAAATCTTCGGCCTCGCGCTCAAGTCGGTCGAAAAACTCATCCGGCGTGCGCGTCGTGCTGCGTGGCAAACCGAGCAGGTCTTTCGTGCGGCGCAAGGTTTCGATCATGCCGGCAGTCGGGCCGCCACCACCATCGCCGTGACCGAACAGGTAGAGCGCCTCGGCGGAACGGTCAGCGTCTTTGTAATTCGCCGCGTGGTAGCGCAGTTCCTCGATATTGGCGACGCCGTTATAGGTGTCGGCAGGCGGGAAATGCGCCAGCACGGAACTGCCGTCAAGACCGTGCCAATGGAAACTGTGATGCGGCGGCGAAGTGAAACGGTTCCATGACAATTTTTGTGTGAGGAAACGCGACATGCCTGCCTCGCGCATGAGCTGTGGCAACTGACCAGCATAGCCGAAGACATCGGGATTCCAGAATACGGTGGAACGTGCACCGAACGTGCGTTCGAAATAACGCTGGCCGTAGAGGAATTGCCGCGTGAGGGATTCACCCGATGGCAGATTGCAATCAGGCTCGACCCAACTGCCGCCGACAACGACCCACTGACCGGACGCGATCTTGGCGCGGATACGCGCGAAGAGGTCGGGGTCCATCTCCTCGATGACGGCATATTGATAGGCTTGCGAGCAGGCGAATTTGAATTCGGGATATTCGTCCATCAGCGCTATGACGGTGGCGAAACTGCGCTGGCATTTGCGACGGGTTTCCTCAATGGGCCAGAGCCATGCTGTGTCGATATGCGCATGACCGATGGCGGAGAGATTATGCACCACGTCTCCGTTGCGCACCGCAAGAAGCCCCGCGAGGATGGCGCGACCTTCGGCCCATGTTGAACGGTCATGCGGGTCGAGCACATTGCAAACGCGGTTGAGGTCGCGCATCAGGCGACCGGACCAAGTGGTGTCGAGCGCGGGGCGCACGATTTTGGTGGCGACCTCGCCGACCGAGCTCGGGACCTGCGCGGGCTGGCGGTCAGCTTCGAGCTGGCGCAACACGTCGTAATCATAAAAGAGCGACCATGCCTCGCGGTCGAGGCGGCCGATTTCGCACCATGTCAGTTGATAGGCTTCGCCGCTGGTGGCCGCGAGCGAGAAACTTTCCACCGCGCCGAAAGCGCGGTTGCAGGCGACTTCAACATGGAAGGTGATGGTCTTGCCGCCCGTCGCGCTTTCAGTGAGGCGCGCGGCGCTGCGACCGATGTTGAGGCCGCGGCTGGAACGACCATCGAGCCAGAGGAGTGCTTCGGAGCGCGAGTCCCAGAGAAGATCAACCGGTGCACCCGCCCATGCGGGTGGCACGGTGACCGTGACGCGGAACCAATAGGTGGACCAGATGGGGCCGAGTTTTTCGCCGAGCTTCACATCGCGGTAGGGGAGCGCAGCGGCTTCGGCAAATGAGAGGCGCTCCGTCGGTCCCGACATCTCGATACGTGTGACAGGCGCTGTTGCGGAATAGATCGTCCGCGCAAGGCGGGCCCCGAACGCTTTGAGGCGCGCGCGCGTATAGGCCGGATAGCGCCCTCGGATGCGGCGGATTTCAGTCACTTCACATGTTCCCCAATCAGTCCCGACATATGTGATTAGCAATATAGCGACGCGGCGTCTTGCAAAGAATTCGGGCGTTGCGAGCGGCGGATAGTGAGCTTGTGGGTTCTCATGTTCAGGGCTAGGCTGACGCCGAAAAGGGGGGCATTACGCAAAACCTCCCGGCAAGCCGGACAATCGGGGGGAGCCGATGAAACTTTCAGGACGTGATATTTGCGCATGGATGGCGGCTGTCACCGTTGCGCTGACATTTGGTGTCGGACCCGTGCGGGCTGACGGCGCGGAAGTAACGGTTCATGTGGCGGGGCTAGAGAGCACCGAAGGTGACATCATCGTTGCCTTGTTTGACGAAGCGGGCTGGAAGGGCAAAGAGCGGATTGTGGCCGCGCGCATTGCAGCCGACGCTGCCGATCTCACATTGAAACTCGCAGCACCCGCGCCGGGCAAATACGGGATCAAAGCGTTTCACGATCTCGACAAGAATGGCGAGATGAACAAGACCTTCGGCATTCCAACCGAACCATATGCCTTTTCAAATGACGCAAAAGCCAGCGGCGGACCGCCCGACTTCAGCGCAGCGGCCTTTGATGTGACGGCGGACGGCGCGGAGCAGACACTCCAACTGCGTTGATGGGTCATTTGCGGGGCTTATCCGTAACTCTTGGCGATGCTCGCCATCGGTGATTTGTCGAGACCATGATTGGGGATCGGATAGCGCAGTCCGTTGCGGCTGAGAGCCGCGAGACCATCGACAATCTGCGGTAAAAATTTCGGCGGCAGGGCGATGAGGAGTTCATCGTCCTGCACGCCGCCGAATTTGCGCTCGGCGTAGCAGGGAATGGACAGCGACGGTTCGCCCGTTTTGAGCGCATTGCCCCAGCTGTCGGCACAAGCGCTTTCACCGACGCAGGTGAATGAATACTTTTTGTAGTTTGTATATTGAAGCCCGTTCATCAGCGTAATCATCTGGCCTGGTGTCGCATAGATGAGACAGATGTCGGGATTGTCGATGCGCTTTGAAGTAAGCGGGGACACGACAAGGCCTTCGTAGTCGCCGTAGGAAGCGCAGGACATTTCGCGCTGGTGCTCCGCGCTCCCGTCCAACTCGCCATACCAGACACCGTGAAAACGTTTGCCGTTGAGGAACTCCTCATCGCGCGGGGCGAGGCCGACAACGGCACCGCATTGCTGCCCCATCAGATTGTCCATTGTGATGCCGATAGTATAGCCGAGCCAGCGTGCCTGCCCGACGATTTGGTCTGTGGCCAACAATTCACCTTCCGGCGGGCGGCGCAACTTCTCGACCTGCGACATGGCCTCAACCGTCTTGAAACGCTTCATACCGACCGGCGTCGCGCGCAATCGCAGATATTGATTGAGACCGGCAACAAGCGCCGCATAGTCATATTCCGTGGCATCGCCCCAGCAATTTTCCATCTGTCCATTCTCCCCTTTGGCACGCTCTCCGGCGTGTGGCCTTTCGGGTAGCGTACCGGAACTTCGTCCGGGGTGTAAAAATTTTGGCAGGATTTGCGTCTAGCGGAAGATCAGTAGTGCACTCTATGTTTTCTGCGATCGCGCAGCGGATCGGCAATGGGCCGACGGCGCCCTGTTTGAACGGGAACTAAAGATATGAATTTGTCACGCCTGTTCAATTCGGCGGGCCTCATCGGCGCGGTGCTGGGCCTTGCGTCGCTGCCGATTCACCTGCTGATTTCGCACGAGCAATCGGTTCAACTGGCCGGCGTCGTCATCGCAGTCATCGGCGCGATCTATGTGGGTTTTGCATTGCAGCTGGGCAGCATCCGGCAAATCAGTGTCGAGATCGGCGCGGCATGCCTGTTCCTCGGCGCGGCATTGATCGGCATCTGGGGCAACCCATGGGTGATACCCGTCGCCTATGCGGCACACGGCATGTGGGATTTTGCACATCACGAGCACTCAAAGTTCACCAAAATCCCGCACTGGTATCCGCCTTTTTGCGCCGTCGTTGACTGGGTAATCGCCACCGGCCTGACGGCGATCTGGATGATCCGGCCGGTGTAGATTGTCGCTGAGGCACATACTGGGCGGGTAGGCAAAATACCGTTGTTGTGACCGAAAACGTCCGGTTTTGCGACAATGCCGCGGATGCGACGAAGAATAACCAACACTTAATTAATGGGAATTTGCGATGCTTTCGGTGAATGCCGAGGGTTTCCCCAATGCACTGGATTCAGAAACTCCTGTTGCGAACAGCCGGAATGGCTGTTTGGCACATTGCCTGCGTGGCGACAATTTTTGTCGGCAGCGTCACAGGTGCGTCCGCAGGCGGCTGGGCGAGAGTGCAGGATGCTTCCGTTAAACCACAACTGAGCCAGATCGAAGATTTCTCCCTCAAAGACAATTGGGTTGTCTATCGCAACGTCATTATTCCGGCGACCAAGTTTGCGAATAACAGTTGCCGATTGGAAGGTATGAAAGCGGTTGCGCAGCTAATATCGCTTCCCGATATCTGGGGGCCGTCGTTCACATCGGATGTATCAAGCGGACATGGTACTGCAACCTATTGCATCGAGATTACGCTGCCGCAGCTAACGAAGTTTCTTGCATTGCGCATGGGAACGACACGATCAATTTATCAAATATACGCGTTGAAAAAAAATGCCGAAGGGAAAGCCGAACTGCCGGTCCTTCTGCATTCAAATGGTGATCCGGCTTCCGCAGAAGATTTTATTGCCATTAATCCAACCGCTCCGGTGATCACGCTTCCCCGTGGCGCGGAGCACATCCAGCTAGTTGTTCAACTCGCAAACTATGTCCATAAGCAGGGTGGCATCGTTGACGTTCCGCGGATCGGTTATCTGCAACATTTCGATTCCATGCAGCGCCGTGAAAGCGCGTTACCGACGGCGTTGATTTTGGTGTTGCTGATTGTATCAGTTGTCACGCTTATCGTCGGACGCTCATATGACCACTATAGCGGTCATGCCATTTTTGCGGCGCTGACCGCAGCATCAGCATTCCGCACGTTTTTTGTCAGCAATCTCGTCTGGGACTACATCCCGACATTCTCACTCTCCCGAAAATACGATTTCGAGTATCTGTCATTGTTCATGATGGCGGCAGCCTATTATGCCTTCATCTGTTATTTGTTTCGTGACGGGCGGGTGCTGCGCATCGATAAAGCAGTATACGCAATTTCGGCAGCATGCTGCGCATTCGCACTCTTTGCCGCACCTTTTTTCCCGTCCGGCACAATCACTTTGCTGCGCGAACCATATCAACTTCTTTGGGTCGTTATTTGCATTGTCCTTGGCGTGACAATGATGCGAGCATTGCTGTTCGACAAGCAGGCGAAAAACGATGCGTTGATCGTCTTGGTCGCCGCATTGTCGACTTTTATATATGAAGCTTTGTCGAGCATGAAGGTCATCAATTCATCGATGGAATTGTCGAACCTGCTCATTATTTTTGTCACATCTCTGCATGTGCGGGCATTTGTTCTCAAGTTCCGGCGCGTGGAATTTGAGCGCAATGCGTTGACAAAAAATCTGCGCGACGCAAATGAAGTCCTTGAGACGAGAGCTAGCGAGCTCGGGCGCGCGCTTCAGCTCGCGGAAGTGGCCTCGCACGCCAAGACAGAGTTTCTCGCCACAATGAGTCACGAGTTGAGAACACCTCTGAATGCCATCATTGGCTTTTCGGAAGTGATGAAACTCGAAATGTTCGGTCCCCTCGGGCACAAAAAATATGAAGCCTATTCGCGGGACATAAACGAGTCCGGTACGCATCTTCTCGACCTGGTGAGCGACATTCTGGATTTGTCCAGAGTAGAGGCCGGAAGCGATACATTGTTTGAAGAAAAAATTCGGGTGCGCGATGTCGCGGCGCAGGTTTTGAATTCGACAAAGATGCAGGCAGACAAAGCGAGCGTTCAATGCACGCTCGATGCGCCCGCTGACCTGCCGGCGCTGACCGCAGATGAGCGCAAGATCAGGCAAATCCTGACCAATCTCGTGAGCAACGCGATCAAGTTCAACGTCCCGAACGGCACGGTCGCGGTTCAACTTTTCCACGATGCTGAGGGATTTTACGTCAGCGTTCGCGACAGCGGCATCGGTATGTCGGAGACCGACATTCCCAAAGCCCTAGCGCGTTTCGTTCAGGTCGATGGAAATCTCAACCGGAAATACGAGGGCTTGGGCATCGGCCTCTCAATTGTGCAGGCCCTGACGGCGCAGCATGGCGGGGCGCTGACCGTAAAAAGTGAGGTCGGCGTCGGTACAGTTGTGACGGTCGCACTTCCGGTTGAGCGCTGCGTGTTCGAGGCGGAAAATGCGAGTGCTCTCGGGCTGTCTGTTGCATAGATAAGAGCATCCGGATCAATCCGTCGGTGGCGAACCCAATCAGATTGCCTTGACCGACACCTGTTTGGCTCTGCTACCGCCAACGCCGTAGAGGTTCACCTTCAGACTGGACATGGCGTTCACGAGCGCATTCGGTGCGTAAACAATCTTGCCCACGGGAGCGATGTTCGGAAAGCGTTCGAAGATCCGCTCATAGGACAGGCGCAGTTGCATTTGCGCGATGCGCGCCCCGAGGCACTTGTGGACGCCGTGTCCGAAGGCGAGGTGCTTATCGACATTGGTGCGCATCATGTCGAAGACGTCCGGGTTCGGGAAAACCTCAGGATCGCGGTTCGCCGCGCCGTACCACATGGCGACCTTCTCGTCCTTGGCGATTTTCTGGCCATTGAGCTCGAAGTCTTTAAGCGCCGTACGACGCATATGTTTTACGGGCGAGACCATCCGCAGCGCTTCATCGGACATGCGTGGGATAAGGGTCGGATCATCCAGAACCATTTGACGTTGATCCGGGAAGCGGGTCATCAGATCAATCGTACCCGTCAGCGAATTGCGGGTCGTGTCATTGCCGGCGAAAATGATGAGCAGCCATGAACCGTCGAGATATTCCTGGGACAGTTCTTCGCCATGCAACTTCGATTGCGCAATGGCGGTCAGCAGATCTTCGCGCGGGTTGGCGCGGCGATCCGCCATCACCTTTTCCCCAAAGGCGAACATGTCGTTCACTGTCTTGTAGAACTTGAAGGGGAAAAGCGGTTCCTTCATGAAAACTTGAAGCGGGTTGACCAGATACTGCGATGCCATCTCCAGATAGTGCATCCAGTAAACGATTTTGGGTCGGTCAGCCTCGTCCACGCCTAACATTTCACACAGGGTGAAAAGCGGTACTTGCTCGGAAAACATTTTCACAAAATCGACGACAGGTCCTTTGCGTTCCATTTCGTCGAGCAGATCGTCGATCTTCGCGGCCACGCGCTCGCGAATTTTCGCGACGTAGGCGGGGATGAAGAAATCTTTCTGCTGAATGCGTATGTCCATATGATCGGGCGCATCGAGATTGATCAGAGAATTGAATGCCGCCGGTATGAGTTTCTTCGGACGCCACTTGTCCCGCGATATCACCGCGAGATTGATGCTGCCGCGCTGTGAAGAAAAGACATCGGGTGCGAGTTCAACAGCTTTGACGTCTTCATAGCGGCTGACAGACCAGAAGCCGGAAACACCTTTGATACCCGGCGACCAATGCAGTGGTGCCTCTTCGCGCATACGCTTGTAGTAAGCGTAAGGGTGGCCGGAGGTCCATGAGGCCGGATTGCCAAGATCAAACCCGCTCAGCGCTGGATAAGCGCCCTGATAGATCGGGTTCACTTGTCCGCTATCAATGAGGATTTCGTCGCTGACGAGTTTCATGGCCGGTCCTTGGGTAAGTCTTCGAACACTTTTGTAGTTAGGCTGTCATACCATTGCAACGACCGTGGTGTTGACCCTGCGTCAGCATGGGCGAAAGTCTCGGTGACGATTGGAGAATACGACTTTGGCTATCGGATTTTGGTAGGGGGGCTTTTGCCGCTGGATTCTTGCTCGCCTGTCTAGCAGCATCGGAATTTGAGGGAGTGCGGCTAGAGGATATTTAGGGGGCTGGAAACGGAATGGTGAATTGGTTTTTTGAATATCGGGGGACGGGCCCGATATTGGCAATCCTGTATGTTATTTTTTCTTCGATGTTGCCATGTCTTCCCGATTCACAGGCGTCCACTCGTGCTCAATACTGCCCGCCACAGGAAGAAAAAACAGTGCGTCTCAAGAACGGCGACTACGCCAGCGTGCTCCTCTTTCAGGAGGAACAGCGAAAGGCCACCGAACATCCATGCGGTGGTGGAATCGTCTGCCGCTTTTTGTTACCTCCAGCTGAGAGGTTTATCAGCAGGACGTTTGAGGACCCGATAGCGGCCTTCACTCTTATCTTGACCCTCTCCACCATAGGACTTTGGCTTGCTACTAAATCCGCCATTCGTAAGGCCGAACTCTCCAGCGAACGTCAGTTGAGGGCGTATCCATTTATCACTACCGCAATCAGAATGAGCGGCCATCATGTGGCGCTTGCTTTTCAATTCGTAATCACAAATTCCGGCCAAACACCTGCTTATGACGTGACAATATCCACGTATCATGATGTTGACCTTCTTACTGCTCCTCCGAGGACAAAACTCACAAAAGAACAGAACGCTTCCTTGATCGGTCCAGGTCAAGGAATGACTCACGAAATCGAACTCGATGCCCCGCTAAGTCGAGAAGAGTTGGATGCCATTGCCGAGGGGCATCTTGGATATTTCGTCCAAGGCGAGATTTTTTATCGAGATGCTTTTGACAAGGAAAGGCGCACTCACTTTCGGCTTGTCTATCAGCGAAGCGGCATTAGCAGGGGATGGTTGGCCTATAGTGATGTTGGCAATTATGCAGACTAGAGCAATTGCGGCCCCATCCGCCCACCTACTCACAGCGCACCGCCCACCGAGTTGGCGTGGGTGTGTTTTCTGGCAAATACCGGTCGGGCTTGGCTGGGGGACTAGGATTCGAACCTAGATAGGCAGAGTCAGAGTCTGCAGTCCTACCGTTAGACGATCCCCCAAGCTGAAGCCGATACGCTGGCGGGCCATATGAGGTCTCTTATGGGGAGAATCTCAGGGCCGGAGCGGCTTGGACGCGCGGAAACTAGTCAGCCCTGAGCCGCTCGTCAACCATCCGTCTTGCTTTGGGCGTCCGGAGTGGTGGTTTTGCGGAGGGGCAACGCCTTTACCCTAGGCGACAACCTGTTAAAGTCGCCTCAACTTAAAAGATAAGGAGCCCGGTCGGAGGCGCTGTCCCGTGTAAAACGGGGCCATTCGCTGCTTCCCGGGTCTTGGTCGAAGACGTG
>TARA_R110000868_G_scaffold411573_1_pt1 | contig 10285 bp, 18 predicted proteins | sample TARA_R110000868 | Tara Oceans TARA_R110000868 (sample SAMEA4397489) | marine metagenome | biome: Polar Biome; feature: [SRF] surface water layer (ENVO:00010504); material: water (ENVO:00002006), including particulate matter (ENVO:01000060) such as... | depth 5 m | reverse complement strand
TGTTTTACTTTTACCTGGTAATAATTGGAAGACTTTTGAAGCAAACATGATAGACTTAACTTTGTATCGTGCAAAATTTACAAGCTCTACCTCTGCAAATGCAAGCTGCGCAGCAGCCAACGCAAATTTAACTTTAATAATTTACAGTAATGCAAACTAATATTAATCAGTCGCAGGGCTTTCCTGCTCTTACTTGTTCTCCTGGCGTTCCTGTCATGGGCTTGGATCCAAGCGGAAACTATAAATTTTTAAATTTAACTAGCGAGGGCTACCCTGCTAGTAATTTACCTTTAACTACTACAAATTTTATATTAAACCCCGCACAAGTAACAGTAAATAGTAACCCTATTTTAGCTGTCGCTATGCCAACAGGTACTTATTTATTTGCAGCTCCTATTTGTGTAATTTTAACAGCAGGGACATATAAAATTGATCCTTTCGTGAATTATGTTTGTAGTAATGGTTTGGCAGGATCACTAAATATTTATTTAATGAGAGTAACCGCACCTAGTGCGTTTAATACCTATACAAGCACATTAACAGCAGGAGTAAGTTTAGCAATTTTAAACCAAGCAAATACAGCTACAGGAGTAGGCGGCTTTTGGCCTGCAACTACTATGGTATCAATGGGAGCAACTGACGGAACAAAAACTTTGTACAATGCCACAGGCGGAGCTAAAGATATATATTTAACAGCAGGAGCATACACAATGATTGGTATAGTTAACACTTCGTCAACGGTTAGCCCTTTACAGTCTGCAAACATTGGCTTCAATAATTTTAGCAAAGTTTTATAGTTGACCACACCAGAAGCATATAGCATCTATTTAAGTTTGGGCTTGGCTCCAGACAAGGCTATGCTCGCAGCTTCGCAGTCAGCTTTTGAAACTACCTACAACGGTAAGACCTGGAATAGCCCCATATTTTTAAAAAATAATAACGTAGGGGGAATTATGTTTGTTAATAGAAGTTTCCAAAAAAACGCTGTACCTGGATCGGCTTACCCACAAAACGAATGGCCGAACCTTAATAGCCCTATTTACTACGCAAAGTTTGCAACTGTAAAAGATAGTTTTATAGATCATATAAGGATCACCTACAAAGCCCTGATAGCTTCAAATAATAGTGTAGAGTATGCTCGAAATTTAAAAGCTCAAGGATATTACACAGGCAATGAGCAAGCGTATGCTAAAAATTTAAACTATGTTTATAATATTTTAGCGTACAATTTAAAAAAAAAAGCCCCTGATAGCATGACAGCAGGCGCTAGTTTTATAATTAAAGCAGTAGTAGTAGGCTTAATCGTTACAAACTTATTAAAATTAAAAAAATGATAGATTCATTACACAATATTACCATAGGAGCTGCAGGAGTAACCACTTTAAACGTACTACCTACAGATTCTCAATATAGTGCTATTGGCACTTTAATAGTTACCCTATTTACTGTTTTTATGCAGTATTTAAAATATAGGGATTCCAAAAAATCAAATAAAAAATCTGTAGAGTAGTCTACTTACTCGATTACTCTAATTTATTATACACTTTTTTAAGGTGTTGATAAGTTGTTTATTGGTTTCTTTTTTGTGCTGTAATATTGCGGCATGAATAAACCACATATCAATTATACCTATTTGATTATAGCGTATCCTCTGGATTCAGTAGTTTCTACTCCGATCCTTTATTACTCCATAAGCCAACACGCTGAAAAGTCAGTTCACTTCACCTGGAGTGAAGACAAAGCTATGAAATTTCGAGAATTTGATATAGCTATAGCTGTACGCAATCAATTGCTGCAACTTTTAGATAGTTATTTAATTTTAGTTCACAAAGTAATCAGCGAATAGTTATGATCAGGGCAATGAACAACGCAGAGAAACAGAACGCTGCAATATTAAAAAAAAGGGGTTTCAATATTATAACTACTGAAACAAAATATAAGTTAACTTTTTGGGCTATCCATTGGAAATTAATTTGTCAATACGAAATATTTACAAGTTCAGAACAGGCTTTAAAAGACCTGGACTTGCACGAAGCAATTACTTTAAAACATTATCCTCAACAAAAATTATTTTAACCAATTAAAAAAAATAACATGAACACACCACAACCAACACAGCCAGGACAATCTATTGACTTAACAGCAGGAACAGAAATTTACGTTACCATTGCAGGAACAGACCTAAAAACAAAAGGCCTATTTTCAGGCTTTACTCAGCTCGCAAATGTCCCTTACATTATTTTGCAAAAATCTGATTTAGAAAATCAAACGCAAATTATGATCCCGATGCACACGATCAGTATTTTAGAAATTATTACACCAAAGCATAAACTTATAAATTTATGATTATAAAAGTAAAACATAAAAATACTGAAATTGAAGTAAAAGACGATGGTATAAGAACTGATACAAACAACAATTTAATATATTATAATCAAAAATATATAATTGAATTATTGACGGAAATTATTAACAATATAAAAATTTTAAATTTATGAGGCAAAAAAATAAGATCATAATAAAAAGCTATCTACTAGCTACTCTTATAGTTTTAGATATAGCCTACTTAATACATTTATTAACCAATTAACCAATAAAAAAATAACCACATGAAAAAAATTTTTAATTTTAAAACACAGCTCAATATTAAGTCATGGATCGAAGCTAGAGATAAGTTTCTAGATGAGATACAAAGTTGGGAGCAGAAGCTACCTACTTTAGATTATAAAAGGCGATCGGCTTTAGAAGACAAAATAGACTTACTTTGTCGATTAGATATTGAAACGCAAAACTTATTTGAAAGTTTAATAGAAGAGCTTAATACAGCTCAATCTATTATAGACTATAATAGTAAAAAATACAAAAAACTTGCTAGATATACCGATGCAATAGGCGGAGATTCTACTATAGTAAGTTGGTTAAAGGACTCAGATTTTAAATGATAGAAGATATCATAGAGCCTGGACTAAGCAGCGAGCTTAGCCCAGAGTCCTATATAGTTTCCAATTTAGACCTGGCTCCCGATGATAGTAAATTTATACTTTTTTGTGGGGGCAAAAAAATAGGATCAGTAGGAAATTTGGTGACTATTATAGGCAAACCAAAAGCACGCAAAACAACTTTTGCCCATGCTATTTTAAGCTCCGCTATTGGTGGCGGAGAGAGATTAGGTTTTGGGGTTAGATTACCTAAAGGCAAAAGAGATATAATTTTGATAGATACGGAGCAGGATCGAAATGATATAGCAGCAGCTTTGCAGCGTTTAAAATTGCAGGGGGATATTGCGAGCTTTGCAGACTTTGCAAATTTTAAAGTATATTCGGCAAACACACTAACACCGAAAGAGATTGAAATTTTACTAATAAATATATTTAGGCAAAATAATAAAATAGGCCTCCTGATGATAGATGGCCTTTTAGATATGGTTACAGATATGAATTGTGTCGATGAATGTAGTCGAGTCCTGGCGAATATTAGAAAATTAGCAATAACAAACAAATGTTTAATAGTGACAGTTTTGCACAGCTCCAAAACTACAGGATACTCTATTGGGCACTTAGGCAGCTTTGCCGAGAGAAAAAGCCAGAGCTTGCTATCTGTTGAAAAAGACAAAGACGAAAATAGCTCAACTATATCAGCTCAATATATGCGATCAGACCAGGCTTTCAAACCTATTACAATTTTTTACGATCAGGTTAAAAGATGTTATATAAATAGCGAAGTATTTTAATGGAATAAAAATTAAACAAAATATGTCAATAGAAAAACAAAACCCCACATCTTGCCAAACTGCTGTTATGCGTAGTGCTTTATCTTGGTGGAATAATCTAACCAAATCACAACAACAAACATATGAAATGCAGATGTTTATATATGGCGAATGGTGGGAGGATAACTCATTATGTGATGCAGATATTTTGAAGATGTACCAGCATTACGCATAACTTTCGTATTTATGAAGTTTTTTAAATAAAAATTTTGTAAATTTGTACCGATCAAAATTGAAATGTGGTTATTTCTTTTCATTGGTGGCCTATTAAAGTAATTTAATAGGCCTTTTTTTATGCTTTATTTTGATGCAGACAACAAAAAAAAGTTTTTTAATACATACATATACTTTAAATTTTTTAGTTTATCACAGCCCTTTATATTCGTTTTTATAGTTTAAACTATGGTTAGGGGGGGGGGAGCCCCCCTAAAGGGGGCTACCACCCCCCCCTACCTAGTTAAATTTTTTTTAATTTTTTTTTGATGATTTTAAATTAAATTTGCCCAGATGAAAAAAATCAGCAAACTTGCAAAATACGCAATACCTGGAGCTATTACTTTAGGGATTGTTTATTGGCTATATAAAAAATATGTTGTAAAGGCAATAACAGCAGCTAATTTAAACATAAAAGTAAGCGATATAAATTTCCCCAAAAAAATTATAGTTTTGTCCATTACAAACCCATATAAAAGTGATTTATTAGTTGATAGCATACAGGGAGATTTAATTTTTAACGATAACAGCTTTGCTAGCTTCTCAAATTTTGATAAAATTAATATAGCAAAAAATTCTACTACAAAATTAAATTTAAGAGTAAAATTAAATTTACTAAATGCAGCAGGAATTTTAACAGATTTAATAGGAAAAAATAAGGAGCAGAGAAAAGAGTATTTTTTAAAAGGTAATTTTCGTGTACAAGGAACAGCAAATAGCTCAGGGCTTCTATTTAAGTTTAATCAATTCTATAGTTTTTAATGGCAAATTTTGATCAGGTTTTTAATAGTTTGCCCTCAGCTAAAAATATAGCTGTTAAGGTTAAACAAAATCAAAGTACACAGGACTTAATTGATAGTATCAAAGAAGCTCACCAGGATAACAAAAAATATGCTAACAAAATAGCTCACTATTTTAAAGGATCAAACGATTACCAAACAGGTAAAAATATTTGGCAATTTTTAAAAAATTACGTTCCTTATAAAATTGAGCCAAGCGACACCCAGACTTCTAAAACTTTGCCTAGAATTTTAGATGATGCGACAAAAGGAATTGGCTCCGATTGCAAACACTACAGCACGTTTGCAGGATCAATTTTAAATAGCTTGAATATCCCGTTTATATATCGAATGGCAGGATACCAAAGCACCACACCTCAACACATATACTGTGTTATAAAAAACGGAGCAAAAGATATACCTTTAGACGCTGTTCTCCCTTATTACGATTACGAAAAAAAAAACTTAAAACAAATAGATATGAGCTTATATAATTTATCAGGAGTAGTAGACTCTGACATGGGAGGATTTAAAGATCGTTTCAAAAAAATAAAGGACGGAATAAAAACTGTAGGTTTGGCTGTTCCTAGATTAGCATTCTTAGGATTGCTAGAATTAAACGTTCATAAATTTGCTACAAAATTAGCGGAGCTTTATAAAAATAAAGGAGATGCAGGATTAAAATTTTGGACAGATTTTGGAGGAGATTTAGATAAATTTAAAAAAGTAATTGCAGACGGAGCGAAGAAAAAAGGCTTTGGAGATACAGACGAAAAAATTATGGGAGTAGCGATTGAAACTTTAATAGCTTCTGCTATTCCTATTATAATGAAAGTTGTAAAAGCATTAAAAGAAGCAGGCATAAAAACAGAAGATTTAACAAAAATCGTAGCAGACGGAAAAGACGCTTTTAAAAGTATAACAGGCCAAGACGCTGACAGTACATTGTTTAAAAAGAGCCAGGACTCAGAAAGCACAAATACAGTATTAACAAGCGCCTCAGTCGCACCTATTAACGATAATGATGCAAAAATACTAACAGTAGCAAAAGAAGCTCAGATCATTAAAAACGAATTAAAAAAAGGTGTAAGCTCTGGAAGCAAAATAAAAGACTTTTACAACGATCACAAAAAAGTTATATTAATAGGTGGCGGAATAGTTGCAGCAGCTACTATCATATATTTTCTAAAAAAGAAAAAGTGAAAAATTACAAACGCCAGGAGTTGATTTATGAAAGGCTAGGAATAATTTTGGCGGTTTCGGCTATTGTAGTAAATATTTTAAGATACCAGGCTAAATTAAAACAGTTAAAATAATGTTAAAAAAAGGATCACAAGCGGCTAAAAATTACATGGCAAAATTAAGAGCTGCAAAAGGTAAAAGTAAACCAAAAAAAATGGGAGCTTTGCCTGTTGGCTTCATTGGCAAATTTTGGGGAGTATCTTTTAAAATACAAAACCAGTTTGATATATACAATAACGTAGAAGCGATTATAGAAGCTAAAGAAACAGGCGAAATAATAGCAACTATAACAGGCAACGAAGAAAAGAGCAAAGCCTTTAAATTATATAACTTCATAATACATACTGCAAACTTTGAAACAAATGATAAACATAATGCTTCACTAAAAAAAGATATAGATAAGTTTATAAAAAATCTGAATGAGGAAGTAAAAAAATATAACGCAGGAAGCAAATCAACAGCTCACGTTAAAAATATTACTATTCCAGCTCCAAAAAAATCAGCAGCTCCAAAAATAAAAAAATCTTCTGTTATTAAAATAACAAACAAAGCCCCTAAAAAAATTGTAAAAAGTGGTAATTCTATACAGTATTGGGAGATTGAAAAACAAAAAATAGGATCAGTAGAAAAAAAACCAAAAATAGAAATTTTGCAGCTCAGCAAAAAAATTGCAACAAATACACATTGGAACGATCACACCACAGCAGTTATTTTATTAGCTACTTTTTTAAAGCAAAAAAAAGAAGTTGATATTTTAAATAATATAAATACTATAAATAATTATTTAGGAAAATCATATCCTGACTTAATAAATTTAAGATCACAAATTTTAAAATATTTGCTATCTTTAGCAAAACAAAAATATAGTAGTGTAGATTACGAACTAATAAATAAATCTTTTTAAATAAAATAAACTTTCACAAAATATTGAAACTTCAATAAACTTAATTATATTCGCACCTTTAAAACAACTTAAAAAATCATGGCAAGACGTAAAACACCCAAAAAAACAACTCGTAAAAGTTACAAACGCAGCTCAGGACTAGGCAAAATAGGCACTAACATAGTTACTCCTATAGCTCAAGTATCTGGAGCTTTAATTTTCAACGTGGTTAAAAATAAATTTTTAGCAAACCAAAGCGACCAAATTAAAGGAGCTTTAGGCGTAGCTATCGGTTTTTTAGCTTCTAACTATTCTAAAAATTCTTTTATTAACGGAGTAGGGCAAGGAATGATAGTAGCAGGCGGCCTAACTTTAGGCAAGGCTGTAGCTCCTGCAATTTTTGGCGCAACAGATGATCTTTTAGTAATTAGTGGCCTGGATCAAATCGGGGAGCCAGGAGAAATAAATACTTTGCAGGGTATTGATCCAAATCAAATTTCGACCATTAACGGCCTTGATCAGATTGGAGCCGATGATATGAACGGATTTGATGACATGGGAGATATATCGACTATTAATGGCATGGCCAACACCTACAACGAATTTTAAAACATAGCCTACGGGGGTCGGCTTCATAGACTCCTTTTTTTTAAATTAATTAATAAATAAAAACTATGTCAGCATTAAGACAATCGTACAGCTTAATCAAAAGAGCGTACTCAAAACAAAAACGTAACCCAATCACTACAGCTTCTACTTTGCGTTTGCAAGTGGCTGTTCCTGTAGGAACTTCTAAAACTACTATTCAATTTCCAATTATTCAAGGCGACGAGGCTACTACATACGCAGAAGCAATGATGCTCAACAGGGCAGATAGCTTCACAGCAACTAGCATGGGCTTATTTATTGGCGGACTAACCGATGCAGGAGTAGCAGTAAGCGCAGGAGCAACTAATTACGCTTTAACTTCTTACCCCGCTTTTAGTAATGGTATATCTTTAGCTAGTGGACAAGCCGAAACTTTATTTTATAATTCCAAAATAAACATCGCCATTAATAACGTACAATATTTGCAGAATTTTGACACTTATAGTATGTACAACGCAGGAGTAAGCCAGGTTAATAGAAATCAGGGGGGAGTTGCCAACGTAGGCGTGGCTCCAACTTTGCCAGCAGACAGTACAAGGGGATCAAATGCAGGTTTTGTGGACTTAATACCTACTTTGCAATTTTCAGGAACTAGCAAAATAGATATTACTTTGGCTTTGCCTAACGCTTTAACAGTAACTACCTCAGCATTTATTTTAGTATTGATGTTTAGAGGATTCTTATCTTTGGGCGCTTCAAACTTAAATCGCTAGTATATATATTGGCCAATAGTCTGGACTTGATTGCTCCAGGCTGTTGGCCTTTTTTTTAATCAATTAATTTAAAATTATATGAATTTATTTAATATAAAACGTGCAGAGTATGTCGAAATACAACCACCAAGCACCAACACCTCGACTACTTTATATTTTCCCGATCTCCCAAATTTGAGGACAGCTAAAATTGAAGGAATGAGTACTATTATTCCTGCCTTATTAAGCGTGGGTGAAAGTGGCCTAACCAATGCGGTAATAGCAGCGTATCAAGGTATAATTTTAAATATCTATTTTGAAAATGGAGTTTTTATTAAAATTCCTGCTCTTAGTTTAGCAGTTGCCAACGGTACAGCTTTCCATGATGCTATTGTAGCCTTTGCAGGTCAAACTATAGTGTGGCCTAAAAGCTATATATTTATTGCTGATCCTGCACAAGTAGCAGCAACACAGGGCAAAGCTCTTATATTTAATATATTCTATAGTTTACAAGGAACTAAACGCTAGTAGTAATGGCAGCCGATTATATAGGAGTTGATAATATAGTAGACTATTTAAGCCTACCTCATAATTTTCAGAGGATCAAAATATCCAAAGGAAAGGACGTGCTTTTATATTTAGACGATAATGATAAAGACGAGCTTATAAGTAAGTTTATAAATTGGGCTTCTAAAATTGATCCTGCAAACTTTCAAAAATATATCATTGAGCTTTACGGTAACAGGCAAAAGGATTTTAATGAGCCAATGCCTAAAAGTTTTGCCAAAGCAGATATACAAATCTATGCAACAAATAGCAGCATGATAGGAAATATAAGTAGGAGCCAAGACACCAGGCTTTCAAATGATAACTCAGACAAATATTTGCAAAGTGCTATCTACGCTAACAAACTAGAACATACAATTGAAATGTTAGAGTCCAGGTTAGATCAGGTAGAAAACGCAGAGCCAAAAGAAAGTACAATAGATAGAATGTTGGGATATGTTGAAAATAACCCTAATATTTTGGGAGTGGTATTAAGTCATTTGTTTGGGCAAAAAAATTTAGCTCTTGGAAATCCTGGCACCGATCAAACAGATATTAATATTTTAATAGATAAAATGTTGGTCCTGGAGCCAGACTTTAAAAGTCAATTATTACTATTATATAACCTCAGACAAAACAATCAGGCTATGTATAACATGGCTTTGAATAGTTTAAAAAATAACTAGCATGGAAAAAATTTTTATAGAAGAATGTAATTGCCCTGATTACACAGCATGAAATTGACAGCAGAAAATAAAAACATTATAACAAAAATAGCTCTTTACACAGGAGCTTATTTTTTTGTTATAAAGCCTATTTTAGAAAAAGTAGGGCTAAAAAAAACAGCAGAAGAAACCAGAGCCGATCAGGAAGCAAAAGAAAATGCAGACCGTAAAAATGCTCCTCAGCCTGTTGAAGGTTGGAAGCCTACAGATTTTAATGCCTGGCAAAGCCAAAGTATTACTAATTTAGTTAGCTATGTAACCTCTTTAAATAGTAAGCTCACAAAATCACAGCTCGCAAAGGGCTATTATACTGTACCATTATTTACTACATTGCCTAATAGACTTGCCGAAACTATAAAGGATCAGGATAGTATTTTTGTAACAGCTTCAACAGCCTGGAACAAAATCGAGTCAGCTATAAAAGAATGCCCAAACAAATTAGCAGTAGCTTACCTGGTTAAAAATTTTAAAAATAAATACAACCTAGATTTAAAGAGCTATTTGGACTCAGCAGCTACAGGCTATCATTTTTTTGATGATAGTAAAAATATTTTAGCTTCTATAAATTTATATGTGAACAATTTGCCTGTAGGCCTTTATTACTTGGACAAAACAAATAATACATTGAAAGTAAAAATATGAATAAATTTAGCACACAGGTAGTATATATTACAAAAGATACTCCTATTTTTAGAGATAACTTAACTATAGGTTATCATTTTATAAATTCAGGGAATTGCAATATATATATAAACAATGTTTTACTTTTACCTGGTAATAATTGGAAG
>TARA_R110000868_G_scaffold208877_1_pt1 | contig 10285 bp, 9 predicted proteins | sample TARA_R110000868 | Tara Oceans TARA_R110000868 (sample SAMEA4397489) | marine metagenome | biome: Polar Biome; feature: [SRF] surface water layer (ENVO:00010504); material: water (ENVO:00002006), including particulate matter (ENVO:01000060) such as... | depth 5 m | reverse complement strand
GCCCCTGGCCGACGAGATCCTGTTTGGCGAACTCGCCAAGGGCGGACTGGTCAAGGTCGATACCGACCCGGCCGACGATACCCGCCTCGACTTTCACATTACCCCGGGCGACCGCCTGCTACCACGCAAGGCCAAGGCCGGGAAAAAGAGCAAGAAGGTCGAGGTCTAGGCCTCAGCTTCAAGTTCGACACAACAGAAAACGGCGCTCCGATGGGGCGCCGTTTTTCGTTGTGATCTTGTGGCAAGTCCGGGCCGGGAAGGGCGAGGCCTCCAGGTTCAGCCGAAATTGACGGCGTCGCCCCGCCCGTGATGGTCCGCGGGCGAGCGGGCCCGGCGATATTCGCGAGGGGTCATTTGCTGGCTCTCCTTGAAGGCCCGGTTGAACGGGCCAAGCGAGGCAAACCCGCTCTCAAGTGCGATGTCGAGAATGGGTTGTTCGGCCCGGCTCTGATCCGCCAATAGCCGCGCCGCATGGGCGACCCGGTAGCTATTGACGAGCTGATTGAAATTGGCCCTGCCCAGCGCGCCGGTAATAGCGCGACTGATCTTGTATTCCGGTTCCCTGAGCCGTTTCGCCAGCTCGGCTACTTTCAGCTCGGCATCGAGATAGGCCCGATCCTCGAGCAGGGTGCGCTCGATCGCGCGGCCAAGCCGTGTTTCCTCGGCGGTCGGTTGCGGGCGCGGCGCCTTCGCGCCCTGACGTGCCAATTCCGAAACCGGGGCGGGCAGGGGAAAGCGGCGCCGATAGGCGACCGCAATGCCGCCGAGGACAAGGATCACGAGAGCAGCCACCAGAGGGATCAGAACTGTGACCGGCCCGACGACATTATCGGCCCAGAACAGGGCGGCGCCCAGGCAGCTGGCATAGCCCGTGGCATAGGCGATCCGCAGATTGCGCTCCCCAACCGGCTGGTCGGACGTCCAGCCGTGCAGAGCCTCCCAGAATGCGAGCACGAGAACCGTGGAACTGGTCAGGGATTGGGCGGTGCCGAGGCTTTCGCGCAGGGTGTGAAGTCCGGCCTCACCCAGCAGGGCGACACTATTCCCGGCCATCAAGAGCCGGTCGGCCAGTGACGGCAAAATGATGATGGAAACCAGAAGCAGGTGCGGCCAGCGGATCGCGGGCCCGGACCGAAACACGGCGCGCGAGACCAGCCAGGCCGTGCCGCAGCCGCCAGCCGACAGCACGGACAGAACGAGGTCGGCCAGGCGGGCCTCGGGACCGATCAGGCCTCGCAGTGCCATCGCGCCGACCGCCAGGCAGAGCCCGGTCCAGGCCCAGTCGAGCGTGGTCCGCTCGCGGCGTTGCAGGGTCAGGCCGATCCAGATGGCAGCGATCCCCAGGATGAGGACCCGCGCGGTGAGAATGTAATCGTCCATGCGCAGTCCCCTGAAAGCTGGTCTCCCTGCAAAAATGACACCCGCTGGCCGCCCCGATCAAGGGACTTGCTGCGCGGGTGCAGAAAATACCGGTCGATTTCCAAATCGGCGCGACGCGTCCGGTGCGGCGGGGCAAGGCTGCAGGCGAGACTTCATCACAGATATCTGGCCGGCGCCTGGCGCCAAATTCGAGGAACCGAGTATGAGTGAAACAGGAACGCAGCTGCGCACCGCGAAATGGGCATTGAAAGCCTCCGGCGTCCTCTGGTTCCTGGTCGCCCTGACCGGTCAGTGGTTGTTTGTCGCCTATATCGCAGTCGCCTATGGCCTGACGACCGCCGCCGGGGATTATGCTGCCTGGGACAATACCGGATTGATCATGGGCTTTGCCGTCGGCGACGCCTTCGGCAATTTCATGTTCGCCGCGCATGTCTTGCTCGCCGCCGTGGTGACGATTGGCGGCAGTTTGCAGCTCATCCCGACCATACGTCACCGCATCCCGGTGGTGCACCGCTGGAATGGGCGCATGTTCATGATCATCTCGGTCTTCATGGCCGTCGGCGGATTGTGGATGATCTGGGGCCGCGGGGCACGGCTGAGCGATATTGGCTCAATCGGCCTGAGTATCGACGGCATCCTGATCCTCGTGGCGTCCGCCATCGCGCTCAATTTCGCGGTCCGGCGCAAGATTGACAGCCATCGCCGCTGGGCGATGCGCCTCTTCATCCTCGTCAACGCCGTCTGGTTCTATCGACTCGGCTTCATGGCCTGGATCATCGTGATGCAGGGTCCCGTCGGCGTCGGCGAGAATCTCGATGGCCCGTTTGATATCTCGATCTCCTTCCTGTGTTATCTGCTGCCGCTTGCCGTGCTCGAGCTCTACATGCGCGCCAGCGACAGCCCGAAGGCGGCCCACAAGTGGATCATGACGGCGGTTATGCTGGTCGGTACTGCCGTGACAGCGCTCGGGATATTCGGAGCCTGGATGTTCATGTGGAGCCCCAGTATGTGAGGGGCGTCTCGCTTTGGTGGGGTTGAAGACGGCGCTCCGAGGGGGCGCCGTTTTTGTTTGGCGGAGAGGTGTGAGGCAAGTATAATCATTCCTATTCAAAAATAATCGCCGAGGTCTGGATGACTGAGAAACCAACCCGTGTCGTGACGGCGCATTTGCCGGAAGATCTCGCCAAGCGCCTCGACGAGTACGCACAGCGCCAGGAGCGCTCCAAAGGGTGGATCGTCAAACAGGCGCTGATCGACTGGATCAGTCAGGAAGACGAGTGGGATCGGATGACCCGCGAAGGGCTCGCTGACGTCGATGCCGGCGAGGTGGTCGATCATGCTCGGGTTGAAGCCTGGGCCAAGAGCCTGGGAACGGAGACGCCGCTGCCCCTGCCGAAACCGTGAGGCTTGTCTGGACGAACCGGGCGCTGACGGATCTGGAGCGGCTGCATCAATTTCTGGCTCCGGTGAATTCGCGCGCCGCGGATGAGGCTGTACGCGAAATCGTCGGGAGCGAGACCCGATTGCGGGCCTTGCCGCGGATCGGCACCCGGCTGGATGGATTTGGTGGACGCGACGTTCGCCGCCTGCTCATTGGCTGGTACCAATTGCGCTATGAATTGGCCGACGGCGCCATCATCATTCTTCGCGTGCTGCATTCAAGAGAGGTGCGGTGATGGCCGCTAGGGACCACGCAGGATAGTGTCGGCCGTTCTTCTGAGCCCGATCCGGAAACACGCCCCCGCCCATGACCCCATCGCCGCAATCCATTCTCCACTCCGTCTTCGGCTTCCCTGAATTCCGGCCGGGCCAGCTTCCCATCGTCGAGCGCTTGCTGGCGGGGATTCATACGCTGTGTGTGATGCCGACCGGGGCGGGCAAATCGCTGTGCTATCAGGTGCCGGCCCTGATGCTGGAGCGACCCTCGATCATTGTCTCGCCGCTCGTCGCGCTGATGGATGACCAGATCGCCGGGCTGGCGGCGAATGGCGTCACGGCTGCGGCAATCCATTCCGGGCGTAGCCGCGAGGATAATGTCGCGGCCTGGCGGGCGTTTCAGTCGGGCGAGGCGAAACTGCTTTACCTCTCGCCGGAGCGGTTGATGACGGGGCGCATGCTGGAGGCACTCAAGCCGGTCGATCCGGGCCTGTTCGTGGTCGATGAGGCGCATTGTATTTCCAAATGGGGCGCCAGTTTCCGGCCGGAATATGAGCAGCTCTCCCAGCTCAAACACCATTTCCCGAACGCGACCCTGGCCGCCTTCACCGCCACCGCCGACAGCGCCACGCGCACCGATATCGCCGAGAAGCTGTTTGGCGGGGAGGGCGATACCGTGGTGCGCGGGTTTGACCGCCCCAATCTCAATCTCGCCGTCCTGCCCAAGACCCAGTGGAAGCCACAAGTGCTGGGCTTCCTCGCCGAGCGCCGGACACAGTCCGGCATCGTCTACTGCCTGTCACGCAAGCTGACCGAAGAGGTCGCCGCCTTGCTCAAGAGCGAGGGCTATCGCGCGCTGTCCTATCATGCCGGCATGTCGCCGGAGCAGCGGCGCGAGAACCAGGAGATATTCATGGCCGAAGAGGCCGTGATCATGGTGGCGACGATCGCCTTTGGCATGGGGATCGACAAGCCGGATATCCGCTATGTCTTCCATCTCAACATGCCAGGCTCGATGGAAGCCTATTACCAGGAAATCGGTCGTGCCGGCCGCGATGGCGCACCGGCCGATGCGATGATGCTCTATGGTCTCGGCGATGCCAGTCTGCGCCGGCGCTTCATCGATGGCGATGGCGAGGATGATGTGCACAAACGGCGCGAGCATCAGCGTCTCGACGCGCTGCTATCCTATTGCGAAGCGACGCAGTGCCGCCGCATCACGCTCTTGTCCTATTTCGGCGAGCCCGGATCAAAACCCTGTGGCAATTGCGATATCTGTCTTGATCCGCCGGTTCTGCTTGATGGCACGCGCGAAGCGCAAATGCTGTTCTCGGCCATTTTGCGAACCGGCCAGGTGTTCGGCGCCGGTCACATCATCGATGTGCTGCGGGGCGGCGATACCGACCGAATTCGTGCCCGTGGTCATGACGCCTTGCCCACCTATGGCGTAGGCAAGGACCGGCCGAAATCCTTCTGGCAGGGCCTGATCCGCCAGGCCGTGGCAGGTGGCTATCTTGTCGTCGATATCGACCAGTATGGCGGGCTCAAGCTGACGCCTCGCGGAGAGGCCGTGCTCAAGGGGCGCGAGACATTCGAACTGCGCGAAATCGTGCCGGGCAAGGGCGAGAAAAAGCCACGCCGCAGCGCTGCCAGCCAGGCCGCCGAAGCCGATGTTGATGCCGGATTGCTTGGCGCGCTCAAGAGCTTGCGCCGCGAACTCGCGGCGGAACGCAATGTCCCGGCCTATGTCATCTTCTCTGACGCGACGCTGATCGATATGTGCCATTTGCGGCCCGGCAATCTGGAACAGATGGCAGCAGTCAATGGCGTCGGGCCGAAAAAACTGGCCGATCTCGGCGAGGTGTTCCTGGCGGCGATCCGGGAGTATGCGGACACGCTATAGCGGTTACCCACCGAGACGAAGTTAGTCCAAAAACGAGGCGATCTTCTTCGCCTGGGCGGTGATCTCATCCATATCGGCCTGACCGCCGCCATGGCGTCCCAGTGCCACGCCTTCCGTGCGCGGGATGATATGGAAATGGACGTGGAACACGGTCTGCCCCGCCGGAGCACCATTGAACTGGGTGATGATGATCCCGTCCGGGGCGAGGGCGGCTTTCACAGCATTGCCGACCCGCTTGACCCGCAACATCGCCGCCGCCAGGCCATCATCCGACATTTCCAGCGCATTGCGCGCCGCTTCCTTGGGCACTACCAGCACATGGCCGGGCGCCTGCGGGAAGATGTCCATGAAGGCGAGGACGGCCTCGTCCTCAAACACTTTCACGCAAGGCAACTCACCGCGCAGGATTTTCGCGAATATATTGTCCGGGTCGTAGCTGCCGTCGAGGCTCATGACGTGTCTCCGTGTTTGCCGGTGGAGTGTAGGATTTCAGGCGCGGATGATCCAGCAGCGTGACCGGACGGAGCTGCACGCAGACAAGCGCCGTCAGCGCATGACTGGCCGCGGCGCTCTCGAAGGGATATCAGCGATTGCGATGCAGGCTCAGCGGATTGGCGGATAGCCCAGTTCTTCGGCCGTGAAGGGCTCAGGATCGGCCTGGTCGCTATATTGATCGCATTCACCGCAAAAGCGTGCGGGCTCGCCAAGCCTGGAGAAGAGTGTCGACAACACCAGCTGGATCACGGACACGGCAGGCCTTTCCCTTGCGGTGGTCGGACCGCCGCATAGTGGGCATGGGTAGAGTGGGGTGGTCTCGGTGCCCTGTGCCTGCGCGATGATGGCGCGTGCGTCGGCCTCGCAGGCCGGCGGCACAAGAATACGGGGCTTGAGAAAACCCTCGTCGATCCCCGGATAGAGACCCTGCATATGGCTGTCGGCGATCATCGCTGGGATGCCGGCGGCGCGCAGCGCATTGACTGCGATGATGGCGTGGCCATGCGAGTGGACCGGCAGTGGTGTGGTTGAGCGGGACATCAACCAGAAGTTTTAAACGGGCTCTCTTCATCCAGCAAGGCAATATCGGCCAGCATGGCCGGGCGTTCGCGCTCCAGATAATCAGCGACAGCGGCCCGGAAACCTTCATGGGCGATCCAGTGGGCCGAATAGACGGGTTGGGGCCGGTAGCCGCGCGCCAGCTTGTGCTCGCCCTGGGCGCCGGCTTCGACCCGGTCGAGGCCAAGCGCGATCGCAGCATCGATCGCCTGGTGGTAGCAGAGCTCGAAATGCAGGTGAGGATGCTCCTCCAGCAGGCCCCAATAGCGGCCATAGAGGGCGTGGGAGCCGATGAAGTTGAGTGCGGCAGCGATGTAGCGCCCGTCCTTCTTCGCCAGCACCAGCAGGACCTGGCCGGGCATGCGCTGATGGATCAGTTCGAAGAAGTCGCGGTTGAGATAGGGGCGGCCCCATTTGCGTGCGCCGGTATCCTGATAGCAGGCGAAGAAAACGTCCCAATGCTCGGGCCGCAGATCGGCGCCGGTGAGATGTTCAATCTCCAGCCCGGCCTGGGCCGCTGCGCGCTCCTTGCGCAAGGCCTTGCGTTTGCGCGAGGACAGGTCGGCGAGGAAATCGTCATAGCTGGCATAGCCGCGATTGGACCAGACGAATTGCCGGTCGATGCGTTGCAGCAGGCCGGCACCGGCGAGTTCGGCCCATTCTTCGGGCGTCGGGAAATTCACATGCCAGCTTGAAACGCCCCACTGACGCACGGCTTCGATCATGCCGCCAAGCAGAGCGCCACGCACGGCTGGATCCTGGGCGAGGATGCGGCGTCCTGTGACGGGCGTGAAGGGCACGGCGGTCAGGAGCTTGGGATAATAACGCCCGCCGGCGCGTTCGAACTCTCCGCCCAGCCATGGTCGAAGACATATTCGCCCTGGCTGTGGAATTTGAGATAGAGGGGCAGTGCGCCCTTGAGCTCGCCGGCTGCATCGCGTGCGATCAGGTGGTGCGGGGCCCAGCCGCTCTCGCCGCCGACACAGCCGCTCTCTTCCAGCGCTTGCAGGAATGCCCAGCTTAGAAACGGGTCATGCTCGGCGCCCGGCGGATTGGCGACGCCGTCCCAGTCTGCCTGCGGGATCCGGGCCAGGTCTTCAACAGCCGCCAGGGTCAGCGTGGGCGCAGCATCGCCGCCGTCGGCCTGTCCGGTGGAATCCATGGCCTAGCGCAGATTGAGGCGTTGCTGGCGGCGCTGCGCTGCGGCCAACGGCGCACTGACGCTTTCAATCTCGGTGGCGCGCATCCAGGCAGGTGTGCCCTGCTCGAGGGAGGTACGGGCACGCCCGGCGAACATCATTGCGCGAGCGCCATCGCCGACAGCATAGGCCTGTTCTGCTACAGCAAGCTGAGCCAGGGCGGTATCGCCCTCACGTTCGTGCACGATCGACAGCTGATACCAGGCAAAGCCGTTGTCCGGCTCGATATCAAGCGCGACCTGGAGATGATTCTGGGCCTCATCGAGGAGCGAATCATCGTCGGCGGCAATCATCGAAATCGCCAGATTGAGCCGCAGCAAGGGGGCCGTTGGCTCAAGTTCGACCGAGCGGGCATGATAGGGGATGGATTCCCGGATATGGCCGGTCTCGAACAGCATTTGCCCGTAGAGTTCTTGGAAATAGGGATTGTTCGGCTCTTCGGCAATCAGGCTCTCGATTTCGACCCGGGCGTCGTCCAGTCGGCCATCGCGGAAATAGGCGACGGCACGGGCGTAGCGGGCCGGCAGGGTCTGGTCGGTGCGCGGATAGCGATAGAGCACGAATTCCGGCTCGGTCAGGAAGCCGTAAATCTTTCCCTGCAGGCGCTGCAGGTCAGCGATGTCCTGGGGCGAGTCATCGACATTGGCGTGCGCGGCGGAGTCGGCATTATCGCGCAGGATCGAGATGCGTTCCGATGAGAGCGGGTGGGAGCGGAAATAGGGGAAGCGGCGCGCGTTCGACATCACTTCCTGATAGCGGAAGCGCTCGAAGAACTCGACGAGGCCCTCGGATGACTGGCCGCTGGTCTCCAGGTATTGCAGGGCGGCCTGGTCAGCGGAAGCTTCCTGGGCGCGGCTATAGGTCATGAAGGACAGGGCACCGAATTGCTGGCTCGACGCCATCAGGGCGCCGGCTGCGCCGGCTTCACCAGCGAAAGCGGCGAGCAGGCCCAGTCCCAGCGAGATATACATCGGCACCTGGGCCGCGCCGACGCCGTCGCCAACCCGAGCCAGATGTGCACCAGCGATATGGCCGGTTTCGTGGGCGATGACGCCTTTGAGCTGATTGGGAGTCTCGGCTTCAATAATGATGCCTGTGTGCAGGAATATATTCTGCCCGCCCGAGACGAAGGCGTTAATCGACGGGTCGGCAATGACGTAGAGGTGCACGTCGGCGGGTTGCAGACCGGCCGCATCGAGCAGCGGGTTGGCGTAGTCGCGCAACATGTGCTCGATCTCGGTGTCGCGGATCAACGACTGAGCCGAGGCCGGCGCGATCAGGGCAACGGATGCAAGGCAAGCCGTAACGATGGATTTCAGAGGTCGCATTCAGCTTCCACTCCTCAGCCCCCGCTTCGGGATAATGCCACTCCACCCCAAGAGCTGCACTGCATGACAGGGCCGGCCGGGCCGGACGTTCAGGACGTCCGGCCCGGCTGCCGCATTACTTGCCGAACAATCCGGTCCGGTTCCACCAGCCGCGCTTGACCGGCTTGGCTGGCTCGGCCTTCGCTGGTTCAGGCGCTGCCTCGACGGAAGCTTCCCCAACCGGCTCGGCCGCTGGTGCTGGTTCTGCGACAGTTTTCGCAGGCGCAGCCCGTTTACGTTTCGGCGCAGGTTTTTCCGTCGCGGGTTCAGCCGCTTCGGTTGTGACTGCTTGGACCGGAGCTTCGGCCTCGACTTCGGCCTTTTTACGGCGGGAGCGAGGTTTCGGCTTCTCGGTCTGGGCCTCGGCTTCGACCGGGGTTGCCGGCGTTGTGGCTTCAGCGCTGGCTTCGGCGGGCTTGCGTGGACGACGGGTGCGACGCTTGGGAGCTTCGTCCGTGGCCGCTTCAGCCTCGGGCGCGGCCGGTGCTGCGACAGGTGCTTCAGCGACGTCGCTGGTCACAGCGGCGGGCTGGGCCTCGCCCTCGGCGGTCTTGCGACGGCGAGGGGCCCGCTTGCGTGCCGGTTTCTCGGCGGTGTCCGCAGTTTCGTCCGTTGCGACGCTGACCGGGGCAGGGCTGTCTGCACCGGCTTCGACGGGCGTAGCCTCACCGGCTTCGCCGGTCTGGTTGGCGCTGTCCTGATCTTCCGTGCGGCGGCGTGAACGGCCACCGCGACGGCCGCGACGGCGACGGCGACGTGGCGAATCGCCATCTTCACCGGTCGTTGCGCCTGGTACCGCTTCCGCAGCACTTGCTTCATCACCGGCTTCGGCCTCGGCCGCGTCGCCAGTTTCGAGCTTTTCTGCCGTAGCCATTGGCTCTGCAGCGCCCTCCTCGGAGGAACCCTTGCGGCGGCGGCGGCGGCGACGGCGGCGTGTGCCGTCCTCGGACGCCTCACCATCGCCGGTGGCGGCTTCGGCAGTGCGTGCTGGCGCCGGTTCGCGACCGGAGCGCGAGCGGGACCGGCCGCGGCCTTCGCTTTCAGCTTCTACCGTTTCGGCTTCGTCGTCCTCATCGTCCATGACCAGTTCGTCGGCCTTGTCTTCGGGATCGACAGTGGCGACCTGGCGCGGAATGACGAACTCTTCACCCGGTGCCCGCAATTCAATCGCTTCGATCACGATTTCCGGTGCGATGATCTCATCGTCGGACGCGACCGAGATATTCATCTGGAAGCGGGTTTCGATCGCCAAGAGGTGATCGCGCTTCTCATTGAGCATGTAGATGGCGATCGCCGTTGGCAGCGAAATGCGAACCCGCTTGGCGCGGCCGCGCATGCCTTCTTTTTCAAGCCCGCGCAGGGCAACGAGTGCACTCGATTCGACCGAACGGATATGGCCGCTGCCTTTGCAATGCGGACAAATCTCGGTCGAGCCTTCAATCAGGCTGGTGCGACGGCGCTGACGGGAAATCTCCATCAGACCAAACTGGGAGATGCGCCCCATCTGCAGGCGGGCCCGGTCGCGCTTCAGCGCATCCTTCATCACCTTTTCGACGGCGCGGACATTCTTCGACTCATCCATATCGATGAAGTCGATCACGATCAGTCCGGCCAGGTCGCGCAGGCGCATCTGACGCGCGGCTTCATGGGCGGCTTCGATATTGGTCTTGACCGCGGTCGTCTCGATATTGCGTTCGCGGGTCGAGCGACCGGAATTGACGTCGATC
>TARA_R110000868_G_scaffold96110_23_pt1 | contig 10290 bp, 10 predicted proteins | sample TARA_R110000868 | Tara Oceans TARA_R110000868 (sample SAMEA4397489) | marine metagenome | biome: Polar Biome; feature: [SRF] surface water layer (ENVO:00010504); material: water (ENVO:00002006), including particulate matter (ENVO:01000060) such as... | depth 5 m | reverse complement strand
CTATGCCGACAATTTCAAGGCCGACCGTTCCGATCAGTGGACGCACTGAACAAGTGCAGGCCTGACGCGCATTGCCGGTCCCGTAGCTCAGCTGGATAGAGCAACGGATTTCTAATCCGTAGGTCGCAGGTTCGAACCCTGCCGGGATCACCACATCGACGTGCCGTTTGCGATGGGCAATGATAAAGAAAAGGGCCCGTCGCCGGGCCCTTAACTTATCTCCACCGATCAGCAGTTGCTTACTGGATGGCTGTGTTCACGGAGGTGAATTTGGTCGTCAGGCTGGTACCCAGCGTGCCGACGATGGCCGAGATGGCCACCGCGATGCCAGCGGCGATAAGGCCGTATTCGATGGCCGTGGCGCCGCTTTCGTTGGCGACGAATGTCTTCAAGAAGTTGCCCATTGTCTCATTCCTTCGTGCTGTCGGGAGAGTCACGCCCCCTGTGCGATGAAACAGTCCGGTCGGGAGGTCCTTCCCAGTGGCTGTTTGTGAATTCAATCTATGAAGCGCGGTCTAAGATTTTCCTAAACACAACGGCGCAATTTGAGGAAAATATTGGGTCGGAAAGCCTGCGGCCGCGCATGCAGGAAGCATCAAATTTGGAGAAAAATTTAGCTTCCACCCAAAATCGCAGGGACCCTGCGCCAGAGGAAAAGGCATGTTTTTATTTGAATGCGGCACAGCATTTTGCGAGGGGACATACGCGTCGCACAAATTGCCGATAATTTTTTGAGGAATTTTGGAAATTTAGGGCTGCGCCAGATTAAAGATCGTTCATGCAGACAGAATGTCGCGCCCCGACAGTTCACATTTGCCTGTGGCAAGCCCATGATAGGGCCAAGCCGGACGAACCGGCGCGCCGGAATTCGGGCTGGGGACGAAGAGAGAAAAGATATGATCGATACATTCATGAGCGTGATGCGCCATCTGATGATTGCTCTGGCCTTGAGCGGTGGCGCACTGACCGCATTGATGTTCTTGCCGGATGCTACGGCGCAGGCCGAAGACAGCGCCACTAAGCCGAGCGAAGCCAGCGGACAGGAATTCTATCGTCGCGGCTATTACCCCGAAGCCTTGGCGGAATGGAAGAAAGCCGCCGAAGTTGAAAAAAGCGCCGGCGCGGCATTCCGTCTGGGTGAAGAATATTTCGACGCCAAAGTGGTCGAGCGCGATGTGCCGACTGCCATCAAATATTACGAGATGGGCGCCGTCGGCGGCGATGCGCGTGCACAGATGGATCTCGGCAGCATGTATGATAAAGGCTGGGGCGTGTCGCGCGATGCAGCCAAGGCAGCCAAATGGTTTGAAGCCGCCGCCATTCAGGGCATGGCCGAAGCCCAGTATAATGTAGCGACCATGTATCAGGCAGGCGAAGGCGTCGCGAAAAGCGATGTGAAAGCCTATATGTACTATCTGCTCGCCGTGAAAAACGGTTTCCCGCAATTCGCGGCCAAGGAACTGGAAAACCTCTCCGGCGAAATGAAGACCGAAGACATCAAACAGGCAACCTTGCTCGCCCGCGATTTCGCGCCGGTGGTGACAACGGTGCCCAACGGTGTACCGGCACGGTGAAGGCCAAAGCCTGAGACGCAGAAAATTCCGAGAGCCGCGAAGATATTCGCGGCTCTTTTTCTTTGCATCGCGCCGACTTGGCCTATGATCTGGACCGGATGGATTTGAAGGAGCGCGGCATGTCGGACGTCTGGTCGAATTGGTCGGGTTGGGTTAAAGCCTGGCCCAAGGCAATCATCGAACCGGCCAACGAGGAAGAACTCGCCGCCGCGATGCGCAGCGCGCAATCACCGGTGCGGGTGGCGGGCAGCGGGCACTCTTTCACCGCGCTTGTCGAAAGCAGCGGCACGATCATCTCGCTCAACAAAATGTCCGGCTTGCTTGACCATGACAGCGACAAGCACACGGCGCGGATTAAGGCGGGGACGACGATCCGCGACCTCGGCCCCATGCTTTTTGATCGCGGCATGGGGCTCGCCAATCAGGGCGACATCGACCGGCAAGCCATTGCAGGCGCGGTCGGCACCGGCACACACGGTACGGGCGTCAACCTCGGTTCGATCTCGGCGGCGGTCACCGGCTTCCGCCTCGTGACGGCAGCAGGCGACGTGATGAACGCCAGTGCCACGGAAAATCCAGACCTCTTCAATGCGGGTCGCGTGTCGATGGGCAGCCTCGGCGTAATGAGCGAAATCACCATGCAGGCGCTGCCAGCCTATGCGCTGGAAGAAACCGGCGGACGGATGCCTGTCGAAACGGTGCTGGCGCAGGTCGAAGCACTACGCGACGCACACCGGCATTTTGAATTTTTCTGGTTTCCTTTTTCCGACGAAGCCATCGTCAAATTTCTGAGCGAGACAGACGCGGAAGCCAAGCCGCGCCGCCGCCGCGACGACGGCGCGGAAACGCGCGACGACAAAATATTTCGCCTCGCCTGCGACGTGTCGATCTATCTGCCGTTCCTGCGCGGACCGATCCAGAAATATCTCACGTCGGCCAGTGGGCGTTATTCATTGTCCACTGACGAGCCAGGCCGCGTGCGCTGGTCGCATGACGCTTTTCCGAGCGACCGCAACAACCGCTTCAACGAAATGGAATATGCGGTGCCCGCCGAAGTGGGGCCGGACTGCGCGCGCGAAGTGGCCGCGCATATGCGCAAATGCGGCATCAACTTTTTGTTCCCGCTCGAATATCGCTATGTCGCTGCCGACGATATCTGGCTGAGCCCCTTCTATCAGCGCGACAGCGTGACGATTTCGGTGCACCAATATCACAAGCAACCCTATGCGGATCTGTTCGCGGGCGTCGAGGCGATCTTCCGCCGCTATCAGGGACGCCCGCATTGGGGCAAGTTGCATACGCAGAAAGCGCGTGATTTCGCGACCATGTATCCGCGCTGGGACGACTTCTGCAAATTGCGCAGCGAGCTTGATCCGCAAGCTCGTTTGCTCAATGCACACCTGAAAGATGTGTTCGGCGTCGCATGAATATGAGCCAATCCGCAGCACCTTCTTTGTCGGCCTGTCGCGCGATGCTCGCCAAGGACGGTGTATGTGTATTGCCCCGTGTGCTTGACGCCGAAACGACAGCGGCCTTGCGCCGTTCACTGACCGAGACGGCGGAGCTTTACCGGCAAAAGGGCGGCGAGACGTTTCTGCCTTATCTTGATCCTAACGATCGCAATATCCGCGTTTTCAATCTGATCGGATTGCACCCGGATTTTCGCAAGCTGATCCTGCACCCGACCGCTGTGTCGCTGGTGGAAGACCTGCTCGGCGACGGGTTTATGATTTCAAATTTCACAGCAAACATCGCGCTGCCCGGCAGCGCGTCGATGGCGCTGCACGCCGATCAGGCATTGGTCGCCCCCGCGCCGTGGCTTGAGCCATGGGCGATCAATATCATCTGGTGTCTTGATGATGCGAACGAGGCAAACGGCGCGACGCGCTACATCCCCGGCAGTCATTTGTGGCAAAGCCTCGACGATCTGCCGGATGATCCGATGGCGCTGACGCGGGCCTTTGAGGCACCGGCGGGTTCCATCGTGGCAATGGACGGTCGGACGTGGCACACGTCCGGCGCCAATGTGACGAAGGATAAGGAACGCGCTTTGCTGTTTGGCTATTACACGCAAGATTTTATTCGACCGCAGGTGAACTGGAATGTGCTGCTCGCGCCCGAGACGATTGCGGCGCTGCCCGCTGACCTGTTCAACAAATTAGGTCTGGGCCCCAGCGCCAACAGCCGTCAGGGCGGGGCGCTGCTGAAAGCCATGAAGGATCGTCAGCTACAGCCTTGAGCCGCGTTCAAAGCGTTTCGACAATGGCGACGATCTGATCTTCGGCGACGGCCTCTTCTTCGCCCACGCGCAATTCCACCACGCGGCAACGCGACGGCGCGGCAACAGGAATTTCCATCTTCATGGATTCCAGAATGATGATGGCATCGTCTTCATCAAGCTCCGTGCCTGCTGGTGCTTCGATCTTCCAGACCTTGCCGCTGATTTCGCTTTTGACTTCGATGCGTGCCATCTCGTCTTCCTCGATACTTTAGGTGCCGCTGGCAAGCGCCACGGATTTGACCAATGCCCAGACCTTCATACCGTCGTGCAGGCCCAATGTCTCCTGCGCTTTCGCCGTGATGCGAGCTTTGAGCATATGTGATCCGCCGACCATCAGAGTGATGTCGCATTGGCCGCTGCCGGTCGGTGCGATAGCGCTGATATGCGCTTCGATGATGTTCTGGATGCTGATATGGCGAGGCGGTTCGGTGGCGATGGCAACATCACGGGCGTGGATGCGCAGCCGCACGATGCTGCCGACAGCAAGCGGCAGAAGTGGCAGGCTGATGCGCGCTGCGCCAAGCGACAGGCTGGTGGCGTGGTGCGCGGTGTCATGCGCGGCGACAGTCGCCTCGACAATGGCAGCTGGATCATCCGCGCTGTCCTCGCCCAAAATAAGACGTTGCATCTCCGGCTGGTTCAGCACATCGGCGACACCGCCGGAAGCCGCAACGCGGCCTTCGTTGAGCACGATGACGCGATCAGCAAGCCGCGCGATCTCGTCGATATTGTGGCTCACATAAAGGATCGGCAGATCGAGGCGGCGGTGCAGTGCCTCGATGAACGGCATGATGTCGGCGCGGCGGCGCGGGTCGAGGCTCGACAAGGGCTCGTCCATCAGCAGGAGACGCGGCGCAGAGAGAAGCGCGCGGCCAATGGAAACACGCTGCGCCTCGCCGCCGGACAGATGATGCGGGCGGCGGGCGAGCAACGCGCCGAGGCCGAGGAGGTCAATCACTTCGTCGCGCGAGACGCTTTGGCCCGACGTGCGCCGCGCCGCGCCATAGTCGAGATTTTGCGCGACACTCAAATGTGGAAAGAGCAGGGCGTCCTGAAAAACATAGCCGATGCGGCGCTGTTCCGGCGCAAGGAAACTTCGCGTGGCCGTGTCGCTGAGCGCTTCACCATCGAAAGTCACATGGCCCTGATCGGGTCGCGCGAGGCCCGCGATCATGTGCAGCAACATGCTCTTGCCCGCACCAGACGGGCCGATGATGCCGGTGACACCGCTTGGTGCATCAAGCGCCACGTCAAAGGCAAAAGCATCCACACGACGCTGAAGAGAAAGGTTCAAGCCGCTCATGCATGCCCCCTGATGCGTCTTTGCGCGGCGCGTGCGAGATATTCCGACGCGAGCAATGCGCCAGCAGCCAGCAGCAACGACAGGAGGACAAAGCGCAGGGCGCGGATTTCGCCATCCGGCAATTGCAGCGCTGAATAAAGCGCGATAGGCAGCGTTTGTGTTTCGCCGGGAATGTTGGCGACGAAGGTGATGGTTGCGCCGAACTCGCCAAGCGCGCGGGCAAAGCCGAGGAGTGATCCCGCGATGATGCCCGGCAGAATGAGCGGCAGAGTGATCGAGATGAATGTATCCGATGCACTTGCGCCCAGCGTGCGCGCGGCGGCTTCGAGTTTCGGATCGACAGCTTCAAAGCTCAGACGGATCGCCCGCACCATGAGCGGAAAACCCATGATGGCCGAGGCGAGCGCCGCGCCTTTCCAGTTGAACGCGAAAGTGAAGCCGAACCAGCTTTCGAGCCAATGCCCGATGGGGCCATTGTGGCCGAACAAGAGCAGCAGCACATAGCCCGTGACGACAGGCGGCAGGACGAGCGGCAGATGCACCAGACTATCGATAATCACCTTGCCACGAAAATCGCGGCGTGCGAGTAGCCACGCCACAGCAATGCCGAAAGGCAGCGACAGGCCCGTGCCGACAAGGCCGGTCTTCAGCGACAGCCAGAGCGCCTGCGCCTCGGCGGGCGACAGGTCGATGCTAAACAGCGAGCCAGACATGCCTCAGGCACCAGACGCAAGGAGACGCGCGAAACCGGCGGCGAGGTCTTCCTTCAGGTCTTCCACGTCTTCGAGCCCGGCATGAATGCGGATGAGCTGGCCGCCGAGATCGGTCGGCGTAGCGGTGCGGTTGCCTTTCAGTTCCTGCGGCACGATGAGGCTTTCAAAGCCGCCCCATGAATAGCCCATGCCCATCAACTCCATGCCGTCGAGCATGGCCGCAAGCGCCTCATCGCTGCACGGCTTGAGGACAAAGGAAAACAAACCACATGCACCGGTGAAATCACGCTTCCACAACACATGATCAGGATGGCTTTCGAGCGCGGGATGAATGACGCGCAGAACTTCGGGCCGCGTTTCGAGCCAGCGGGCAAGCGTGGTGCTGGTTTTCATGTGGCGTTCAAGCCGAACGGACAGAGTGCGCAAGCCCCGCAGCACGAGATAGATGTCATCGGGGGCAACGCTCTGGCCGAGCTTGGTGTAGATGAAAGACGTTTGCGGCCATGTCGCTTCATTGGTGGTGATGGACCCCATCATCACATCGGAATGGCCGCAGAGATATTTGGTGACTGCCTGAATGGAAATATCCGCGCCATGCGCCAGCGGCTTGAAATAAAAGCCTGAGCCATACGTATTGTCGGCCATGACAATCGCGCCGCCGGCATGTGCTGCTGCGGCAATGGCGGGCATGTCCTGAATCTCGAATGTGTTGGACCCCGGCGATTCCGTGTAGACGACCGCCGTGTTGGGCTGCATCAGCGCGGCGATGCCCGCGCCGACATGCGGGTCATAATAAGTGACCTCGATGCCCATGCGCGGCAGCATCTTGTCGCAAAAACCGCGCGTCGGCCCATAGACCGTATCCACCATCAGCAGATGATCGCCCGCTTTCAGATGCGCCATCAGCGCCGTGGTGACGGCAGCGACGCCGGACGCTGTGAGCAGCGTGTTGTGGCCCCCTTCGAGCGCGGTGATGCTATCCCGCAGCGCCGTCGCGGTCGGGCTGCCGTGGCGGCCATAGGTATAGGGCTGCCCCTTGTTTTTGAGGATTTCCACCGTCGGATGCAGGATGGTCGAGGCGTGATAGACCGGCGGATTGATCATGCCGAAATTGGCGTGCGGGTCGCGACCGGCGGTGACGACGAGCGTATCGGGTCTTTGGTTCGTTTTCTTGGTCATCAACCCTCGCATTCGCGCGTCATACCCTTTTCAGGGTCATTTGCGGCCATCAGCGTTTGGCCCTGCCTGCCGGTTCAGTGTAAGAAGGACGCATAGCAACGCAAGACCCTGTATGAACAAGAGACCCACATGAACAATCGGCTCGTCGCCTTTCTGGTTGGTATCGTCATCGGCGCCTTCGCGCTCTATTTCTTTCTGCCCGGTCCCGCGACCCATCTGACAGCGGGGCAGCCGGTTGCCACAGACACGACCGCCAAAAAAGCAGGCCCGACCGCTGCCGCTGCCGCGACGCTCGATCTGGTGCGCAAGCGCGGCTACATGCAATGCGGCGTGAGCCAGGGACTGGCGGGCTTTTCCAATCCCAATGACAAGGGCGAATGGAGCGGCATCGACGTTGACTTCTGCAAGGCGGTGGCCGCTGCTGTGTTCGGTGATGCCAACAAAGTGAAATACCGCCCGCTGAGCGCCAAGGACCGTTTCACGGCTTTGCAATCGGGCGAAATCGACCTTCTGTCGCGTAACACGACATGGACCATGTCGCGCGACACCTCGCTGGGGTTCGATTTTGCCGGCGTCATTTATTATGACGGGCAGGGCTTCATCGTCAAAAAAGCATCGGGCATCACGAGTGCCGCGCAACTCGACGGCGCCACGATCTGCACTCAGACGGGCACGACGACCGAACTCAACATGGCGGATTATTTTCGCGGCCACGGCATGGCCTATAAAGTGCTGGCCTTCGAGAAGAACGAAGAATCTCTGAGCGCCTACGACGAAGGCCGCTGTGACGCCTACACGACCGACGCTTCGGGCCTGTTCGCGCAACGCCTGATCATGAAAAATCCCGACGATCATCTCGTGTTACCGGAAGTCATCTCCAAAGAGCCGCTCGGCCCGCTGGTGCGTCAGGGCGATGCGCAATGGGCCGATATCGTCAGATGGACATTGTTCGCGCTGATCAACGCCGAAGACCTCGGCGTCCGCCAAAGCAATGTCGAAATGATGAAGGTCAGCGACAGCCCCGACATCAAGCGCCTGCTGGGCACCGAAGGGGCATACGGCGAGGCGCTGGGCCTCAGCAACAGTTGGGCTGCCGACGCGATCAAGGCGGTGGGCAACTATGGTGAGATGTACAATCGCACCGTCGGGCCCGACACGCCGCTCGGCATTCCGCGCGGGCTGAACGCGTTGTGGAAAAACGGCGGGCTGATGTACGCCCCTCCGATCCGCTGAACGGCGCGGGGGCGGCGACATGAGACCACCGGATAAAAGCAAAAGCTTCGGCCCTCTGGCGTGGACAAATCCGCGCCTGCGCTCGCTCGTCTATCAGCTCGGTGCGATTGCCGCGACGGTCGCGATCTTTACGTTCTTCGCGTTGACAGCCCGCGCCAATCTCGAACGCCAGCACATCGCGTCCGGTTTCGGTTTTATGAACAACACAGCGGGCTTCGGCGTCATCCAGACGTTGATCCCCTATAGCGAAGAATCCTCCTACGGCCGTGTCTTCCTCGTCGGCCTCGCCAATACATTGCTGGTGGCGGTCATCGGCACGGTCTTTGCCGTCGCGCTCGGCTTCGTCATCGGCGTGGCGCGGCTGTCGGGCAATTGGCTGGTGTCGAAACTCGCTGCCGTCTATGTCGAAACCTTCCGCAACATTCCGCTGCTGCTGCAATTATTCTTTTGGTACTTCGCCATCCTGCGCCCGCTGCCCGCACCGCGCGACAGCATCGTGCTGCTGCCCGATGTCTTCCTCTCCAATCGCGGCGTCGCGCTGCCTGCCTTTCATCCGACCGACGCCACAAGCCTGTTTCTGATCGTGCTGGTCGCAACAATCGCGGGCGTCATCGCGCTGCGCCGCTGGGCCCGCAAACGCCGCCTCGCGACGGGGCAATCATTCCCCGACGGGCGCGTCTCACTCGGTCTCCTCATCGGATTGCCGCTGCTGGTGTGCCTCGCATTCGGCGCGCCCGCGCATCTTGAACCGCCGGTCATGGGCAAATTCAACTTCGACGGCGGCTGGCGTCTGCTGCCGGAATTCGTCGCGCTCACCTTCGGCCTCGTCGTCTACACCGCCGCCTTCATCGCAGAAATTGTCCGCTCCGGCATCCTGTCGGTCAGCAAAGGCCAGACCGAGGCGGCCCACGCCATCGGCCTCAACAACGCGCAGACCTTGCGCCTCGTCATCATCCCGCAGGCGCTTCGCGTGATCGTGCCGCCGCTGACGAGCCAGATTTTGAACCTCACGAAAAACTCCTCGCTCGCCGTCGCCATCGCCTATCCCGACCTCGTGTCGATCTTCGCAGGCACAGTGCTCAACCAGACCGGGCAGGCCATCGAAGTCATCGCGCTGACGATGGCCGTCTATCTCGTCATCAGCCTCGCCACCTCGTTTGCGATGAACACCTATAATGCGCGCGTCGCGATTGTGGAGCGGTGAGCATGAACGCGGTGAAATGGGCGCATAAAAATCTGTTCTCCGGCGTCTGGAACACAATCCTGACGCTCGTGTCGATCTACCTGATCATCATCACCGTGCCCCCCATGTTCGACTGGCTGATCGTCAGCGCCGTGTGGACCGGCGACAGCCGCGCCGCCTGCCTTGTGCCAGACGCTGGTGCCTGCTGGCCCTTCGTCACCGCCAATCTCAAACAATTCATCTATGGCCGCTATCCCGACGCCGAACTCTGGCGCGTCAATCTCACCTTCGCACTGGGCGTCGCAGGCCTTGCGCCCATGCTCATCCCGTCGCTGCCCGCCAAACGCTGGAACCTGATCTATCTCGTCGTCGCCTATCCGCTGATCGCCATCGTGCTGCTGGCGGGCGACAGGCCGGGGCTCGTCGGCGTCGAGACAAGTCTCTGGGGCGGCTTGCTCGTCACATTGGTCGTGGCCGTAACCGGCATTGTCGTGTCGCTGCCGCTCGGTGTGTTGCTGGCGCTTGGTCGCCGCTCCGACATGCCGGTCATCCGCATGTTGTCCATCGGCTTCATCGAATTCTGGCGCGCGGTGCCGCTCATCACCGTGTTGTTCATGGCCAGCGTCATGTTGCCGCTGTTTCTGCCCGAAGGCGTGAGCTTCGACAATCTGCTGCGCTGCCTCATCGGCGTCGCGCTGTTCTCGTCGGCCTATATGGCCGAGGTGGTACGCGGCGGTTTGCAGGCGATCCCGCGCGGCCAATATGAAGCGGCGCGCGCTGTCGGCATGAGCTATTGGCAGACGATGGGCCACATCATTTTGCCG
>TARA_R110000868_G_scaffold119526_8_pt1 | contig 10295 bp, 10 predicted proteins | sample TARA_R110000868 | Tara Oceans TARA_R110000868 (sample SAMEA4397489) | marine metagenome | biome: Polar Biome; feature: [SRF] surface water layer (ENVO:00010504); material: water (ENVO:00002006), including particulate matter (ENVO:01000060) such as... | depth 5 m | reverse complement strand
CGACCTTCGCGTTACGAGTGCGCTGCTCTAACAACTGAGCTACACCGGCGAGCTTCGGCTGGGTTGCGCCATACGGTAACGGGTGGTGAACGCACCAGCAGCAGCGCGACTAAAGCTGACACTCCAAGCCTAGCAACTCAGTTAAAAACCGCACGATTCACTGCTCATGCAGTGCACTGTAAACCCATAGCGCTGATGCTCACTTACCGGGCAGCTCGATGCGATCTTCGAGGATCACGATACGACCCTGCTTGTACAAGCCGCCAATGGCTTTCTTGAAGTTGCCCTTGCTGACCCGAAACAGCCCAGCAATTTCTTCAGGCGAGCTTTTGTCATTCACCTTGAGTACGCCATCGTGCTCGCGCAGCTTAGCCAGTATCTGCTCACCCAGGCTGCTGGCGGCTTCTTGGCCAACCGGCTGCAGGCTCAGGCTGATTTTACCGTCGGTGCGCACTTCTTTGATAAAGCCTTTCTCCTGCATGCCGCTACGCAGAAACTTAAACAACTCATTCTTGTGGATCAGGCCCCAGTGCTTGCCGTTGATGATGGCTTTGAAGCCCATATCAGTCGCTTCTGCCACAAGCAGGTCAACAGCCTCACCCTCGGTGTAATTCGCTGGCACGTTATCCAAGTAACGATCCAGGCGGGCGGTGGCGGTAATACGCTTGCTGCGTTTGTCGAGAAACACGTGCACCACGCAGTAATCACCAACCTGCAGCGGACGTTTTTCTTCGGAATGCGGCAGCAATAAATCTTTTGGCAACCCCCAATTAAGGAACAAGCCCACTCGGTTAATATCCACAACTTTCAAACTGGCAAAACCACCCACCTGAACTTTTGGCGTTTCAGTGGTGGCGATCAATTTGTCTTCACTGTCCAAGTAAATAAAGACGTTTAACCAGTCTTCTACTTCACTTGAGGTATCGCTCGGGATATAGCGTTTTGGCAATAAAATTTCGCCATCCGCGCCGCCATCCAAGTACAAGCCAAAGTCAGTGTGCTTCACGACCTGCAAACTATTCATTCGTCCAATTACAGCCATGATGCTCTACCCTCAATGCTAGGCCGGCATTCTAGCCGACTCGCCTCTGAATTTCTCGGCCTACCGGCTGCGGGCCTAAGCTGAATAGCTGCTTCAAAGGCAATCCGACCAGTGGATCAGCGCTGCAAAAAGTCAATCTGCGAGGGAGGCGGTAACCATCTACTCCCAACAAAACAGTTACTTACTAGCTTTTTTAATAATCACCCGGACTATCTACGAAATAATTTACGAGCATATCTATACATCCGGCCTTTATTTACCAAGCAATTGTCAAGTATTTCGAGTACCATGTTCGGCCCAAATTAATTTTTGAGTAGGTTAAATGGCCGTCATGCGCGTAAAAGCATCCAACAGCAAACCCAAGCCGGCTCCAGCCGTGGAAACCAGCGCCTCAATCGATACCCAGATTGAAGCCTTCCTGAAATCCGGTGGGGAAATTCAGCAAATTGCCAAAGGCGTAAGCGGTCAGGTGTACGGCACCACTAAGCAGATCACCATCGGCAAAAAGTAACGCTCTCTGGCCATGCAGCGCTTTGCTCGCAATGACAAGGCGCTGGCCAGTGTGTAAATCACCCTTCTGTCGCTCCCCCGCCAACACAGTTGTTTTGCCTATTTACGCGCCGCGCTCTGGCGCTTAGCACAGCCTTGTTTCAGAATCATGTCAGCCTGCATCTTGCGGCTGATTAGGCATTGCTATTGATGATCAATGGCAACCCCCAGGAGTACCCGTGCGCGTTACCTGCAATTGGCTGAGACATCCTTCCAGCGCCCTGTTAACCCTCAGTTTGTTATTACTTGCCCTGCCATTACTCAGCCGCTACGCGCTGGGTTGGTCGCACCCTTACGGCTATCTGTCAGACCTGGCAATCGGCAGCCTGTTGTTGGTGAGCTTGCATGAGCGCGCCAGACTGCTGAGCATTCCCCTGTTGTTGGCCTGGTGCATTTTCACCTTAAGTACCGCCGAACTGGTCACAGCAGTGGGGCGCATGCCGGAACCTGCTGATTTGCACTATTTGGCTGACGCGCAGTTTGTCAGCCATTCAACCCAGGGCGCAGGCTTGAGCCAACCGTTACTGGCCTTGACCATGGCCGTATTGGTAGCACTCTACTTGGGTCTGCGCAGCTGGCAGGCACCACGCCGCACCGTACCGCTGTCACGCGCCTGGCTACTGCTGCCGTTTGCACTGTTTGCCGCGCACAGCATCGGCCAGCAATTCAAACCCAGCGAAGCAGACCAATGGCTGCAGTTCAACCTGCCGCACAAATTGCTCGCGGGAAGCGCCAATAACGGCCAGCAATATTTGGCCGACTGGCTAGCGCCGGATGAACCGAGCAGCCCACCCGATATCAGCGGCCTGAACCAACTCGACCTGAATGGCACTCCTCTGCTCAAGCAGGCCGGCAGCGCCCGCAATGTGCTGATCATTACCCTGGAAGGCGTCACCGGGGCTTATATAAACGCCAGTCGCCAGGCCATCGGCAGCAGCTATGCACAAGATCCGATGCCGCGCCTGAGCCAATGGGCAGAACGCGGCATGCTCACCACCGACTATGTACTGCACGGCCATCAGACCATCCGTGGCCTTTACGCCATGCTCTGTGGCGATTACAACAAGCTCGACACGGGCACCCCGAAAGGTGTCGAGTTGCTCAACAACCCCGCGCGCAGCGGGCAGTGCCTACCGGCGCAATTGCGTGAACGCGGCCTCAGCACGCACTTCCTGCAAGGTGCCGGGCTGCGCTTTATGGCCAAGGATCAAATCATGCCGCAGATGGGGTTCGAGCAAACCCTCGGCCGCGACTGGTTCAAAAACAAGCCCTACATCGAATTCCCGTGGGGCATGGACGACAAGGCTTACTTCGAAGGTGCCCTGGGTTACGTGCAGCAGCTGCGTAAAAAGCAGCAACCCTGGATGCTGACCCTGCTCACAGTCGGCACTCACCAGCCCTACTCTGCGCCACAGGAATACCTGGATCGCCAACCCAACGCCAAACTGGCAGCGATTGCCTATCTGGACGACGCCGTGGCCGACTTCCTCAATGCCTTAGAAAAACAAGGCGTGATGAAGGACACCCTGGTGATCGTCACCTCGGATGAATCCCATGGCCTGGAGAACGTGCGCCTGGCCTCAGCCTGGGGCTTTAACCTGCTGCTGGCCCCCGAACAAACTCAGCTGCCCGCACTCAAGCAAGGCGTATACGGCCATGTGGACCTGACTGCATCGGTGCTGGACTACTTCGCCTTTCCCGTACCAAGCAACATCGCCGGGCGCTCACTGTTGCGTGACTACAGCACTGGCCGCGAAATTATCTCCTACACCAACGGCTTACTGCGCCAGCATGACGGCCAGGGCACATTGACCGAATGCGACTTCCAGAGCGTTTGCCGGCGCTACGCCAGCCCAGGCTTTATTGCCGACAGCGCACGCTATCTGGGCCGTTTCACGGGCAAGCCCGCGCGCTTGATCAGCCAGCGCGCCGGCTTGCTCGACCAATCGCTGAGCAGCGGCGAGGCCGAGCAGCACTACCAGTTCGCCAACAAGCAGCCGATAAAACTCAACCCCAGCGTTAGCGATGACTGGGCGGACAACCTCGTCGGGGCGCAGTACCTGACCTTGGCAAAGGACACGCAGACAACGGTGACCTTGAAAATTCGCGCCTTGAGCATGGATAAGCCAGGTGCCAGGCTGCACTTGAAAACCAAGGAATACGACCGCGATGTGGCTTTGCCGATCCCCGAGCTGCCGCTACTGACCCGTGATAAGCCGGTCGAGATCAGCTTCACGTTCGACAACCCGGCAGCGCGCAAGGCGTTCTCTTTTCACCTGACGGGCCAGGGCCAAGGCGCGATCGAAATCGTCGATTTCAGCGTCAGCAGCACACCGCTTGAACCTGAAACGAAACTACTGGCAGCCCAGGAAGTGCTAGACGAGATAGCCCCCACACCATAGGCGTTGAGCCACAGCGCACTCAGCGAAGTCAGTGCATCGCGTAGCGCCGCTCTATGGCTTCATACTCACCACTTAGCCGCAGCGCTGCCAAGCCTTGATTAAGGCGCTCACAATCGGCCTGCTGGCGGCAGCCTAACTTGTAGTCGGTTGGCGCAAAAATCGGGTACAGGGCCAACGGCTGGCTCACGTCGACCTGGGTGTACACCTCACGATTGAAGTAGCGCAGGATACGCATGTCTCCCACCACCACATCAACCCGACCGCTGTAGAGCATGCGGTTACGGGCAATCTGAAACGCTTCCTCGCGGTACCGCGGATTGCTTTCGGCCATGGCTTGAAATTCACTGCCAAGCAGAAAACGTGCACGCTGAAAAGCATTCACCGAGTACTTGCCCAGATCACTGATACGCAAGATATCCAGGCTTCTTGAGCGCAACGCTACGGCAACATTCTGGTAGCGGATATACACGTCTGAATAAAAACCAGCACCGCCGCTAAGCTCGTTGGTGGTGGCAATAACATCAATCTGACCCTTGCTCAGCATCAGGTTCAAGCGCCCCATCGGGGCGTAATGCGCCACGGGCTCAAGACCGCCAAGCTGCGCGGCAGCCATCACAATGTCGTATTCCAGGCCACGAGGTTGGTTCTCGTAAATATACGGCGGTTTATTGGTACCAAAACCGACTCGCAAACTTTGCGCCGAAGCCGCCAGGCTATATGCCAGCAGAAAAAATACCCACACCCACTTCATGGCAATACCTAAACTTAACCAGCTCCCAGCATAGCCGGCTATGTCCTGGCTCTGCACGGTTCTATCACTGAAATCGATTAATCCGAATTAGTCGCCTGGAGCCCTCACAGGGCTAGACTCTTCCCACCCAAGTCAGCCCACATACTGGAGAGCTTTCATGCTTAAAGCCGAATACCAACAACGCGGCCCGCAACCTCATGAGGTAATCGCCGCCGTTGAACTGCAACTGCCGGAGCCCGGCGCAGGCCAGGTACGAATCAAAGTGCTGGCCGCTCCGATCAACCCCTCCGACGTCCTCACCCTTACCGGCGAATACGGCATGCTGCCGCCGCTCCCGGCAATTGGTGGCAATGAAGGCGTAGGCCGTGTTGAAGCGCTGGGCGCCGAGGTCAGTAACCTTAAAGTCGGCCAGATGGTCCTGCTACCCGTGGGTAGCGGTACCTGGGTCAGCCATTTGAATGCACCCGCCAACAAACTGATCCCTTTGCCGGAAGCCGACCCGCAGCAACTGGCGATGCTCACAGTCAACCCGCCGACCGCCTCTCTGCTGCTCAGTCAGTTCGTCGAGCTTAAGCCCGGCGACTGGGTGATCCAGAATGCCGCCAACTCGGGTGTCGGCAGTTACCTGATCCAGCTGGCGAAATTACGTGGGTTCAAGACCATTAACGTGGTCCGCCGCGAATCGGCCGTCGCAGGCGTTGAAGCCGAAGGCGGTGATGTGGTGCTGGTTGATGGCCCGGATTTGGCCAAGCGCGTACGCGCCGCCACAGACGGTGCAACTATCCGCCTCGGCATCGATGCGGTGGGCGGCGAAGCCACTGACCATCTAGCGGCCAGCCTTAGCGAAGGCGGCATATTGGTCAACTACGGCATGATGAGCCGCCAACCGTGCCAGGTATCGCCGTCTTCCTTTGTATTCCGTGGCGTTAGCCTGCATGGTTTCTGGTTAGCCAAATGGTTCCAGAACGCTAGCCAGGCCGAGCAAATGAAGGTTTTCGGTGAGCTGGTGCAATTGATCGCCAGCGGCAAGCTGCACACTCGTGTTGCCGCCACCTATGACGTCAGCGAAATCAAGCAAGCCGTGGCGGCCGCCGCCAGTGGTGAGCGCGATGGCAAGATTCTGATCGTACCGAAGTAAGCCTCAGCCAAACGACGGCGGATAGCCCGCCGTCGTTTGGCCTCAGGTAGTCGCACTCATCAGCCACAGCACTAGCCCAGCAAGGGCCATGTGCAGCAAGACGATCAACCAGAACGCCAATTGATAGCTCAGCTTGCGGTTCTTGTGACGAATCAGGCGCTGGGCCAGCAAACCGCCTGGCCAGCCACCCAACACTTCATACAAATGCAGGCGCGCCTCGGGCGTGCGCTGCTGACCCTTGATGGCAAACTGTTTATCGCGGTAATACGCCACAAAACAGACCAGGCTCATCAGACCGTATACCGCTGCCAGCAGCGGCAGCAGATTAACGTCCAGCAACAACGGTTGCAGACGTTCGTGCCAAAGCGGCGCAACGCCCTGAAGTAACGCCGGGTAACTGGCGTAGTCGCTGACGCTCAGGGCCAGATTGCTCTGCGCAATGGCGCAGGGCTGATCGGTGTAAAGCACCACACCATCAGCCTGTAGGCATTTGTGCACTGCGCCTTGCACCTGCGCGGCAACAAACAGCCCAGCAAACCAGCAGACCCAGCGGCCCATGGCGTTACTCGGCGGCGGGTGTGCGGCGCTTCAACGGCGCTAAGCCATCCTGGCTGACCAGTACCGAAGCATCAGGCTTGGGTTTGTTGATGGTGTTGCGCTTGCTTGGTGCCTTAGCGGCTGGCTTTTTCGCCACAATCTTCTTGCCGGTTTTCGGGTCGATCTTTTTCTTCTTCGGGCCAACCGCTTTACCGGATGCCTTGAGATTTTTCGGGCCTTGGTAGATGCCCTTGATGTCCTTGATGTTACGGCGCTCGAAGCGCTGCTTGAGGTAGCGCTCGATGCTCGACATCAGCGCCCAGTCGTTATGGCAGATCAGCGAGATCGCCAGCCCCTCGGCGCCAGCACGGCCAGTACGACCGATGCGGTGTACGTACTCATCGCCGGAGCGCGGCATATCGAAGTTGATCACCAGGTCTAGGCCGTCGACATCCAGGCCGCGCGCCGCCACATCGGTGGCCACCAGAATTTTCACCGCGCCCTGCTTGAGGCGGTCGATGGCCAGCTTGCGGTCTTTCTGATCTTTCTCGCCGTGCAAGACGAAGGTTTTGAAATCGTGGGCGACTAACTTGCCATACAGACGGTCAGCCTGAACCCGGGTATTGGTAAAGATGATCGCCTTGTCGTAGGTCTCGTTTTTCAGCAACCACTCGACCAGACGCTCTTTGTGGTGGTTGTGGTCAGCGGTGATGATCTGCTGACGCGTGCCTTCATTGAGCTGGCTAACGCGGTTGAGCTGCAAATGCTCAGGCTCTTTCAGCACCTTACCAACCACCTCACGCAACCCTGCACCACCACTGGTGGCGGAGAACAGCAGGGTTTGACGTTGGGCATTGCACAGCTCGGACAAACGCTGCACGTCATCGGTAAAGCCCATATCGAGCATGCGGTCGGCTTCGTCGAGCACCAGCACCTCAACTTCATCGAGCAGCAGGTTGCCGGCGTTGGCGTGCTCAATCAGACGGCCCGGCGTGCCGATCAGAATGTCCACCCGGCGCAGCATGGCCGCCTGCACTTTGAAGTCTTCACCGCCGGTGATCAAACCAGCCTTAAGGAAAGTGAATTGAGCAAAGCGCTCGACTTCCTTGAGGGTCTGCTGAGCCAGCTCGCGGGTCGGCAACAGGATCATCGCGCGCACGCTCATGCGCGGCGAGGAGGCACCGTCACCAAGCAGGCGGTTGAGCATCGGCAATACGAAGGCCGCAGTTTTACCGCTGCCGGTTTGCGCGGTTACCCGCAGGTCTTTTCCTTGCAACGCCAGCGGAATGGCCGCCAGCTGCACCGGGGTGGGCTCGACAAAGTTCAGCGCAGCCACGGCTTTAAGCAGGCGTTCATGCAGGGCGAATTGGGAAAACACGGGATAACCTCGACGAAAAACAAAAAATCAGCCGCATAGCCTAACGCTTTCCGGGCCGGCGGCCGAGTGACTTTGCATATTCAGGGCAATAAAGCGACCGCCGCCCGTGAACAAAACGCAGATCAACGGTTCAAACTAACAAGAAACTCCGCCTTCTAGCCTTGGAGCACATAATGCGCAACTTTCAGAAAGCCTTGTTAATCAGTTCTACCTTGGCGCTCACTCTTGCCGCGCAGAGCAGCATTGCCGCGCCTAAGCATGATAACCCTGGCAAACAAGGTGGCAGCCAACACAGCGACATCAGCGTAGACCTCAACGGCCCATCGATTGATATCGGCCGGGTGCGCATCGTTTTGGGCGAGAACCGCAACCTGATCGGCTCCACTCGCACCTTACCGCCTGGCATTGCCAAAAACCTGGCCCGTGGCAAACCACTGCCACCCGGCATTGCGAAAAACTTCGACAGCCGCCTGCTGGGCCAGTTACCCCACTATGACGGCTATCAGTGGCAGCAAATGGGCACTGACGTGGTGCTGGTGGCCATTGCCAGCGGCATCATTTACGAAGTACTACGCAACGTCTTGGACTGAGCACACTCACTGCTCGGTAAATGAGGCGCTGCGCCGCTGCTTGATCAGCAGGCGCGCGCTGTCCCACCCGACCAGCAGCACCGCCAACCAGATCGGCAGGTAGGTCAGCCATTGCGCACTATCAAAATGCTCACCCAGAAACAGCAGCGCCACCAGAAACAACAGCACCGGTTCGACATAACTGAGAATGCCGAATAACCCCATCGGTAGCAGCCGACTGGCCGCCATCATCGCGGCAAACGCCAACGCACTGAGCAAGCCCAGGCCAGGCAGTAGCCACAACAGCTTTGGCGCCTGAGTGAACAGCTCGGGCGGCCCCCACTGCACAATTATGTAGATCGCCACCGGAGCCATAAACAGCATCTCTAAAACAAACCCGGACAAAGAATCCAGGCGCATCCAGCGGCGCAACATGAAATACGGCGGATAGCCCAGCGCCGTCACCATCACCACCCAGGAAAACGCCTGGGTCAGCCACAGCTCGTGGGCGACACCAAGCAAGGCGCTGAACACTGCCAAGCGTTGCAACGGCCGCAACCGCTCGCCATAGAACACGCGCCCGGCCAGAACCATGGCCAGCGGCAGGAGGAAATAACCCAGCGAGACTTCCAGCATGCGCCCGGACAACGGTGCCCAAACAAACAACGCCCACTGAATCCCCATTAGCAGTGCGGCCACGGGCAGGCTGGCCAGCAGCAGCGGTTCGCGGCGTAAGCGAGCACAGGCGGCCAGCAACAACGGCCACTGCCGCGACAAGGTCACCAGCAACAGCACCGCCGGCAACGACCAGAGCACTCGCTGGGCAAACACCTGCAAGCCATCGAGCGGAGCCAATAGCTGCACATAGCCAGGCACCAGGGCAAACAGCACCGAGGCGATAATCGACAGCGCTACACCACGCCCAGACAGTTGCATCACACCACCCTACTCATTCAGCCCCCAACACATTGCCTAGCCTGTAGTTAAGACCACAGCGCGCAAGCGACACGGGCGCGACCATACCCGCTGACGTCTAAAAAAGCTCGAACCCCATGCTCTAGCGCATGCAATGACGGCTCCAAGGCGGTGACGCGACACATAAAAGGCCCGCACGACAGTAGCCGGGCGGGCAGAGGAACTCAGGGGGCAGCAGACGCCTGGTAATTAGGCGGCAGCTGATAAGTCAGATCGATTGGGCCAGTTGCGCCTTGGCTTGGCTCACGCCTTTTTCCATAAAGTCGCCGCCCAGGTTGAGGCCTTCGGCGTGGATGAAGCTGACATCGTGGATACCGATAAAGGCCAGCGCCTGGCGCAGATACGGCTCTTGGTGATCCAGATTGCTACCGGCGTAGATACCGCCACGGGCAGTCAGAACAAAGGCACGCTTGCCACTGAGCAGGCCTTGCGGGCCGGTTTCCGTGTATTTGAAGGTCACCCCGGCGCGCAGTACATGATCCAGCCAGGCTTTCAGGGTGCTCGGGATAGCGAAGTTATACATCGGCGCTGCCAGCACTAGCACATCGGCGGCCAGCACTTCGTCGGTCAATAGATTGGACAGCGCCAGAGCCGCCTGCTCGGCTTCACTTTGTTGCTCGGCCGGGATCATCCAGCCGCCCAGCAGATTGGCGTCCAAGTGCGGCACCTGTTCAACCGCAAGATCACGCACCTTGATCTGATCCACTGGATGAGCGGCCTGCCAGGTGGTGATGAATTGTTCAGTCAGCTGGCGCGAAACCGAACCTTGTTGACGGGCGCTACTTTCGATTACTAGAACGTTTGCCATGCTGTTTGCTCCATCTAAGAGACACTGATGTGTCGATGGGCAAAGAATAGAAGCGTAAAAAACGATTAAAAAGCGTAAAAAACAGCACAAACCAATCGAATAAATTGATTTACGCCCCGAGCGCGCTTAGTCTCAAAGCATTGCAT
>TARA_R110000868_G_scaffold18531_8_pt1 | contig 10305 bp, 13 predicted proteins | sample TARA_R110000868 | Tara Oceans TARA_R110000868 (sample SAMEA4397489) | marine metagenome | biome: Polar Biome; feature: [SRF] surface water layer (ENVO:00010504); material: water (ENVO:00002006), including particulate matter (ENVO:01000060) such as... | depth 5 m | reverse complement strand
TAAGACCTTGGCCTAAAGATCCAGTGGTTGCGTCTAATAATGGTAATCTCAACTTATCTGGATGTCCTTGTAGGGGAGAATCTACTTCTCTAAAAAGCTTTAGGTCTTCATCGGATATTTTTCCCAACTCATGCAATGCTGCGTATATAATAGGAACTGCGTGTCCTTTAGATAATATCAATTTGTCATTACCGTTAATGTCATAATCGTTGTAAAGAACACTAATGAGTTCTGCAATCGAAAAACTACCACCAATATGACCAGACTGTTTATCGTTGACCATCTTCAAAACTTTAATTCGTAATTTGTTTGGATTAAGCATTTTGTATCCTCGACTTTATTACACCGCAAGCTAGGTGCGTTAATTTAGATATAATATCTTCAAAGTGAAAATTGTTATTATTACCACCAACCTGACCCGGAAAACTAGAAATTCCAGATAAAGAAATGCTTAAGTCTGCGTATTGAGAGCATTTATTCTTAGAGTTCCTAGTTATTAAAATGGTAGAAACATTATTTAATTTGCAATACTGCATTGCGTTTACAATGTTTGCTGAGTTACCAGATCCTGACATACCTATGAACAAATCGCTGGGATTGGTTTGGTATTTTAATTGTTCAATATATACATTTTCATAACCTAAGTCGTTAGTAATGCCAGTAAGGGTTGCTTGATCTGCACACAGGTTTACACATTTGAACTTGTTGCGAATAACTGAGCTTGGTTTTGTTTTGTCGTCAGAAACAAATGGGTGCATATTAAAATCTACTACAAAATTTTGTAGGTATCCCGCTGTACCACCATTGCCAGCAACGAACACAGTCCTTTCATTTCTATATGCCTTGTATATCATGTCTATAAAAATAGAAATATTGCCTTCAGATATGCTGTCAAAGCACTTTCTAGATTCTGACTTGTACAATTCTATCAAACTAACTGTGCTATTCATTGGATTTTTCCCATCTAGATAACAAATACTTACTGTACAAAAATAAGAAATTTCCGTATTTATTGTTGTCAAAATCTGTATACAAATTGCATATACTCATATAGTGTATTATAGACAATAATTTAATATTCTCCCAGCAAAAACTGTGTTTGCTACAGAAATTTTTAAACATATTTTTTAAACTATACAGATTATTTTTGATCATAAAACGAACTTCTGCTTTATTATTATTTACTTCGTAGTCATAATGACCATTTACAATAGTGGTTCCATTTATTAAAAGCCCGTGATATAATTTAGATAAATCGTAGTAAGCATCTCCAAATTGTATGTCAAAGCCAAAGGATTCGCGCCAATCTATAACGTGGAATTGTCTTTGTTTCCAATCATACAGCACATTTTCAGGTTGTAAATCTCCATGAAATCTAGTCTTTTTAGCGAGGCTGTAGATTTTATCCCAGTTAATAGAGTCTAACAATTGTTTTACAGGTTTTGTTCTTACCCCATTGATAACTTCTATTCTGTCTAGCTCACTCCCAAATAAAGGATTAAGTCTATTGATAGTTTTTTCTTCGTACATAATCCTACAATTAGAAAGAAACGCATCATCTTCGGCATCTTGATGTGCATAAAAATTATTCATATAAAAGTCTAAAAAATCTGTTATAACTGATTCGTCATAAACATTTGCTAGTGTGCTACCATTTATATAATCATAGGAGTACATGTTTTCATTTATTTGTTTTATGTCTTGACATGGTATAAATTGAGATCTTTCCACACGTTGCTTTGCTCTGTTTACATCATCAAAAAACTTTACAACTTTATTATTGTCTATAAGTAAAGCTTCGTTATTTTTATTAGCTACTACCTCTTTATTATATATTTTTCTTACATTATTATATGATTCATTATTTCCAATATCATACCAAGTACAATCTAAAACTTTTAATTTTAAATTATCAAACCCATTAGTTACTTGATACTCATTTTTAATCATCTTTGGATTTTTTAAACTATCCCAAAATTGATCATAATTGTGTATCCCGGCTATTCCTATGTAAGCATAATCACCATTACCGTAGTATAGTTCATCCAAGTAATTCGCTTTATTGCGATTTATTAGGCAATATTTATTAGAATCTTTTAAATCTACTTTAGAGCCACCAATCCAATCATATGTGCATTCCATGTATGGATATTCTTCTTTTATTAAAGTATCTATAGAAGTAAAAATAAAAGGTTCTTGCAAATACGATTCACAGCAAAGAAGACTATAGCCGGGGCCAGAGTTGTCGCCATCAAAATTATCTACATCCACAAAAGTAATATCTCTATTTGGGTATACATCCTTCAAGTAAGTTTTTACTTGATTAGATTTATATCCCACTGCCACTACTATGCCTATAGTTGTAGGTATTTTATCAATGATATGAGATATTGCGGGTTTGTTTTCAACTGGCAACAGTGCTTTATGCAAACCTTTAATGCTGGAATTTCTTGTGCCTCTTCCAGCAGCAAGCAAACAAGCTTTCATTCAATTACCCTCGTGTTCAGAATCAATCTTTCCACTCATACGATTTGTGTCGTCTTGGTGTCTTATGCAATCATTTAAATGCGCTGTAGAGCATTCTAAAGCCGTATAGTCCGTTATGGCGCATACTCTATGTTTTCTATTTACAGGTACGCACCACCCTTCTCCAGCCTTATATACTCTGCTTTCTATTGTACCATCTTCTTCTTCTAAAACAACCTCTGCTTCGCCTTCAATTACAAAATTTGTTTCAATCTTTTTTTCATGTGATTGCAAGCTACTTCTATTGCCAGCTTTCATGTGGATGATTTTGTAAGCATAATGCTCATTAAGCTCTAGCCATACTTCATGACCCCAAGGTTTTTCTATTTTATAAGAACTTACATCTAAGGAGTGTGATTTATTGCTATCAATTTTGTCTTTATATTCCTTTAGTGCTTCTTTTACCCATGTGTCTTCAATGTGATCGTATTTAGACATTTTTATTCCTTATAATAAGATATGTTCTTCAGATAACCCAGTATTTCTTTCTACATTAATAGCAGAAGCTGTTACATTGCAGTTAGGTTTAGTGTCATTAATTAAAACTCTTGGACCTCTTGACAAACCCATGATCAATTGATCGTAAAAAATTCCAACTTGTTCTAAGTGTTTGATAGTTAATGGCCTCATACTCTCTGGGCGACCAGTTGTTAGTATTACAGTGTAGTCATTTGCTGACCACCTTGCCAATGACTTTATTACATTTGGAAGTATGACGGGTTCTTCACTCATAATTGGGTGTAAGCCACCGTGATGTTTTAACAATGTCCCATCTATATCGCAAAAAATTGTTTTCATGTTTTTCTTTTAACCTCGTAATCTCCATCATTTATCAAGTGTTTTAAATTTTCATCACCAATAAATTCTTGTATATGTTGGCGTGAAGAAAAAGTGGGTCTTAGACAATACTTATGTCTGTGGTCAAATAAACTACCAAAAATATCCATATGTTTACTACCACCTAAAAACCAATGATCAGAAATAGCTAGGTGTTCATCAATACTTCCATGTCTAAAGTTACCATAAAATTTATCTTTGTCCAAATTATCTAACAAGAACTGTTTATAAAACATAATATCAAACCTTGTCAGTAATACAAAATCATATTCAAAGTTGTTTTCTTTTTCATATTGCTGTTTTAACTGTAAGCTTTTTTGTGAGCTATAGTATCTGCTAGAAGATCTAAAAGCCATCCTTTTCATTTCGTTTAAAATTGTTTCAACGCTACCTCTAGATGGAAGTAGCGCGTTATAGCCAAACTTAGAAGATTCGCTAATTTTCCATTTTTCAATATCATTACCGACTAATCCGTAGTCAGATAGATCAGAAACGAAATCTTTCTGAGATTCAAGCAAATGTGCTTTTGGATTGTACATGTTTAATATGTAATCTTTGCTTTCCATAGACCAAGAGTGTAAGAAAAAATCTGTTTGGTGATGACTACAAAGATGTTTATTCAGAAGAGAGCATGGCTTGGAAACATCATTAAAAACATCTGACTCTTTCATTAAGTTTGTTTTGGGATGTCTTTGCGAAGCACATCCAGCGTTTCCTAGATTCCCAAATAAACATACTGCGATTCTCATTTCATTATCTCCGTAAAAGTTCTTCGTAGTGTCTAGATGTAGTATCCATTAATCTCACTAGTTCAGATAGTTTAACATTACCTTCTGTATTTATCAATGATTTTCTTTTAGTAGACACTTTACTATCATGTTCATCTAAAGAAGATTTTATCACTTTAAAAGCTTCTTCGTAACTTATATTGGCAGAGTTAGATAAATATTGTGAAACAGGTTTTAAATTTTCTTCATCAGTGACAGCTTTAGTGATTCCATACCAAAATGTTTCACGACCCGTTGAGCAGGAAATTCTATCTACTCCATGAGTCTCATCGCTTCTTGACCATATCCTATGCCTAATTGTCCATAAATCTGGAATAATTTTTCTATTGCCATGAATAGCACTTAAAATACCCGGAATTGTTTCTTCCCAAACACCAGATTTGTACTGTATGTTTTCTAGTAAAAATCTATTATTTGCTAAATGAAATTTAGTCCTATGAAGCGCATGAGCATATCCTACAAAAAAAGATATTTCTTTTTGTATTCTTTGTATTGGATTTTCTACCAGAGAATCATTTGTTAAAAGATAATCATAACGATCTATAGTGTCGCATCCAAACAATTTCTTAGTTTGAGAATCATACCAGTTTTCATGTCCTTGACAGCTAACATATCCTGTGTTCTCTCTTAATATGGTTAGTCCCTTTTGTATGGACGAAAGGATAAATAAATCATCATCTGGACAATCCATAATATATTCCGTTTTGGCATCGGAAAAAGCTAAGTTTTTAGCAACCAAAAACGGTATACCGTCAAGCCAAACATACTCAATGTTATCTGATTTTAAACTACTTATTACATCTTTGTCTACGGGGTTTGGCGAGGAATCGTATATAACCTTTCTACATTTTAAAGGTTCGTAGTGATATACCAACTTGTCTATATTAAACTGTCTATCTCTAATAAAAAATATTAAAGTAAGATCTGATGCGTCCATTATAAAATCCTAACCGTAGGAACATGAGTTATAAATTTTCCATAAAAGTTTCTTTCCTTAGCTTTAATTTCTTCAACGAAATTCCAAGCGCCCAAGTAAGCAAAATCTACGGTATTATCAACACCTTCTTCTGGGGTTATAACAGGTATGTGAGTACCCGGAGAATAAAGTCCTTGTTTTTCTGGAGTAGTATCTGTAATATAGTCTATTAGATTGGTATCAATATTGCAATAGTTAAATACAGTAGTTGACTTTGAAGTTGCTCCATACGAGATAACCCTTTTACCATTGGCCTTACACCTAGTTAAAAGATTTACTAAATCAAATTTTGACTTAGCTACACTTTCTGCAAATCTATTATAAGTTGACGCATCATGTAAGCCTAGAACCTTTTCTGCGTCAAGATTATCTGTAACTGTTCTATCCCTGTTAGCATGTTTACCCTGAACCCATATCCTGTTTGACCCACCATGAACTGTAGTGTTTTCTACCTTAATAATATGTAGTCCATGTTTTCTTAGTATTTTATGTAAAGCTGTGACTGAAAATATATGTGGATGTTCGTCATATATCTGATCATAAGAATTTAGACAAATCATTTGTAGTAGTGATGGGTCTTCAAAAACAAATATGCCATTGCTATCGAGAACTTTGGTTATCGCTTTGAAAGTTTGGTCTAAGTCTGGTATGTGACACATGCAGTTTGCGGAAAAAATGAAGTCCATCTGTCCATGTTCTTCTAATATCCTATCAGCCAACTCAGTAGTCCAAAATGCATTGTATGTTTTATATCCTAACTCATTTGTTTCCTTGGCAAAATTACCACAAGGTTCTACAGCAATAGTATTTTCTTTGTTCCAATTTTTTATAAACACTCCGTCATTACTACCTATTTCTAAAACTTTACACTCAGGTTTTAATGACCCCCTAATAGATGAACTAAAGTTTGCAAAGTGATTAACCATAGTTCTAGACATTGAGCCTCTGTATGCATAATTGTCATTAAACATCATAGGTGCGTCTACGTAGTTCATATGAGTGACCAACATCGTTTCTTGGTCAAATCCTACTTCAAGATGGTAGAAAAATTCATCGTTAAAATCTTCTTCATTTAAAAAACGATTCGCTATAGGTTGTCTACCTAAATCTAAAAACTTAACTTTATCCACAATGTAGCCTCACAATTAATCTTTCTTTTCCTTCGTCGCACTTACCACCCTTATGGAAAGTGTCTGTATCAAATACTATTAATGTTCCAGCCTTACCTTCAACTGGTTCTGCTGGATAGTTACCAATTAATTCTGGATAATCTAATTCTATTCTATTCTTTACGTCTTCATATGCAGGCTGTTCCCAAGCTTTTAATCTTAACGTTTCGCCAGCAAATCTTGAACCTACAGAACAACTAAAAGCACCTGATCTAACATCTATATCGGTAAGATAAAGAAAAAACTTTAATCTCCAATGTCTATCAAAATGTAACCAACCATTTCTAGCTAATTCCCCAGTAAATTTATAATCATGGGTAGCGAACACATTCATGCCATATGTTTGCGGTCTACCTGTATATAGATCATGTAGTTTTCTCATCCACTCAACGTTGTATACCCTATTAATAATACTAAAACTATCATATGTAGATAAATTTTCACCTCTATAATTTCTTCCAAATTCATAGTGACCAGCCTCTGTGGAACATTTTTGTAATATGTCATCATGTAGCTCGTCAAGAGAAGAATCATTAATATGATTGTTAATTCTAAAAACACCGTCTTCTACTAATACATCTTTCATGTGTTCTATAGAATCTGTAAGTGATAAAGTTTGCATTTACAAAGCCTCCCAGTAATGTCCTAGTTCCATTTTTACTTTTTGAGTAGCACTTGTTCCTATGTAATTAAAATTTTCAACAAATATAATTCTAAAATCACAAGATACCCTACTTACTTTTGTTTCATTCTTTTTATTTCCATGATTTAGATTAGCGCCGTCCCATATTACATATTCACCATACTTGGCGTTCATGGGGCTATAATCACCCTTGTCCTCTGTACTCTCTACCCATAAAGTATTTGTGTCAAAAGCGTCAGTCATTGGTAAAAATACATTAATTTCATCAGGCGAATGATTATATAACTTATCTTTGTGCCAAGCTGCTACAGCCAGATTGTTTGGAGCGTGTACTCTAAATGTAGGTCTTCTCTGAAAAATAATTTTTTTATCTGGATAGTGCATGGCAGATAAGTGTTTTACAAACGATTTATATGTAGGTAAAAACTTATCAGATGGATCTTCATATGTCTTATAAAAAATTTTATGGAAGGATGATTTTTGATCCTTGGAAGCGTCAGTCGGCATTTTTTTATCATGCTCAATTGATTCGTGAATCTTAGACAAATTTGTTACATTGAAAATATCTTGCACTATTTCAGAAAATTTAAAATCATTGATGTTATAATCACACTTTATCATCGCAATTTTTCTCTCAATCTTTGAATTGATTTGGCCTGTCTTACAAGTTCTTGTAGTTTATTAAGATGTATCAAACATTGACCATCTGATACTGATTCTTCAGGTCTTGGATGAACTTCCGCAAATACTCCATCATAATTAAATATATCAGCACTTAAAAAATATCTTTCAGCTAGCACGGGATCTCCCTGTACGCCATATACTTCTCTTGACCGTTGAGTAGAATGTGTACAATCAAGTATGACCTTGTCATAAGATTTCTTTAAGTCATCGACAATTCCAAAATTCACAAATAGATCGTGATATCCAAAGTTAGATCCCCTGTCACATATCCACGCTTGACATTTTTCATTTGTTTCTTTTATTTTGTCAACAGAAGCTTTTAAATTATTTGGACCTAGCCATTGACCCTTTTTAATATTTATAGTATCAAAATGTTTAGCGCACTCTACAATAAGGTCAGTTTGACGAGATAGAAAAGCTGGTATTTGCACAACATCAATTATGTCTTTTAATTTTTCTACTTGATGGCACTCATGTACGTCAGTTGTTAGCTTGACATTTGGGAATCTTTCTTTTGCAGCCGCCCATATCTTTAAAGCCTCATCTAGACCCGGACCACGACCACCGTGGAGAGATGTTCTATTGGCTTTATCAAAACTTGCTTTCATATACCACGTATCATTATATTCAGCATACTCCGTTTTACAGTTCATTATAGAGTTAATTTCAGTAAGGCACTCAATGAATAAATCCTCTGACTCTATAGAGCATGGTCCTAATATCCAAATTTTACCCATTTATTCTCTCCAGTACTTTTTTTATAGCATTAACGACTTTTATATCTCTTTTTGGGTATGGCATCCTATCATTATAACAACAAAGATGCTTCAATGCAAGTGCTATTCTTAGAGATCTGTGCCAACCGTATTTTCCAAATGTGTCAAACAACATAGCTTCCTGTTGTAAACATTTGTCAACATCAACTTCATCACAGTATTTTTGTTCTATACTTGGATATATATTACCTATTCCAGCAAGAAAAGAATTAGCTCCAGCATTCTTTAAAAATTGGTGTCTTCTCATGCTGCCTCCAGCAACTATTATATCTAAACCTCTGGGACACTTATTTAGTATATTAAAAGATTTACTAAGATCGCTGTGTTCTTCTTTAATCCCACATATGACATTTTCATCACACAATTTATTTAGAACATCAGAAGTATAGTTCCAAGTCCCTCCATATCCAGACCTTGTAAACATACCATGAACGTAGATAGCTTTGCTTGTATGCTCTCTAATCCTTAGAAAATACTCAACAATAGAATCGTCGTCATAATATCTGTCTGGATACAATGCCATCCAATGTGAATCTTCTACCTCCGTGCAGGATTTTACAAATTCAATTACTTTACCAAGAGATAAAGGTGGTAGACCGATAATCTTTTTACCGGAAAAATGACAAACGCATGAGTTTAATTCTTTGATTTCGTCTGTAGACAGAAGATTAAACTGAGAAGTTCCAGCCGTGGTCATCACTACTGGACACCGATTTACTTGTAGAAATTTAATATAATATTCTGTGTCTTTTAAAGACAAAGTTTCATCTTCATTGTACGAAGGTGGTATAGGTATAATGTTCATTTCAACGTCCTTTTTTGTCCTAAGTCAATTATTTTTTTGGTAGCAACGGTCTTTTAACGGGTTCTTGTTGTCTAGGGTTAGTAGTCAGAGGGAAACTTTTTACTTTTTTCTGAGACATTATTAATTCTCCTATTAATTTGTTCAAAAATAACTTTTGCTAGTTTAAAGCCAGCGACATTGTCAGATGGGTAGTGAACTCCCTGTAATATTCTAGCAGTTCCTGCTTGTTCTGCCAAGCTAAAAAATTCTTTTTTGTAGTATGGAAATTTCTTAGACAGCATGTGCGCTGCTAATGCTGCATATGCCGCATGACCGCTAGGATATGCTGGAGTTTGATGGGTAGTTGTCTGTACAACTTTGACCTCTTGGTTGTAATAGGGGGCAATTTGATATGGTCTAGGTCTATTATAATGATATTTTAGCGCATATACATAAGATTCCAGTATATTATAGTATTCTTCAAATAAATACCTATTATATTTAAGATTTCTGTTATCTAGGAAGTCATAGAATAAATGTAGCGGGTCGTCGTCAACTTTATATATTAAATCTAAAGCTTTATTACTTTTATTCGCAGCAGCTTGAATAACTAAATCTAGCTCTTTCTTTGTTGTGGCACTGTCATTTGCTGGTGGGTTAGGCAATATACTTTTCCACTCAATGTCTAATATTCCTCTACCTTCCTCATATACAAAATCTTTAGTATATTTTAGGTCTGATAATGGTACTTTATTATTTAATATAGAAGCTACTTTATTTATTAATGACATTTTCGTGTTCCGTAAATTCTTTCTCTAATTTATGTACTAGTTTAGTTCCAGCTTTCCTATACCAACATGGACAAAATCCATGTATAAATAAGTATATTCCAGCTTTTACACATCTTACACCGTGTCCTACTGCAAACCTCCAATGTTCGCAGTAAGTCATGCTATTTTCTTTCAAGTGTTTATTCCATTTTTCTTTAAGCGTCATTTTGAACTTCTTTTGTGACCACTTGGTAAAAGATCGTTGTCCTGTTTATAGCCAGAATTTGAAGGTCTACCTGTTCTTAGCAAGGTTAAAAAAGCATTAACTCTTGCCATCGCCCAACCATCCCTA
>TARA_R110000868_G_scaffold38952_1_pt1 | contig 10307 bp, 14 predicted proteins | sample TARA_R110000868 | Tara Oceans TARA_R110000868 (sample SAMEA4397489) | marine metagenome | biome: Polar Biome; feature: [SRF] surface water layer (ENVO:00010504); material: water (ENVO:00002006), including particulate matter (ENVO:01000060) such as... | depth 5 m | reverse complement strand
ACCAGAACTAGGCGGTGCTGGAAGCGGAGGTAATTCAATTTCCTCTGGACTAATGAACCCAGACTGCTCATCAATAGTATGATTACCCCATAAGGAACCAATGTTATCGGTAGATGCCACTGTAGTTTGAGGTTTAATTTGTGTAGAACTTTCTAATGCTTTAGGAGCAAGCGTCATCTTCTTAAGTTCAATCTTTGTTTGTATTCTTTTCTCCTTTGTTTCTTTATCAATCCAAGTCTCACTGATTAATCGTCCCTTAACTGTTAGGCCCGTACCTTTCCTGGTAAAGTTACACAGAAGTTCAGCGTAGTTAGGCTTATCTTCTGCACTACTGATTGCATAGAAGTTAAATAGATCAGATTGATTACGACCTGTATTAACTGCTAAGGTTTGATAACAAACCATTAAGCCAGTTGATGTAGTTTTAAATGCACGTTCATCATCTAGATGAATATCTTTTACACAACGTCCACTAATTATTAATGTATTAAGAATAGGAAATGTTTCTGCTTGTACTAAACCAATTACTCCTCCATGTAAGGAGAACTTCTTGGTATCAATGTCATAACGCAAACTAGAATCATGCAAATAGATTCCAGTATTACGTTTCAATTTTGCAAATCGTTCAGCCGCTTTGCCATAAATGTTGAGTTCAATTGGAGTGTTAGCTTTTTTTTCACTAACCGCTGGCAAGCTAAGCAAGCAACGGATAGCAGTTGAGTTGGCGCCCGTATAAACTTCCTTGGGATCTTCCAAGAGTTGAGCGCAGCCAGCAAAGAAATTCATTGTTAGAAAGGTAGGGAATAAAACAGTTTAACGTCATGCTTGGGACGAAGCAAGTTAATTTTTAACAGGAAGTTCAACCGTATTTGCAATTACTTCTATTTTGTACCCATTACTATGACTATAACCATCTATTGTTACGCGATAAATTTTTTCTTCATATTCAATTAATTCTGTTGTGTAATTGTCTAGCTTTCTAGCTAAATTGTTGACATAGCATTTTAATTTAAATGCTTCAGCATCTTTCTTTTGAGATTTAAGCCAAGCATTAAAAAGTTGTTTGAGAGCAGACTTGGGTTTGGTTGACATAGGATTAAAGAAGGAGGAGTAAACAGTTTAACGTCATGCTTGGGACGGGGAGCTAGTGAGTATCTGCCCAGGTTTTACCTACGCGAGAATCACCTTCAATCTTGCAAGCAAACCCAAAGAATTCTTGAGCTTGCGGAAAGGCTAGCATAGCTTGTTCACGTATTACTTCGGTGTGCTGTGGAGCACAAGCCAATTGAATCTCGTCATGAACCATTAACAGTTGTTGCCAATCCTTGTCATGTGCCAAGACAAGATTCTCTTCAATGTTGCGGTGTGTAAAGGACACAACTTGTTTCATTAATACTGCACCTGCAGATTGCAATAATAAATTCAATCCTTTAAAAGAAGAACGACAATACAAGATACGTCTATCTAATCCACGTAGGTATCCTTTATCACCAATTGTTTCTTCTATTTGTTGTTTAAGTTTCTTAAGTGCAGGTACTCCTTGCAAGAATGAATTGATTGCAGTACTTCCTAGTTGACGCAGAACTACTTCATTTTTTTCATTCGGATCAATGATCGTACCTGCTTTAATTGCACCACACCCATATAACATTCCATATAAAAGTCGCTTTGATATATCTCTTGTTGCCACACCAAACAAACCTTGGTTAATAATATGTATATCTTTCTCTGGATTAATAACTAACTTTGCATACTCACCATCATCCCAGATGGCAAGATAACCAGCAAGACAACGTAGCTCTAATGCCTTGGCATCAATACCAACTAAGTCCCAACCATCTGGTGCATGAAAGAAACTACGACACTCATGTCCATAAGGTGAGTAACTTGCTGGTACCTGACCCATGTTTGGATTCTTATGGGCACAACGTCCTGTAATACAACCGTTAGTTATAACGTCACCATGCATACGACCATCTTCATTGTTAACTAACTTGAACCAACTACTTCTACCATCAGCGATCTGACTCAATCTTTTTTTGATTAACATATATTCAGCCAATACTTTTGTCTCAGGGTAAGGCAGCTTCTCTAGTACTTCATCATCAAGAATTGGATTACCTTTCTCTGTTAATTTCTCTGGCACCCAATCATATTTTTCTTTAAGACGATCAACGATCTGTTGCCTGGAACCAGGATTAAATTCTTCAACCCATATCTTTTCAAATGGCACACCCTTAACGTAACCACGTTTTAAATTGTTTACCTTAGGTGTAAACCATGAACGATGTTCTATTGGTACAAAGATTTTCTTTAGTTCAATTTCTAATTCATCTTTCTTCTTACGTAAGATATCTACAAAGTCAATAGCAGCATCAATATTAAAAGGTATACCAGCTATCACTTGTTTATTAATTGCTATAGCAAAGTCATGTTCTACCATAAGAGAAGACTCTGGGTAGCGTTGGCTTTCGATATGTTCTAAAAGTTTACGTGTTACTTCAACGTCTTGGATACAGTACGTTAACATCTCTTCACTGTATTGTGTGAAGTCTTTGAATTCAATCTTAGCTTCTGCTAGACGTAAGCCCCAACACTTAAGAGATGCTGAGCCACGTCTAGCCTCTGGCACCTGAGGATATTGTTCCTTATCTAATTCGTACAATACTTCCTTGGGCCAGATCAACCTGGTACAAACCAACGTGTCTATAATACGGGCAGCCTTGAATGTATAGAAGGGATATAACTTTCTAATAACTGGTAGGTCATAGAAAGTTATATTGTGTCCTATTAATACATGAGCCTTAGCCAAATGCTCAAGAGCATCAGCAATGCGTTCAGGCCCGTAAGGAAAAGTCTGTTGTCTTCCAATGTCATAGATGACGATGCAAAAAATCTCTGTAACTGAGTCATATAACCCATTAGATTCAATATCAAATATAAGCCATCGTTCACTTGCGGTAACGGGCTTCATCTTGAATTGACAAGTTTTGACATGCAAGTTCTTCATTGTTCTTATTAATCCAGTTTAAAATCTGTTGCGCACCCGCGCGATGCGGATGCGAAAAGACTTTGTTGATAGCGACATCTGAGTCTAGTGGTACCAGGAAGAACTTGTTTAGTTCTTTAGAAGCAGTAATAGCCTGGGTAATTGCCCCATCTAATGTAACGATTACGTAACTCATGAAGTGCCATAAATAAACAGGATTGTTTAGATGATACCTCATTTCTCTGTAGATGCAATAGGCTTGTGTGTCTTACCGTAGCCCACAAAGCCACCATCTTTCTTACGTTGAGACAAAGCTTTACTTGCCTCAGAACCAGCACGTTGACTGTTGTGTACTAGCAAGGCAAATGGTTTGTCTCCTAAGCAGTGACTATCGTCATGATCAATCTCAAGACCTTTAGCTTCCGCTTCTGCTTCTGTGTACACAACATGAGCAACCCGCTTGAATACATTGGGATACTTAGGAATCAAGTAGTCAAGTGTGCCCCCCTTGGAAGCGGTCAAGTAAAAGTTTGATGGTAAGAACTCTTGCAAGTTGATCCACATACCTAGTGATTTTGTATAGGCATAGAACTTTTTCTGTGGCCGTTGCTTAGCTACTTCAAACCAAGCTCTCATGTAAAGCTCTGTCCAGAATTCACCAGACTCATGCACACGCGTAAGATCGAAAGGTGGTTGTTCTTCTAGTGAATCAAAGATCAAGGTAGTTAGTGCAAGGAGATGATCATCGCTTGCATACATAACGTTTCGTAAAAGATCCCAGTTGTACCAACGTGCATTACGTACGTTAGGACGTACCTCTGCCATTGCTGCAAAACAACGGTATTCATTTGAATCACTACCTCCTAGCTGAGGTAGGTCTTTGATCTTACCCGTGGTACGATCAGCAAATGTTTTACATACACCTGCATTAGGACAGGTGTATCCTGCAGGTAATGAAAAGATTAGGCGCTTAGTTAGCTTGCCGTTGGCTTGTGAAAATTTGAGAAAGCTCATGGATAGGATTGAGTTGGGATGTAAGTAGTTTAACGTCATACTTGGGACGATACAATCTTCTTATGTTATCTTCACACTACATACAAGGTTGATACGATACCTTCAAGCTACATGGATTATGTACCTGTTACTAATTTAAAGTAACAGGTATTTCTTCTAAACTTTATGGTCTTCAAGTTGTTTGTTAAGTTTGTTTATAAGTTTGTCAATGCCTTGTGTAGGTATATCATAATCTTGAACAGATTGCAACTCTCCTTTATAGTAACCAAGAACATTAACAATCTCAGTAATATCTTTTTGCTGTAGTTTAACTTCTACTTTTTCATGTAGAATTTTATTTTGTTTTTTATCTTTTGCTTTTGGCTTCTTTGTTTTCTCATCACAATCAAGACACATAAACGAAAACCCCTGCTTAAACATTTTAACTATTTGAAAATGTTTTTTATTAAGGGGTTGTAGTTTTTTACAGTAGCTACAAATTCTTTTCATCTTCATCTTTCAATACTATAAATTTATCTAAAGCTAATGATTCTAATAACCATATTGTATTCTCTGGACCTAGAATTTTAAAGCTATCTTCTATAAGTATTGGCAACTCACAGTTCTCTTCATAGTAATCTAATAGGATTCGTTCAGCACATTCAAAATTATCTGGCTCACCTGTTAATTTAATTAATACTTCTGATGGCATATTGTCTACAAAGTTTTCAACAAAGGATGTCAATACAATAGGCCATGTCTGTGGAGGTATTGCGCTAGTGATTTTAGTTATTAAATCAGGCCAATCAGATTCTTTAATCCCGTGGATATCGACGGGATTAAGTTGATGACCTAGTTGTTTTAGTATGTCATCTAAGACTTCTTGTTCTACATCTATAAGGTTGAGACTAAGCCAAGACACTATAGCCCGGATAGCTCGCGTACTTTCGTCATACCATTCTTCTGGATAGTTCTCTGTTATGTTTGGACTAATAGCAATAGCTACTTCACGTATAAGATCAGTCATTAGAAGGTTCCTCTACTGTTACATTGTTTGTTTTATTTTCTATTGTTATTTCTTTTTTAAAAATTTCGTCAAGTAAACACTCAACAATTCCTTCTTGATCTATTAATGTCATACTTGCTTCTATGAATTCTTCTTGATTCTTTTTATAGTACTCCTCTAAGAATATATAAAGCAAATCAAGACTTGTATTAGTAGTTAGTTCAAGTATGACTACTGGTAGAACAGCAGCTATATACTCTTCCATGGTTAGCTCAGACTTTTTAATTACTTCTTTCATATAAGTAATATCTTCTGGTGTAGGCAATTCAAATGTTTCAAAGGTGAGAAGAGACATGATAGATATGCAGGTTGAACAAAGGTAGTATACGGATAGAAGGTTAAGCTGTCAAGAAAACCCAAGGCAGTAAGGTACTACCTTGGGTTCATGAACTTATGTTACAGCAGCAGCCTCTACTGCGATAGAGGAATCAAGCATGCCAGCATCTTTGAGACGATCAAGCATAGTACACATGATCGTAGCATGTTGATGCGTCTGATCCATGAACTGCTTGGCACGTTCAGCACTGATGGTATGTACAGCACCTGTTGGTTCGACATACCTCCAGCTACCATCTGGTTGAGGATCACCTTGTAAAGCAAGACGTTCAGAATTATGAACGTAACGTAGCTCTAGATTGTGGTAATCTTTAAGCCCATCGTTCGCAGTCCAAGTTGCACCAAGATTGTAACGGCTATCAAGATCAGAGTAAGCATGGAATTCAGGAAGAAGTGATTTGAAAGCAGCAAGAATTTGCACAGTGTTAGGTTGATAAGTGAGTTAAGTAGATGACAGTTAGCTGTCTTGACTTGGACTTATATCAACAGATGTTGAATGCCAAGTATGATCATGAGGTAATGGTTCAGTACCATATTCCCATGTATCATAGTCTTCTTCGTTACGAGGATCTTCTTCTATTAGTTTGTAGTGTTGTGTATTAGTTTCTATATAAGAACCAAGATTACCTAAGGCCATAGCTAGTAGCTGGTCATCTGTTAAAGGATGTGTCATAGGATACAATCAGCTCTGCTCTTAAAGGCAGAGCTGATCTTGATGAGTTGGTCGTTATAATTTTAACTCTTCTTCTCGTTGCTTGAGGGCTTGAGCAAACACTTGTGTATACTGTTCCTTCTGTTGGAGTAATAGTCTTGCATTAGATAATCCAGTAATCTGATCAACGCTCATCAATCCGTTTGCAACTTTAAGTTGTACGGTAAACAATGGTTTATTATCTTGCATACATAAGACGATAAAAGCTTTTTTAGACTTTACGTTATTAGCATATGAGTCTGCTGTACCTACACAGTTACGTACTGCTTGCCCCCATTGGGATAGCTGATGTGTATCTTTCGGCTGGAAGAATGTCCAGTTCTGTTCTTCATCTAATACTTTGATAGGTGTGGGGAATAGATCTTGTGGTAACTCTTGATTAGGATTCTTTATTGTCCATGCTTTAGTCTGAATATGATCATGGAATTCTTCTATACGCCAACGCTTAGGTGGATTAATAGTTTGACCTGCTGTTAGTATCTGATCAAGCATTGATATTGTATCTCGCAAGGAACTAAACGTAGCGTTATATTTGGCAGTCACTGAACAGTTTGCGCATCTCTTCAACCATTCTTCTGTATACTTGGTAATAATTTTAAAGAAAGATTCTACAGGTAGATAAGTATTAAGCCAGGCATGCACTAAGTCTTTTGAGGAAGGTGAGTAATACAAACTATAGATAGTAAGTACTTTGAATGTATCATTGTTTATAGCAGTTTGTAAATAATCAACAGGGCAATCAGGCCATATGTTTAGTACCGTGTTAATCCATGTAAGAATTTTCTTTATGTCTTCATGTATATCTACTAATACGTCAGGTGATTTAGTATCTGGATCATGGAAGGCATCAATTATCTTTTGTGATTCTGTATTGATATAACGTTTGAACCAAGGTGTGTTCAGTATGTATTTGTTGTTATCATCTAGATACGTTGTATATAGTTCTACTCCTGGTACTAAAGCCGTGGTACGATCTTCCAATATACGTAAGATAAATTTGTAGTTATTAAGTTTAGGATCAAGTCTCTTGAATATGTTATGTGTGCCATCATCCTTCCAATGAGGTATAGTTTGATGAAGTTGGTCAGTGAATAGTTTGATCCCACGTTTGATTTGTACTAGCTTCTGTTTGTAACTAGTTGCATTATGCATCCAGTACGGTATAGTTAACCCTGCTTCAATACTATCTTTCGTTATGTAGTTCGTGTATGTACACAAGTCAATGCGTCCATACTTCTTGGTGGTAACATTATCCATATCAAATAACCTTAAATTTATACCATAAGGAATATTAATCTTCTTAAATGCACCAGGCTTGAATGCAAATGATATTCCATAGATGTAATCTTCTCCAGGGTTAGGTAACCAAGCTGCTATCCATAAGCTTTCTATGTGGTAGATAATAGCTTTAACTTCGCCTGTATCCTTTTGGAATACACGGTACCTAGCTTCGACTTCTTCAGTATTGATAATAGTAACTGCTTCTGTCAGTTCTTCTTTACTAATGATGTGAGGAGGGATCAGATCATCTGGTAACCCAAGGGTATTACGTGACACCTTAGGTTTGGTAGCTGAGAGAACCTTCTTTAGTTCAGGGTCATACTTGATGAGGTGTTGCTGGAGATTGGAAGGGAGTTGGAATTCCATTAGGGGTTGAGTTGTAGTTGGGATGTAAGCAGTTTAACGTCATGCTCAGGACGATTGGTTTACTTGTAGATACCGTACTGTCGTTCTTCTTCTAGTTCGTCGTAGTGCTCTGACATATAGTCAGTTGTATTATTAATAAACGTGGAGTACTCGGAATCCAAGTACGTATGTCTTGGTGTAAAAACTGGTACATGTTTACTAAAGCCCGTAGCTAGATAGACTCTACCCCTGGGACCACGTATTGTGATGTACCAAGGTTTGAATTCGATGCTGAATCCTTTAATCATTAGGTAGTTCCTCCAGTGCGCGGCGGATAATGTTTTGGTCGGCACCATCAAAGAGGTCAAAGTAGTCGTTGAGTACTGCCAGTGCCTGCTCCTTTAAGCTCAGAGGCTTGGGGCGGCGGTTTTGGCGGAGCTTTACAGCCAGATCTTTGCCTTCATAAAAAGACACCTCTGAACAACACGCCTCTAGTTCTAGGTCAGCGCCCCATTGGGCAGTTTCCCATGCAACATTCCTTAGTACTGCATCAGGGTTGTTTCCTGCTTGTTGGTACATAGTTTCCCAGTTACGAATTAGTTCAGTTGGAGGACAGAATTCAGGTAGAGGTCTAACTGAAGGTTGGTTAGTCATGATTAAAGAAGAGAAGAAAAGAGTTTAGTAGATCCCCCTTGGTACTTGGTTGTACCAGGGGGATGCAAGGGGGAGAGTTAGATTAATTCCATGTCAGCATCAATCCAATCAAACGAACCCATAGTGTTGAGTTCGTAGATAAGATCAGTGAGTGCCTCTGGATCTGTAGGTGGTGGTTCTGATACATACGTAGATGCATAGCAGAGACCATCTGTAAATTCAGCAGGCTCTTCTAATGTTGCTGATTGCTTTTGGATGCGATCACTTAGCCATGCTTCTACATAGAGTTGGTACTCTCCAAATACATTAGTATGTACCGTAATGTCTTGAATGCTTGTGATGCTGGACATTAGATCACCTCCACTGGTTGACGTGTTGTTGTAGATAGGACTGAACGTGGACCATACTTCTCTACAATCTCTGGAAAGGTAGAGAGTATACGTTGCCTGTTGCTTGGATCTGCATAGCGTATTGCTATGGCTAGCGATGATACAAACTTACCACCGTACGTTTCCATACATGCGGTGAGCTGATAGATTTCTGATGGAGACATGATTGAATTGCAGTTGGATGTAAGCAGTTTAACGTCATGCTTAGGACGAGGATACTATATGTAACAGTTATTATGAAAAGACTATTGCATCTTTAGAAGCACTAGGATACGAAGCACCTCCAAACATAAAGCCTGTATTATTATTCCCAAACGTAAAGTCTTCACTACCATTTCCAAATGTAAATTCTTTATTCATCCCACATACCAAAGGAACTTCTTCTTCTGTCGTTGTATCTTCTTGTACTTGTGATAGTTCAAAAGTACGACGTTCCTTTAGATCTTCTAGTCGATCCTCAAGTTCTTCAATGATCTGGCAGTCCATAAAATCTAAGGCTCTAAGGAAACCTACATAGGCTTTTGTGATGTCATCAATCGCATTGGTGTAGCTCTTGATTGCTATGGTAGTAGTGGCGACACTGTTTTCTTCCTGTATTTCTTGACTGAATGTAACTGTTTCGTTAATGGTTCTGAACATGAGCAGGTACCTAAGCTAGAGGAGGTGGATGTTACGTTTACTCAGGCCAGTACCTGGTAAACCAATGGAAGCATTAAGGCCATCACCACGAGTGTTCAAGGTAAGTTGAAAAGGACCAACCTTGATTGTCTTGGTAAATGATCTAATACCATTCTCTGTTATGTTAAAGCCTGCGATGACTTTGTCAAAGTTAAATGCTGATTTAGGTTTAGTCATGATTGAGGTAGAGAAGAGAAGAGTTTAATGGATTCCCCCTGGTACTCGGCTGTACCAGGGGGATGCAAGGGGAATAAGCAAATTGATATGAGTAGTTTACACGCATGCTTGTATTTATATACGCATGCTTGTATATACCCATATGACTAAGCTTGATAGTACTACGATACTATGCTGGTGTTATATGATGTTATGAATGCATTTCTTGGTGTTGCTTCCAAGCAGAGGCATGCATTTCTGCCATGGTTACTGGAGGCTCACCTCCACTGTGGTCGTAGAGGTACTGAGGTGTTGGATCGTAGTCAAGATCCTTTTCAATTTCATTCTCTAGTTGAGGAATGATCTCCTCCTCTAGGAGGGCAAGCATTGAGAGTGTTAAGTCTTCGCATCCTTGTGGACGCTTGCTTTCTCTGGCTACGATAGCCTTGAGGTCATTGACAATACCTGTGAGGGCAGTGTACTCATTGATGCGTTTGGTGAGTAAGGTCATGGTTGAATCCAGGTAGGGTTGAGGTTGATGCTGGGACTTACACCACTATGAGTTAGTGGATGCCCAATGTACTAGACGATGTTTAGAATCCTCATCCAACTATCTACATGATCAGCTTCTACTTCATCTCCTGTTGGAGTGGGACAAAGGGAATCAAATGTCCACTCCTCTATATCTTCAAGGGTAGGTACTTCATA